>Ga0105106_10004186_pt1 | contig 10302 bp, 4 predicted proteins | sample PPLLaktember2015_5_FD_79109 | JGI IMG/M metagenome (GOLD analysis project Ga0105106, IMG submission 79109) | Freshwater sediment microbial communities from Prairie Pothole Lake near Jamestown, North Dakota, USA - PPLs Lake P8 Core (1) Depth... | ecosystem: Environmental > Aquatic > Freshwater >... | reverse complement strand
GTTGGGCGTTCCCATACCGTCAAGCTGGATGACGACGAAGCCCAGCTCGGCCAGAGCCTGGGCGTCGCCGCGGGCGGGGGAGAAGCTCCGGCCGCCGACGCTGCCCGATTGCGGGCCGGGATAGATATTGTTGATGATCGGGTATTTCTTGGCCGGGTCGAAGTCCGTCGGCCGGAACATCAGCCCGTAGAGGTCCGTGACGCCGTCGCGGGCTTTGACCGTGAAGGAGACCGGCGGTTTCCAGCCGGCGGCGACAAGCGGCGAGATGTCGGCTTTTTCCAGTGTCAGGAGGAGCTTGCCGGCCGCGTCCCGCAAAACGGTCACGGGCGGGACGTCGGGCTTCGAGTATGAGTCGACGAAAAAGCGTCCGGACGGCGAGAGGGTGACCTCGTGGTTGGCTTCCTCGGGCGTGAGAAGAGAGGCCGATTTCCCGTCGAACGCGGCCCGGAGAAAAGACCGGAAATACGGATCGACGGGCGCCCGCCCGCCGACGCCCACGAAGAAGATCTGCCGGGCTTTCTCGTCGATCCTCAGGATCTCGGTCACGTTCCCCTCGCCCCGCGTGATCTGGTTCTTGAGCGCGCCGGTCTTTAGATCGTAGAGGTAAAGCTGGCCCCAGCCGTCGCGCTCGGAGAACCAGATGATCTCGCCGGTCGCGTCGAGGTAGCGCCATAGCGGCCGGCCGCTTCCCGATTCGAAGAAGGTCGCGACCTTCTCCTCGAAGACGTCGCGGACGTCGCCCGTCTCCGGATTCGCCTCGCGCAGGACCTCCTGCTTATGGTCGCGGGACGTGGAGACGAAGACGAGCCGCGATCCATCCTGGCTCCACTGGACGTCGTCCCAAAGGCCGCCCCGCGACTTGATGTCGTCGGTAAACGTCGAACGGTGCTGGTCGGGCGGCATCTTCAGCCGGACGACGCGCGGCCCGTCGAGATGGATGACGACCCGCTGGATCGTGGTCACGACTTCGTCGCCGGGGAGGGGATATTTCCAGGCCTGGAGCGTCGGGTGGCCGACCTTGGTCTCGACGAGATACATCTCGCCGACGCCCCGCTGGTCCTGCTGGAAAGTGGCGATCGTCTTCGAGTCGGGCGACCAGGCCAGGACGGGGCGGTCGCTCCGGGTCCACCCGGCGTTGTCGGTCGCGTAGCCGAAGTCCTTGACGCCGTCGGTGGTCAGCTGTCGCTCGGTCTTGGCCGCGACGTCGCGGATCCAGAGATTGTCGTTCCGGATGAACGCCGCGAAACGTCCGTCCGGCGAGAGCGATTCGGCCGCGCCGCCGAACCCGGGACCGAAGCCGGGGCCCGGCCGGGGAGCCGGAGCCGCCGCGCCCGTGCTCGTACAGACCTTGGTAATGGGATCGTAGGCCCAGGCTTTTCCGTCCGCGACAAAGGAGATCGTCTTTCCGTCGGCGGAAAACTCGAATGTCGAGAAGGGGAGCTTGGCTCCTTCGAACGTCTTGCCCGACGCTTTCGACAGCGCCGCGGCGAGGGCGGCGTGGTCGAACGCCGGGCCGCGTTTCCCGCGTGCGGGATCGACCAGGATGAACTCCGATGTCCCGCCTGTGAGCGCATTGCGGTACCAGAAGCGTTCGTCCGGAAGCCAGGTCGGCCGGACGCCGGAGCGCAGGACGAGTCCGGCGACTCCGGCGGCCATGAACTTTTCGGCCTTGGCGTAATCCGCCGCGGTCAGGACGCGGGGAGCCTGCGGCGCTCCCTGGGCGGCGAAGGCCGCGGCGCCGGCCGCGACGAAGGCCAGGAGGATGAAGACGGCGGAGCGGAACGGGCGATGGACGGCCGATTCGGGCATGATGCGCTTCCTTTCAGGATGACCGTGCGCTTTAAGCCCATTTTATACAAATTTCGGCGGGCGGCAATATGCCGGGATCTCCGGTTTTCGAAAATGGTAGAATGGTCCCTCCCGGCTATAGGCATCGGACGGGAAGGAGAGGTCCGATGAGAAAATCTTCCGCTGCCGCGTCGATCGTCATCCTCGGTCTCTTATCGGCGGTTCCGTCCGCGGCCGCCGAGAAGAAGATCATCGCCCCGTGGACGGGCTTGGGCAAGAATTTCCTCTTGTCCTATTCCGGCTCGAACGCCCTCCTCCATCTCTCGGGAATCGCCGGCACGTTCCTCATCGTCCGAACAGGTCTCGACACCGACGTCCACAATTTCTTCGCCCGGAACCGGTTCATGGAGGGCTATTCCCGGCCGGCGGTGGCCGCCGGAACCTATTTCCCGGCCCTTCTCGGCGCCGGGCTGTTCGCCTCCGGCCTGGCCGGAGGAGTCCCCCGGCTGGCCACCGCGGGAAGCGCCGTCCTCCAGGCCGCCGGATTGTCGGCGGCGGCGATGGTCACGCTGAAAGCCCTCACCGGCCGGCCCGGTCCCGACCCGGTGGTCTATGAGGATGATTCGGCGAGCCGCTTCTGGCGCTTCGGCTTTCTCCGGGGCGGCACCTATAACGGCTGGCCGTCCGGCCACGTGATGACGAATACCGCCGCCATCTCCAGCCTCATGGCTTTTTACCGGGATAAGACGTGGGTCAACATCGTCGGAGGGATCTCCATCGGCTATATGTTCTTGAGCGTAGTTTCGCACCACCGCTCGGCCATGCACTGGTTCTCGGACGCCGTTGCCGGGGCCCTGATGGGCGTCGCCATCGGCACGACGGTGGGCCGGGAATTCCGCCGCCGCTTCGACGAGCAGGACGCACCGTCCAGCCCCGGCGGAGCGAGCGTCTCGCTCGGACGCTTCGCCATCACGTTTTCCCTGGAGATTTAGTCGTTTCGCGCCTTGACATCGTTGTATCACCCGAATACGCTTATGAATCCGATTTGATCGAAGGAGGGTAAGGCGCTGAGCACGGAGTCGCCGGGCCAAGACCGAAACGATTCCGGCCGTCTCGACGGCTGGAAAGCGATCTCGGTTTATCTCAACTGCGATGTCCGAACCTGCCTCCGCTGGGAGAAGGATCTTGGTCTGCCTATCATTCGGATCAATAAGGACTCCAAGAGGTCCAAGGTCATCGCTTATCGATCGGACATCGATCGGTGGCTGACCCGCACCCATAAAAACGATGCTCCCGCGATTTCTGAAAAGAAAAAAGGATCCTCGCCGAAATATCTCCTTGTCGCCCTCGGCGTCCTTGCTCTGGCATTAGCGGCGTATCGGCTCATTTTTGCGGCGCCATCATCCGGGCCGGCTCTGATGAAGATCAAGAGGCAGACGCTCGTTTTCCTCGACACGAGGGAACGCGAGCTCTGGACGGTCGATCTCGAGAGTGCCAACGATCAAGCCTTGTTTTATTTCGAGCCTCCCGCCCTGGACAGCGAGGGAAGAGCTTTCCGGAAATGGGATCGGCCAAAGGTCGCTTTCGCCGATATCGACCAAGACGGCAAGAGAGAGGCCGCCTGCTTTTTGAACCACGATGATCCATCACGCAGGGCCCTCGCGCTCTTCGATCACGACGGCCGTAAGTTCTGGGAGAATAGGCTCGATTATCGCGAGATCTACCCGAAGGGGGCTCCAACTAACGATTTCCGGCTTCTTCAAGCCGGGATCGACGATGTCAACGGCGACGGACGCCCCGAGGTTCTGGCACTCTGGAATCATGACCGGGATTTCCCCGGCGTTTTCGAGATCTATTCCATCGAGGGCGAACGGATTTTCCAATACGATCACACGGGGGTTCTTCAGTTCTTCGCCATCAGCAGCGATCCGGAGAACGGCGCGGCGAAAGAGATCTATCTGGGCGGGACGAACAACCTGGTCGGCGGGGATGCCGTCCTGGTCGTTCTCAGCGGATCGGACACGCGGAGCGGCTTGGGACCTCCCTATGCGATCCCGGCTGAGTTGCGCCCCAGTGAAAAGAAGCTGGAGACCTTCGTCCCGCAGACGCCCCAGCGTGCTTTCCAGAAACGTTATCTTCGCTTCCGTCACAATCCGTTGTCGGATGCACTTCGGACCAAGTGGATGAACGTTACAGAGATCCATGCCTCTCCGGAAGGGCTCCTCGTCCAGGTCGAAAACGGCATCGGCGCTTTCCTCTATTATCGTTTCGATTCCGGCGGGAGGCTTCTCTTGGTTACGTTCGGGGCCGATTCCGAACGGATCTACCAGGACCTCTTCGCCAGAAAAGCCGTCCCTCTGCCGGCGACAGACTTCCTCCGGGACGCGGAAGACGGCGTTTTCGCCTGGAGCGGCGAAGATTGGGCTCAGGTCCCGAAGGCCCCGCGCTGACACATCATTAATACCCGGGCGGGAGCGGTTTGGTCAGCATTTATCGATCTTCTTGACGATCGTTTCGGTCCTCGGATTCTTTTTGGCATCAACCGCCGTGATCGTCACGGAGACGGACCATCCTTTCCCGTTCGGATAAACGAAGATGTCGCTCCCGACGATCTCATAGACGCCTTTGCCCCGAACCGGCTGCCCGCCGCTATTGACCACGACCACAGCGTCGATCGTCGGGACGACGCCGGACGAGCAGCCGTCCGTCGCCCCGGCCGTCAGCTTGACTGCCATTTTTCCCTTGGCATCCTTGCCGCAGACCGGCTCCGATAGGGTCGGGACCGGCGCCGTAGCGTCGACGACCTTGACCTGGGCGGTGCAGGATGCCGACAGGCCGCCCGGCTTGTTTTCGGCGGCAGTAAGCGTGATCGGATAGACGGCTTCACCCGCCGGTCCAGCCGTGAGAGGCCCGGTCTGGTCGATCGAGAGAGTGATCGGGTCCCCATCCGGATCATAGGAGCCGCCGTCGAGGACGGCCGCCGTCACGAGGGCTTGGCAATTCGCGTCCGCGGGAATCGAAATATCCGTGCATAATGCGACGGGCGGGCTGTTGGTCGGAGGCATGTCCGGAACGGGATTCGTCGGGTTGTCGTTCAGCTGCTCGATGGGCAGGAGCCCCTTGTAGATCCGGATATAGTCGATGCGGCCGAAGAAAGGATTTGGATTGAAGCCATTCGTCCCGTTCGTCGGACGCCCGTTCCCGATCATGAGCGGGGCTCCTGCGGAAGCGATAGCTCGAGTATCCACCTCCGCGGGAATGTAGGTTGCCGGATAGGGATTTGTGTTCCGGTTCGTATGGGCCCAGGCCACTTTCGCGCCGGGCATCCAGGGCACGGAGAAATCCTCCTGGGTGATCCGGATCGAAAACACCTTCCAACCGGCCGTCAAGGTTGGATCCGGAGGCGAGTAGACTCCTTCAGTGGAAGTCCCATAGTTCCACCCGAAGCCCGGGAAGTAGCCGAAGGGGTCGCAGTATTCCTTCCTCATGTCATCGCGGCCCCAGCCGAAGTTGAGATAATAGTTGCTGTTGCCGATGAAGTCTCCTTTTTGGAGGATCATCTGGTCGGGGACAGGATACATGATCGGCAGAGGCTGGTCTCCGCACATATATGTCGCCGCATCCAGGGTCTTGACGCAGACCTCGATCGTCATCTCCTCGCTTCCCATGTTCTTCAACAGCCCGTAGAGGTCCTGGACCTCGAGCCATCCCCCATTGGAGAACGAGAACACGTCTCGCCCGAGCTCCGGGTCGAATACGATTTGGACGGTCCCTCCGCCGGCCGATGGAACCATATGGACCGGATGATGCAGTGAGCTCAGATCGGTGAACGGATTCGGTGAGCTTCCGGCAAGGAAGAAAACGAGTTGGGGGAGGGGAGTTTGAGCGGAGGCCGTTCTCTGGGGGATAGCCAAGGATAGGAGCAGACTGACGATTGCGGATATCCCAAAAATGAACAAAGCTCGGAAGAGGCTGCGGGGCTTTTTCATTTTTCCTCCCGGCGATAAATTGATTCCCTGTCAATTTGTTACCGGGGAGGTTGCTTGTCAACGGAGCGGAATGCCGTGACGTTTCTTGCCCGCTCATGTCCGTTGTTGCCGATTCGGGGCCGGGGCAACTGATTGCCTCTTCCCGCGCGGCGGCCGGATCATTGTCGAATGAGAAAGATATAATCCAGCCCGAAGAGATTCCCCGGCCGGGCTTCGCGGTTTGAGGCCAGAGCGCGGACCTCGAGGATGTTGTCGCCTTCCTTGAGGTCGAAGATCCCAAGCTTGGGCCGGATCCAACCGAGCTCCGCGGAATAGCCATCCACGACCGCCGCGTCCGGCCTCGCCGCGCCGGCGATCCCGGCCTTCTTCCCGTTGACCGCCAGATCATGACGCCCGTAGCTTGGCGAAGTGCACAGGTTGAGCTCGACGGAATACTTCCCGGCGCGGAGGACGGTGAAATGAACCGTCAAGCGTCCGCCCGGAGGCGCGTCCCGCCAGACGAGGTGCTGGGCCCCGGAGCAATTGGCCAGCCTCTCCGCCTTGGCCGTTCCGCCCCGCGCCTCGAAACGCAGGGCTTCGCCTTCGAGGGGATCGAGCATGTTCGCCCGCACTCCGAGGTCGACCGGGGCCAGCGTTTTCGTGTCAACGGCCGCCGGCCCGGGCGTGCCCGGCTTGGCGTACCAATAGACGACCTGGTTCCAGGTCGGCCGGCAGGGCATCCACTGCCAGATCTCCTGGTCGAAACGGAGCGCCGTCCGGTAGGGCAGGGCGTCGAGAACGTACCAGCGGTTCAAGCTGATGTGCCCGCCGCTTCCCGGACCGTCCACCCGGGTTTGGGCGTGGAAAGGGCGGAGGAAGGGCCGGTTGTTCCCATAAGCGTAGCCGTAGTCGTCCTCGGTCCCGGTCCCGAACGTGCTGGGGAACGATTCGGCGTCGATCGAGATCTTCTGATCGCCCTCGCCCCACCAGATCAGCCCGTCGTTGGCGATCTCGTAGACCGTCCCGACGACCTTGCCCTCGCCCGTCGTTTCCAGGATGTTCGTGTCGAAGGGCGGCCAGGTCCATCGGCTGAGCGACCTCCATTGGGCCCGGAGGTGCAGGCTCCGGCCGGTGAAGCGACGGGGTCCGAGGCAGATCAGGGTTTCCACGGAATAAGGGACCGTCCCGTGATTGGTCAGGCGGAGCTCCATTTTCTCGCGGAAGGGCATGAGGAGGCGGCTCGTCATCCGGCCCGTGACATCGACGGTGAAGAACAGATTCTGGTAGGGGTTGACGCCCGGACCCGAGCCGAAGAAATCGCCGAGCGGGGTTTCGACGGAGCGATCGCCGTCGAAGTCGATCCCCAGGACGAGGCAGCGGAGGGCGTTGTGGGCCCGCCGGGGGTCCGTCCACGGCCCGCGCTCGTTCGTCCCGAGCACGCGGGCCGACCATTCATAGACGGCCCGCTCGCCTTCGGCCGAAGCGATCACCGCCGACGCGCCCGGGGCGATGTCGACGCGGGAGCTGGACCACTCGGCGTTGCGGGGGATCGGCGCCGGTTCGGGAAGCGTCAGGGCGCGGGCGGTCCGGGCCTGGGTCCCCATCCATTGATCCGCCGCGGCGGGGTCGAACGTCTCGACGCGGGCTCCGCTCTCGTAGCTCCGATAGCCGATCTCATAGTAGAGGTTGAGCGGCGTCTCTTTTTCCTCGACCGTGATCTTGAGGGAGACGGCATAGGGGAGAGGGAAGGTGAGATTGCCGCCCGTGCCGCTCACGTAAGAGAAATCCGGGCCGAAGGGCTTTGACGCGCCCCGGAACAGGTCGGCGAGCGAAAGCTCGAGACGGGGCTTCGCCTCGCCGTCGAAGGTGAAGCGGATCGTGTTCGTCAAGCGCGGATTGGCCGACCAGAAGCGGGTGATCGTCCCCGGCCCTTTCAGGTCGGCGAGGACGTTCTCCCTGCGGCCCGCGCTCGTTTCGACGCGGACGTACTGCCCCCGGTCGAGGTTGTCGAACCAGGCCGCCCCGCCTTCATGGCTCTTCCGGCTGTAGCTCGACGCCTGGGCCTGTTTGAAGAACGGCCGGGGCGAAAGGGCAAGGTTCCCGAGGTCGACCATCTCCGCGAGCAGGCTCTCGACGGTGATCGTCCGGTCGGCCCGCGCGCATCCGGTCGCGAGCATCGACGCGCCGAGACCGAAAAGGGCCAGAACAAGAAAGGGTTTGCGAGGGATCATGAGCTCACTCCCTGGGCCAATATAGCACAGGCGGGATGAAGAAAGGATTTGCCAATCCGACTCAGGCGGGGTAAATTGTCAACACGCGTCGGAAACGAACAATGAAGATCAGTCTTCGCTTGATCGTGTCGCTGCTGGTCGTCGCGACCCTGGTCGCCGCGGTCTTTTCCTACGTCCAGGTCCGGACGGAACGTCTCCGGATGAGCGACGAGCTGGAGCGGAGAGCGATGCTCCTGGCCGAGAGCCTCCAGGAATCCATCCGGGCCGCGTTCGCCCTCGGCTCGCCGGAGCGGCTGAAAACCCTGGCCGAAAAATTCGGGAACCGCGAGCGTCTGATCGGGATCTCCATCTATTCCGGGCAAAGCGATCTCGTGGCGGAAACTCCCGAGCTGTCGGAAGGACTCGCGATTCCCCTGGGCCCGGTCCGGGAATCCATCGCCGCGAACCGCATGATCAACCTGTTTCGCAGGCTCCGGGATCGGTACGTCCTGATGAGCGTCCGGCCGTTCAGCCAGGGCGATGAGGTCTTCGGCGCCCTGGGCGTTTTCCATGACGCGGCCTACATCCAAGAGCGGCTGAAGGAGATCTGGCGGTATAACTTCATCCGGCTCTTGATCCTCGGCCTGCTGATCGCGGTCACCACGGTCCTGGTGGTCCGTTGGAGCGTCACCGGTCCGATCGCCCGGATCGCGGAGTGGCTCAAGGAGGTCCGCACGGGGACCTTCAGCCCTAGGGACCGCGTTCCGGGAGGGGATATCCTCAAGCCTCTGGTGAAAGAGGTGACCTTCTTATCGCAAAGCCTGGCCCAGGCGCGCGCCGAGGCCGAGGCCGAGGCGCGCCTGCGGCTGAGCGCGGAATCGCTTTGGACCCGGGAGCGTCTCAAGGAATTCATCCGCTCCCAGCTCCAGGGTAAGAGCCTTTACGTCATCTCCAACCGCGAGCCGTACATGCACGTTTATCGGGGCAAGAAAGCGGAATGGATCGTTCCCGCCGGAGGCGTTGTGACCGCCCTGGACCCGATCCTCCGCGCCTGCCAGGGTCTGTGGATCGCTCACGGGAGCGGCGACGCCGACGCGGAGTTCGCGGACGAGAAAGGCAAGCTCCGCGTGCCGCCGGACGATCCGTCCTACACGCTCAAGCGGGTCTGGCTGACCCAGGAGGAGGAAGAGGGGTATTACTACGGCTTCTCGAACGAGGGCCTCTGGCCCCTCTGCCACATCACCCACACCCGGCCCATCTTCCGGCGCGAGGACTGGATCTGCTACCAGAAGGTGAACGAGAAGTTCTGCGCCTCCCTGCTCGAGGAGATCGCGGACGAAGACGCCCCCCTCGTGCTCGTCCAGGACTATCACTTTGCCCTCCTCCCCCTGCTGATCAAAGCCCGCAAGCCCGACGCCAAGGTCGCCGTCTTCTGGCACATCCCCTGGCCGAACCCGGAGGCGTTCGGCATCTGTCCGTGGAAGAACGAGATCCTCCTCGGCATGCTGGGGGCGGACCTCGTCGGCTTTCACACCCAGTTCTTCTGCAACAATTTCCTGGAGACGGTGGACCGCTTCTTGGAATCCAAGATCAACTGGGACGAGTTCTCGATCGAGAGGAGGGGGCGCGTCACGTCCCTCAAGCCGTTTCCGATCAGCGTCGACTTCGCGGCCCCGTCTCCGAACGGGGTCCTCTCCGGGTCGGGCGCCTCCATTCGTGAGGACCTGTTCAAGGAAAAGGGGACGGTTCCCAAATACCTCGTCGTCGGCGTCGACCGGATCGATTACACCAAAGGGATCATCGAGCGGTTCCGGGCCATCGAGCGTTTCCTGCAAAAATACCCCGAGTACGTGGGCGAGTTCGTCTTCGAGGAGCTGGCGGCCCCCAGCCGGACCCGGATCGAGCGGTATTACGACTTGACCGGCGAGATCGAGGAGACGGCGGAGAATATCAACTGGGAGTTCCAGCGGCGGGACTGGAAGCCCATCGTCCTGCTCAAGAGCCATCATTCGCACGCCGAGATCGACCGCCATTACCGCGCCGCCGACGCCTGTCTCGTGACCTCACTCCATGACGGGATGAACCTGGTGGCCAAGGAGTTCATCGCCGCGCGCGACGGCGAGGACGGCGTCCTGATCCTCAGCCAGTTCGCCGGGGCGGCCGTCGAGCTCCGGGACGCCTTGATCGTGAACCCTTATGATATCGAGGAGATGGCCGACGCGATCCACCGGGCCCTGAGCATGCCGCCCGAGGAGCGCCAAGAGCGGATGAAGCGTCTCCGGGCGACCGTGCGCGAAAGGAACGTCTATCGCTGGGCCGGGAACCTGGTCTCGGCG
>Ga0105106_10004185_pt1 | contig 10303 bp, 8 predicted proteins | sample PPLLaktember2015_5_FD_79109 | JGI IMG/M metagenome (GOLD analysis project Ga0105106, IMG submission 79109) | Freshwater sediment microbial communities from Prairie Pothole Lake near Jamestown, North Dakota, USA - PPLs Lake P8 Core (1) Depth... | ecosystem: Environmental > Aquatic > Freshwater >... | reverse complement strand
CGATCCGCTGGTGGACTTCTGGGACTTGTGCATCGGCGGCGAGACGCTCGCTTTCTGGCCGAAGGACACCGGCCCCTCTCGCTACTTCCAGGAGAACTTTCAATGGAAGTGGGTTGAGCGCGTTCGCCCCCACACGGCGAAGCCGATCGTCTTCGTGGGTCGGCTGACCAGTCCCGACACGATGGTCGAACTCATCCGCAGCGGCAAGGTCGACATCATCGGCGCAGCGCGAACAACAATCGCCGACCCGTTCTTTCCAAGGAAGATCGAGGAAGGCAGGATCGATGAGATCCGAGAATGCATCGGCTGCAATGTATGCAACGCCCATTATGGCTCTGGCGGCCGCATCATCTGCACGCAGAATGCATCCGCCGGCGAGGAGTACCGCCGGGGCTGGCATCCTGAGAGATTCCCCAAAGCGTCGAATCACAACCGAAGCGTATTGGTGGTCGGCGCAGGTCCTGCCGGGTTGGAATGCGCCGTCGTGCTGGCTGAACGCGGCATGCAGCGCGTTCATTTGGTAGAAGCGGCCAGCGACGTTGGGGGGCACCTGAAATGGGTAGCAGAGCTACCGGGAATGTCCGCCTGGCGCCGGGTGGTCGACTATCGCGTGATGAAGTTGTCCAAGCTGAAGGCCGTCAAGGTCGTCACCCACCATCCTCTGTCGGCCGATGAGGTCCTGGCGTATGGTGCCGAGATCGTGGTGATTGCGACTGGATCTCGCTGGTCCAGGGATGGCTGGAACCGCATCGACCGCACAGGTATCCCGGGCGCGGACGTGGAATTGCCGTATGTGCTCACCCCCGACCAGATCATGCGCGAGAAGAAACCCATCCCTGGCCGCCGTCTGCTGATCTACGACGTTGAAGGCTACTTCATGGGCCCTACGCTGGCCGAGATGTTGGCGCGCGACGGCCACGAGGTGACGCTCGTCACGCCATTCGCCAGCGTCGGGCCGATCATGGATGGTACCGGCGAGAATCTGTTTCTTGTCCCACAACTCAGCCAGCTGGGGGTTAGAGTACTTGGCTCGCACCTCGTGAAGTCGATTGGAGAACGGTCTGTGACCGGGTACTGGGCGGTGACGCCTGATGTGCCGGTGGAGTGGCAGATGGACGCCGTGATTCTGGTGACATGCCGGGTCCCGGAAGAGGCGATCTATCAGGAACTCCGTCGCCGCCCCGAAGCCCTGCAACAGGGCGGAGTCGAAGCCGTCTATCGGATCGGGGATTGTCTGGCGCCCCGGCTGTACGTGGCAGACGCCATCTTCGACGGGCACCGGCTCGCGCACGAGATCGACTTGGCGAATCCTGCCGAAGCCCTCCCCTATTTGCGCGAGCGCGCAATCGTCTAGCCCACACCCTCTGCCCGAACCCCGCAGTCGCCCGCTGGGAGGCCGCTGCCTGGAGGCGCGCCGCACTTTGATATGCGTGGACCCCGTGCCGAGGCGATGTCGCCAGGCTGATGGCACCCGGCATTCGAGAGTGCGCCGGTGGGTGGAGGCAGCTCCTGCGGGCACCCCGCAGACTGGCGTTTACGATTCGCCGGCGCTTGACGCCTCTTCCGCTGCCGTCCTCTGCCTGACGATCATCTGGCAATACCCGAGGGTCGCAAGTTCCTCAGCACCACCCAGGTCTGCGGTGAACCGGCGGTTGTAGCCTTCAACCATGCCTTTGTCGACCTGATCGAAGATCTTGCAGTAGCGGACTGCCTCTGTATCGGACATGCCAATTGACTTCCAGTAGACCGGCAGTGGACAGTAGGTCTCTCGCACAGTCAGCGCACCCAGCCGCATCTCCGCCGTGGTCCCGAGATAGAGGCGGGCCATCTTGTGGGCGACGAGCTCTGACAGGCTTGAAAGGTCGTTGCGCTTGCCCTCCGCCTGCACCAATTCGGAGCGAGCTTGGCCCTTGCGGAAGCCGATCTGGTAGATTGCCTGCGCTGCAACCTCAAGTGCCTCGTCCCCGAAGCGCTCACGCATCGCTTCCACGACGCGGGTCACGTACTCCGCCCGGCGCATGATCTCCTTGTCCATGATCGCCTTGACGTCGTCCCAAGTGAAGACGTCGTCCGTCGAACGGTCGCTCTGCGCTGGAAAGACCAACCCCGATCCATCCTCACGATCCATCATGCCCGATACCTCCTCTTCACAGCTTCAACGGCGCCAGCGAATCTTGCCTTCCTTCAGGGCCACCAGGAAGTCAGCAAGCGCCTCGGCCTTGACGGCCAGCAGCCCCATGCCGCGCTCGGCTGATCCCTTCGTCGGATCGCCGTGGTGCCCGGCCTCGACCATCTCGCCCATCGACAGCGGGAAGACGATCGGCCCCTTGGAGTACTTGCCGGACGGGCTGGGAAAGACCGAACCCAACGGGGTGAGGTCGATCTCCGGCGCCGAGTCGACCAAGCGCCCGCGGTCCACATCATCGGGCCATAGCGCCAGCATCACCGAGGTCTCCGACGATCCACCGTGGCCGTCATAGTCCGGCGTGCCCTCCGGCTTGGGCAGCGTCGCCAGCTCCCAGGCGCGCGCATGGCAGACCAGTGCCGTGGTCTCCAGGTGCAGGTCCTCGATCAGTACATCCAGAATGCCGTAGTTTCCGCCATGGCCGTCCAGCACGACCAGCTTGTCGAACCCGTGGCGGATCAAACTCAAGGCGATGTCCTTGACCAGCTCCTTGAGCACCTCTGGCCGCACGCCGATCGAGCCCGGGAAGTCCATGAACGAGCGCGAGTTGCCATACCAGATCAGCGGGGCGACGACCACGCCAGCCAGCCGTGCGGCGCGCAGGCCGATCTCGTACGTCTCGATCGAATCCGTACCGATCGGAAGGTGGGGACCGTGTACCTCGATCGCCCCGATGGGTATGATCGCCACGCCCTTTGCCGCCTTGCAGGCCAGCTTGACCTCGGGCGAGGTCATGCGCTCCAACTGAACAGTTCGTGCCAAAGGATGGTCAGTCACAATCCGCGCTCCTGTTCCGACGGTCCGGGTTGGGTTCTTTCCCAAGGGTAACACCTGCTGGACAGGCCAACGCTCATAACGTACCCGGAGGTCCAACTGCCATGCCGTGAACTCCCGGTTTCGTACCAACCGGAGACCCGAGCCGGACTGTCACCTTCACGTCAGGTCCGAAGGAACGCAGCATGCGAGTCATGCTGCTGGAAGAACTGCGCGTAAAGAGCGGCATAACGCGCTACCGCATCAGGATCCGGCAGTGCTGCAGCGCTGGTTCGGGCCATCGCGCGCGCCGCCGCGCCAGCGTCGGGAAAGACCCCAAGGGCCACTGCGGCCAGCATCGCTGCACCCAGGCACGAGTCCGCCTGTAGGTGGCCAAGCGGCCTTGCCAGAACATCGGAGGTGATCTGGCGCCAGAGGGCGCTGCGCGCCCCACCCCCGCTGAGGTTGAGGCGATCAATCCCCGGCACATGCTGCTCGAGCTCTTCCAGCGCCTCGCGCAGCGCGAAGGCCACACCCTCGAGCACAGCTCGCGTCAGATCCGCCCGGCCGGTACTCAGCGTCAGGCCGGAGAAGGCGCCTTTCGCCAGAGGGTTGTCCCGAGGCGTCCCCTGCCCCATGAGATAGGGGAAGAACCTCACCCCCCGGCTGCCGCGGGGACTGTCGGCGGCTTCGGCGAGCAAACATTCCAGGTCTTCCCCGCCCGCGAGTCCTCCCGCTAGGATCCGCGCCAGCCATTGCAGGCTAGCAGCGCCGGCCTTCGTCTGCCCGCCAATGATCCAGCGACCGCCCAGGTAGGGCCAGCAGAAGATGGCACGCTCCAGCCGATCTGCGGCCGGAACGGGGCGATCCGCGACGAGGAAGACCACGCCATTGGTGGATAGCGTGATGATGCCTTCGCCAGGCAGGATCGCGCCGCTGGCCAGGACGGCCGACCCCCCGTCGTTCAGGCCAAGCGCCACGGGCACTGGGCGCCTCAATCCGAACTCCTGGCGCAACCCATCTCGCATCCGTCCGAGAATCCCGCCCGCTGGAAGCACCGGCGGCAGGCGATCCAGCGACCAGCCGCAGGCCCGACAGACATCCTCCCACGCCGCGGTGCTGCCTGGCTCGCTCGAAGGATCGGTGGCAAGCTGCCCGGTGAGCCACAGCCCAATGTAGGATTTCACTCCCAGTGCACAGGCGGCATTGGCGGCGATGGCCGGATGAGTCTCGGTCAACCAGCGGAGCTTGGCCGCGAAGGAAGCGAAGGGCATGCCAAGACCGACCCACTCTGCGCCGATCTCATCAAGCAGGCTCTGTGCCTGCGGCACACTCCGCTCGTCCTGCCAGATCGGCACACGCTCGAGCAGCGACCGACCCTGGGTATCAACCGGGATGAGGCTCGGCGCATGTGCAGACAGGCCAATCGCTCCGATGCGATCTGCCTCGCGCCCCAACCCAGCCACGAGATCGCCAAAGCAGTCGCGGACGGCACGCTCCCAGTCTTCTGGGGCTTGTTCCGCCCAGCCAGGGTGCGGGTAGTGCGTCGGGTAATCACGCACGGCCAGGGCTAACTGCCTGCCGTCGGGCCGAAATGCAGCGGCCTTGACATGCGTCGTTCCGACGTCCAGGCCGACGAACAACTCGTTGTCCATGCGTACCGCGATCGGGCAGCCAGACCGAACGCTAGTGCTCGGCGTGGTCAGGGAGCATACCGAAGGCCTCGCGGCTGCCGGTGATCAGCCCCGTGACCTCTTCGATGCTGGTGTTGGCGACGGTCGAGACGCCGACGCAGGACCCGCGGCGCATGACCATGACGCGGTCACAGGTGAGAAGGATGTCCTGCACGCGATGCGTGATGAAGATGATCGCCATGCCCGAGTCGCGCAACCGGCGCATCAGGTCGAGCAGGGGCGGGATGGTCTTCACGGAGAGGCTGGCCGTCGGCTCATCCATGATGATGAGGCGGGCCTCGGAGGCCAAGGCGCGGGCGATGGCGATCACCTGGCGCTGCCCGCCCGAGAGATCGGTCACCAGCGTCTGGACCGAATCGATGCGGATGCCGGTCTCTCCAATGACCTTGCGGCTGACCTCCTTCATCTTCTTGCGGTTGAGGACAGGGAGGCCGAGGATTGATCGCGTCACCTCGCGGCCGAGGAAGACGTTGTCGACCACACTGAGATTGGGAGACAGCGAGAAGTCCTGATGAATCATCTCGATCCCGAGTTTGCGGGCGGTGTGCGGACTATCGATGCGGACAGGCCTGCCCTCGAACAAGATCTCGCCGGCGTCTGGCCGGTGCACGGCGGTTAGCAGCTTCATGAGGGTCGACTTGCCGGCGGCGTTGTCGCCCACCACACCCAGGATCTCACCTGCCGACAGAGCCAGGTCGACGTCGACGACGGCCTTCACCGGCCCGAAGGACTTCGACATGCCTCTCATCTCAAGCAGCGGCGCACCGGCGTCCATGTGTCCACTCCCTTTTCGGCTTGCTTGTTCCCCGGTAGGCGGCCTCCCGCCTCTCGCCGAGCCATGGAGGTGCGGGCCGCCAGGGTGAGGAGCCGGGACCTACTGCTTCCGGCCGTGGCCAGCAGTAGGTCCCTTACCTCATATGTTGCCGATTACGGTGCCCAACCCTCGATCGGGCAGTCGACCTGAACCGTTTCCCCGTCCTCGGTGTGCTTCAGGACAGGCCACGGGCTCCACGCCGGGGGCTCGGTCCCGGCGGTCACGTAGTCATAGACGCGCTGCATCAGCTCGGCCGCGCCTTCCTTGGATGCCCATTCCATCGTGGCGATGGTCTTGCCATCCGTCAGCCACTGCTGGCTCTCGGGGCCGTACCCGCCGTTCATCACCTTGACCGTATCGGTCAGGCCGGCCGCCGCCAGCGCCTGGATCACGCCGCCGGTCATGCTCTCAGAGATGATGTAGACCCCGGAGAGATCCGGATGGGCGGTGAGCACATCTTCGGTGATCGCCTGGGCCTTGGCCTGATCCCACTCGCCATAGGCCTGCTGCACCAACTCGATGCCTGGGTTGGCGGCGACGAAGTCGTTCACCCCGTCGTCATTCCAGGTGACGATCATCAGCCCCGGCACGCCGTTGACGTGCAGGACTTTGCCCGACCCGCCGAGCTGCTCGGCCAGGTTTTCCATGCTGCGGTAGCCGATGCAGTACAGATCGTTGCCGCTGTGGTTGAGTACCTCACCACCGTTGGCAGCCGAGTCGATCGAGAACACCGGCACGCCGGCGGCATTGGCCTTCTCGATCGAGGGGATGACGCCGTCGGCATCGGCTGCGTTAACGATCAGCGCATCAACGCCCTGCGCCAGCAGGTCTTCGATGTCGGCGGCCTGCTTCACCGGATCCCAGTCGGACTCAAGCATAACCACCTTGACGCCCAGCTCATCGGCCCTTTCCTTCATCCCTTCCCAGAGCACGATCTGGAAATTGTCCAACTGGGTCGGGCCGGAGTACCCTACGAAAAGCGGCTCCTCGGCCGGCGCCGCGGCTTCCGGCGGTGCGGTTGCCTCGGGCGCGGCGGGCGCCTCAGTAGCTTCGGGGGCCGGAGCGGCGCAGCCCGAAAGGAGCAGAGCCACGAGCAGCAGCCCTACCGCCATCATCTGAACGAGCGACTTCTTCATCTTCTTCCTCCAGGGCTATGGTTGTCTGGTTCGATCTCGAACGTACGGGCACGATGAGTCTCTTGTTCGACACCTCCTCTCCAGATGGGTCGGCGCGAAGCCGCGCCTGTTCGATCTAATCACCCCGGCGCTGTAGCGTTTCGACGAGCACGGCGATCAGGATGATCGCCCCCTTGAAGACATACTGGTAGTAGCCGGAGACTCCCAGCAGGTTAAGGCCGTTGTTGATGAAGCCGAGAATGAAGACCCCGACAATGGTACCGAGCACGGTGCCATAGCCGCCCGAGACGGATGCGCCGCCAATCAACACGGCGGCGATGCTGTCCAGCTCCATGCCCGCCCCAGCGTTGGGCTGGGCTGAGGCAACCCGCCCGAGCAGCACCATGCCGGCCAGCGAGGCGATCATGGCGCTGGTGACGTACACGCCGACGATCAGCTTCTTGACGTCGATACCGCACACCCGGGCGGCCTCGCGGTTGCCCCCGACCGCGTAGATATGGCGGCCGACCGGAGCGTAGCGCAGCACCAGCCCCATCACGATGGCCACCGAGGCGAACGTCACCAGTGACCACGGGATCGGCCCCAAGGATCCAATGCTGAGGAACTCATAGGGCATCGGGAAAAGAATCACCGGCCGGCCGCGGGTGTAGATCAGCAGCAGGCCCTGTGCGACATACATCGTGCTCAGCGTGACGATGACCGAGATGTTCTTGCCGCGGGTCACCAGGAAGCCATTGGCCAGTCCCCAGATCAGCACCATCCCCAACGCCAGCGCGAGCGCCACCGGGAAGGGCATGACTTTGGACTGCCCGGCCAGCACCGCGCCGAACAGCCCCATCAGCGCCGCGCTGGACAGATCGATGTTGCCGGTGAGCATCACGGCGAACTGCCCGAGCGAAAGCAGACCGACGACCGCGACTTGCCGCGAGACGTTGGCCAGGTTCTGCCAGGTCAGGAAGGCCGGCGCTGAGATCGATAGGAAGGCCAGCCACCCGAGGAAGACGAGCGGCAGGATGAGCTTTGATACCCGCCGGCCGAAGTCTCTCCGGGGCTGGTCTTCGGCGTCCGGTTGGGGTTTCCTCGGGAAGATGCGAGCCAGTCTGTCCATCCGTTACCCTCGTTGCCACCGAGTCTGCCGGGCTCCGGCGCCCGAGCCGCGACCCATGAACCCTTCCCCACCCCGCACAGCCAGAGCCGCTGGCAATTCGGGGAGGCCAGATACCGTTGGTCCCATGAAGCTACACGGTTCGATTGTCAACGATTCCACCCAGTTCTCTGCGTGCGACTCGCCGATAGACACCGCTCCGCCCTCCGGATCACCCGCTGGGCATCCTACGGAGCGCCGGCGAACAGGTAGTGCCCCGTCTCGAAGACCTTCTGACCGTCCAGATAGATCTCTCCCTCCTGACGCAGGTCCTTGATGATGTCCCAGTGGAGTGCCGACTGGTTCACGCCGCCGCACTCGGCGTAGGCCCGGCCGAGCGCCAGGTGAATGGTGCCGCCGATCTTCTCATCGAAGAGGATGTCATAGCAGAAGCGATCAATCCCATAGTTCAACCCGACGCCGAACTCGCCCAGGCGGCTTGCGCCCTCATCCATGGCGATCAACTGCTGCAGCAGCGCCTCGTTGCCTTCGGATGTGGCCCGCGTCAGCCTGCCGGAGCGAAACGCGAGGCGGATCCCCGGAATGCGCTCGCCGAAGTACACCCCCGGGAACTCGAAGTAGATCTCACCCTCGGCGCTGTCGTCAACCGGCGCGGTGAAGATCTCACCGTCGGGCATGTTCAGGTGGCCGTCGGCGACTTCGTAGATCCGGCCTGCGGTCGAGAAGGTTATGTCGGTCCCCTTGCCAACGATGCGCACGGTCCGGGCGGCCTGATAGGGTTGCTGCACCTGACGATACCATTCCGCCTCGCGCTGCCAATCGCGCAGCGTGGCATTGAAGAAGAAGGCCATCATCTCTTCGTGGCTCATCTCTGCCTGCTGGGCGAAGGATTCGTTGGGGACCCGAATGAGCACCCAGCGCGTCAGTTCGTTGCGCATCGTCGAAACTTTTCCCATTGCCTTCTTGTGCGCCGTAAGCTTCTCCGGCGGAACACCGTTGAACTCAAACGGATTGCGCGCCCCGCGCAGTCCGACGTAGACGTCGGCCCACTCCATCCCGTAGGTATTCAGCTCCGGCACCCAGTCGAGCTGGGCCGGCGACCCGAGCAGCATGAGATCACGCTCGAGCAGCACCGACTGGAACTCGACCTGCGGCAGCCCCCCGGCGCGCACCACCTCACGATACACGGCACGTGCTAGCGGGAAGGTGTCCTCTTCCATCATCGTGATCAGCACCTTCTCGCCCGGCTGCACGCCGGTCGAGTAGGTCACCAATGTCCTGGCCAATTGCTCCCAGCGGGAATCGGTCATCCGTCGTTTCCTCCGGTCACGCTTCCGCTTCGGCGCCGCACTACAGCGCCCCTCGCGACCAAGCCGGCAGCAATTGCGACAGCTTCTGGCTTGGCTGCATCTGCTGCAGGACCGAGAAGGCCGCGGCAGGATGCAGGATGCCGATCTCGGTGATCACGCCGGTGATCAGCTCAGGCGGAGTCTCATCGAACAGATTCCCAACGACGCGCGCATTCTCCGGGTAGGACGCGTCCAGGACGTCCAGGCGCTTGATCGCTTCGTTGCGGTAGGGGAGGCCGTACAGCGTGGCCGTGTCGAACTTGAGTGTGTCGGCGGCAATGTAGAACGGCACGCCGGCCGCCCTCGCCACCAGTGCGCTCGGGTAAGTCCCTGCCTTGCACAGCGCATGCCCGGTCGAAGACAACACGTCCGCTCCGACGAAGGCGACGTCGCACTCCGGGATCAACTCCCCGATGCAGGCATCGATGCTCACCGACACCGGGATGCTGGACTTTGCCATCTCGGTGACCGTCCACAGCCCCTCGTTGCCCGGCCGCGATTCGGTGACCACCACCTCGAACGACTTGCCCTGGTCTTTGGCGACCCGCAGGATGCGCCATACGGTCGAGCTCATGCTGTACATGAACACCCGCCCGCCATCCGGCACCTTCTCCGACCCATACTGGGCAACGCGCGTGAGCGCGTGCTCCGCCCAGGCGAAGAACTCGTCGCGCGCCTGCTGGAGCCGCTTGCGCATCTCGGCCAGCGAGACCCCCTCGGCCTGGGCGCGCTCCATCGTCCCCACGAAGCGATGGAGGGCGTTGATCGGCGGAGCCAGCGAAGGCATCACGCGCAGGATGTCCAGCACCGCCCCATCAACCTCCGCCGCCAGCGCCGCCACATCCTTCGCCTGACTGTCGCGCACCATGTTCGCCAGCGCGTCGATGACCTCTTTGGCCGTGTCGGCGGCGCCCCCGATCTCATCCTTGCGCACGCGCTCGACGATCGCCGCCACGTCCGGGTGGTTCACCATGCTCAGTCTCCTCGCTCTCGGATCGGTTCGCGCCGGCGCAGCTTGCCGGCGACAGTCTGGCTGAACGGCATTCCCAGCATCCACGTGCCGGCCTGCGAGGGATGGATGATTCCCTTCTCGGTGATCAGGGCGGTGATCAACGCCGCCGGCGTGCGGTCAAAGAGATGTCCGCTCACGGCCAACGCTTCAGCGGCCGTCGCTTCGGGCAGGCTCGTTGGCTGGATCGGATCCAGGCGCAGCGCCTCGCCGAAGAGCGATCCGACGTGAAGCTTCATCGTATCGACAAGCACGAAT
>Ga0105106_10004184_pt1 | contig 10304 bp, 10 predicted proteins | sample PPLLaktember2015_5_FD_79109 | JGI IMG/M metagenome (GOLD analysis project Ga0105106, IMG submission 79109) | Freshwater sediment microbial communities from Prairie Pothole Lake near Jamestown, North Dakota, USA - PPLs Lake P8 Core (1) Depth... | ecosystem: Environmental > Aquatic > Freshwater >... | reverse complement strand
TGGTATTAGTCCTATTTACTTTTTTTATGGTTCATTTCTGATATCGATGCTCTCTCCCGCCATCAGTACTTTTACCCTGATATCTGTTGTGCGTTCAATTGCATTTCTGAACAGGAGCGGATCTGCTTTGATCTTGTCCCATGTATTATAATGAATGGGTATTACAGTTTTAGCGCCAATGAAATGTGCAGCCATCATCGCTTCTGCGGGGCCCATCGTAAACCGCCCGCCAATCGGGAGCAGTGCAACATCGGGATGGTAAAGTTCTCCGATAAGTTTCATATCGGAAAATAGCGCTGTATCACCGGCGTGATAGATCTTCACACCATCAATCCCGATTACGAACCCTGCAGCAACACCGCCATAGCATCCGACACCTGCCTCTTCTATCCACGAAGAATGCACCGCTGGAGTCATGGTGAATGACACACCCTCAACAACTGCGGTTCCCCCGATATTCATGCCTTCAACAGGCAGACCCTTTGCGGCGAGGTATTTTGCGATTTCAGTAATAGCGATGGTTTTTTTACCAAGTGCCACTGTTTCACCCAAATGGTCTTCATGCCCATGAGTAACCGCAACAATATCGGGGCTTGTGTCACGAACACTACCCCCTTCAATGAAAGGATCAATAAGGACCTTTTTTGAACCGGTAAGGAGCACGCACGCATGGCCGAGCCAGGTAAGTTGCATATATGCAGATCTCTTTTCTGCAGGGATGAAATTTACCCTCCGGTATGCGGGTTTCCTTTCAGTTCGAGAGCGTAGATTCACTAAAAAAAGGTGCCAGATGCATGTAAGGGGCGTACCCTTACACTACATCAACCAGTTCAGCTTCTGTGATATCGATTGAATCCCCAAGACTATCCGCAGTCGCGCTTCGGGTCATCTGCTCGGATAAGTCCCTGTCTTCCATTACGTCCTTCACCCTGTTGATGTACGGGTCAATAGTGGGATCTTCCTGCTCCTCAATCACATGCCGGTATTCGCGGAGCGTTGATGGACTGATGCCAAGCTCCTCTGAAACCTCTTTCATGGTCTTACCGGACTCGATCAGTGTTTCCATCTTTTCCTTATCAAAAGGCATCTTGAAATCGAGCTCACGGAAGAGCTTGAGCCTTACGCGTGCACGTGCAACTGTCTTGCTGAGTTTCTCATCTCCAAGCTGGCGGGCAATTTCAGTATCATTCTTCCCTGCATAAAACAAGGTGACAAGTTTTGCAAGCTGGATTGGTTTTAAGGAGGTTTTGAAAATTCCCTGTTCGGTGATCTCTCTCATTACAAGAGCAACTTCGCGTTCGATCGCGTCGCTGTCTCTCAAAGTACCATGAATATTTTTCATCGGCTCGACAATTTTTGTCTTGCCCGACATAGTACTGAAGAGTTTTAGAAGCTGTACCTTGCGTTTGTCTTCGGTCATTGCATACCCCGTCATGGGATTAGGATATACAATACTTCGCCTTCTATTTAATGTTATCTTTAGGCTGTGTTTGACCAAAAAACCTTTAAATTAATGCAGTATCACAACCGCTTCGGGGTAATTTGTCTTTAAAAACCCATCCCTGCTCTAAAAAAATATTATACCAGGTCTGACGACGATCCATTAAGGCATTCAATATCGTTATTTCTGATAAGTTCACCCAATATTTTTCTCATATGGCGATAAGGCCCCCGTTCATACGCAGTTATACTGATAATGTGATAATTAGTGTCTGAAGGATCTGGTTCCTCTTTATATTCTTTCACGGAATATGACGGTTTTTCGCTCAGGATTGCGTATAAGACACGCGGCTTTAACTCCCTGTCATTTTTTACCCGGAGCACAAAATAGCTCATGAATGTACCTTCCGGTAATTGTTTTCTTATGGGAAACAATAATCCTATTCTTTTTATCAGAATGCATTTTCCCGGATGTCCAAAACAGTTTTTTGCGGGTCCGAAGAATTTCTTTGTATTGAATGATGAAATAAGCGTATGGAATGATGAACATCTGGGGGACTGTGCTGCCTTCCCTTCTATCCCTTCGATCAGGAGAGATGATGACGTATTACCCGTTCAGGTCGTTTTGCATGAGTGGGGACAAGGGGGTCGGGTTTTTTGAACACTTTTCCGGAGCTGTTTTTTCATCAGATTAAATTCCAACTGGCTGAAAAAGGAAAGATCCCTGAGAATTTTTATTTATCATCAGGCAACCGTCTGGTACAGACATTCCGGCTGATTTTCTCACGCCTTTGACGAGAGTTATAATATCAGCAAGGGGATAATTCAATAAGACAATTTGAAAAAGAGGGGTAGCCAGTGAACCAGGGTTCAGATGATGTTTTTGAGAAGGTGATGGATCTTGCAAAACGCCGCGGATTTATCTGGCCGACTTCGGAATGCTATGGTGCCGTGGCCGGATTCATTGATTACGGCCCTCTCGGCGCGATGATGAAACGGCGGGTTGAGGATGTCTGGAGGGATTTTTATGTCATCCAGGAAGGATACTACGAGATCGAGTGCCCGACGATTGCACAGGAGGCAGTTTTTATTGCATCCGGGCATGTCGCCGGATTCGCTGATAAGATGTGTCAATGCCCACACTGCAAGGAATTTCTGAGGGCTGACCATGTTGCTGAAGGCGGGGGTGTGAAGAACCCGTCCATCATGCAAAATGAGGAACTCTCGCTCGAACTCGCCAGCTGCAGATGTCTTGCATGCGGGGAGGTGCTGGGTAAGGTCGAAGTCTTCCAGTTCAACCTGATGTTCAGGACAACCATCGGACCCGGCTCGCAGCGTACCGGGTACCTCCGTCCTGAGACTGCGCAGGGGATGTTTGTTGATTTCACCCGTCTGCTCCGGTTCTACCGTGACAAGCTCCCTTTCGGTGCCGTCCAGATAGGCAAGTCCTACCGGAACGAGATATCGCCCCGTCAGGGAATGATCAGGCTCCGCGAATTCACCCAGGCTGAAGCTGAGATCTTTGTTCATCCTTCCTGCAAGAACTGCCACCCGATGTTCCGCCGCTACGCGGACTACACGATGCCTCTCCTCACGTACACCCGGCAGGAGACGTGCGAACCAGCGGTTTCAATGTCAATGCGGGAGGCGGTTGACAAGGGAATCATCGCCAACGAATACGTTGCCTATTATGTCGCACTCACCCACGAACTCCTCGTAGAGGTTGGAATAAAGCCGGACCGGCTCCGGTTCCGGCAGCACCTTCCTGAAGAACGGGCGCACTACGCGACCGATTGCTGGGATGCTGAGGTATTCTCCGGGCGGTTCGGCTGGGTCGAGACCGTGGGTATTGCAGACCGGACTGACTACGACCTGACAGCTCACGGGGATGCAAGCGGCACCCCGATGACAGTTTTCATCCAGTACGATGAGCCAAAGAAAGTCCCGCGCCGGCGCATCATCCCCAACATGAGCGTGCTTGGAAAGCAGTATCGCACAAAGGCCAAAGCGATCTTTGCCGCCCTCGAAACGGCAACCCCTGCTCCATCGGGAGCAGATGTTGAGGTCGACGGCGAGAAGATCCACATCCCTCCCGACCTCTTTGAGGTAAGGGATGAAATTGTCGATGTCAGGGGTGAGGACATCGTGCCCCATGTTATTGAGCCCTCCTATGGCATTGACCGGATGTGCTACGCCATACTTGAACAGGCATATGACGAGGATACTGCTGATAGTGAAACCCGCGTTGTGATGAGGCTCTTCCCGCAGGTAGCACCGGTGCAGGTCGCGGTCTTCCCGCTCATGACCCGCGATGATCTCGACACGATAGCGGGAGAGATCACCCATGCGCTCCACAAATCCGGCATCCTCGCTGAGTACGATGACAGCGGAGCCATTGGACGTCGGTACCGGCGGCAGGATGAGATAGGTACGCCATTTGCGATTACCATTGACTACGAAACCAAAGAAGACAATACCGTAACACTGCGGGACCGTGACACTATGAAACAGGTCCGTATTCCTATCACAAAATTATCCGAGATAGTCGGGGCTCTTGTGAAGGGAGATATCACGTTCGCATCACTCACCGTTTGACAAAACCTATGAGCTGCATCAGTCATCCTCTAATTAAGCCGGATAGCATTGAATCACGGGAGTACCAGCTTTCAGTAGCGATGCGGGCGCTGGATGCAAATACGATGGTAATCCTGCCAACCGGTCTCGGTAAGACTGCCGTAGCGCTGCTCGTTACAGCATCGCGGCTTTATAATGAGGGGGGGCGGGTGCTTATGCTCGCCCCGACAAAACCGCTCGTGGAACAACACCTCCGTTTTTTTGAACGTTACCTGCTGGTAAAGAGCCATCAGGATTCGGATTTATCTCCTTTTGTCATGTTCACTGGCGACGCCCCCCCGGCCGAGCGCACTGAAGACTGGAACCGTGCAACGGTAATTTTTGCAACGCCCCAGGTAATAAAAAATGACCTGATTGCCGGACGCTACACCTTAAAAGATGTAACGCTTCTCATCGTAGATGAATGCCACCGTGCCGTAGGGAATTATGCCTATGTGTTTCTCGCGCAACGATACCTCGCTACTGCTGATAAACCAAGGATTCTCGCGATGACCGCATCACCGGGAGGTGTGCAGGAGAAAGTGCAGAATGTGTGCACGAACCTGGGTATCGCCCATATAGAGAACCGGACGGAAAATGATCCCGATGTGCGCCCCTATGTGTTCGAGCGGGATCTGGACTATATCAATATCGATCTTCCCTCAAATCTTAAAACCGCAATCATGGCCATCAACTCACTTATCGAAGAGCGCCTGTCGCTCCTTGCATCCCTTCACTTCACCGTCCCAAAGCGCGACAAACTGACCATGAAAGCGCTGAATGAACTCAACGCACAGATCCAGCAGCGCATTGCAAACCGCGATCCTGTGGCTTATTCAGCAGCATCACTCTATGCCGCCTGTATGAAACTCAGACACGCTGTTACTCTTGCCGAGTCACAGGGAAGTGAAGTGCTGAAAGCATATCTCGCAAAGCTGGTTGCTGAAGGCACAGGATCGGGGGGTAGCAAAGCAAGCCAGGGCCTCGTAAAGGATCCATCTTTCCGGGAACTTTTCGAACAGTCGCTTACGTGGACTCAGGAACTCCATCCTAAACCGGATATCACCCTGCATCTGGTACAGGAACAGTTACTGGCACATCCGGACAGCCGGATCATAATTTTTGCTACCTTCCGGGATACCGTGCAACTCCTCGTAGAGTATCTCGTGAAAAATGGAATCGCATGCGAGCGGTTTGTCGGGCAGGCCTCAAAAGACACGGAAAAAGGGCTCTCACAAAAAAAGCAGATTGAGGCGCTCACGCGGTTCCGTAAAGGTGAGTTTAAGGTCTTAATTGCGACTTCAGTTGGCGAGGAAGGTCTTGATGTTCCCTCAACGGACATGGTTATTTTTTATGAAGCAGTGCCTTCAGAAATCCGATCTATCCAGCGTAAAGGCAGAACAGGCAGGTCGCGGGCTGGCAGGGTCGTTGTGCTGGTGACCAAGGGGACGTCAGACGAAGCGTTCCGGCATGTCAGCCAGGCAAAAGAGACAAGGATGCACAAGAGCATGAAAGTGATGGGAAGTATGAATCCTTGTCTGCAAAAGTCTGTTCAGGTGGAACAGGCAAGCATTGATGAGTTCACTGTTCAGGGACCAAGGATTAGCATTGACGACCGGGAGACATCATCAAAAGTTGTTGAAGTGCTGTCGGGTTTAGGTGCTGCTATTCGTCTCGAACGCCTTGCACAGGGTGACTATGCGATTGGTGATCGTATCTTAATCGAACGTAAAACAGCCCGGGATTTTGTTGATACCCTGATAAATAGGGATTTACTTGGGCAGATTAAAGAAATGGCGGAGGTCGTCCCTCGGCCGGTGCTGATTATTGAAGGGGGAGATCTTTATTCGCTGCGTGACATCCATCCAAATGCGATCAAAGGCGTGCTGGCCGCACTGACCATTGATATGGGGGTTTCACTCCTGTTCACAAGAGATGAGCAGGATACTGCACAAATGCTCTTTGTCCTCGCAAAACGCGAAGGAAGCGAGCGGGGTGAACGGAAGATCCATCCCCAGAAATTACATCGTTCCGTTCGTGAGGAACTGGAGTACATTATTTCCGCGTTCCCCGAAGTTGGTATGAAAAACGCACGTCTCCTGCTCTCGCACTTCGGATCTTTGCAGGCAATTGCAAATGCTGAACTCCTGGAACTAACCGCATTAAAAGGGATAGGGGATAAGACCGCGCAAAAGATCTTTGATCTCTGCCGCCGTCCTTACAAATGACACAGGATCTGAAGCGCTTCAGTACCTGCCTTTACTGCGTTCATCAGGGCAAGCACATTATCCGGGTCCTTTTCATTCTGTATGCGCTCACAGAGGGAAACAATGGTCATCGCAAGTTCGTCAGTAACCAATCCACCTTCGCTGGACCCTTCAAGGTGCTCACCGCAGCTGCATACATGACGGTGTTCATGTTGTACCTGTACTGCGGGTGAATTGTCGGGTTTTTCTCCTGTCGCATTCTCTGCGCAGACAACACAAAGTGTTTTGCCTTTGACTTCAAAGAGCGGACATCCACAGGTTTTACAGGACTTTTCGAGCATTTTCCCTCCTTTCAGGAGGTATTCTGCCATGATTTCGTCTTCTTTACGTACCGGCATATTGTCACCGTCGACTCAATATTTAACTTATATATGTCGGTTCTACGTATTAACTACAGGTACACAGGAAGGTGATACCATGCCCAACCCTGAAAAAACTCTGGAAAACTGTATCCTGATGCTGCAGCGCATTCAGGAAGACAGCTCAATACCCCGAAATATCCGGCGCGTAGCTGATGAGACCCGGATGCTGCTTACCAATAACTCCAAAGCAATGGGATTGCGCGCTGCGGAAGCAATTTCAAAGATCGATGAAATCTCCAATGATCCTAATATGCCGATTCACGCCCGGACAAGGATCTGGGAGCTCGTGTCACAACTGGAGACTATTCCTCTTGACTGATGTGATCATAAAATTTTTATTGGATTATAATTTTAGGTGAACACGCGATAAAGGCCACCATGAAGAAGAAATCTCAAAGTACTGGTTCAAAGGGTCTCTGATTTTAGATTTTGAGGACTCTTTCGGGGGTTCGTCCATCCCCAGCTGTCAAAAGCCATAGTATCCTGTTGAATGAAAAATCCGTATTTACCTGTTCGAACTTTAATTTCTGGCGCTTTTTTTTAGCCATGTTCAATATATTTTTTTAGGATTGAATGCTTATATCAAACGGCTGGTTATCCACCTGTATGACCGGGATCCTGAAAAAATTCCGGTATCGTCACATCCTTTACCATCATAAAAATTAATGGTAATCTGAACTTGGCAAGGGATTAGTCCCAGTAATAAAAAATTAGGTGATTCCTTAATAAAGGCCACAACTATATACTTACCAAAGGTGGCCAGATGAATGAACCTTGTAGACCTCACACAATATACCACGAATGAAGAGAAAGCCGAAGAGTATCTCCGGGAACAAGGGATCCTCAAGACGTTCAAGGAATGTCCGTATTGTCAGGGAACCAGGATAAACCGGGTCCGGAGATTCAAATACAAGTGCTATTCGTGCAATCATGAATGGGGAGTCCGGCGGGATAGCATTCTTGAAGGGTTAAGAGTACCCTTCACAAAATTTCTCATAGCGATTAAACTATTCGAGATCGATACGTCGGTCAGAGAAGCCTCAAAACAACTGGGATTAGCCTATAATACCGTGTACAACATCCATTCTCTTATGAGGAAAGCGATTCTTGCTACCGATGCAGATCCTGCTGCATTCTCTGGTGAGATTGAAATGGATGAATCATATTTTGGTGGAAGGAGAAAAGGAAAACGTGGCCGTGGTGCTGCAGGAAAGGTTCCCGTATTTGGTATTCTTGAACGAGGGGGGAAGGTTACCGTTGAAGTGGTCACCGATGTCCAGGGGGAAACCCTTCTCGAGCTGGCTATCAAGAAAGTGAAACGGGGAAGTCTCATTTACACTGATAAATTTCGGAGCTATAACGGTTTGGTTTCCTATGGGTTCAAACATCGGAGAATCGATCATGGAAAAAAGTTCGCAAATGGGAAGGTGTATATCAACGGAATAGAGGGATTCTGGTCTTTTGCCAAGGAACGATTGTTGAAATATCACGGAGTGGATGCACAGAAATTTCCTCTTTATCTGAAAGAACTGGAGTTCCGGTATAACCACCGCGACCGAGATCTTTTTGATGATCTCATCCAATTGTTAGTTGGATATAGTTCGGTGGCTTATACTGAGTAATCACCAAAAATAATTTCATAAACGGGGAACCGCTCGGGAAAACCGGTAAACTCCTTTTGGGACATTCATTTCAATGCATGCCCCACGCTGGAATTCCCCTGCTTCTTTTATAGAAATATTGGTAATAGAAAGGATTTCCCGGGAAAGGAATAATCCGAGCCCGGTATTTTTGCCAAATCCCCGCTCGAAGATCAATTCCTTGTCGTGCACCGGAATGCCGATACCATCATCTTCAATCCGTATCACAAGACCGTCCGGTGATTCCATTGATGAGAGCCGGACCACTGATACCCGGTCACCATGCTCAACAGCATTCTCCATAATGTTGTAGAATACCCGCTCCAGCAGGGGATCGGCAAATATCTCCAGACCATCAGCAGGAGCCTCGAACCGTATTTTTTTTATGTCAATGTGAATTAAGACTCTGTAGAATAAATCTGTCACGTTCTGCCATTTCGGTTCAACAACCCCAAGATCCTGATAGAGTTTGGTAAATTCAATATTTTCCGTGATCATCTTGACCGCGGTTTTCAGCTTGGTGAGATACATTGAGTGTTGGGGTTCCGGAGGATTGTCGTTGAACAGTTCAAGATATCCACCAAGTACCGTAAGTTTATTCCGGATATCATGACGGGTGATTTCAGCAAGCAGGTTGAGTTTTTTATTGGCAAGCCGGAGGGCATCATGGGCTTTTTTAATATCGGATATATCATGGAATATCCCCATCAGACATCGTCGTCCTCCCAGATTGAGTATTGCAGAGCTGACAATTACCGGAATACGGTTCCCGTTCCGGTCAACAACAATTTCCTCTTGTAATCCTATTCCTTCAAGGGTTAGTTTTTTGAAATATCCCCGGTATTTTTCTGTTTCTTCTTTTGGGTGAAGATCACTTTCGTGCATGGTCTGGATTTCAGAAAGTGACCTGCCAATCAATGCCTGTGTTTTGTTATTTGCGTCAAGAAGCATGCCGGTTTCGGCATCTGCAATATAAATTGCATCATTTGCATAATCCATGAGCCCTTTATTCTTTTCATAGGCAGATTTCAGTTCATCATCAGCACGTTTCCTGTCCGTGATATCCCTCACAAATGCAAAAACGTATGCCTGAGGCCCAAATTCGATATAATTGAGAAGAACTTCCACGGGGATACATGAACCATCTTTTTTCCGGAGGGTATCCTGTACGGTGAGATATTTCCGTTTACTGATTCCAGGCCAGAGAGAACCCAAATGGCTTTCGATAAACCGTGGATTTAAATCCTTGATTGTTATGTTGTTAAAATCTTCCCGTGTATATCCAAGCATAGAGCAGATAGTATCATTGAAAAAAGCAATCCCCCCCTGTTCGTTGATCCAGAGAATTCCTTCGGCCGCGTTGCTTACAGTGGCCTTCATCATGCGAAGCTCCTCCTCTGCTTGTTTCCTTCTGAATGCCTGACGTATTTTATGACTTAGTTCACTAAACTGAGCCCGTGGATCTCCTCCCTTCTGGAGATAAAAGTCAGCGCCGTTTTCGATGGCTTCAATAACGACTTCCTCACGCCCTTTTCCGGTGAAAAGGATGAACGGGATATCTTTGAAATCCTTCCTCACCTGCTTGAGGAATTCGATACCGTCCATTCCCGGCATCTGATAGTCAGAAACGATCGCATCAATCATCCCTTCAGCAAGGATTTGCAAGCCCTCCCGGGCCGAAGTAACAATAGCAACCGAGAATTCCCCTTCCCGCTCAAGAAATAGTTTGCAGAGGTCGAGCAGATCCGGCTCGTCATCTACGTAGAGGAGGGAAATCATTGATTTCATTATTGTGTCGTCAAGGATTTAGTTTTTTGTCCCTTAACTGGTCATTGTTAAACGGCATTGAGGCCTGAAAAATCAAAAAAAAATGCTGAATTATCAAGAATTACGAAAATACGGGTTGGTAAAATAAAAAGCAAAAAAGGGTACTTGATGGATTAATCCAACATCGGACGATTCCAGACAGGTTAAAAAAATCC
>Ga0105106_10004182_pt1 | contig 10305 bp, 6 predicted proteins | sample PPLLaktember2015_5_FD_79109 | JGI IMG/M metagenome (GOLD analysis project Ga0105106, IMG submission 79109) | Freshwater sediment microbial communities from Prairie Pothole Lake near Jamestown, North Dakota, USA - PPLs Lake P8 Core (1) Depth... | ecosystem: Environmental > Aquatic > Freshwater >... | reverse complement strand
GCCCACGGTCGCGGGCTGGAACACGGCCTTCTTGGCCTCGAGATCGGCCAGGAACAGCCCTTGCAGGGCGCCGCGGTTGACGACGGCGCTGGTCGGGACGATGGTCGCGTCCGCGCGGGTGACGAACTCGATCCGGGCGTTGACGAACATGCCCGGCTTGAGGGCGCCGTCGGCGTTCTCGACGTCAATCTCGACCCGGGCCTCGCGGGAGGTCTCCTTGAGGAGAGGGGCGACCCGGGCCACGATGCCGTGGAACTCCCGCCCCGGGTAGGCGCCGCTCGCCAGGATGACGGGCTGCTCGGACTTGAGCCGGAAATAGTCCTTCTCCGTGACGTGGATGACGGCCGTGATGGGCTGGAGCTCGATGACCGAGAGGATGGCCGTGTTGGAGGAGAGCATGGCCCCCGGGTTGACGAAGCGCTCCCCGACGAAGCGGACATCGCCCCCCGTCTCCCAGGCGGCCCGGATCCGGGTGTAGGACAGCCGGACCCTGGCCGTTTCCAGGGCAGCCTGCTGGTTCGCGATCTGGGCCCGGGTGACCTTGTAGCGGGCGTCTCGGGTCGAGTAGGCCGATTGCGCGGCCTCGATCTCGGCGTCCGAGAGGATGCCTTTCTCGTGGAGCGTCTTGGCCCGTTCGAATTCCTTCCCGGCCAGCTCCTGGGCGGACATGGCTTCTTCCAGGTTGGCCTTGGCCACACCGAGGTCGGCCTCCGCCTGGATGACCTGCTGCTGGTATTCCTCGTCCTCGAGAAGGGCGACGAGCTGACCGCGGGTCAGCCTGTCCCCGATATCGACGAAAAGCTCCTTGATCCGCCCGGATATCTTCGGGACGACGGTGAAATAGGACTTGGGGATGAGCGTCCCCGAGAACGTGCCGATGTCCCGGATGCCGCCGTGCTCGACGGCCACGATCTCGACGGCGACCGCGGCCCCCCGGGGGCCGCCGGCCTGGCTGGCGCCCGGGAGCCGGGCGATGATCTGCCAGACGAGAAAGGCAGCGAAAAGGAAGGCGATGATGGTGAAGGGCCGGGCTTTTTTCGCCCAGAGCCTGTTTCGGAGCGTTTGCCAGTTGACCTTTGCCAAGACGGACCTCACGCGCAGCTAGACTTAGAGAACTATCATAGCATTTGACGTCGGGAAGCCTGTTTTCTTCCCGTTGATTTCCTTAATCCGGCCCTTCAGCCGCAGTCCGGCCCCTTGTCCCTCCGGACTGCGCCTTCGGGCTGCCCGAAATCAGGCGCCTTCGACGACCCGGTAGACCTTATCGCCTTCCCGGACGTGCTCCTTGACCTTCAGGCCCGCCGATCCGCCTTGTATCACCTCCGGAACCGCCAGGTGCTCCTGCTGGAGAGAGTCCACGGCCTGAGTGAAGTCGCTCGTGTGGCCCTTGATCCGGATGGTCTCCCCGACTTTCAGCGAGGCCGCCGTGACTTCGATCACGGCGACGCCGATCTTGGGGAAAAAGTGGGTGATGTGCCCGATCTCCTCTTCCGCCATCGTCCCTCCTCTCGATCTCGAAAGCTTTAGCGGACCGGCAGGAACGCGTAGTCCCGGCCGTACCGCAGCATCTGCTCGACGTAGCCCTCCTCGAGGGAGATCTTGACGTCGACGATCTTCCCGTTCTCGAGGACCGGCGTGTAGACGGGATTGACGAAACCGCTGTAGGGGGCGAGGTTCAGCTTGGCATAGCGATCGAGGACCTCCCTGTGGAGCTCCGGATCGACCTGGACGCCGTAGGTCTCGATGAGGTCCCGGGCCGCCGCGTAATCCCCCTCGCTCGTGATCCGCTGGACCTCGGCCAGGAGCTGGCCGTAGAGCCCGCGTAGCTTCTGGTAGTCGTTGACGACGAAAAAGGTCTTGCTGTCCCTGGTCACGCGGGAGATGACGTTCTCGGCCCGGCCCTTCTCATAGACCCAGTGGGAGACCATGGCCCGGCCGCGCATGTGGGCCTGCTCGATCGTCTTGCCCGGCTGGATGCGGGTCAGCTGGGTCATCAGGCCGTTGCGGATCTGGAGGTCGTATTCCGCCTTGGCCGCGTCGGCGTTCGGCAAGAGCCCCAGCTGGACCATCTTGTCGTCCATGATGTAGTAGAGGGCGAAGAGGTCGGCCCGCGACTCTTCGAGGGGCGAGTGGTAGTTCTTGAGCGACTCCGGCCCGACGCCCGGCAGGAGCTGGCCAGACCCGTGGCCGAGGACCTCATGGAGGTCGGTGTGGATGTTCCCGGCCTGGGGGCCGTACGCCTTGGCCCGCTCGAGGAGCTCGGGGGAATAGGTGAACTCCTGGCCGAAGGGCGACTTGAGAGAAGACTGATCGTAGGCGTAGGTGAAGTTCTCGATGGTCACGGACTTGGAGCCGTGGCTCTTGCGGATCCAGTTGGCGTTCGGCAGGTTGATGCCGATCGGCGTCGAGGGATAGCAGGCGCCGCCGATCATCGTCGCCGTGATGACCTTGGCCGAGACGCCCTTGACCTCTTTTTTCTTGAATTTCGCGTCGACCGGCGAGTTGTCCTCGAACCACTGGGCGTTGGCCGAGATGATGTCGGCCCTTTTCGTCGCGGCCAGGTCCTTGAAGTTCACGACCGACTCCCAGCTGGCCTTCATACCCAACGGGTCGTCGTAGACCTCGATGAACCCGTTGATGAAATCAACGAGCGAGGCGAGGTCGCCGACCCAGAGGATATTGTATTCGTCGAACTTGGCCAGGTCGCCCGTCCGGTAGTACTCGACGAGGGCCTCGATGACCTTCTTCTGCTGGTCGTTCTCGGCGACCCCGGCCGCCTTTTCGAGCCAGGACACGATCCGGGCGATTGCCGGCCCGTAGAGGCCGTCGATCTTGGCCACCTCCTCGACGACCTTCCCGTCCTTCTTGACGACCCGGGTGTTCAGGCCGTAGGAGACGGGCGTTTCGTCCTTCTCGTCGATGATCCCCTTATAGTAGGCCTCGACCTCGGCCTGGGTGACGCCCTCATAGAAGTTGACGGCGGATTGGGCGACCAGGTCCTTCGTCGAATCCTGGGAGAGCTTCTTCGGGGCCACGGCGGGGTCGAAGAGGATGGGATTGAGGAACGCGATCAGGTCGTCGACCGGCTGCCCGGAGGCGAGCGGGAAGGCCTCGCCCTCGGTGCCTTTGACCAGGGCGGCGAAGTACTCGGCATCGAAGCCCGGGAGGATCTTATCGGTCGAGTAGTGATGGTGGATGCCGCTGGAGAACCAGACCCGCTTGACATAGGTCATGAACTCGGCCCAGCGGGGATCGGTCCGGTCGCCCTTGTAGCCCCGGACGATGGCGTCGAGGGTCCGCACGATCTTGAGGTTGTGCTTGTAGTTCTGGTCGATGAAGATGTCCCGGCCGCAGAGGGCGGCCTCGCCCAGGTAATAGAGCAGCTCTTTCTGCGCCAGGGTCAATAACTCGAATCCGGGAACCTGGTAGCGCAGAATGCGCAGATCGGCGAACTGGTCGATCTGCCACTGGAACTCGGGTGGCGCCGCGGCGGCCGGGGGCTCCGGCTCCTTTTTCCTGCATCCGGACGCGAGGACGACGAGGCCGAAGCAGAGGGCGATGAGGACCGAGCTTCTGACGTTCATGGGACAGGACCTCCCGGGGGGAATTCTGATGCGGTCTTATGATAGCCCAACAGCTAAGACGGGGTCAAACCTATACGTTTTTAATTTCTTCCGTCTGTCCAGAACGACCGAGTCGCTTTTTCCCCGGAAAAATTAAAAACGTATAGGTTTGACCCCATCCGGAAGAATTCGGGCCGGACGGCGTCCAAATAACGACCTTGAAATCCAGGTGGAGGTATACGTGAAAAAGAACCTGTTCGCCGTTGTCCTCGTCTTCGCGTTGCTCGTCGGCCTCCGGGCCCAGGGCCCACCCCAGCAGCAGCAGATGAAGCTCGAGGATGTCCAGAAGGCGCTGAGCCTGGTCGATAAGCCCCAGCCCGCGCCCGACAAATTCAAGTCCGGCCTCGAGGCCATCACCGCCGAGGACACGCTGGCGATGCTGACGTACATCGCCTCCGACCTTCTCGAAGGCCGGGAGACCGCGACCCGCGGCTACGCGTTGGCCACCGAGTACGCCGCTTCGCTCCTCAAGATGTGGGGCGTCAAGCCGGCCGGCGATATGCCGGTGATGGGTGGGGGCCGCATGGGCGCCCCCCGGGGCCAGGTCCCCCAGTCGCCCCGGGAGAGGACCTATTTCCAGGAATTCGCCATGAAGGAGACCTCGGACTCCCAGACTGCGATCACGATCGAAGTCGGCAGGGGCGGCATGGTCAAGAGCCGGACCTTCCAGGCCGGGCTCGATTTTCAGGGCGGTATGGGCGGTATGGGCGGCGGCTCCGAGGGCACCATCGCGGCTCCGGTCGTTTTCGTCGGCTACGGCATCTCCGAGCCGTCCGCCGGCCTTGACGAGCTCAAGGGCCTGAGCCTTAAAGGCAAGATCGTCCTCGTTCTCAGCGATGCGCCCGGCCGGGACAACCCCAAGTCCCCCCTCCAGGCCAAGAAGGAGCTCAAGGACAAGTATTTCCCCGCGGCACCCCAGGGCGACATGATGGCCATGATGATGCGGGGCGGCCCGCAGCGCTTCAACAAGCTCGACGCGATCGCCAAGCTCGAGCCCGCGGCCATCGTCCAGGTCTCTGGCTCGGGCAACGACGCCATGATCTACAACGCCCTCTCGATGGTCCGCAAGCCCAGCGACGAGCGCCCGATCATCAACAAGCCCCGCCGAAGGCTCTCGCTGGCCGGCGTTGCGGGCGGTGGCGGGGGCATGCGCGGCGGAGCGTCCGCCATGCAGATCACCCGGGAGATGGCCAACTTCATGCTCGAAGGGACGGGCCAGACGATCGACGGCCTGAAGGCCAAGATCGAATCGACCATGAAGCCCGCTTCGATGGACGTCCCCGGCGCCAAGATGACCATCGCCACGACGGCCAAGACCGCGCTCGTCCGCGGCACGAACGTCCTCGGCATCATCGAGGGCTCCGATCCCAAGCTCAAGGAAGAGTACTTCGTCGTCGGCGCCCATTACGACCACAACGGCGCCTGGGAAGGCTACGTCTGGAACGGCGCGGACGACAACGGCTCCGGCTCGGTCGGCGTCCTGAACATCGCCAAGGCGATCGCCGCGAGCCCGGTCAAGCCCAAACGGTCCGTCGTCTTCGCCCTGTGGACGGGCGAGGAGGAAGGTCTCCTCGGATCGCGCTACTACGCCCAGAATCCCGTCTATCCGATCGAAAAGACGGTCGGCTACCTGAACTACGACATGATCAGCCGGCCGTACGAGGCCGAGACCTTGGCCCGCACGATGCGGCAGTACAGCGTTCCCGGCGCCGAGGAGATCGTCAAGAAGGTCCGCGCCCCCTGGTTCGTCAGCGTCAACCTGACGGAGGGCACGTCCTTCGCCGACATCGCCCGGGAGATGAACCAGTATGTCGGGCTCGACCTGCTTTTCCGCTTCAACGCCCTGGGCGCCGGCGGAGGCGGGTCCGACCATTCCTCGTTCGCAGCAGTCAAGGTTCCCTACGTCTATTACATGGCGGGTATGCCGCCCGATTACCATCAACCGAGCGACAGCGTCGAAAAGGTCAGCGGCGAGCTCATCGCCAAGATCAGCCAGCACGGTTTCCTGACCGTGTACGCCTTCGCCGACAGATAAGCTATCCGCGAGGAGGGCGGGCCGTCCGGCCTGCCCTCCTCTGTTTTTCCTAAGACCGGTTCAAGCCCTGGCGTCCGGCCTCATGGGGGAAAATCAGGCGGAAGGTGCTTCCCTTCCCCGGCTCGCTTTCGACTTCCGCCCGCCCGCCGTGAGCGTCCATGATGTGACGGACGATCCTCAAGCCCAATCCGACGCCGGTCGGATCGTGAGCGACGGCCCCGGGCGACCGGAAAAAGGCCTCGAAGATCCTCTCCCGGGCCGCCGGGTCGATGCCCATGCCCCGGTCCGTCACGCCGATGACGGCGCCGGCGGGCCCGTCGGCCAGTCCGACATCCACCTCTTTCCGCGCCGGACTGTACTTGAGCGCGTTGTCGAGCAGGTTCAGGACCGCCTGACGGACGGCGTCCCCGTCGGCCCGGACGATGACCGGCGCCGCCGGGACGTCCACCCGGACTGTCGCCCCGGAATCCGCCTGGCTCTCCCGGACGAGATCGGCGACCTCTCGGACGAGCGGGCCCAGGTCCGTCTCCTTGATGTCGTACTCCTTGGTATCACTTTCGATCTTGCCGAAATCGAGGACGTTCCGCAGGAACCGGGTCAGCCGGCCGCATTCGCCGGCCATGAGCTGGAGAAGGTGCTCGCGCTTGGCCGGATCGCCGATCTTACCCGAGCGGAGCAGCCCCGAGAGGCCCGAGAGCGAGGTCATGGGCGTCCTCACCTCGTGGGCGACCGAGGAGATGAATTCCGTTTTCAGCCGGATGATCTCCTCGTACTTCTCTCGCGAGGCCCGTTCGTAGATCATCTCCTCCTGGATCCGGATCCGCCCCAGGTTGACGGCCAGCTCTCCGGCGAGCGCCTCGATGAGGTCGATATCCTCCGAAGTGAAGCGGTGGCCCGAGAGCTTCGGCCCGAAGACGAGAAGGCCTTCCGGCGTTCCGGCCCCGCGAGGCATGGCCGCGACCACATCGGCGCCCGCGGACGCGAGAGCCTCCTCCCGGGAAGGGTCGATGTGCTCGACGTCGCGGACCCTGCCCGCCCGGGCCCAGGTTCTCGGGGGACCGGCAAGCAGCGGTTCGAGCTTCGCCGCCGCGCTTTCTTCCAACCTGAAGAGCCGCCGACCGCCCCGATCGCCCCTCCCCCGCTCACGGAGCAGCATGCCGGGCCCGTGGACCGGAAGGACCGTCACCAAGGCCGAGGCAAAGAGGGCGATGAGGTCGTTGTCGTCAATGATCGACGGTGCCTCCGTCTTGAACCTCTGAACGGCCTTTCGGTAATCGTAGCGCTGCCTAAAAAAGCCCCTCTCGACGACGTCCTGGATGCCTCTCCTCCCCGGGCTCAACAGGAGGGCGATGAGAACGGCCGCGCCGACCATGATGACGGCGTTGCCGGTGGCCGTGGCCCTCGGGAAGATCATCCGGAGGGCCTCGACGGATAGGAGGAACACGCCGAGCGTGAACACGGTCAGGATCGAATAGACGAGCCCGCGGTGAAAGACGACGTTGATCCGCAGGAGCCGGAACTGGAAGATCGCCGACGTCATCAGGATCGGGATCATCAGGAAGAAGACCAGGGCGAAGTCGTCGGGCAGGATGACCCGGCCGGTGAAGGCGAGAGGCAGCTGGTTGAGGACGAGAAACGGGATGAGCCCCGCCGCCAGGGCGATGACATAACCCTTGATCTCCGTCCGGTCGTCCTCCGAAGCCGTGTTGCGGTAGGCCCTGGCGAATTCGAAGAGCGCCGCGACGCCCACGAGGACGACAAAGACCCGGAAGCCCCGCTTGAACACTTCCCGGACACGGTAAGCTTCGATCGACGGGCCGAGCTCGGCGGCGAGGAACGCCGCGACAAGCAGGGCCCCCCAAACGCACGGGACGGCCCAGAAGAGGGCCGGCTTGAGCCAGGGCCTGGGCGGAGCATAGCTCAGGGCGAACCAGAGGAGAAGGGAGATCGACATCGGGTAGGCGATATTGAAGAGAACGCCGGGCAGGAGATTCACCGCCCGCCCCTGGATGCCGTACGTCCCGCCGCCGATCATCACGACCGCCGCGAAGCTCAGGCTCAGCCAATAGAAGATCCGGGCACGCCTGTCGCGCCGGTTGAAGAGGAGGACGATGAAACCCGCGAGGAAGCTCACGACGCCCATCAGGGCGTGGGCCAAGGGGAACGGCCGTTCGGAGTAATAGCGGACGAGGGTGTCTTGGACGACCGCAGGACCGCCGTCCGGCCCGAAGCGGATCTCGACGGGATCGCCGACCGCCTTCCGGCTCAGGGCGAACCGGAGGTCGGCGGGGCTGCGGATCTCGAAGCTGTCGAGGCCGACGATGGGCCGGGACAGGTGCTCGTTCCGGATCCCGGGACGGCCGGCGAGATTGGCCAGACCGAAGAGCGTCACGAGCAGGACGACAACCCCGCCGGCGAGCGGCAGGACCAATGAGGACTTTCTCGAATCCCGATCGGCCATGACCGGGCCGATTATAGCACAAGGGACTTTTTGCGGAATTTTGACATTTTCTTAACAACTCGCTCCGGCGCCTGGCCTATCATCCCCCCGGGGACAGGGAATCAGAATGGCCCGGGGCGCGAAGAGAGCCAGAACCGAAGAGGTGCATTGACATGAAAGGCGCCGGCCGCATGACCTCCGTCATCGCCGGAGTGAGCTCGGCGATCGGCCTTGAAACGGCGAAACAGCTGGCCGCGGCCGGGATGAATGTCATCGGGATCGACCTCGCGGCGAAGGATGGCCCGCTCGTAAAGCGGAGGATCCGCGAGGCCGGCCCGAAGGCCGAGGTCCGGATCGTCGCCGCCGATCTCTCGTCGCTCCGGGAGGTGAGACGGGCGGCGGCGAGCCTCCGGGCGGAGCTCCCCGGCGGCCGCCTCGACCGGCTCATCCTCAACGCCACGGCCGTCCCGGACCGGTACATCGGAACCGAAGACGGCTATGAGCTCCAATTCGCCGTCAATTATCTCTCGGCGTTCCTGCTGACGCGCGAGCTCTTCCCTTCGCTCGCCCGTCCCGCGGAGGCCCGGATCATCACGGTCTGCTCGGCCTCCCACCGGAAAACCGAGATGGATTGGCGCGATCCCATGTTCCGGCGGAGATACCGCCCGCTTCAGGCCTTCAGGCAATCCAAGCTCGCCCTCGTCCTGTTCACCTTGGAGCTCAACAGGCGCGTGGCCTGCCGGGTCCCGGTCCGGGCGATCGGGGTCGAGCTCGATCCCGGGCCCGTCCACCCGGCCGTCGGCGAAAGGGCCCGGCGCGGGGGAAGGCCCGGCATGCTGTCGAACCGACGGGACAGGGGCCTCAGCGCGGCTGACGCCGCTTCGGCCATCGTCCGCCTGGCCGTCGAACCGCCGTGGGCGGTCCCCGGGGCCTATTGGCGGCTTGGCCGGCCGGTCGAGCCCAGCCCTTACGCCCGGAGCGCCGGCGCGGCGTGCCGGCTCTGGCGGCTCTCGGAGGATCTCTGCGGCACCCATTTCCTGTAATCGCCCGCTCCGGGGGGGCCGGTTTAAGCGCCGGGTTGCGGCGGCCGTCGGAAATAAACTAAAATAAGCGCGGGAGGGTCTCTGGAAGGCTCATGAAGAAGCTCCGAGTCGCGCTCATCTATAACGCCTACACGGACGCCCAGCCCGACGAGAAGGCCGACACCGGGAGCCTGCACTACCTGCGCCAGATGATCCGCGGCATCGCCCGCGGCATCCGGAGGCTTCGCCACGACGTCGCCGTCGTGCCGCTCGCGGGCGACCTCTCCGTCCTTTATCGCAAGCTCGACCGCCTCCGCCCCGACGTCGTCTTCAACCAGTACGACGATGTCGTCCACGGCGCCCTCTACGAGATGCGCGTGGCCGCGTTCATCCGTATGCTCGGCTACCCCATGACCGGGTCCCCGGCCCTGGGCCTGGGGCTGAGCCGCGACAAGTACATGTCCCTGAGCCTGCTCAAGGGCGCCGGACTGCCCGTCCCGCCGTCGACGGCCCTCATCGAGCGGCTGGGGGACCTCGACGGGTACAAATGGACCTTCCCGCTCATCGTCCACGCCGCCCAGGAGCACGCCGGCATAGGCCTCGACCGGAATTCCGTCGTCGAGACCAAAACGGCCCTCCGGGACAAGGCCCGGGAGATCCTGCGGACCTACAAGCAGCCCGCCCTCATCCAGCACTTCCTCAAGGGCCGCGAGTTCAACGTCGGGCTTCTCGGCGGCCGGAAGGTCCAGGTCCTGCCGCTCGCCGAGGTCGATTACTCGCGCCTGCCGCGAAAGATCCCGCCCATCATGTCCTATGCCGCCAAATGGGTGGAAACGTCCGTCGAATACCAGAGGACGGAGGTCATCTGCCCGGCCCGGGTCGATCCGGCCATGGCCGCCCTCATCGCCAAGACCGCCGTCAAGGCCTTCCGCGTCGTCGGCGGCTGGGGCTACGGCCGCGTCGACATCCGGCTCGACGAAAGCGGAGCGCCCGTCATCCTCGAGGTCAACTGCAATCCTTGCCTCGACAGCGGCATGGGCCTGGCCCGGTCGGCGGAGCAGGGCGGCATCGGGTACCCGCAGCTCCTGGAGGCCATCATCAAGGCCGCATTCGAAGGCCCGCCGTACGATCGGCACCTGCCTATATTCAGCTCGCCCGGGGGGGGAATGGCGCGGGGGCGCTAGG
>Ga0105106_10004181_pt1 | contig 10306 bp, 13 predicted proteins | sample PPLLaktember2015_5_FD_79109 | JGI IMG/M metagenome (GOLD analysis project Ga0105106, IMG submission 79109) | Freshwater sediment microbial communities from Prairie Pothole Lake near Jamestown, North Dakota, USA - PPLs Lake P8 Core (1) Depth... | ecosystem: Environmental > Aquatic > Freshwater >... | reverse complement strand
CCCTCTTCTCAGCGCCTCATCCTAAGTCGGATACCCACTTAATCGTAACTCGGGTTTACCCTAGCTGTTGGCCCATGCCCTAGGAGTCCATGGTGCGATGTGCGACACGGGTTCTGCCCCGATTGTATGGACACCTGACCTAAGGGCCATAACGGGCCAAGAGGGGTGTCATGGGACAACGACGGAAGTCTACAGCCAAGTACAAACGTGAAGCGGTGGCGATGCTCGATACACCGGAGGTGACGGTGGCGCCTATGAGATCGAGGCGTGGCTTCGAGCCCACCGACAGGAACACCCCCGAGCCGACCCCGCCTAGACGTCGGCACGGCATCGACAACGTAGATGCCCTGATTGCCGAGGCCAAACGCGCGGTCTATACTTCCTGCCACGGGAAACCAGACCAGGACAGGGCCACACGAAAGGGGGACACCCATGGCTCTGTATAGGCGAGGACCAGTCTGGTGGATGCGGTTTACTTATGAAGACCGTCAGATTCGCCGATCAACGGATGTGACGGATCGGAAGCTGGCGGAGCGGATTTATTTCAAGGTGCGGGGCCTGATTGCCGAAGGGAAGTGGTTGATCGACAGGTGAAGGACTTGCTCGAACGCTATTTGCGAGACCACTCGGCACCGAATAAGGCGGCGTTGACGCACCGTCGGGACCGGAGTCTCGCTGCGCACTTGTTGCGCGCGTTCGGCGACGTCCCACTCGATCAGCTCCGTCCGGCTCGGCTCGCCGAATACAAAGCGAGCCGACGTGCGCAAGGGATCGCGCCCAAAACCCTCAACGATGAGCTCGGCTTGTTAGGCCATGCCTACAAGCTGGCCATGATGGAGTGGGAGTGGGTGACCGACATTCCCGTGCTGAAGATCGCGAAGGAGAAGGTCCGCAACAACATCGAGCGCTGGTTGACCGCGGAGGAAGAGCAGCGGTTGTTTGCCGCCTCCGCACCCTGGCTCCAGGAGATTATCGTCTTCGCGCTCCATACCGGGATGCGACGGGGAGAGATCCTGAAGCTCCATTGGTCTCACGTGGATCTGGCACGACGGACGCTCACGATCCTGGAGCAGAAGAATGGCGCGCGGGACACGTTGCCAGTGAATGACACGGCGATGGACATCTTGCTCGGGCGCGCCGCGGTGGGGGGAAGACCGACGCGGTCTTCGTCAATGGGGCGGGCCACCCACGGGAGGCGCGCAATCTGTTGCGGGCGTTTTATCCCGCGATGCGCAGGGCGGGGATCACGCGGTTCCGCTTCCATGACTTGCGGCATACCTTTGCCACGCGGCTCATCCAAGCGGGCGCCGATGTCTATACGGTCCAGAAATTGGGCCGCTGGAAAACGATCTCGATGGTATTGCGCTATCCGCATAATCAGCCGGAGAGTTTGCGCGGGGGCGCCGAGGTGCTGGATCGTCTGCGGCGAGAAAGTAGCACAATCATAGCACAGCGGAGCACGGTCTCGAGGGAGGCCATCGCGTAAGTCTATGAAAAATGGTGGCGGTGCCCCGGATTGAACGGGGGACCCGCGGCTTATGAGTCCGCTGCTCTACCAACTGAGCTACACCGCCACATGATTGATTTTACTGATGAATTTCACTTGAGGTGACCCAACGCATCTTGAAAGTGTCCACCACATGCCCACCGTAAATGCGTTGCAAACTACCAAGGATGCGAAGCAGGATACAACAGCGCTGTTAGGAGAGTGGACTATATATATCACGGCGGAGATCAGAAGGACAAATTGAATACTGCAGCCAATGTGGCCACTCATGATCATTCAAACTAGCCACGTATTTCGTTAGAGTTCGAGCCACTAGCACCTGACATTCCACCGAAATCAAGCTCATGAAGAGCTCATGAAGAGCTCATGAAGAGCTCATGAAGAGCAGTTGCATAAGTCCTCAGATGAAATTATAAGTAGAAAGAAGAGAAGGGTAACTCAACGACCTTCGTGATGACACCATACTCTACAACACAAGACAGCTATCCACCACATCAATCCACCTCTCTGTGGAGCCCACGAGATCTTCTGGTGTTTTCCTATCGCCATGGCTGCGACCCTCCGCAGGGTCTGTCTCTATTAGCCATCAGCTGAGCGTTAATCGTCGTTTGAGCGCGATCGTTGTTTCAGGGAGTGATGATCATGATGAGACGTGCGTGCGTACACTGTGCTCTTTTCATCCTCGCGTTCTCCGGCTGTGCAGCATCCTTGGGATTGGACGAATCGCCTCGAGTTCGGGACGTGCAGATCCACGACCAAGGCCACATTACTCCGATCGAGTTGCACGCCTCTGTGGGCGAAGAAATACGGTGGCACAACCGCCTCTCGACGCTGGTCCACCTCGGATTTCTGGGTGTGAACCCGATAAACGAAGTGGAATGCGAGAAAGGCTTCAAAACATGGTACGGGGGGATCAAAGATATCGTGACCATTCATCCGGGCGAGTATGTGAGTGTGTGTTTCAGTAGAGCCCGAACCCTGTGGTACAACATCTGGACCGACCTTGCAGATCCTGTCCGCTCAATGAGCGTGACCGCGGTCATCTATCTCGATGAGGCAGCCTGATGCAGGATGCACTTCGTCCACCAGTGATGGCAGCCGATGACCAACTGCCCCCACTTCCCGACCAGACGGAAGAGCTGTCACTCGATCGGCAGAAGGGCATGAGGGTCGCTCCTGCTCTTGTAGTTCCTATACACGAGGAGGCAACAATGACAGCAGTGATTCGGACAAGTCTGATGGTCTTCTGTGCCTGTGCGGCGAGCCTGATTCTTGCGCAGGGTGTTACAGCCTATGATGAGATTCCCGTTGTCGACGGTGGAACGCTCACTGGAAACGTGTTCCTCGATGGCAAAGCGCCTGGGCCGAAGGGGTACAATCTCACAACTTTACCGGACGCGATCTACTGCGGGCGAATTTCTGACGGCAGGGGCTGGCGGCTGCTTCAGCCGTACAATGCCGGACCGAACGGTGAGTTCCGCCAAGTTGTCGTGCTTTTGGAAGATATTGAAAAGGGGAAGCCCTTCGATGAGTATCAGTCTCCGAGAATCGAAGCCATCGATTGTCAGTTCCTGCCGTTTGTGAATGTCGTCCGTGATCTTCAGGATGTCGTGGTGGTGAATATGCATCCGGCCATGCATGACATTCAGGCGTATGAAACCTCGCAGCTGGGACCTCGGGTCCTGTTCAACGTCCCATTGCCGATCAGTAAACGCTATCCTCGCGAGGCGGGGCTGAGCGCGCATGTCCACAAGCATTACGAAGGGACGCCGATAACCCAAACCGTCAAGATGACCAAAGGCCGCCGGATCTTTATGATGCAGTGTGGCTTTCATGCTTACATGGAAAGCTGGGCGTTAGTTGCCGACCATCCTTATTACACGATCACGGATCATGAGGGGCGATTTCAGCTGACCGATATCCCGCCTGGTACCTACAAGGTGAAGCTCTGGCATCCCTACCTGCGGGAGGACATTGAGCAAATGGTCACGATCACACCAAACAAGCAGACCACTCTCGACCTAAAAGTCTCGGCGCCTACTGGCCGGCTCTATGCCAATCAAATGGTCGAGGACGCCTACGTTCGTTACACGATTACTGAGGATGTGCAAAGTCAGATCGTGCCGACATTGGAAAGGCAGAGTCTCGATGGAGAGAAGTGATGCATCAATGGTTTCTGCGGCAGGCAGTACTGCATGGCTGAATCAGCCCTTCTGATTAAAGTTCTACCAGGGAAACCAGATGGGAATTTTTCTGCGGTTGATAATTCAACTCAACGCTGCCGACGTTGATCGTACTCCGGGTTCTCAATCAGCGGATGGGAAGCCGCCGGGCTCATCAGCAGACACGGATGAGATCAGTGTCCATTCGCATTGTCGGAGAACCCAGTAATCTGTTCGGCGTGGAGGTCGGCATGTGTCTGGGCGGTACCTGATCCGCACAAAATGTTGTGGATCATCGAAACCCGACGAGGGCGTTCACTCCTTGCCGTCGAGCTTCAATACGACGATTGATCGGGCTTCCAGTTCGTACTGTTCGCCTCCTTTGAGAATCGTCACAGGTTTTTCGCCGCCGGCGATGACGCTGGTATCGAGAGTCGGCTGCCAGCGCACGCCTCGCTTGTGAGCCGGCAGGGTAAACGCGAGCGGTGCATAGTGGGCGTTGATCAGCATCAGCAGTGTGTCGCCGATGATCGTGCGTCCCTTCTCATCCGTCTCGCCGATCGCGTCCCCGGCAAGTCGAAGCGCGAGCGACTTCGCATAACCCGAACTCCAGTCTTCGTCGGTCATCTCTTTGCCGTCCGGCTTGAACCATGAAATGTCTTTCACTTCCGATCCGCGAATGTGCCGACCTTGGAAGAACCGGCGGCGGCGGAGGACCGGATGTTTCTTGCGGAAGGCAATGAGCTGTCGGACGAACCCGAGCAGATTGCGATCCCCGGGATCCAGCTGCCAATCGTACCAACTGATCTCGTTGTCCTGGCAATAGGCATTGTTGTTGCCCTGCTGCGTGCGTCCGATTTCATCGCCGCCGCAAAGCATAGGGACACCTTGCGAAAAGAACAGTAAGGTTAGGAAATTCCGCTTCTGACGTTCTCGCAACGCGAGAATGTTTGGATCGTCCGTCGCTCCTTCGGTTCCGCAATTCCAACTTGCGTTGTCGTCGGTGCCGTCTCGGTTCTGCTCTCCGTTAGCTTCATTATGTTTCTCGTTATGCGAGACCAGGTCGTGCAACGTGAACCCGTCATGCGCGGTGATGAAATTGATGCTGGCAAAGGGGCGGCGCCCGCTCATGCTGTAGAGATCGCTGCTGCCGGTCAGCCGGTACGCCAGCTCCGCCACTTGGCCTCCATCGCCCTTGACGTGCCGTCGGATCGTGTCCCGGTACTTGCCGTTCCATTCGGTCCAGCCCACTGGGAAGTTCCCGACCTGGTAGCCTCCTTCGCCGACGTCCCATGGTTCGGCGATCAATTTGACCTGCGACAAGACGGGATCCTGGTGGAGGATATCGAAGAAGGCGCTATAGCGGATGAGTTTGCGTATAGTGTAGCGCCAGTGTTCGTCCGCCACGGCCCGCTGCGCCGCCCATTCCCCGATGCGCACGGCTGCGAGCAAGAAGAAGATCAAGACGGCAGTATAGATCAGCCGTTCATCGATCTCGTTCGTCCAAGCCAACCACAGTTGAGGGAGTGCGTTCACGGGGCATCGGTCCTTTGCTTTCTTTCATACGGTCATCTCCGGGCTTATGTAAGGGGGTTTTCTTCCTGTTACGGCTTGTTTAAGAAGTGGGCCCTGCGTAAGGTGGAACAAAGAAGGGAGGTGGCAATGGACATGGCATGGCAGCTGGATCTCGGCGCTCGAATGATCGAGGCTGATCGGGTGCGGTTTACAGTGTGGGCGCCGTTCGCCGACACTGTTGCAGTGGAGTTGGTGGATCAGGACCGGACGGCCATTCCAATGCAGCCCGCTTCACAGGGGTATTTCGAAGTCACGGTCGAAGGAGTCGGCCCGCGCGCGCGCTACCGGTATCTGTTGGACGGGAAGAAGGCTAGACCGGATCCTGCCTCCCGTTTCCAACCTGAAGGAGTCCATGGTCCCTCGGCAGTCGTCGATCCCGACTCCTTCCGCTGGGAGGATACAGCGTGGCGCGGGATTCCGCTGAGCGATTTCATCATCTATGAGTTGCACGTGGGTACCTTTACGCGTGAAGGGACGTTCGATTCGATCATTCCGCATTTGTCCTATCTCAAAGAGACGGTGGGAATCACGGCCATCGAACTTATGCCGGTCGCTCAGTTTCCTGGGGGGCGCAACTGGGGCTACGACGGCGTGTATCCCTTTGCGCCGCAATCCACGTATGGCGGACCTGAGGGCCTGAAGCGGCTGGTGAATGCATGCCATGCGACGGGGCTTGCCGTGATCATGGACGTGGTCTACAACCATCTTGGACCGAAGGGGAACTATCTCGGCGAGTTCGGTCCCTATTTCACGGATCGCTACAAGACGCCGTGGGGGGCTGCGATCAACTACGATGGGCCGGACAGCGATGCGGTCCGGCATTACGTCGTCAGTAACGCGCGCTATTGGGTGACGGAATATCACATCGATGCGCTACGCCTGGATGCGATTCATGGCATTTTCGATTTCAGCGCCACGCACATTCTGAGAGAACTGGCCTCGTCGGTACAGATTGAGGCTGCCAGGCTCAATCGGCAGGTCTTCGTCATTGCAGAAAGCGATCTCAACGATACGCAGATCATTGAGCAACCTGCTACAGGGGGCTATGGACTTGACGGACAGTGGAGCGACGATTTCCACCATGCGCTGCGCGTGGTGTTGACGGGCGAGTCGCGCGGCTATTACGAAGATTTCCATGGCCTCCACGACCTCGGCACAGCCGTGCGCCAGGGATTCGTCTACAGTGGACAGTACTCCGAGCATCGCCGGCGCCGGCATGGAAGCTCGTCACAGCAAGTGTCCCCCGGCCAACTGGTGGTGTTTTCGCAAAACCACGATCAGATCGGTAACCGCGCGGTCGGAGATCGCTTGAGCACACAGCGTCCGTTCGAGGCACTCAAGGATGCCCGCGCCCTCGTTCTGCTCTCGCCCAACATTCCGCTTTTGTTCATGGGCGAGGAGTATGGCGAGACCGCACCGTTTCAATACTTCATCGAGCACGGCGATCCCGACTTGATCGAAGCGGTGAGGCAGGGCCGAAGGAGGGAGTTTGCCCACTTTGGCTGGAAGGCGGAAGATATTCCCGATCCGCAGGACCCGGCGACATTCGAGCGGAGCCGGTTGAATCGGGATCGGCTCGATGGCCGGCAGGCTGGACTGCTTCGCTGGACCAGCGCTCTCATACACCTCAGGAAGACCGTTTCGACGTTGGGTGCCGGCGATGGGAACCAACTCCACCATGCGGTGTGGGTATTGGAACGAGAACAGGTGCTGATCGTACATCGCTGGTCAAACCGTGGTGAGGCGGCGCTGCTACTATTCGGATTCAATCAATCATCGGCTACATTGACCCTCTGCGAGCCGGTCGGAACATGGCAACTACAACTCGATTCCGGGACCGCAGAGTTCGGTGGATCTGAGCAGGAGGCGCTGCCGCACGAACTCGTCATCGATACCCAGGGAACCGCACTGACAATTCCTGCCTACACCGCCGCAGTGTATGGCATGGCGGGGTACAGGGAACCGATGTGACGAGAACATCAGGGCCGGCCATTGGCGGCACACCGAGCCGACTCTTAACGAGAGGAGATGTCGTATGGCGGTATCGTATTTGACACGATTCTTTGATCGGTCGTTCGATTGGATTTCGACCTCGGGATTACGCATCGTGCTCATTGTCATCGGTACACTCGTGCTGTTGGCGCTGCTCAAGCGTGTGGTGGCAAAGCTTCGCAGCATGTATGAAGGTACGCTTCCCAGTCCAGCCCAAATCAAGCGTGCGCATACCTTGACGTATATCGTGAGGGATGTGGCGCGGATCGTCATTTTCTTCGTCGGGGTCATGATGATCCTCTCGGAGGTCGGCATCGATTTGAAACCCCTGTTAGCGGCGGCTGGACTTGGCGGATTGGCCATTGGATTCGGAGCGCAAAGTCTCGTAAAGGACTTCATTTCTGGGTTCTTTATTCTCTTGGAAAACTCGGTCCGGGTGGGGGATGTAGTCGAGGTTGCAGGGGTGTCCGGAGTCGTCGAAGAAATCGAACTGCGAACCATCAAGCTCCGTGACCTGTCTGGCAACGTCCACGTGGTCCCCAACGGGGTCATTGACAAAGTGAAGAACATGACGAAAGATTATTCCTACTATGTGTTCGATTTAGGTGTCGCATACAGGGAGGACGTGGATGAAGTCATGGAAGTACTGAAGGGGATTGCCGCAGAATTACAGGCGGATCCAGCGTTCGGAACCGACATCCTTGCGCCGCTGGAGATGCTCGGCGTCGATCAGTTTGCCGATTCCGCCGTGATCATCAAATGCCGTATCAAAACCGAGCCAATCAAGCAATGGCGGATCGGCCGGGAGATGAACCGGCGGATCAAAAAGACGTTCGATGCCAAGGGGATCGAGGTTCCGTTCCCGCATCAGACGATATACTGGGGCGAGCCAAAACAGGGTGTGCCACCACCATTATTCGTCGCTCAATTGCAACAGGGGCACGTAACCCCTCATTGAGCGTACAGCTCGCTCTACCAAATGGAATGGAGTGAGTCTTCTCCTTCACTCCATCTTCAAGAAGATCACTGATAATGGTGGGAGCGTCAACGAGACCGAGTTGGCATGACCATGGGATGCGATCGGCTCCGCCATATTACGCCTCCGCAATTGCCCAGGTTGCTGCCGCCGTAGCTGGCCACGTCGCTGTTCAGGATTTCGCGGTACCACCCCAGTGACGGAACGCCGATTCGGTAGTGATAGCGCGGGACCTGGGTGAAATTGCAAACACAGAGGATCGCGTGATTCTGGTCCTTAGCTTTTCGCACGAAGGCGATCACCGAATTCTCGGCGTCATGGAAGTCGATCCAGTCGAAACCCGTCCAATCGAAATCAACTTCGTACAGCGCCGGTTCGTTTCGATAGAGCCAATTGAGATCATGGACGTACCGTTGTAGGCGAGGTGAGACTCTTGCTCGCAGAGATGCCACTGCAGGCTGTCGTCATGGTTCCATTCCCACCATTGGCCGAATTCTCCTCCCATGAAGAGCATTTTCTTGCCGGGATGGCCGTACATGAAGCCGTAGAGTGCACGGAGGTTGGCGAAGCGCTGCCAGGGATCTCCCGGCATTTTATCGATCAGAGATTTTTTCCCGTGCACGATTTCATCGTGCGACAGCACGAGCACGAAGTTTTCGTGAAACGCATAGACCAATCCGAATGTGATCTTGTTTTGGTGATGCTTGCGGTGTATAGGGTCCAGGGAGAAATACTCCAAGGTGTCGTGCATCCACGCCATGTTCCACTTGAACGTGAAGCCGAGCCCCCCCGTATAGGTTGGCTTGGAGACGCCCGGCCAGGCGGTGGACTCTTCGGCGATGGTGACAGCACCCGGATGTTCCTGGTGGACAAGCAGGTTGAGTTCCTTGAGGAAGTCGACGGCGGCCAGGTTTTCATTTCCGCCGAACGGATTGGGAATCCATTCGCCGGATTTTCTTCCATAGTCGAGATACAACATCGATGCCACGGCATCTACGCGTAGGCCGTCGATGTGGTACTTGTCTAACCAGAACAGGGCGCTGTTCAACAGGAAGTTCTTTACCTCCACCCGTCCATAATTGAAGATCCGGCTCTTCCATTCGGGGTGATAACCGAGGCGCGGGTCCTCGTGGTCGTACAGGTGCGTGCCATCGAACCAGGCCAATCCGTGCGGATCATCGGGGAAATGGGCCGGCGCCCAGTCAATGATGACGCCGGAACCGGGTGAGTCGGTTCGCCGGCGTGTGAGGCGAGGGGCGGAGGCAGCTCAAGAGGGGCTCGACGGGATCGTGGGAGAGGCCAAGGAGTCTTGGAGCCGGGTGCGCGACGACACACAGGACGCGGTCAAGCGTACGGCCACCAAAATTAAGGAAGCAGCCAAAGGTACGAAAGAGGCGTTGGTCGAGCAGCCACCCTCGATCACGAGGTCATGAGTCGTGGTCATGTGCCCGAGGTCGAGGAGTGCGGGATGACTGAACCGAACGGAGGGACAGAAGAGGTGAGGAAGATAACGAAATCAGAACCGGCGATGTCGTCGTCGATCGTGATCGAACGAGTGCAACCGGAAATCGACAGCAGACGCTGGCCGATCAATCGCGAAGTGGGGGACCGGCTGGAGGTGTCGGCCGCTGTCACGAGGAAGAAGAGGACAAGCATCTCAGGCAATTTGAACGGTTGTTGGGAACGAGTTCGCACGAGAAGACGGTCCTCCCTCGTATGCCCAATCAATGGAGGATCCTCGCCGTGCATCTCTGTGGGTATGAAGCGTTGGGATTAGAGTTTGGTAGGTTGTTAGTCGGCTTGCGTCCTGATCTGGCCTCGATTTTGCTCGATGAAGAAGTGCATGTGGGGTTTTTCGAGCAGGAAGTCCGTGCCATCCTCGTTCATGGAGGGCCCTCCGCTGACGGTGCGCGACAGGCTGGCAAGGCCTGGCGGAGGCGGCTGCCTCGTACAGTCGATCGTTATCTTCGCGATGAAAGTCTCGCGCTTTTTCGGCATGAACTGCGGCAGCATATTCTCGACGTGATCGACGAGCGCTTCTGTGCTGTGGAATTGATGGCAGAGCCTCACTCGCATGATTCATGAAGGGTACTG
>Ga0105106_10004180_pt1 | contig 10307 bp, 11 predicted proteins | sample PPLLaktember2015_5_FD_79109 | JGI IMG/M metagenome (GOLD analysis project Ga0105106, IMG submission 79109) | Freshwater sediment microbial communities from Prairie Pothole Lake near Jamestown, North Dakota, USA - PPLs Lake P8 Core (1) Depth... | ecosystem: Environmental > Aquatic > Freshwater >... | reverse complement strand
TGACAACCGAGCAGAAGATCATCAAGACTTATCATTGAACTCATCATTGGCTTCCTCGTCAACCTTCTCGTCGAGCATATTGCGGGGTCCTTCATCATCCTCTTCACTGAGTTCGTTCTCGTGGCAGACGTTGGGGGTGATTGTGTAGCCTGTCGTCCCTTCGTATAGATGGACAAAGGCAGTACTCGCTGGCACGTCAGAGAACCCAAGCTTGTCCAGTCCCCGATTCATCGTTCGAATGATGTCGTACGCCTTCGAATCGGTCTGCTCGCTGCCCACCTCTTCGATGACAGTGCTCTTGGCCAGCACTGGATGAGCAGCGAACAGGGTAACAACCTGTGCTTGTTTGCTGCCATCGACCATTCCCTTTCCATCGCATGGCAGCATGATCCCTCTTCGCCGGGGACAAAGAAGATGTCCTTCGTCGGACGGTTACTCATGTACTGGCGGAAGGTGCGAGCGGCACTTTAGAAACCTAAGCGATGAAGAACAGGGGGCCTCTGGCGGCGTTGCTCTCTCGGCGGCCGCCACCGTGAGTCGTCCTTCAGTTCGCTGACGGCAAAGGTCAGCGCCCCGATGGCGGGATACTCCCCGATCTCCATGAACGGGACTTCCTCTGGTACGATCGCGCCCAGGTCCACGATGATCTTGCTGGCCTTGAGGAACAGCCGGTGGCTATCCTCACGCAGTGCGATGAGTAGCATCCGCACTTCAGTGGCGTGAGTGCATCCGCTACTTTCGGCGATTCTTGCTCCGCTCTTCGGCCTGACGTCTCTCGCAGTCGGCAACCTATTCATCGGCGATTTCACCGCGCGCCGTATCCGTGAGATATTCCCGTTCAGCCCACCCGCGAAATTCGCCAATATGCACGCGATAGCCCTTGCCGGGCTTTCGCATATAGTGAACAGGGACAGTCCCAAGATCCTTGCTCAATACGCTGGCGCTGAGTCTCCCATCCGTGAAGGTTGTCCACGCCTCACCGGACTGCATGTATTCGACGTTCGTTTCGTCCCACGGAACTTCCCATGTCCCGGCGTCCGGCTTGGCGGTCCTGTCCGTGCCGTCCTGCCCTTTGATGGGGTGTTTCAGGTGTGCAAGGATCTGCGGCCACGTCATCCAGTAAAGCACCTGTTCGCTGGTGACGTTGCACTCCATCCTCAGGGATGCCGCCAAGTCTTCGATGTCCGCGACACGCCCGATCGCCTTTTCGAGGATGCGGATATCATCGTGTGAAAACGTGTGGCCATCCCGCGGACCCTCCATGGGTAGGAAAGCCCGCTTGCGGCGTTCAAATGGCCGGAGACTGACAGTCACGTTTACAAGGTCTGCAAGTAGCCGAGTCGCCACAGTTCACCTCCCTTTCACAGGCCCGGCCCGGCTGGCAGGGAAGGTGTTTCCACCGGGCGCTACCCAGCTGCGCGAATTGTACTGGCCTCACAAGTGCCGGTCAAGGCGAGTCTGCGAGGTCGGAAGTCATTCCACAACTTTTGCCTGACAAACAGGTTGCGGATGGTATAGTACTTGGTATCAGGTGCGGGACTGACAATCGGTAGAGATAAGCCGGGATGATTGGCTTGACTGGAGTGGAAACTTGTCTGTGTCTGCCCTTCGCGGCGGGAGCGGGTCCCATCGCGGCCGCCGGTTGGACGACAGAAGTTGTGTGCGGTCCAGCGCATCGCGTACACGCGGAGTCCGAACCGCAGGAGGATCTTAAGTCAATTGGGTGACAAGGAGGTTGAGAAGATGACACGAACATGGATGTTGTTGATTGGCGTGATATTGTTGTGGGCGCCTATCTGCGCCGAAGCGCAGGCCGATCTCCACGACGACCCCGTGTGGCCCTGGTCCTGGTGGCTCCGTCGCTCGTCATGGGGCAGCCACCGTCATTCAGAAGCGACAGCCCCCCGTCATCGCCAACCTGCGGCGTCAGCACGGTGCCAAGGAGTGATCCTCAGCCTCAGCCTCGGCCACGGCTCTGTCGCTCGTCTCGGGCGTCAACCGTCATTCGGAACCCGATTTCGGCTCCCAACGTCAGTCCGTTCTGCATGCCGATTTCCAGAGACTTTCTTCTTAGCATTTGGATTAGAGACACAACGCGAGGATCCCCCGGATAGCGGGTGTCATAAGAAGCTAATACCCTGCCGCACTCCGAATACTCACCTTTCCTGAATAGCAGGGCTGCCATTAAATCCGTCCATCGCCATAAGCTTGACTTCGATTCGGGTTTGACCATGCCCAGGCAGTCCCTTGCTGCGTCTAGATCGTTATATTCTAAGACCAACCTTTTCGCCTCGGCGTAGCCAACATAGAACATCTCACTCGGTACGCCATCTTCAGTGGTTTCGGGCTTCTGCATATTCATCTCTCCAACTGCATGGACAACCAATGGGCCACACAGTCACACGACTCGTATAAGAACCGATGCGGGTCAATGGCCGAGGTCGGGATCCACGCCCTCACGGCATATCCCCCTATTCCTCGGCAACGACACACAAATGCATGAGCGTATTATGCGGAGGAGGCACCCATTGGTCTTATAGTCTTCGCGACAACGATGGTGGCAGCTTGCCTACAGCCGCTCGACGGTAGGGTTACACCCCATAGATAGAGGGCGAGCCCCCGGCCTACCATGTCTCCATAAGCATGCCCAAGAATCCAACAACAGAAATGAGCCGCACAAATCACGGCGATACATCTTAGTGATATGAAATGGCAACGGCACCCGCACGCAGGAGGTGGAGTCAGTTGTCCCAGGCACTGCCGATCAGATTCTGCTGCGGGTGCGACATGGATCGTTCTCGGAGGACGGGTATGCTTGTTCTATCACGCCACAAAGAAGAGAGTATCATGATCGGTGATGACATCGAGGTCAAAGTTGTTGGTATTCGAGGAGGTCACGTCAGGCTGGGCATAGAGGCTCCACCGCAGGTATCGGTTCATCGGCGGGAAATCTACGACCGCACAGCCCGGAACCTGCAGACTAGTGGAATCGGGGACACTGCGCAAAGCGGTACATAGAGCTACTTGGACCTGCTTTGCAGATCTCCTCGGAGCCGTATCAGGTCCGCTTGATCGTTCATAGCCACATGAATCTCCGGGCTTCGTCATGGCTCCCGTCGCTCGTCGGGGGCGGCGATCGCTTCATCATCGATCATCCTTGATCAATCTCATCGAGAGTGTCCATAGTGCGACGGCACAGCTCCCGGCCCCGGTCGGCCCAGAGCCCTTCTCCCCAGTACCGATAGCAACTGGTCTGGCTCATGAGCAGATGGTAAAGGGCTTTGCGGTAGCGCGGGTCGGACGAGGAGATGCCGCGGCGCAGCACTCTCTCGTTGAACATCGCGCTGGCGGCCTCCATCGGCTCCAGGACATCCCGGTAGCCCCGGACCCAGGAGATATTATTCGTCCAACTCCCACCTTCAACGTGGAATCGCGAGTCCTCACGCGATAATTGCTCAATCACACCGGCCAAGGCGTCCGGCCCCGCCCCCGGCTCGAAGCGTTCCCAGATCCGGTGCTGCATGATGGGCTGGATCGCCGGGAAATCCTCCGGGCGGATGCCGAGCGACTCGAGATGCTCGAGATATTCGGTGGCGTTTACGGGTGGCGTCGGGCCTGCGCTGCTTTCCTCCATCACCTGCAGATACTTGGGCGGGAACTCGTTCATCATGACGCCGCCGTTTTCACCATCGGAGATCTGGCAGACCAGCGAGGGCACGGATTTGCCGCCCAGCTCAATGCGAATCAACCCCTTTGCCTCGTAGTACGGCTGCATCTGGCCGATGAGCTTGGTGTCGCTGCCCTGAGTCTTGACGATCGCCGTGATGGCGAGCGTCTCGCCCCGCGAGTTGCGTGCGATGAGCCTGTGCGGCCGATGCGGGTACGTGAGGGGCCGTCCGTCTTCGACCTGCTCGACCGTGTGCTCCTGCACAATCACCCAACGATAGCCGCATTCCGTCAACGTCCGGACGAACTCGTAGAAGACGTCGGGGTGGTTCGGCAGCGCCATCTCAGCGGGTGAGAACCCCTGGACCGCGCCCAGACCCTCGACGCCAAAGAGAGCGGCAAAGAAATGCCGCCAGGCCTGAACATGAAGCCGGTAGTCCTGCACGGGGGTCGAAGGCGCCACCGGATGACCCCACGCACTGCCAAGCCACTCGACACAATGACGATACCTCGGATCGCACGTTATCGTTCGCAGGCTGTCGAAGACATCACGCAAACCCATGGCGTGCAGGCCGTGGAGCAACGTGCCGGAGTAGTCGAGCATGACGCGGGGCTGTCTGCCCTCCGCGATGAGTCGGGGAATGAACTCCCCCATTCGCTTGTAGCACCAGTGAAAGACCGCGGCGTTGTGGTTGTCGCCGACGTTCGGATGATCCATCATGTACCTGAGATTGCTGATAATCTCGGCACGTCCAAGCTCCTGGTCGGGGTTAGGGATCAGAGGCTGGTGCATGTGCAGCGCGATGGCATACGCGCCCTTGACACGTCCCCAATCGATCTCGGGAAGGTATGGCGGGCGTGCCGCCTGCGACACGGCCTCAGCGATCATCGCCTCCGAGCCACAGATGTTCGGCAGACCATCCACGTATTCGGGTAGGTTCATTGAGTTAGATACTATCGTCTCTTGCGGTGGTTCGAAAAGCTTTCGGTAGAGGGAATCACTCGGCCTGCGCATCCACCCATGCCTCCAGGCGAAGTGTTGGCGTTCAGCAGGAAGAGTGACGCAGGGAACGGCTGCGGAACCGCTTTCTTCATCTTGGGTGAGTCTCCAGGCTCGGCCTGGGATCCATCGCTCGTCCCGGGCGGTTCCCGTCTCAACACACCGTTATCGACCCTTCCTGGTGCTTCACGATTTCCTGCGTTTTCCACGACGTACTCGCCTGCGACCATCTCGTCTGGCTCCACCACGGTAAGCCCTGGACACTGCTGGTTTCTCCCTGGCGCGAAGAATATTCGTTTTCACCTGACCTACTGCTTGAACGATCCGTCCATGGAGATTCTTACCGTTCATCTCTTCGATGGCTGTCCGTGCCTCATGCTCAACCGGCATGGATACAAGTGCTTTCAATTCGCCGGTAGTCCTGTCCCCCATGATACTCACCGATCTGACCTGGCCGAAGGCACTGAAAACGTAGCGCAAGGTGTCTTCGCTTGTCTCACGTGACAGGTTTGTCACACAGATGTTCATTTCGATTTCCTTCTCTAACCTCTAAACTCACACGCTTCGCTCCGTCATCCCGGCGGCCGTAGGGTCGCCACACTGCTCCATGCCGCTGACTCCTCAGTCGGCGCCTAACAGCCTCCTTGATGCCACTCGCCCCAGCTCCTGCCTCTTCTATTTCTCCTTGCGAGGCCCTTTTGCCCATCCCCTTCGAGTCCGCATCGAAGCCAGCCTCCGCGCGGCTGAGTCCGGCGGGGGCCGGAACTCCGAGACCGCCCAGGAAAGACCAACTCCCATTCCTCCTCGCGTCGTGGGCGGGCTGACTTCCAGGTTCCCAACTCAGATCGGCAGATTCTCGATCTAAGCAAGGCCATTTCGTTCTCCAAAGCACGGTATAGGAGAATGGAATGGTACGGAAGATTGGTCCTGAGGGTGATGCTATGTTACACGAACTGCAAGGCTTCGCTATATGCTCACCGCAATTCACCATGCTTCTCACTGCTATTGTATCACTGTTTACTGCCGACACAAGCCATTATTTTCGTTCAGCCGGAGATTCTTGCCTGCCTTCTTGCGCTCTGATTTCATTTGAAGAACAGAGTCCGGCGCACCGCGATCATGCCTCATGCCCTCGCGTCATGCCCCCAGGCCAAGCGTCTCTGCGATCACAAGCAACGGTCCCCACGGAACGTGGCATCGGCCGCAAAAGTGTTGGCGGCCCGGTGGAGCAAGGTAGCCTGCCATTGTCCAGCCTCGGCCCCGGCTCCATCGTTCCTCCCGGGCGGCAGCTATCCTTTTTTCAAGCCTCACTACCTGGGTTGCAGGGCAAATCAGCAGAGACTCCGCAAACCACTTCTATAAGGTTCATGGAGCCGGTTGTCTCTTCCCTTTGTCTTTTGCCGAGACGGCGGCCGTCAGAATAAACTGCATCGCTTGGTCAACTCTCATGTCGACCGGTCTGATCTTGGCCTTGGGAACCATGACGGTGAAGCCGCCCAATTGATAGCTCATAGGCAAATACACCGCGATGGTTTGCTCGTCACCGATGCCTTCGGGCAGGTCTCTGAAGTCCTCGCGTGTCACCAGGCCCATCAAACGCACGTTCTCGTCGGCGAGAGGAGCGACCATGACGGTCTTGTCGAACTCCCTCTGTTTCGAGGCGTCGAACAACCCGACCATGTCGCGGATGGAACCATACAGGGACTTGATGCCTGGGATCTTCTGCAGCAGTGTCTCGCCCAGAGAGAACACTCTGCGGAACAGCCATATCCTCAGGAGTACCCCGATTCCCAGCGTGATGAGGAACCCCGCCAGCACACCCGACCCGGGGACATAATAGGTGTCGCCAATGACAAACCTCATGGCTTTGCCGAGAACGGACTCTGCGAACGCGGCCAACCAGTAGATGAGATAAACGGTCAGTGCGATGGGGAGAATCGCAATAAGCCCCTGGAGAAACAGGGTGCCAAGCTTCTTCATAGTTCGTTCTCCATATTGAGCGTCTCTGCTGTGGCAACCGCGTAATACTCTGACAAGAGAGCATCGTATCGGGTTCTCCGGGGGTACACAAGAGCCCCCGCATGGTTAGCCAGGCGCATCATGGAGAGCGGCAGCCACACGCGGTCAGGTGCTCATGCTATTACCCCGCCGCATCCGTCACACCCATCGCCGATCTGCTGCGAAAACACGGGCCGACCGAGCAGTCTGCCGACGCTGACTGAGTTGACTCCTCCCCTCGCGACAGTTGGAGGGAACAATCAGAACTGTCCTGCAAACCGACGCGGGTTGCCCCAAGATGATTCTGCCGACTGACGATGCTCAAGAGTGGGTGCAACACTATGTCCAAGTATGTCTGATCCGCCGGATGGCTGGTGATGCGGGAGGCGACGTGTCTCGCCGGCACTGCCCCTGGGATGCAATGGGAGATCGCCCGGAGCCGGATGAGCGATTTGAGGTTCGGGTCTTATGCCACGTCGCAGCAGGTCGAGCAGCTTGCCACTGATGAGGCATTTCGAATCCGTGCATGGGAAGCGATCCACAGGATGGGGATTACCAGGCTGTATGTGGAGGTCTATCGCGGCGGCCGCACTGTCTCTTCCGGCCAACTTGTCTTCGTTCGTGATTGGTTCAGGCAAAAGGGTCTCGACGTGGTCGGCGGGATCGCTACCGTACCAGGCGGTGAGGTGGGCGTTCGACAAGAAGGACCGCTGGAATGGTTCAACTGGCGGAATAACAGGACGCAGCGCGATTTGGAGAAGATCGTGCGGATGGCGGCGCCCCTGTTCGATACCTTCATCGTGGACGACTTCCTGTGCACGGGCGATGTCAGTGAGGAATCGAGGCTCGCAAAAGGAGATCGCTCCTGGGGTGAGTATCGTCCGGCCTTGCTGACACAGGTGACCCAATCGGTCTTTGTTGGCCCTGCGAAGCAGACGAATTCCGGCATCAGCCTGATCGTCAAGCACCCTCAATGGTATGACCGATATCATCTGTTTGGCTACGATACCCAGACCCTTCCTCGCATTTTCGATCGGGTCTGGGTGGGTACGGAGACCCGGGGTCGGAACACTCAGCGATTTGGCTTTGTCCAGCCGTATGAAGGGTTTGTCAATTATCGGTGGCTGGCAGGAATTGCCGGCGACAGAATTGGCGGGGCATGGTTCGATCATGGCGACTGTGCCGAGCATGGCTTTCTGGATCAGGCATACATGAGCGTTCTGGCCGGCGCGCGGGAACTGGTCTTCTTCAACCTCGGCGACATTATGCGAGGTCACCCGGATCATGAGAAGGTCGTTGCTGCGTTCGAGCGGCTAGCCGCTCTTGCCGCCTTTGTCCGCGCATATCCTATCATGGGCGTGCCCGCCTACAAGCCGCCCAACCAGCGACCCACACGGTGATATGTACCTCATGGACTTTCTGGGTATGCTCGGCATCCCCTTGATCCCCGTGCACAGATTCCCTGAAGCGGCACCAGTTGTCCTGCTACCGGCACAGGCAGCTGCTGACCGGGACCTTCTCAGCCGCGTGAAGACGGTTATGGCAGAGGGTGTCACGGGGCGCGCTAAAACCGGCCAGTGAGGGGCGCGTCAAAACCAGCCAGTGTTTGGGTCCTTTCCTATCGTTGTTTGTCACGTCCGTCAAGGGGATTGTCCTTGTCGGGCCGCGGATTCGGGACGGATGCAGGCCGGGATCGCTCGGATCGGCGGCCGTGCGAGAATGGGCCCTACGCAAGCTCGTCGCAGCCTGGCCGTCGCAGGCCGAGCGGGCCAGGCCGGTCGGAGTGTGCCTGCCTTATGGCTTCGCCTCTTTGTCCGGATCGTCTTTCGCCTGCTCCTTGGGCTTGTCAGCTTCCTTTGTTGCTTTGTCTTTCAAGCGGTAACTGCGGCCGGTGATCGTGATGATCTCGGCATGGTGGAGGAACCGATCCAGGATGGCGGTCGCCGCGGGGACATCACCCACGAGCTTGCCCCAATCCTCCAGAGGCCTGTTCGAAGTCATCATCGTCGATTTGGTTTCGTACCGTCGCAGGATGATCTCGAAGAGGTACTCGCCGGAGCGTTTGGGCAGTTGCTTGATGCCCATGTCATCGATTATTAAAAGATCGGGTTTCAAGTACTTCGACAGGAGCTTATCCTGACCGGCAAAGGCTTCATCCTCTACGAAGTCCCGCACCACATCGAAGATCGAGCGATAGAGCACCCCAAAGCCCAGCTTGACCGCCTGATAGCCGATGGCCTGGCACAAGTGACTCTTGCCGGTCCCCGGCGGCCCCAGCCATAAACAGTCGCGGTTCTCCCGGATGAAGCGGCCGCTGGCCAGCTCGTACACCTGCTTTTTCTTGATCGAGGGATTGAACTGCCAGTCGAAGTCCTCCAGGGTCTTGAGTTCGCGGAACTGGGCGGCCTTGAGATGCCGCTGCATCTGGCGGTCCTTGCGCACCAGCAACTCATCCTGCAGGACCAGCTCCAGGAACTCTGCATGCGTCAGAGCGTTACCGGCTGCCTCCTGCAGCCGCACATCCAGTGACTGGAGCATGCCCGACAGTCGCAGTTGCCTCAGGGCCGTTTGGATCGATGGAGTCATGATCAGGTCTCCTTAAAGTAGTTGTCTGTTCGATAGGTCCGGAGCCGAACGAGGCCTGGACAATGGCCTGGTAGTCCTCCAGGCGACGGATGATGGGATGTTCATCGAGGAACTCGAATTGCTGCTGGGTGGGACCGCCTCGCTTGAGCAGCTCGCGAAGGGTCTTGAGCCGAACGGCCCCGTGACTCAGGGCGATCTGACAGGCCTTCTCGATGGGCTCTCTCGTATAGCTATGGGTCAGGCTCAGCAGGCCAACCAGGACCCGGACACCGGCAATGCCGCGTGTCTCCAGCACCAGGCGGGCCCAGCGCTCGGTATGCGTGCCGATCAGAGCGGCTCGCTGCAGCAGCCAGGCAGTGCCTTTTTCCACTTTGGAGATCTTGCTGGAATGGATGTGCTGCTCCTGCGTCTGGAAGGCGCCGGGCTCAACCTGAACATGGATAGCGATCTGCTCCATCTTGCCGTTGAAGACTCGAACCACGTGACCATCCCAGCGGACCCAGACCTGCCGACCGGTGTACTCCGGAGGGACCGAGTAGTAGGCCTTCGCCACTTCCACGTGACCATCGCGATGCACCGAGCGGCGGCCCTCTTCGAAGCTGGGGAATCGACCCACAGGCAGCGGAATCAAGTGGGGCTTCTCCTCTACAAACAGCTGATGGACCTGCTTGCGGGTGGTGCCGTGGATACGGGTGTCGGCGACGCGGGCTTCCCAATCGAGCAGATGCTGGTTCTGCTCGGCCAGACTGGCGAACGTGCGGCTCTTGAGGGCGTTGTCTTTGACGTAGCCGATGGCGTTCTCGACCTTGCCCTTGTGTCGAGGCATGTAGGGCTTGGTCGGCAGGATCGTCGTGCCATAGTGCCGGCAGAAGGACTGGATCTTCGGATGCAGATCGGGATCGTACCAGTCCGCTTGGCCGACCGCCGCCTTGAGATTGTCGATGATGATGGTCTGCGGGATGCCGCCAAAGTACCAGAAGGCGTTCTCCAGGCAGCGAAGGAACTCCTCCGTCGTCTGGTGGTAGACCACCTCGCTGTAAGCCTTGCGGGAGTAACT
>Ga0105106_10004178_pt1 | contig 10309 bp, 11 predicted proteins | sample PPLLaktember2015_5_FD_79109 | JGI IMG/M metagenome (GOLD analysis project Ga0105106, IMG submission 79109) | Freshwater sediment microbial communities from Prairie Pothole Lake near Jamestown, North Dakota, USA - PPLs Lake P8 Core (1) Depth... | ecosystem: Environmental > Aquatic > Freshwater >... | reverse complement strand
TTACCCCCCGTCAGGGCGGATCGTTAACCGGGACGAACAAGTGCGGCGCGGCGCGACTCAGGCGGAGTGGCGCTTCGGCGCGTTCCGTCGGCCGTCGGGCGCTTCCTGCGCCGGCGCGCTGCGCGAGGCTTCAATCCGGTCCCACCAGGGATCGCGTGCGGCGTCGCCGCCAAGACGCTCCGCCAGAAAATCGACGAACGTGCGTACCTTGGCGGCAAGGTGCCGTCGGTGCGGGAACACCGCGGACAGGCCGATGTTGAGCGTGCGCCAGTCCTCGAGCACCGTCGTCAGGCGCCCGGCCGCGATCTCGCGCCAGGCGCTGATCGTGGTCAGCAGCAGAATTCCGGCGCCGGCGATGCAGGCATCGCGCAGCAGGCGGGTCGAATTCGAACGCATCACCGGCCTGATCGGAACGACGCGCTTGTCGCCGTCACGCCGGAGCATCAGTTCTTCCCGCAGCAGCGGATGGATCACGGGGAGGAAGCGGTGTCGCTCCAGATCCTCCGGTATGCGCGGCGCGCCGTGCTCCTTCAGATAGGCGGGCGCGGCGCACAGGATCAGCCGCGAATGCGCCAGCGGTCGCACGATCAGGCTCGACTCGGGCAGGTGAACCGCGCCGCGGATCGCGACGTCGAAACGCTCCTCGACGAGGTCGACGAACCGGTTCTCGAGCACCACCTCCGGCTCGACCTCGGGCTGCGTCCGCATGAATTCGAAGATCAGCGGGGCGAGCTCTTCGCCCATGTCCACCCCGGCCGTGATGCGGAGCGTCCCGCGTGGCGCGCGCGTCAATGCCCCGACGGCGGCCTCGACGTCGTCCAGCTCGCCGACGATGCGGGAGCAATGCTCGTAGTACGCCGCGCCGGCCTCGGTGAGGCTCACCTGGCGCGTGGTGCGATTGAGCAGGCGCACACCCAGTCGTTCCTCCAGGCTGCTGACGTGCTTGGTAACCATCGCCGGAGAGATGTCGAGGCGCGCCGCGGCTTTCGAGAAGCCGCCGGCCTGTACCACGCGCAGGAATGCCCGCATGCTCGACAGGGTGTCCATGATTGTTTACCCGGGGTAAGAGATCTCATTCCGCGGCGAGGGATTCTAAGCCCCGCGCCGCGAGACTAGAGTGCGAGGCATGGAAACCTCCTCCATGCCCCGCGCGGAACCCCGGCAATCCCTACCGGCCCGGTATCCGTTCGATCTCGTCGACGTGTGGCACACGCCCGACGGCGCGCGCGTGCTGATCCGCCCGGTGCATGCCCAGGACCTCGAGCTCGTCCAGGCGTTCGTGCGCGAGCTGTCGCCGGAGTCGCGCTACAACCGCTTTCACGGCGCGGTCAAGGAGCTGACGCCGGGCATGGCGCGCTGGGCGACGCACGTCGACTACGATCGGCACCTGGCTCTGATCGCGGTGGTGTATCAAGACGGGCGCGAGATTGAGATCGGGGCCGCGCGCTACGCCGTGAGTCCCGACGGCGAGACCGCCGAGTTCGCCGTCGCGGTCGCCGACGCCTGGCAGGGCCGCGGCGTCGGTGCACGCCTGCTGCGCGGCCTGATCGAAGTCGCCGCGCGCCGCGGCCTGCGGTGGATGGAGGGCGACGTCCTGGCGACCAACCGCGGCATGCGCGCCCTCGCGCGCAAGCTCGGGTTCCAGAGCCGCGCCCGGAGCGGCGAGGCGCGGTTGGTGAGGGTCAGCCGGATCCTGCGCAGCGAAGACGCCCGCAGCGCCACGCGTGTCGCCGCGCGCTCGGGCTGGCGCGGCCTGTTCGGGATGCTGCGTGCGGGCCCGTCTTCAGCCTAGAACTTCTCCGCCCACGGTCGGAGGTCGATCTCGAACGTCCACGCGCTGCGCGGCTGGTGCGCGAGCTGCCAGTAGACCTCGGCGATGTCCGCCGGCTTGAGCATCCCGTCCTCCGGCAGCTGCGCCACCCGCTCCGAAAAGCGCTCGCGTACGCGCGGCGAATCGATCATGCCGTCGACGATCACCGAGGCGACGTGGATGCCCTGCGGTCCGAGCTCGCGCGCCATCGACTGCGCGACCTGGCGGACGCCGCCCTTCGCGGCCGCGAACGCGGCGAACTGCGACGAACCGCGCAGGCTCGCGGTCGCGCCGGTGAAGAGGATCGTGCCCTGGCCGCGCGGCACCATGTGGCGCGCCGCCTCCCGTCCCACCAGGAAGCCGGCGTAGCACCCGAGCCGCCACACCTTCTCGAACATGTCCGCCGGCGTGTCGAGGATCGACGCCCGGAAGTTCGCGCCGGTGTTGAACACCGTCACGCCGATCGGCCCGATCTGGGCCTCGACGTCGTCGAAGAGCTTGGCGACCGCGGTTTCCTCGCGCAGGTCGGCGACGTACGCAATGCCGCGGCCGCCGGCCGCCTCGATGTCGCCCGCGATGCGCGCGAGGCGGTCGGCGCTGCGCGCGACGAGCACCGTCTGATACCCGCCGCGCGCGAACCGGCGCGCCACCGCGCCGCCCAGCCCGTCGCCCACGCCGGCGACCAGCGCCACGTTTGTTCTGCCCGTCATGAGAGCCTCCGTCGCTCGATCGACGCCGGGACTCTAATGGATTTCGGGTTGCGGCCGTACGTCAGAGGAGCTCGGTGTCGTCGTGCGAATAAGCGGGCGTGCACGCGCACAAGATCTGCAGCGGCGCCGCGCCGGTGTTCCGGATCCGGTGCGGCGTGCCGGGTGGGATGCACACCGTGTCGCCGATGCGCACCTCGAAGGTTTCGTTGCCGAGCGTCATCAGGCCGGTGCCCGCCGTGACGTGATACAGCTCCTCGGTGACGCGATGCCGATGCAGCAGCGTCTCGCCGCCCGGCGGCACCGTCGCTTCGGCGAGGCTCTGCGCCCGGTTGCCATGCGCCGCCGGGTGCATCAGCTCGCGGATCTCGGAGCCGTCTTTCGTGACGTGGGGCGTCGCGTCCGCGTAGATCGACTTCATCAGATCGCCTTCGCCCGCTTGAGGAGCTCGGCGAGCGATCCCGCGATGCGCGCGTAGCCCTTCGCATTCGGGTGCACCCAGTCGCTCTTGAGCTCGTTGTCCGTGAGCACCGTCTTGAGCACGTCACCGTCGTAGGGGATGCGGAACTCGCGTGCAATGTCCGCGTAGAAGCCGGCGGGCGCGGCGGTCAGCCCGAGCTTCGGCACACCGAGGAGCACGACGTCAACGCCTTTGTCCCGCGCCAGCTTCACCATCGCGCGGACGTTCGCCGCCGCCTGCATTTCCGGCAGCTTGCGCAGGAAGTCGTTGCCGCCATGGCAGAGGATGAGGAGCTTCGGCTGCGTCTGCTCGAGCGCCTCGGGCAGCCGGGCGAGCCCGAGCTCGCTAACCTCGCCGGGCACGCCTGCGGCAACCACCTTGCGCCCGATCAGCCCCTCGAGGACCGCGGGGTAGCTCTCCGGCGTCGACGCACCGGTGCCGTAGGTGAGGCTGTCGCCGAAAGCGAGCACCACCGCGTTGGCGTCGAGCCGCGGCAGGGGCGGCGGGCGCTCGCCGCAACCGGCGAGCGCGACCACGCACGCGATCAGGACGAGCCAGGTGGCGTTGAACCGGGTGAATCGCACGCGATCGGACGGGCCGGAACGATGGACGGATCGAAGTCTCTCATGGGTGAATCAGCTCGGCGTAGTGGCGCGGGCCGCGCGTTTCTGCGACTCTAGGCTGAATCCAGGGAGGGGTTGCAGGTCATGTCTTCCGGCAAATCGGTGATCCTCGCGAAGGCGATCGCCTACGGAATCGCCAGCGTTGCACTCTATGCGCTGCTCTTCGTATACGCCGGCGAGACCGTGGAGCTCGCGCGCCGCACCCGTGAAGGCGAGACGATCCTATTCCTGGTGCCGATCGTCGTCGCGTTCGTGTTCTCGTTCGTTCACGGTGCGTTCACCGGATTCTTCTGGGTCGCTGTCGGGCTCAATCCGGCCGTCAAGAAGAAGAAGAAGAAGAAGTGAGGAGCGGTGCATGGAAGCCGTGACGTTCATTCAGATCGACCCCGCCAACGCTCTGCAGCTCTTCCTCGTCGGGTTCGTCGGCGGCATGGTGAGCGGGTTCATCGGCTCGGGCGGCGCTTTCGTGCTCACGCCGGCGATGATGACTATGGGCGCGCCCGGCATCGTCGCGGTCGCGTCGAACATGTGCCACAAGTTCCCGAAGGCGATCGTCGGTGCCCTGAAGCGCCACGAATACGGGCAAGTGGACTGGAAGCTCGGCATCGCGATGGGCGTGTTCGCCGAGATCGGCGTGTTCGTCGGCAAGCACGTGATGTCCAGGATCCAGGACGCCTATGGGGACGTGGGAACGAGCCTGTACGTATCGATCGTCTTCATCGTCGTGCTGGCTACCGTGGGGACCTTCGTCCTCCGTGACGCCTGGCGGCTGTACAGGGCGGAGCGGGCTGGCGCGGATGTCCACACGCACACGGTCACGCGGGCGGCGCGCTACCTGCAGTCGGTCGAGATTCCGGGAACGATGGTCTACTTCGCGAGCCTCAAGGCGCGCATGTCGATCGTCTTCATCGCACCGCTCGGCTTTGCCACGGGGATGCTGGCCGCAACCATCGCGGTGGGCGGGTTCATCGGCGTTCCTGCGATGATCTACCTCCTCGGCGCGCCCGCACTGATGGCTTCCGCGACCGAGCTCGTGATCGCCTTCATCATGGGCCTGGGGGGGACGATCTTCTACGCGCTCGACGGCGTCGTCGATATCCGGCTCGCGATGATCATCCTCGCGGGCTCGCTGTTCGGCATCCAGCTCGGTGCGGTCGGCACGACCTACGTCAAGGACCATGCGGTGAAGCTGGTGATGGGGCTGATCATGGTCATCGTGCTGTTCAGCCGCTTCTTCTACCTGCCCGGCTACCTGGCGAGCATGGGCAGGATCGAGCCGATCGCTCCGCAGACGCTCGCCATGCTGAAGATGCTTGGCGACGGGACCCTCGTGCTCGCGCTCGCGGTCGGCGGGCTCGCGATCCTCTGGGCGCTCTTCTCCGGCATGGTGGCGCATCGCCAGCAGCATGAGGAGCTCGCCGCGGCCGACGGTATCGAGGACTGAGGCCCTCCCGAGGCGCCAAGGCTCCTGCCGGACCGTCAGCCTTCTTTGTCCCCGGGTGACGCGGTTCCGCACTCGTTGAAGATCCGCGCGGTACACCGCGCGCACACGGACCGGTCGAGGCGCGCGAACACGCCGGCAATCAGCTCGCGCTTCGAGGCAAAGACCCGATCGCGGCCGATCTCCTCCAACTGGCCGCCGCGCTGGAGCACCTCGCGCGCGCCCTGGCGCATCCCGTAGAAATACAGGGCGCCGCCGTCCGCGTGCCGGCGCCGCGCCTCGTGAGCGAGCAGCTCGGCGCCGGCGACGTCGACGAAGTTGATGCTCTTGGACATCAGCACGAGGTGCTTTTGCCCCGGAGAGCGGCTGCGCAGCGCGTCGAAATGGCCGGCGGCATGGTCGATCGCGCCGAAATAGAGCGAGCCCTCGACGCGCAGGAACTTCGCCTGCGGACATTCGATCATGCCCGGCACGTACTCGGTGAACTTGCGCGCCGGGTGCGCCGGATCGGGGAGCACGGTGCGCATTTGCGGCCGCGACGTGCGCGCGAGATACACCACGAGCGAAAGCATCACGCCGGCGAGGATCGCGACCTCGAGGTTCAGCAGCAGGGTTGCGGCGAACGTGACCGTCAGCACGGCGACCTCGTTCCGGCTGGTGCGCACGATCGCCCGCATCGACGCGAAGTCGAAGAGCCCCCAGGCGACGAGGAACAGGATTGCCGCCATCGAGGCGAGCGGCAGATAGGCGACGACCGGACCCACGGCGAACACGATGACGACGAGCAGGAGGGCGGCGAACACCGCCGAGAGCGGCGTCTTCGCCCCCGCCTCGAAGTTCAGGCCCGAACGGTTGAACGACGCGGACGCGGGGTATCCGGAGAAAAAGCTCGCAAGGATGTTGGCGAGCCCCTGACCGATGAATTCCTGGTTGCCGTCGATGCGCTGGCCCGATTTGAGAGCGATCGCACGCGCGATCGATACTGCCTCGGTGAGACCGAGAAGCGTGACCGCGAGTGCGATGCCGAGCAGCGCCCGGAAAGTGTCCAGCGAGAGAAGCGGGAGCGAGAGCTGCGGCAGCGCGGAGGGCAGCGCGCCGAGCGTCCGGATGCCGGTCGCGTCGGGGCCGAGCGTGGTGTCGAGCGCGTACGCGAGGCCCGCACCGACCAGCATTGCGACGATCATGTAGGGGATCCTCGGCATAAACCGCCGCGCGAGCACCCCGGCCGCCAGGGTCGCGACGCCGACGAGCAGCACGTAGGGCTGCACGTCGGGCAGGTGGTGCGCGAGCGCGGCGAGCGTCTCGAGGAAGGATGCGCCGCGCGCGATGTCGATGCCGAGGAAGTTGCGAAACTGGCTCGCGATGATCAGCACGGCTGCGCCCGCGGTGAAGCCGACCACCACCGTGTGCGAGATGAAGTTCACCAGCGCGCCCAGCCGCGCGAGGCCCATGGCGAGCATGATCACGCCCGCCATGAGGGAGAGGGTGAGCACCAGCCCGACGTACTGCGCTGATCCCGGCACTGCGAGCGGCGCGACGGTGGCGAAGACCACCAGCGACACCGCGTTGGTCGGTCCGGTCACCGCGTGGCGGGACGAGCCCCAGAGTGCGGCGACGATCGTCGGCACCATCGCGCTGTAGAGGCCGTACTGCGGCGGCAGGCCGGCGAGCGTGGCGAACGCGACGCCCTGCGGCAGCACGACGATCGCGCCGATCAGTCCGGCGAGAAGGTCCGCCCGCAGCGTCTCCCGGGTGACCATCGGCCACCAGCACAGAAACGGGAACAGCCGGGCGGGGAGGGTGTGGGGTGCGCTCAACGTCGCGGCACCGGGCTCGTGTAGGGTTAAGTGAGCGCCAATAGTACCAAGCGCCGCGCGGCGCCCCGCGCGGCAGGCCCAGATGACATCGCAACTCGAAGCGATCCGCTCGTTCATTCCGGAATCCGAGCGATCCGGCCGGAGTTCGATTGACGCGCGCCCGGCGCGGCAATAGCATCCCCCGACTCACCGAGGCCCGCCATGCCCAGATTCGCCGCCAACCTAGCATTCCTTTTCACCGAAGAGGACTTTCTCCAGCGCTTCGCAGCCGCGCGAACGGCCGGATTCGACGCGGTCGAGTTTCCGTTTCCGTACCCGCACGAGAAGTCGAAGCTCGAGGACGCGGTGAAGAACGCGGGCGTCGAGGTCGCGCTCTTCAACCTTCCGGCGGGCGACTGGATCAAGGGCGAGCGCGGCATCGCCTGTCACCCGGGCCGGCAGGCCGAGTTCCGGGACGGCGTCGGCGCGGCGATCGAGTACGCGCGATTGCTGCACGTGCCGAAGATCAATTGCCTCTCGGGGGTCGCGCCGGCGGACGCGGACCCGGACGACGTCCTCTCGACGTTCGTGGAGAACCTCGGGTTCGCGGCCGACGAGCTCGCGAAGGAGGGGATCCTGCTGGTGATGGAGCCGATCAACACGCGGACGATCCCGGGCTTCTATCTGAACACCACGGCGCAGTCGCTCGACATCATGCGCGAGGTGGGGTCGGGCAACCTCAAGATCCAGTACGACATCTTTCACATGCAGATCATGGAAGGCGACCTCGCGAAGACCATCGAGGCGGAGCTCCCGCAGATCGGCCACATTCAGTTCGCCGACGTGCCCGACCGGCACGAGCCGGGCTCGGGGGAGATCAACTTCGATTTCCTGTTCGACCGGATCGATGCCCTCGGCTACGACGGCTGGATCGGCGCGGAGTACACGCCCGCGAAGGGCACCCTCGACGGGCTGGGTTGGCTGAAGAAGTACGGGAAACGCTGAACAAGGCGAGGCATTCATGGCAAAGCTGGGGTTCGTCGGACTCGGGATTATGGGCAAGCCCATGGCCGGCCATCTCATCGCGGCGGGGCACGAGGTCGCACTGCACAGCCGCTCGGGCGTGCCCCAGGAGCTGAAGGACAAGGGCGGCAAGCCCTGCAAGTCGGCGCAGGAGGTCGCCCAGGCGGCCGACGTGGTCTTCCTCATGGTGCCCGATACGCCCGACGTCAAAAAGGCGCTCTTCTCGCCCGGCGGGATCGCGGAGGGACTGTCCAAGGGCAAGACCGTCGTCGACATGAGCTCGATCTCGCCGATCGCGACCAAGGAGTACGCCGGCCGCATCGCCGTGCTCGGCTGCGACTACGTCGATGCGCCCGTGTCGGGTGGGGAGGTCGGCGCCAAGGCGGCGTCGCTTACGATCATGTGCGGCGGATCCGATGCGGCATTCGCGCGGGTGAAGCCGTTCTTCGAGCTGATGGGCAAGAACATCACGCTCGTCGGCGGCGTCGGCGACGGCCAGACCTGCAAGGTCGCCAACCAGATCATCGTCGCGCTCACGATTGAAGCGGTGGGCGAGGCGCTGCTGTTCGCATCCAAGGCCGGCGCTGATCCGGCGAAAGTGCGCCAGGCGCTGATGGGCGGCTTCGCGGCGTCGCGCATTCTCGAGGTCCACGGGGAGCGCATGATCAAGCGCACGTTCAACCCCGGGTTCCGGATCGAGCTGCACCAGAAGGACCTCAACCTCGCGCTCGCCGGCGCCCGCGCCCTCGGCCTCGCGCTGCCCAACACCGCCGCCACGCAGCAGCTCATGAACGCGTGCGTGGCCAACGGCGGCGGCGGCTGGGACCACTCCGGTCTCGTGAAGGCCCTGGAGCTGATGGGCGGGCACAAGGTCGCGAACGACTGAGTGCTCGCGCCTTAGTGCGTCAGCCAGGATGAACGTCGCCGCCCCCAAGATCGACTTCCTCCGCCAGGCGGAGGTCGTCGGCCGCCTGAAGGCGCGGCTGCCGGAGTCGAGCGTCCTCTTCCAGACGGAGGACACGCGGCCGTACGAATGCGACGGCCTCTCCGCGTACCGGCAGCTGCCGATGGTGGTCGCGCTTCCGGCGAACGACGAGGAGGTGCAGTTCGTCCTGCGCACCTGCAACGAGCTCAAGGTGCCGGTGATCGCGCGCGGCGCGGGGACCGGGCTCTCGGGCGGCGCGCTGCCGTCCGCCGAGGGCGTGCTGCTCGCCACCGCGAAGTTGATGCGCATCCTCGCCGTCGACCCGGTCGCGCGCATCGCGCGCGTGCAGCCGGGCGTGCGCAACCTCGCGATCACCGAAGCCGCCACGCCGTACGGGCTCTACTACGCGCCGGACCCCTCCTCGCAGATCGCGTGCACGATCGGCGGCAACGTCGCCGAGAACGCGGGCGGCGTGCACTGCCTCAAGTACGGGCTCACCGTGAACAACGTGATGCGCGTGCGCGGGTTCACCATCGAGGGCGAGCCGGTGGAGTTCGGCGCCGAGGCGCTCGACGCGCCGGGGCTCGACCTCGCGGCCCTCGTCACCGGTTCGGAGGGGATGCTCGCGGTGACGACCGAGGTCACGGTGAAGCTCGTCCCGAGGCCCGAGCGGGCGCGCGTGATCATGGCCTCCTTCGACGACGTCGAGAAAGCGGGCGATGCGGTCGCGGCCATCATCGCCGCGGGCCTCATCCCCGCCGGTCTCGAGATGATGGATCAGCCCGCAACGCGGGCGGTCGAGGAGTTCGTGCACGCCGGCTACGACCTCGACGCCAAGGTGATCCTGCTCTGCGAGTCCGACGGCACGCCCGAGGAGGTGGAGGAGGAGATCACGCGGACGAAAGCGGTTCTCGAGCGCGCCGGCGCCACCGCGATGCGCGTGTCGCGCGACGAGCCGGAGCGGCTGAAGTTCTGGGCCGGCCGCAAGGCGGCGTTCCCCGCCGTGGGGCGCATCTCGCCCGACTACTACTGCATGGACGGCACGATCCCGCGCAAGCGGCTCGGCGAGATTCTCAACTTCATCGCCGCGATGGAGAAGAAGTACCGCCTGCGCTGCCCGAACGTGTTCCACGCCGGCGACGGCAACCTCCACCCGCTCATCCTGTTCGACGCGAACGACCCGGACGAGTTGCACCGCACGGAGCAGTTCGCCTCCGAGGTGCTGCGGAAGTGCATCGAGGTCGGCGGCACCGTCACCGGCGAGCACGGCGTCGGCATCGAGAAGATCAACGAGATGTGCGTGCAGTTCTCGCCCGCGGAGCTGGAGGCATTCCGCGGCGTGAAGCGCGCCTTCGACCCCGCGGGGCTGCTCAATCCCGCGAAGAATATCCCGACGCTGCACCGGTGCGCCGAGTTCGGCAGGATGCACGTACACGCGGGCAAGCTTTCGCATCCCGAGCTGCCCAGGTTCTGACTTGCCAGACGCCCTGACCTCGCTCGCCGAAGCGATCCGCGCCGCCGCGG
>Ga0105106_10004177_pt1 | contig 10310 bp, 9 predicted proteins | sample PPLLaktember2015_5_FD_79109 | JGI IMG/M metagenome (GOLD analysis project Ga0105106, IMG submission 79109) | Freshwater sediment microbial communities from Prairie Pothole Lake near Jamestown, North Dakota, USA - PPLs Lake P8 Core (1) Depth... | ecosystem: Environmental > Aquatic > Freshwater >... | reverse complement strand
TGACCGCAAGATGGGCTACGCCCTGTCCTCGAACGACATCAGCAAGGACGACCTCCTCAAGGTCGCCAACGCCGTCTACCAGCAGCTCAATCCCTGAGCTGGCCCAGGGAGGCGTTGAGCGCGGCGGCGAGCGCCGCTTCGCCGCACACGATCTCCACCTCGCGCTTTAGAGGCTTGTCGAGCTTTGTAGCCATAGGCGGCGGAACAGTTTGACGAGCGCCGGGAGCTGATAGTTCGCGTTCAGGCCGCTCGGGTTGGGCAGCACCCAGACGTGCGCGCCTTCGAAGGGTTCCGATTGCGGGCCGACGGCAGCCTGTTTCACCGAGAACGCGTGGCAGTACGCTCCCACCCCGAGGAAGGCGACGGTGCGCGGCCGGTAGCGCCGCACCTTGGCGGCGAGGCGTTTGCGACCGGTGACGAACTCTCCGGGCGCGAGCTCGGCTGCCGTCGCAGTGGCGCGGTTCACCAGGTTCGTCACGCCGCAGCCTGTCTTCAACAGTTCGATCTGTGCCGAGGGGTGCAGCAAGCGTGGTGTGATGCCCGCGGCGTGCAACGCTGGCCAGAAGCGGTTGCCGGGGCGTGCAAAGTGGTGGCCGGTGGCGGCGGAGTAGAGCCCGGGATTGATGCCGACAAAGAGCACCTTCAGCCCGGGCGCGACCACGTCGCGCATGCCGCGGTTGGCCGCGGCCAGGAGCGCCGCCCTACTGGGCGGGGCGGATGAGGTAGCCGCCGGATTTCTCGTCGGGCTCAAGCGTGATGAGCTTCTTGCCCTCGGCTTCCTCGAGCAGGTCGGAAAAGGCGCGGAAGCCGTAGTAGGACTCGTTGAAGCCGGGCTTGCGGCGCTTGAGCGCCTGCTTGACCATCGAGCCCCAGATCTTCTCGCCCTCGCCTCGCTCGGCAATGAGCGCGTTCAGCGTCTCGATCACCAGGTCGAAGGCCTCCTGCTTCTTGTCGCCCTTGTCGCCGGTTGAGGGCGCGGCCTCCCGGCGCTTCTTCGCCGCGCGACGCTTCTGCTCGTCCTGGCGCACGAGATCGTCGTAGTAGATGAACTCGTCGCAGTTGGCGATCAGCAGATCCGAGCTCGAGTTCTTTACCCCGACGCCGATCACCGTCTTCGCGTTCTCGCGCAGCTTGGACACGAGCGGCGAGAAGTCCGAGTCGCCGCTCACGATGACGAAGGTGTCGACGTGCTCCTTCGTGTAGCACAGATCGAGCGCGTCGACGACCATGCGGATGTCGGCGGAGTTCTTGCCCGACTGGCGCACGTGCGGCACCTCGATCAGCTCGAACGAGGCGAGGTGCATGGCCGCCTTGAACTCCTTGTAGCGCTCCCAGTCGCAGTAGGCCTTCTTCACCACGATCGAGCCCTTGAGCAGCAGCCGCTCGAGCACCTTCTCCATCTCGAACTGCGCGTACTTCGCCTCGCGCACGCCCAGCGCGATGTTCTCGAAGTCGCAGAACACGGCGAGGCTTCGCGTGTCGGAATTCGCCATCTCAGGCCTCCACGCCGGCAGCCTGCGGCGCGCGGCGCCGCGCGCGCCAGCTCTCGACCAGCGAGTACGCCGAGGGCACCACGACCAGCGTGAGCAGCGTCGAGGTGATCATGCCGCCGATGACGGCAACCGCGAGCGGCGCGTTGGTCTCGGCGCCGGCGCCCAGGCCGATGGCCGCGGGCGTGAGCGCAAGGATCAGGGTGAGCGAGGTCATGATCACGGGCCGCATGCGGATCGGGCAGGCGTCGCGCAGCGCCTCGTCGACGCCCATGCCCTGCGCGCGCCTCTGGTTGGCGAGGTCGACGAGCAGGATCGAGTTCTTCGCTACCAGGCCGATCAGCAGCACCAGGCCGATCATAGAGTAGATGTTCAGCGAGTGGCCGAAGATCCACAGGCCGATCACCCCGCCGATGACGGCCAGCGGGACCGCGATCATGATCAGCAGCGGCTGCAGGAAGCTGTTGAACTGGCTCGCGAGCACCATGTAGAGCAGGATCAGCGCGAGCGCGAACGTGAACTTGGCGGCGTCGCTCGTCTTGTCGAGCTGCTCCGCCTCGCCGATGAAGCTGACGCTGTAGCCGATCGGCAGGGTGTCGGCCGCCTCGCGCACGATGTCGACCGCGGCGCCGAGGGGCACCGTCGGGTTGGCAAAGAAGCTCGCCGCGTACTGCAGGTCGAACCGGGAGATCACCGCCGGGCCGATCACCTCTCGAAAGCGCGCAACGTTGTCCAGGCGCACCAGCTGCCCGGTACGGTTGCGCAGGTAGATCTTGCCGAGGTCCGCTTGCTGCTGGAACTCGCCCTCCTTCGCCTTCACCCGCACGTCGTAGCGCTCGCCGTCGCCGGGCTGGTCGTTGTACTTGGCGATGTCGACCCCGCCGGTGAGCATGTTGACCGCCAGCGCGACGTCCGACGAGGTAAGCCCGAGCGACGCGGTGCGCACGCGGTCGGGCTCGAGCACGAGCTGCGGCAGGTCGAGCTGCAGGTCGGTGTCCATGCGGCCGATGCGCGGGTCGTCCTGCAGCCGCTCCTGCATCTGTGCGGCGACCCGGCCCATCTCCTGCAGATTGGGGCCGCGCACAACGAACTGCAGCGGCTCGCTGCGCTGGCGCGGGACGAGGCCGGGCGCCCGCGGGAAGGCGCGCACGCCGGGGATCTGCGCGAGGTCTCGTCGCAGCAGATCGATCACCTGCTGCTGCGAGCGGCTGCGCTCGGCGCGCGGCTTCATGCGCGCGATGACGGTCGCCTGGTTGACCTGGGCCGCCGAGCCCAGGCCGATCACGCCGTAGATGGTCGTAACCTCGGGATAGCTCGAGACGATCTGCTCGGCCTCGCGCAGCTTCCTTTCCATGTAGTGGATCGACGAGCCCGCCGGCGCGCGCATGGTGACGAAGAACTTGCCCTCGTCCTGTTGCGGCGCGAGCTCGACCGGCAGCGCGCGGAAGAAGTACACCGACGAGACGGTGGCGAGGAGCGCCGCGGCGAGGATCAGCCAGCGATGGCTGAGCGCCGCGTTCAGGGTGGCGCGGTAGCCGCGCTCCATGCCCCTGAAGAAGCGCTCGAGCCCCCAGTAGAGGCGGCCATGCTTCTCGCCTACCTCGAGGAAGCGCGAGCACAGCATCGGCGTGAGGGTAAGCGAGACGAACAGCGACACCAGCACGCCGAAAGTCACGACCACGGCGAAGGAGCGCAGGAACTGGCCGAGGATGCCCGAGACGAAGATCACCGGTGCGAAGATCGCCGCAAGGGCGATGCTTGCAGCGATCACGGCGAAGGTCACTTCGCGGCTGCCGCTCACCGCCGCCTTGACCCGGTCGGGCTCGAGGTGCTCGCGGTGGCGGTAGATGTTCTCGAGGACCACGATCGCGTCGTCGACCACGACCCCGACCAGCAGCAGCAGCGCGAGCAGCGTGACCGAGTTGAAGGTGTAACCGAAAAAGTACATCACCGCGATGGCGCCGAACAGCGACACCGGGATCGAGGTGGCGATGATCAGCGTCGAGCGGAAGCTCTTCAGGAACAGCCACACGATGAGCGCGGCGAGCAGCGTGCCCTCGATGAGGTGGCTCTTCAGCGACTGCACCATCTCGTCGATGAACACGGCGTCGTTCTGCACCGGGTTGAGCTCCAGGCCCGGCGGCAGCTGCGGCTTGAGGTCGTGCTCGATGCGCTGCTCGACGCTCTCGATGATGGCGACGGTGTTGGTATTGGGCACCTTGACGATGCCGATACCCACGGTCTGCTTGCCGTTGGCGCGCGCCATCTGGCGGAAGTCGTTCAGCCCGTCCTCGATCTCGGCGACGTCGCGCAGGCGCACCGGCGCGCCGTCCTTGTAGCCGACGATCATCGCTGCCAGGTCGTCGAGCTTGTGGAACTCCAGGTCGATCTTGACCAGGTGCTCGCTCGACTGCCCAGTGATGAAGCCGCCCGAAAACTGGATGTGCTCGTTGCGGAAGCCGTTGGTGATGTCCTGCGCGGCGATGCCGTACGCCGCCATCCGGCCGGGGAGCAGGTTGACGCGGATGGTGCGGTCGCGCCGCCCGCCGATGCGCACCTCGCCCACGCCGTCGACCGTCTCCAGGCGCTTCTTGATCACATTGATGGCGTACTGGTTGAGCTGCTGCTGCGTACGATCGCCCTGCAGCGCCATCCAGTAGATCGGCGAGCTGTTGGTCTCGACCTTGGCCACCACCGGCGGATCCGCGTCCTCCGGCAGCCGGCGCAGCACCTGGTTCACCTTGGCCTGCACTTCCTGGAAGGCGACGTCGACGGACTTGGCCAGGTCGAACGTGATCGCGACCGTGGAGGCACCGGGCACCGAGGTCGACTGGATGTGCTCGATGCCGGGCACGCTGTTGACGGCGGTCTCGATCTGGTTGGTGATCGCCGCGTCGATCACCTCCGGGTTCGCGCCGCGCTGCGCCGTGTAGACCGAGATGACCGGGAATTCGATGTACGGCAGCTTGTCGACGCCGATGCGCTGGTAGGCGATGAGGCCGAACAGGATCAGCACCGCATTCAGCATGAACGCGAAGACGTGCCGCCGGATCGAGAGCTCGGGCAGGTTCATTTCGCCTTGCCTTTTCCGGCTCTTGGCGCGCCGGCTTCCGGCAGCGTCACGGCAGCGCCGTCGCTCAGGAAGCCCGCCCCGTCGGCGGCAATCACCTCGCCCGCTGCGAGGCCCTTGACGATTTCCTGCCACCCGTCCTGCTTGAGGCCGGTCTGGACCTGTCGCTGCGCGACGCGTCCTTCGGTGACCACGTAGACGACCTTGCCGGCCGGGCGCAGGACGACGCTCTGCTCGGGCACCATGAGGGCGTCGGGCTTCACCTCGATCACGACCCGCGCATTGACGCTGCCGCCGCCGCGAAACGCGCCGTCGTCGCTGTCGAAGCGCACGATCGCGTCCAGCGCGCGATTCCCGGCGTTCACCGTCGGCTTGATGTCGTCGATGCGCGTCTCGACCGTGTGTCCCGGTGCGGCAGGGGACTCGAGCGTGACCTTGAGACCGGGGCGAATGCGATTCGCAGCGCTCTCCGGGAACAGCAGATGCGCACGCAGGCGGCTCATCCCGACCAGGGCGAAAAGCGGATCGCCCACCTTGACGTAGTCCCCGGTCGCCACGACCTGCGTCTCGATCTCGCCGTCGATCGGCGCGACCACGCGCGTCTTGCCCAGGCTTCGCCCGGTGGACTCGGCGCGCACGCGCGCCGCGGCCAGCTGCTCGCGCAGCACGGTGCGCTGCGCGAGCGCCTCGTCGAGCGCGTTCTGCGAGATGAAGCCCTGGGAGACCAGCTTCTGCTGGCGCTCGACCACGCGCTCCTGGTTCGCGAGCAGCGCTTGCAGCCGCTTGATCTCGGCGGTGTCGCCCCGCGACTGGATCTGGAAATCCTGGGCGTCGATCTCGGCAAGCAGATCGCCTTGCTTGACCTTCTTGCCGGTGAACCCGAGCACGCGCGTCACGCGACCGGCAACCTCGGCGCTGATCTTCGGGTCGGCGATGTTCTCGACCGATCCCACCACCTCCTCGTACACCTCGAGTGAGCGCGGCTGCACCGATACGGCGGTAATCAGAACCGCGCGCGGACCGGCGGGACGCTTGGCCGACTCCGCGTCGCCGCCGCAGCCGGCGACGAGCGCGAGCCCCAGCGCGGCGCAGCATGCGGAAAGAACCCGGCGCCCTGTCATCGCGGCGGCGCCTCCTCGTGGGCGAGCAAGTCCTCGATCGATTCGCGCCGGCGCACCAGGCGCGCCTGCGCGCCGCTCACCAGCACTTCCGCGGCCCGCGGCCGCGTGTTGTAGTTAGAGCTCATCACCATCCCGTACGCGCCGGCGGACATCACCGCCAGCAGGTCCCCGGGCCGCGCCGAAAGGCGCCGCTCGCGGGCGAGGAAGTCGCCACTCTCGCACACCGGGCCCACGACGTCATAAACACCGCTCTCGACGCCGTCTTCCGGCCGTCGTACAGCTTGCACCTCGTGCCAGGCCCCATAGAGGGCCGGGCGAAGCAGGTCGTTCATGGCCGCATCGACCACCAGGAAGTTGCGCGCCGCGCCCGGTTTTACGTATTCCACGCGCGTCAGAAGCACGCCGGCGTTCCCGACCAGCGAGCGGCCCGGGTCGACGATGAGCGTTTCGCGACGTCCTGCGAGCATGCCGAGCGCGCTCTCCAGAAAGCTGCCGATCGGCGCTGCGGGCTCGTCCGCGCGATAACGGATGCCGATCCCGCCGCCGATATCGAGGTGGCGCAAGGCGATGCCGCGACTGGCGAGCCGGTCGGCCAGCGCGGCGATGCGTCCCGCCGCCTCCGCGAACGGCGCGGCATGCGCGAGCTGCGAGCCGATATGGCAACCGATGCCGACCAGCTCGACGCCCGGCATGGCGGCCGCCCGCGCGTAGAGCCGCTCCGCCTCGTCGTGTGCCACGCCGAACTTGTTCTCGCGCAGACCCGTGGAGATGTACGGGTGGGTGCGCGCGTCGATGTCCGGGTTGACGCGGAACGCGACCGGCGCGCGCCGCCGGAGCCGTCGTGCCACTGCGTCTACGCGCTCCAGCTCCGCCTCGGACTCGAGGTTCAGGCAGTAGATATCGTGCTCGAGCGCAGCCGCAATCTCGCTCTCGGTCTTCCCCACCCCGGAGAACAGGGTCTTGCGCAAGTCGCCGCCGGCCGCGATCACCCGCGCCAGCTCGCCGCCGGAGACGATGTCGAATCCGGCGCCCAGGCGAGCGAGCAGCGCGAGCACCGAAAGGTTGGAGTTCGCCTTCACCGAGTAGCACACGAGTGCGTCGCGGCCCTGCAACGCGGCGCGGAACTCACCATAGGAAGCGCTGATCGCGGCGCCCGAGTACACGTAACAGGGCGTGCCAAAGCGCCGCGCCAGCTCGTCAAGCGGCGCCTGCTCGGCGCAGAGCACGCCATCGCGGTAAGCAAAAGCCATTACTTGCTTTCGGTTTCTCCCTCGCGCGCCGGGTAGGGAACCGGCTCGAGAGGCTTGGGCTTCAAGGGCTTTATGCCAGGCGGCGGGTTGTCGCGCAGATACAGCGGGCCCTTCTGCCCGCATCCGGCGGCGAGGGCGAGCATCGCAGCGCCGAGGAGAAAGATGCGCATAAAATCGCGATGTTACCCCATGGATGAGACCGAGTTCGAAGCGCTTGCAGAGCGCGCGCTGGAACGGCTCGAGGCCGCGCTGGAGGCAAGCGGCGTCGACGCCGACGTCGAGCGCAAGGAAGGCGGCGTGCTCGAGATCGAGTTCACCGATGGCTCGAAGATGATCGTCAACCGCCACGGCGCCGCGCGCGAGATCTGGGTGGCGGCGCCGCGCGCCGGCGGCTTTCATTTCCGCTGGGACGGCTCGCTCTGGCGGGATACCCGGGACGGTGGCGAGCTGTTCGCGGCCCTTTCGCGGCTGGTATCGGCGCAAAGCGGCCAGCCGGTGCTGCTGCGCCCCTAGGAGGGCGGGGGGGAGCGCTCGAAGATGGCCGGCGGCTCGTATACCGGCAGCGGCAGGGGTGCGGGGGGCCGCAGCACCTCCGGTGGCGGCACCGCCTCCTCGTAGAAGAATTCCGGCACCAGCTTCCCCTCGCCGGCGGCGACCGGCGCCGTCGGCATCGTGACGATGCCCGCCGGCAGCTCGCGCGAGGTCTGCGGCGTGTCCTTGAGGATGGTCTCCATGTAGTCGATCCAGATCGGCAGCGCGACCACCCCGCCGGTCTGGTTCTTGCCCAGCGTACGGGGCTGATCGAAGCCGACCCACGAGATCGCGACGAGCGAGGGCTGGTAGCCGGTGAACCAGGCATCGACGAACTCGTTGGTCGTACCGGTCTTGCCGGCGAGGTCGGTCCGGCCCAGTCGCGCCACGCGCGCCGCGGTGCCATAGCGCGTCACGTCCTGCATCATGCTGTCCATGATGAAGGCGTTGCGCTCGTCGATGACCCGCGGGGATTCCTCGCCGGCGCGGGGTGGGTCGGCGAGCGCAAGCGGATTGCCGCGGTCGTCGACGATCTTGTGGATGAAGTAGGGCTGCACCAGGTAGCCGCCGTTAGCGAACACTGCGTACGCGCGTGCCATGTGCCAGGCCGTCACCGAGCCCGCGCCGAGCGCCATCGTGAGATAGGCGGGGTGGCGCTCCGGCTCGAAGCCGAAGCGCGCGACGTAGTCCTGGGCGTATTTCGGCCCGATGGCGTCGAGCACCCGGATCGAGACCATGTTCTTCGATTTCGCGAGCGCCGAGCGAAGCCGCATCGGCCCCTCGAAGGCGCCGTCGTAGTTCTTCGGCTCCCAGCGCTGGCTGCCGGTCTCCTCGGCCTCCAGCACGACCGGCTCGTCGGACACCACGGTGGCGGGCGTGAATCCTTTCTCGAGCGAGGCCGAGTAGATGAACGGCTTGAACGACGAACCGGGCTGTCGCCAGGCCTGCGTCACGTGGTTGAACTTGTTGCGGCTGAATTCGAAGCCGCCGACGAGCGCGCGGATCGCTCCGTCGCGCGGGTCGATCGAAATGAATGCCGCCTCGACCTCGGGCAGCTGGACGACCTGCCACGCGCGTCCCTCGCGCGCCACGCGGACGATCGCGCCGCGCCGGATGCGCCTCGGGGGCGCGGTTTTCGGCTCGAGCGCCCGGGCGGCGAACTTGAGGCCCTCGCCCGAAATCGTGATCTTCTCGCCGTTGCGCAGCGCTGCCTGGACCTGGCGCGGACTGGCGGCGAGTACCACCGCCACGAGCAGCTCATCGCTGTCGGCGTACTCGGCGAGGGCGTCCTCGTAGTCGTCGTCCGTTGCGTTCGCGGGCAGATCAACGAAGGCCTCGGGGCCGCGATAGGGTTGGCGGCGGTCGTAGTCCAGGACGCCCTTTCGCAATGCCTCGTAGGCGACTTCCTGGTCGGCCTTGCGCAGCGTGGTGTACACCCGGAACCCGCGGGAATACACGTCCTCCGGATAGTGCTCCGCCAGCGCCTGCCGCACCATCTCGGCCACGTATTCCGCATGAACGGAGTAGTCGTTCACTTCTCCTTTACGCGGCCGGATAGGGGCGTTCAGGGCATCCTCATACTGCGTAGCTGTTATGTAGCCGAGCTCGGTCATGCGACGAAGCACGTATTTCTGGCGCTGCTTGGCGCGCTGCGGGTTCGCGATGGGGTTGTACACCGACGGGGCTTTTGGCAGGCCCGCCAGCATCGCGGTCTCGGCGAGCGAGAGCTGCCCCAGCGCCTTGCCGTAATAGATCTGCGATGCCGCGCCGAATCCGTACGCGCGCTGCCCGAGATAGATCTGGTTTACATAGAGCTCGAGGATCTGCTCCTTCGCCAGGCTGTGCTCGATCTTGAACGCGAGCAGCGCTTCGTAGAGCTTGCGGGTAAGCGTCTTCTCCGAGGAGAGGAAAAAGTTGCGCGCCACCTGCATCGTGATGGTGCTTGCGCCCTGGCGCCTGCCGCCGGCGACCAGGTTCGCGTAGGCCGCACGCAGGACGCCCACATAGTCGATGCCGGGATGCTCGTAGAAGCGCTCGTCCTCCGCGGCAATGATCGCGTTCTTGAGCTGGGCCGGAACGTCCTCGATCGCCACCACTGCGCGGCGCTCCTCGCCGAACTCGCCGATCAGGATGCCCTCGGCCGTGTAGATGCGCAGGGGCACCTTGGGTTGGTACTCGGTAAGGGCCCCCAGCGCCGGGAGGTTGGGGTAGGCGAGCGCGACCACGAGGGCGAGGACGAGCACACCGATGCCTGCCAGGCCCGCGAGGAGGGTCAGCGGAAACACAAGAAAGCGGAGCCACATCAAGGGTCTTGGACCGTTCCGGCGGCGCTGTTGCGAGGCTTGCTGGAAACGTAGCATCATAACCCCTTGACCCCTGTGGAAGATTAACTAGACACGGGCAGGGGTTGTTGCTAGCATTTAACGCCATTTCTACGTATCGCGGCTAAGACCCGATGCGCAAAGGGAAATAGGGGAAACAACAAAATGTCGTTCGACATCTTCAAGCCGAAGGCGCCGCCCCTGTTCGGGCTGGATATCAGTTCGTCCTCGGTGAAGATGCTCGAGATCGTCGACGCCGGCAAAGGAAGCTATCGCGTTGAGCGCTATGCGATCGAGCCCCTCGCGCGCGACGCCGTCGTCGACGGGAACATCAACAACCTCGAGGCGGTGGCCGATTCGGTCAAGCGCGCCCACAAGCGGCTCGGCACGCGCACCAAGCACGTGGCCATGGCGGTACCCACCGGCGCGGTGATCACCAAGAAAATCATCGTCCCCGCCGCGTTGCGCGAGGACGAGCTCGAGGTGCAGGTCGAAAGCGAAGCGAACCAGTACATTCCTTTTGCGCT
>Ga0105106_10004176_pt1 | contig 10310 bp, 12 predicted proteins | sample PPLLaktember2015_5_FD_79109 | JGI IMG/M metagenome (GOLD analysis project Ga0105106, IMG submission 79109) | Freshwater sediment microbial communities from Prairie Pothole Lake near Jamestown, North Dakota, USA - PPLs Lake P8 Core (1) Depth... | ecosystem: Environmental > Aquatic > Freshwater >... | reverse complement strand
CGCCGGTGGACCTTGGCGAACTCCGGTACTCGGCCGGCCTGGCCCTGGCCTGGGCCTCGCCCCTCGGGCCGCTGCGCATTTCATACGGCTCGCCGCTGAACGAGCGCAAGGGTTTCGATCGCGTGCAAAGGTTACAATTGAAGTTCGGGACCACTTTCTGATCTCAGCGCACCATTCATGCAGTCACGCCTAGCATTCCTGTTTGCCGCGCTGGTGCTGATGCCGCACGCACCCGCAGCGCTGGCGCAGGCCGAAACCCGCATCGGCTTCGTCAACACCGAGCGCATACTGCGCGAGGCAGGGCCGGCGATCCGCGCGCAGAAGAAAATCGAGGCCGAGTTCTCCAAGCGCGAGCAGGAACTCGTCAAGATCGCCGATCAACTCAAGCGCCAGCAGGACGAGCTGGACCGGCAGGCCGTGACCATGACGGAGAGCCAGCGCCGCACCAAGGAGCGCGATTTCAACGACTTGAACCGTGATTTCCAGCGCCGGCAACGCGAGTTCCGGGAAGACCTGAATCAGCGACGCAACGAGGAACTGGCGCAGGTGATCGAGCAGGCGCGCCGGGTCATCCGGCAGATCGCGGAGCAGGAAAAGTTCGACATCGTCTTCCAGGACGCTGTGTACGCTCATCCGCGCATCGACATCACCACCCAGGTGATCAAGGCGCTTGAGGCCAAGCCGCCCGCGCGCTGAGATGCCGGGCCCGCTTTCCCTCGGCGAGATCGCGTCGGCGCTCGGCGGGCGCGTGGTCGGGGATGCCGGCCTTCTGGTGGAGCAGGTGGGTACCCTGGAACACGGGGGCGCGCGGCACATCGCCTTCTTCACCAACCCGCGCTATCGCGCGCAGCTGGCCGCGACTCGTGCCGGGGCGGTGATCCTCGGCCCGCAGGCGGAGGCGCTGAGCGCACTGCCGCGCATCGTCAGCGACAATCCCTACGCCTATTTTGCCCGGGTGGCGCAGTTGTTCAATCCAAGGTCTGCACCGGTTCCCGGCGTTCACGCCACAGCCCAGGTCGATACGCGCGCGCGCGTCGCCGCGAGTGCCCGCGTCGACGCCGGCGCCGTCATCGGCGAGGGGGCCCAGATCGGCGAGCGCGTATGGATCGGGGCGGGTTGTCACGTGGGCGAGGGCGCCGCCATAGGCGCAGACAGCCGCTTGTATCCTGCCGTGGTCCTGTACCACGGCTGTCACATCGGAGCGCGCGCCATCGTGCACTCCGGCGCCGTCATTGGTGCCGACGGGTTCGGCATGGCACAGGACGAAGGGCACTGGGTCAAGGTGCCGCAAATCGGGTGCGTGCGCATCGGCGATGACGTCGAGGTGGGCGCCAACACGACAATCGATCGTGGCACAGTGGACGATACGGTGATCGAGGACGGGGTGAAATTCGACAACCAGGTGCAGATCGGGCACAACTGTCGCATCGGCGCGCATACCGCGATGGCCGGGTGCGTCGCGGTCGCCGGCAGCACGCAGATCGGCCGGCGCTGCACCATCGGCGGTGCTGCACGCATCGTCGGCCATCTCAGCCTGTGCGATGACGTGCACGTGTCGGCGACGACGCTCATCACCCGCAGCATTCGCAAGCCGGGCACCTACACCGGCGTGTACCCGTTCGACGAGAATGCGTCCTGGACGCGCAATGCGGTCTACGTCAAGCGCCTGGCGGACCTCGCCGAACGCATGGAGGCCCTGGAGAAACGCCGCAAACCGAGGAAGGGGAAACATGGCTGAGATGGACGCGCTGCAAGTGCTGGACTACCTGCCGCAGCGCTATCCGCTGCTCATGATCGACCGCGTGCTCGAGTGCGAGCCGGGCAAGCGCATCCTGGCGGTGAAGAACGTCAGCAACAACGAGCCGCAGTTCGTGGGCCACTTTCCGGGCCGGCCGATCATGCCGGGGGTGCTGATCCTGGAAGCGATGGCGCAGGCTGCCGGGATCCTGGTGTTCCGGACGCAGAACCAGAAGCCGGGATCGCACGCCGTGTACTACTACGCGGGCATCGACGACGCGCGCTTCAAGCGGCCGGTGGTTCCCGGCGACCGCCTGGAGATCGAGGCGAGCATCCTGGCGCACAAGCGCATCATCTGGAAGTTCGCCTGCGTGGCGCGCGTGGACGGCGCGGTCGCAGCGGAAGCGGTGATCCTTTGCACCGAGCGCATCCTGGGGCAGGAGTGAGCGCGACGCAGGTGCATCCCACGGCGATCGTGCACCCGCAGGCGCGGCTTGCCCCCGGGGTCGCCGTCGGGCCCTATAGCCTCGTCGGCGCGGGCGTGGAGGTGGGCGAGGGCAGCTGGATCGGCCCGCACGTGGTGATCGAAGGCCGCACCCGCGTCGGGCGCGCAAACCGCATCTTCCAGTTCGCGTCCATCGGCGCGCCGCCGCAGGACAAGAAGTACGACGGCGAGGACACGGCGGTCGAGATCGGTGACGGCAACACGATCCGCGAGTACGTCACCATCAACCGCGGCACCACGCGCGACGCGGGCGTGACGCGGGTCGGCGACCACAACTGGATCATGGCGTATGTCCATTTTGCGCACGATTGCCAGGTCGGCAGCCATTGCATTTTCGCCAACGCCTGCGAACTCGCGGGCCACGTGCACGTGGGAGACTGGGCAATCCTCGGCGCCACCACTCTGGTGCATCAATTCGTGCACATTGGCGCGCACAGCTTTACCGGCATGGGCACCTATCTGCCGCAGGATTTGCCGCCTTACGTCATGGCCGCGGGCAACATGGCCAAGCCCTACGGCATCAACAGCGAGGGCCTGCGCCGACGCGGATTTTCCGCGGACACCATCGCGCGCATCAAGCGCGCCTACCGCACCCTGTACCGCACCGGGTTGAGCCTGGAAGACGCGAAGCGGGAACTCGCCACGCAGGCCGCGGCATGCCCCGAGGTCGGCGCGCTGCTCGAGTGCCTGGCGCGCACCCGGCGCGGCTTCATCCGCTGACATCGTGGACCCAGGCGTGACCCGCGTCGCCATGGTGGCCGGCGAGGCCTCGGGCGACCAGCTTGGCGCCCATCTCATCTCTGCGTTGAAGGCGCGGCGTCCCAATCTGCGCTTTTCCGGCATCGGCGGCCCGCGCATGGCGGCGCAGGGCTTCGAGGTCACGGTGTCCATGGACAAGCTCGCGGTCCGTGGCTACACCGAAGCGCTGCGGCACTATCGGGAGATCATGCGCATTCGCAAACGCCTGGGCGATGCCTTGCTCGAGACGCGCCCCGCTTTGTTCATCGGCGTGGATGCCTCCGATTTCAATCTGGGGCTCGAGCGACGTCTGAAGGACGCAGGCATTCCGGCCGTGCATTACGTCAGTCCGTCCGTGTGGGCCTGGCGCCGCTGGCGCGTGCACCGGGTAGCGCGCTCCGCCACCCATCTGCTGGCGATGTTTCCGTTCGAGCCGGCGCTGTATGCGAAGTCCGGCATCCCGGTCACCTATGTCGGGCACCCGCTGGCGGATCTGATCCCGCTGGAGGTGGACAAGGCTGCCGCGCGCGCGCAACTGCGCTTGCCGGCGCGCAAGCGCGTCATTGCCCTGCTGCCCGGCAGCCGCCGCTCCGAACTCGAACACATGGCCGAGTCGTTCATACTGGCCGCGCACCGGCTGCAGCAGGAGTTCGCGGAAGTGCATTTCGTGTGCCCGCTGGCGACGCGCCAGACGCGCGACCTGTTCGAGCAGACGCTCCACTTGCTTGGGCACGCCGATCTTCCGCTCACGCTGCTATTCGGCCATTCGCACGAGGCGCTCGCGGCGGCCGACCTGGCGCTGGTGGCGAGCGGTACGGCCACGCTGGAGGCGGCCCTGTTCAAGACCCCCATGGTCATTGCGTATCGCCAATCCTCGCTGTCGTGGGCGCTGCAGCGGCCGATGCTCTACCTGCCGTATGTCGGCATGCCCAACATCCTGGCCGGCGAGCACCTGGTGCCCGAGCTGATCCAGGGACGCGCGACGCCGGCGGCGCTGGCGCGGGCCTTGCTCGAACTTCTGCTCGACCCCGCGCAGCAGCAGCGCCAGGTCAGCCGCTTCCGGGAAATGCACGTGGCGCTCAGGCAGAACAACGCCGAAACAGCCGCCGCAGCCGTGCTCGGCGTGCTCGACGCGGGCCGTGCCTGAGCGGCACATCTGCGGCGTCGACGAGGCCGGCCGCGGGCCGATCGCCGGGCCGGTATTCGCGGCCGCGGTGATCCTCGACCCACGGCGGCCCATCGCGGGCCTCAGGGACTCCAAGCTCCTGTCCCCCATGCGGCGCGAAGCCCTTGCCCTGGCCATTCGTGAAGCGGCCCTGTCCTGGAGCGTGGCGAGCGCCAGCGTCGAGGAAATCGACCGTCTCAATATCCTGCAGGCGTCCCTGCTGGCGATGCGCCGGGCGGTCGAGTGCTTGAGCGTAGAACCGCAAGAAGCATGGGTGGATGGCAATCGATGTCCGGCTCTGGCCTGTGGGGCTCGCGCAATGGTCGGGGGAGACCGCCGGATTCCCGAGATCTCTGCCGCCTCGATTCTCGCCAAGACCGCGCGCGATGCCGAGATGCTGCGCTTGCACGAGCAGTTTCCGCACTATGGCCTGGATCGCCACAAGGGCTATCCGACACGCGACCACCTGGCAATGCTCGCGCGCCACGGGGCCTGCGAAATACACCGGCGCACCTTTGCTCCCGTGCAACGGCGTCTTGACGCATGAGCGTCCTGCGGTCCCGGGACAACCCGCGCGTGCGCCGCTGGCGCACGCTCGCGCATGACGCGCGCGCGCGGCGCGCGGAGCGCCGCGCGCTCATCGAGGGCGTCCACCTGATCGAGGCGTATCTGGATTCGGGGGCACGGCCCGAGGCACTGCTGGTCAGCGCCTCCGGCGGTACCAAGGAGGAAATTGTCGGGCTGGTACGGCGTGCCGCCATGGAGCCCATCACACTGGCGGATGCGCTATTCCGCTGGGTCGCGGATACCGCATCGCCCGTCGGGCTGGCCGCGGAGATCGCATTGCCGCCGGTTGCGGCGGTCGCGCGCGCGCAGCATGCAGTGTTTCTCGATGGCGTGCAGGATGCCGGAAACGTAGGCGCCATTCTGCGTAGCGCCGCCGCGTTCGGCGTGGACACCGCGGTGCTCGGTTTGGGTTGCGCCGACCCCTGGTCGCCCAAGGTCCTGCGCGCCGCCATGGGCGGGCACTTCGCGCTGCGCATCGCCGAAGTCCCCGATCTGGCCGCGGCCTTGTCCGAATTCCGGGGAACGCTGGTCTGTGCGGCAACTTCGCGCGGCATGCCGCCCGATACGCTCGATCTCAGGGGCTCTCTGGGGTGGATCCTGGGCGCCGAGGGGCAGGGCGTCAGCCCGGCGGTTGCCGTTCGCGCCACCGCCCGCGCCAGCGTGCCGCTGGCCGCAGGCGTTGAATCGCTCAATGTGGCGGCGGCCGCGGCAATCCTGTTCTACGAGCGCGCGCGCCAGCTCAGTACAATCGGCGCTCGATCCTGAGTTCCCGCAGGATGGTGGTGGCCAACTCCTCGATCGACTTGGCCGTGGAATTGATCCAGCGGATGCCTTCTCGGCGCATCAGTTGCTCGGCCTGTTCGACTTCGTAGCGGCAGTTGTCCAACTCGGCGTAGCGGCTGCCCGGACGGCGCTCCCGTCGGATTTCGCTGAGGCGCTCCGGCGCGATGCTCAATCCAAACAGGTGCGCCTTGCGCGCCGCGAGCGCCGGCGGCAACTGCCGGCGCTCGAAGTCCTCCGGGATGAGCGGGTAGTTCGCCGCCTTCAGGCCGAACTGCAGCGCCAGGTACAGGCTGGTGGGGGTCTTGCCGGTGCGCGACACGCCGACGAGGATGACGTCGGCCTGCTCGAGCTCCCGATCCGAGGCGCCGTCGTCGTGCGCCATGGCGAAATTGATCGCGTCCATGCGGTGGGTATAGCCCGGCTTGTCCATCGCGCTGTGCGAACGTCCGATGGTGTGCGTCGAAGGCATGCCCAGTGCCTCCTCGAGCGGATCGATGAACGTCTCGAAGAAATCCACGAAATGCGCGTTGCATCTGCGCACCACGGCGCGCAGCTGCCCGTCGACCAGGGTGGAGAAGACGATGGGCATGCCGTTGCCGTCCCGGCTTTCGGCCTCGATGCGGGCGCGGCACTCCTCGGCCTGCTGCGCGGAATCGACAAAGGGCAACGTGACTTGCCGGAACTCGACCCCTTCGAACTGGGTGAGCAGGCTGTGCCCGAGCATCTGCGCCGTGATGCCGGTGCCGTCGGAAACATAGAACACGGTGCGGCGCTGCGGCATGCCGGATAAAATAGCAGGGAAATGAGAGTCGCGTGGCTCAAAGACCTGCGTCTGTCGGACCTGCCCCAGGTTGGCGGCAAGAACGCGTCCCTCGGCGAAATGATCCACGCGCTGGCCGGTGCCGGCATCCGGGTGCCCGGCGGCTTCGCCACCACGGCCGATGCCTACCGCGAGTTTCTTCGGGCAGGCGGCTTGGATCAGCGTATTGCCACGCGCATTGCCAGTCTCAAGGAGGGGGATATCCAGGAACTCGAGCGTTGTGGCGCCGAAATTCGCGGTTGGATCGAGTCAGCCCCATTTCCATCCTCCTTTGAACAAGATATTAGATCTTTTTATCAAGATGTTGTAACACAATACTCAAGTGACACCTCATTTGCAATAAGGTCGTCCGCAACTGCCGAGGACCTGCCCGATGCCTCCTTTGCCGGGCAGCAGGAAACCTTCCTCAACGTGCGCGGCGCCGACAACGTGCTGCAGGCGATCCGTCACGTCTTCGCCTCCCTCTACAACGACCGCGCCATTTCCTATCGCGCCCACCGCGGATTTGCGCACGGCGAGGTGGCACTGTCGGCGGCCGTGCAGCAGATGGTGCGCAGCGACCTGGGCGCCAGCGGCGTCATGTTCACCCTCGATACGGAATCGGGTTTCCGCGACGTGGTGTTCATCACCGCGTCCTATGGCCTGGGTGAAATGGTGGTGCAGGGGGCAGTGAACCCGGACGAGTTCTACGTGCACAAGCCCATGCTGGCCCGCGGACGCCCGGCGATCGTGCGGCGGACCCTCGGCAGCAAGGAACAGAAGATGGTGTATGCCGATGGCACCGCGGCCGGGCGCTCGGTGCGCACCGTGGCGGTGCCGGCGGCGGAACGCGATGCGTTCTCGCTCGGCGACGCCGATGTGCTCGAACTGGCCCGGGCCGGGCTGGCCATCGAAAAGCACTACGGCCGGCCGATGGACATCGAGTGGGCGAAGGACGGCAAGGACGGTCGAATCTACGTGCTGCAGGCTCGACCGGAGACCGTGAAGTCTCGCGCCCACGCGAGCACCGAAGAGCGCTTCCGCCTGCGGGGCCGTGGTGAGGTACTCGTGAGCGGCCGCGCCATCGGGCACAAAATCGGCGCCGGCGCGGTGCGCGTGGTGGCTTCGTCGGCGCTCATGTCGAGCGTGAAGCAGGGCGACATTCTCGTCACCGACATGACCGACCCGAACTGGGAACCGGTGATGAAGCTCGCCTCCGCCATCGTCACCAATCGGGGGGGGCGCACCTGTCACGCGGCGATCATCGCGCGCGAACTGGGCATCCCGGCTGTCGTGGGCTGCGGCGATGCGACGAAAAAGCTGCGCGACGGCCAGGCGGTCACCGTATCCTGCGCGGAGGGCGACACCGGCAACGTGTACGAGGGCAGTCTGCCTTTCGACGTGAGCGTCGTGGAGTGCGGCGTGATGCCCGAGATCCCGGTAAAGATCGCGATGAACGTCGGCAATCCGGACCTGGCCTTCGATTTCGCGCAGTTGCCGAATGCCGGAGTGGGGCTGGCACGCATCGAGTTCGTCATCAACAACGAAATCGGCGTGCATCCGCGGGCCTGCCTCGAGCACGCCCAGTTGCCCGCCGAGCTTCGCGCCAAGGTGCTGGCGGCGGCGCGCGGCTACGCCGATCCCGTCAACTTCTTCCGGGAGAAGCTCACCGAAGGCGTGGCCACCATCGCTGCGGCGTTCTGGCCCAAGCCGGTGATCGTGCGCTTGTCGGACTTCAAGTCGAACGAGTACCGCAAACTCCTGGGCGGAGACCGCTATGAGCCCGACGAGGAGAACCCGATGCTCGGCTTTCGCGGCGCATTGCGCTACCTGGCCGAGAGCTTTCGCGCCTGCTTCGACCTCGAATGCGACGCACTGCGCAAGGTAAGGGGCGAGCTCGGTTTCACCAACGTGGAACTGATGGTGCCGTTCGTACGCACCGTGGACGAAGCCGAGCGCGTGATCGCGCTGCTCGCCGCCAACGGCCTGCGGCGAGGGGAGAACGGACTCAGGATCGTGATGATGTGCGAGCTCCCCTCCAACGCGCTCCTGGCCGAGGAATTTCTCGAGCACTTCGACGGCTTCTCCATCGGCTCGAACGACCTGACCCAGCTCACGCTCGGCCTGGACCGCGATTCAGGATTGGTGGCCGAGGATTTCGACGAGCGCAACGCGGCCGTGAAAGTCCTGCTCGCGATGGCGATCCGCGCCTGCCGCAAGCAGGGCAAGTACGTGGGCATTTGCGGCCAAGGTCCGTCCGACCACCCGGATCTCGCCCGCTGGCTGATGGAGCAGGGCATCGACAGCCTGTCGCTCAATCCGGATACCGTGGTCGCCACCTGGCAGGCGCTGGCGGCCGAGCCGCCCGGTACGCCGCAGCGCTCAGCGGCTGCGTAGCAGCCGCTGCTTGTCCCGCTGCCACTGCTTCTCGCGCTCGGTGGCCCGCTTGTCGTGCTTGAGCTTGCCGCGCGCGAGCCCGATCGAAAGCTTGATGCGGCCTTTGCTGAAATGCAGATCGAGCGGGATCAGCGCGTAGCCGCGCTGCTGCACCTTGCCGATCAGGCGGCGGATCTCCTCGGCATGCAGGAGGAGCTTCCTAGTGCGCGCGGGATCGGGTACGTAGTGCGTGGAGACCGTCGCCAGGGGCGTGATGTTGCCGCCGATGAGCCAGAGCTCCTCGCCCTTGATCAGGACATAGGCGTCCGCCAGCTGCGCGCGGCCGGCGCGAATCGCCTTGACCTCCCAGCCCTCGAGCGAGAGCCCGGCTTCATAGCGCTCCTCGATGAAGTAATCGTGGAATGCCTTGCGGTTATGGGCGATCGACATGGTCGCACTTGGAATGGAGCTGCGATTCTCCCATGAAGCGCATCGTCCGCTCCGCCCTGGTGGAGCATTCGGCCGGCGAGATGTACGCGCTGGTCGAGCATATCGAGGCCTATCCGGAGTTCCTGCCCTGGTGCCGGGAGGCGCGCGTGCTTGAGCGTGCTCCCGAGCGCACCGTGGCAACGCTGGCCGTGGGCATGAAGGGGCTGAGCTACGAGTTCACGACGGAAAACACCAACCGGCCGCACGAATCCATCGAGCTCGCGTTGCGCAAAGGGCCGTTCCGCCATTTCGCGGCGCATTGGCGCTTTGCCGCGCTCGGCCCGCAGGCCGCGCGCATCGAGTTCGCCATGGAGTACGAGTTCGCCGGCACGGTCGCCTCCAGGGCCCTTGGCCCGGTCTTCGGGGCGATCGCCGACACCATGGTCGATGCCTTCAAGCGGCGCGCCGACGCGATCCATGGCACGGTTGCGCGTTGAAGTCGTCAGGGCCCTGCCGGGGCACGCAGACCGTGTGGCGTTGGAGCTGGAGGAGGGCGCAACAGTGCGTGCGGCTCTTGCGGCCGCGGGCCGACCCGAGACGCTGGCAGTGGGCATCCATGGTCGCCGCGTAACTCTGGATACGCCGCTCAGGGACGGCGACCGCGTGGAGACCTACCGGCCCTTGGCTGCCGATCCGAAGGAGGCGCGCCGCAGGCGCGCGCTGAGGCCGCTCAGCCGCACCAATCGGTGACCGCCTGGCGGGCGGACTCGGTTTCGCGGGCGCGCGCCGCGTCGTCGATGTACTCACGCTCGCCTTGGGCATTCGTGCGCGATACCCGCTGGCCGCTTTCCAGCGTGCGCAGATGCTCCCGGGCGCGTTCGCAGTTTTCCGACTTCGCCACGCTTTCCTTGCGCTCGGCCTCGGCCTTCTCGGCCGCCTTCTGCGCTTCCAACTGGCGCTTGCGGAATGCCTGCTCCTGTTCAGCAGGCGTCGAAGGACCCTTCGAAGCGTCCTTGGCAGCGGCGTCCGGCACACTATCGCCGTTCGTCGCAGGAGACACGGGGGCGCTGGCGGGCGCGGCCAGCGTGCGCGACTTCACGCCGGCCGGCGGCGGCGTGTTCGTATAGTGAACCCGGCCATCGCCGTCCACCCAGCGATACAGCTGCGCAGACGCGACGGCGGTGTAGAACAGCATCGAGCCAAGAACCAGG
>Ga0105106_10004174_pt1 | contig 10311 bp, 8 predicted proteins | sample PPLLaktember2015_5_FD_79109 | JGI IMG/M metagenome (GOLD analysis project Ga0105106, IMG submission 79109) | Freshwater sediment microbial communities from Prairie Pothole Lake near Jamestown, North Dakota, USA - PPLs Lake P8 Core (1) Depth... | ecosystem: Environmental > Aquatic > Freshwater >... | reverse complement strand
CTGAGGAACACAAATCTTTTCATTCCGGGATTTACTCTGATAGTTGCTTCCAGCAGGAGGCGAGTCCCCTCCGCATTTGCCCGGAAGTACTCTTCTTTCTTCTTCGCCTTCGTGAGCCCCGCCGAGTGGTAGACGTAGTCCATCGCCCTGACGGCGTTTTCCAGGGCCGGCACATCAAAGACATCACCATACACGATTTCAACGGGGAGGTCCTTCAACCAGGCCGTGCTGCTGCTCTTCCGCAAAAGACATCGGACCGCGTACCCTCGTTTGAGAAGCTGTTCAACGAGATGGCTGCCGATGAAACCGCTCGCTCCTGTGACGAGTGCGTGCATGCTACTCCTCATGATTGACTTTTCAAGACAGGGTAAGTATATTAAAATGCTTTCATCTAATCAATCTTCCGTACCAGGATCCCAGAGATACCCAATGTCATCATACCAAGCGCCAGCCGCTCACGCTGGCACTTCTGCTGATTCGGCGACAAAACAGCCGGTGGATCTGTTCCAGAAGTGCTATTCGTTTACGCGCGCTGATGAGATAATTGCCTCGGGTTTGTATCCGTATTTCCGTCCGATCGAGGAAAACGAGGGCCCGGTCGTAACGATCGAGGGCCGCAAGATCATCATGGCTGGCAGCAACAACTATCTCGGTCTGACGGCGGATCCGCGTGTAAAAGAAGCGGCTGTGAAGGCGGTGCTCAAGTACGGGACCGGGTGTTCTGGCTCCCGCTATCTTACAGGGACATTGGATTTGCATATCCAGCTCGAAGAACGCCTCGCGAAGTTCTTCGGCAAGGAGGCATGCCTCCTGTTCAGCACGGGCTACCAGACCGCTCAGGGAATCATCCCCACCCTTGTGCAGAAGGGGGAATACGTTGTTTCGGACAAAGACAACCATGCGTGTATCGTTGCCGGCAACCTCATGGCAAAGGGGGCGTTTGCCGAGTTCATCCGGTACAAACATAACGATATGGAGGACCTGGAACGGGTGCTCTCGAAGCTTCCGCCGGAGAGCGCAAAACTGGTGGTTTCTGACGGGGTGTTCAGCACCACCGGCTTAATTGCCGACGTTCCCCATATCGTGGTGGCCGCGCACCGGCATAATGCCCGCGTGCTGATCGACGACGCCCACGCAACCGGCGTGATCGGAAAAGGCGGAAGGGGTACCGCAAGCCACTTCGGACTCGAGAAGGCAGTCGATATGACTATGGGGACATTCTCTAAAACGTTCTCCTCTCTGGGCGGGTTTGTCGTCGGTGAAAGGGCAGTGATCAACTATCTGAAGCATCATGCGCTGGCCCTGATCTTTTCCGCAAGTCCCACGCCCGCTGCCGTCGCAGCAGCTCTGACCTCGCTGGATATTCTGCAACAGGAGCCTGAGCGAATTACGCGCCTGATCGCCAACGCCGAAAAAATGCGCAAAGGTTTCCATGCGATGGGATTCGAAGTGATCGATTCGCAAACCGCAATAGTGCCGGTGATCATCGGTGAAGACACCCCGACGTTCATTTTCTGGCGGGAGCTCTTCGATGCGGGGGTTTTCGTAAACGCATTCGTGAGCCCGGGCGTTCCTCTCGGGAGCGCAATGCTGCGGACGAGCTACATGGCAACACATGAGGATGTCCACCTGGACAGAATTCTCGAAGTGTTCGGGACAATCGGTAAGAAACTCGGCATCATCAAGTAAGGGGTCCGCATGGCGGACGTGATCACCAGACCGGCGCGCTCCCCGCGGGACATGCGGCGGTTCGTGAAGTTCCAATGGGTGCCGTACAAGAACAACCCCACCTGGGTACCCCCGCTGCTGATGGACCGGCGCAAACTGATCGACCGCACGAAGAACCCGTTTTACAGTCATGCCGAGGCCGAGTTTTTTCTGGCAGAGCGTGAGGGAAAAGTGGTCGGACGGATTGCCGCGATCCTCAACCACAATCATAACAAGCAACACAACGAGAACATCGGGTTCTTTGGTTTCTTCGAGTGCATCCAGGATCAGAAAGTCGCGTTCTCTCTTTTCGATGCCGCGAAGGAATGGCTCGCCGCTAAGGGGGTGGATGCTATCCGCGGTCCCGCCAGTCCGTCGGTCAATGACGAGTACGGAATGCTTGTAGAAGGCTTCGACCGGACGCCGGCCATCATGATGCCATACAACCCTCCGTACTATCCGGAATTCACCGAGGCCTATGGTTTTGTAAAGGCAAAGGATCTTCTCACCTGGTATCTCCACACCGACAAGGTGTTTTCGGAAAAATTCATACGGGTCTCGGAGGCTGCAAAGCACCGGCAGGGGCTGGTCTTCAGATCGCTCAACATGAAGGATTTCGAGAACGATGTCGCGAAGGTCCACGAACTCTACACACGGGGTTGGGAAGCAAACTGGGGCGACGTTCCCCTCACCGACGATGAATTCAACTTCATGGCGGCCGACCTCAAGATGATCGTCAACCCCGAACTCGTTGTGATTGCGGAGGTCAAGGGGAAAGCCGTGGGGTTCGGTCTGTCGCTGCCTGATTTCAATCAGATCTTCAAGGATAACAAACACGGTTGGCTGTTGCCGGCGATCGTCAGAATACTTCTCTTCAAAAAGCGGATCAACTACGCCCGGGTGGTTATGCTCGGCGTGTTGCCGGAATATCGCAATTCAGGCATCGGCGGCATTCTCTTCTATGAAACGGGCAGACGCATCACCAAGAATGGGATGCCCCACGGCGAAGCCAGCTGGGTCCTGGAAGACAATGTGATGATGAACCGCGGTGCACAGATGATGAATGGCGAAGTCATCAAGAGGCATCGGATGTACCAAATGCCGCTCCGGTAGAGATTCTTTCTTGAACACGAGGATACCATGCCAGTCAAGCAAGTCGACAGTATCTGGATGAATGGTTCGCTGGTCAAATGGGACGACGCGAAGATTCATGTGCTTTCCCACGTAGTCCACTACGGCACAAGCTGGTTTGAGGGCATCCGGTGTTACGACACGGCAAAAGGTCCTGCCGTATTCCGGCTGCAGCCGCACATGCGGCGGTTGATTGATTCCGTGAAAATCTACCGCACACCTTCGAGGTACACCGAGGCGGAGTTGACCGAAGCGGTGATGGAGACGATCCGTGCGAACAAGATGCGCGCATGTTATATCCGCCCTGTCATCTACCGGGGGTACGGTGATGTCGGCGTGAATCCCCTCAGCTGTCCCGTGGAGACGGTCATTGCGGTGTGGGAGTGGGGCACATACCTGGGCCAGGCCGCGCTTGCGGATGGCATCGACGTGTGCATTTCCACCTGGCAGCGTCCGGCACCCAATACCCTCCCCACCATGGCGAAGGCAGGAGGTAATTATCTGCTCTCTCAGCTCATGAAAGTGGAGGCGCTCCAGTCCGGGTTCAGTGAAGCAATCGCGCTGGACACGAGCGGGTATCTGAGCGAAGGCAGCGGAGAAAACCTCTTCGTCGTGCGCGACGGTATCATTCACACGCCGCCGTACAGCTCCGCGTTGCTGCCCGGCATCACCCGTCACTCCGTCATGCAGCTTGCGGAGGAGCTGGGGATGAAAGTGAAGGAAATGGCGATCCCCCGTGAAATGGTGTATGTGGCTGACGAACTGTTCTTCACCGGGACCGCAGCGGAGATCACTCCGATCCGAAGCGTTGACAAGCAGCCGGTCGGTTCGGGCAACCCCGGTCCGGTAACGAAACGGCTCCAATCTGCGTTCTTTGATGTAATACAGAACGCGAAGGATCCGCACAACTGGTTATCATTTGTGTATAAGAGCTGAGGATCAGTCAACAGCTGACATTTAACCCCTGAAGCAGGAGGTGTGCGATGAAGAAGCCCGTCCGTAAGCCTTCACGTTCATCCAAACAGCTCCGCGTGCGCATTGCAGCGCGACCTCAGAAGAAGCTCCGTCCGCGGTCCGAACCGGTGGCAACGCCGGCCCCTGTGCCCGGACTCGACCTCCAGGCCATCCTGGTCCCCATCGATTTTTCTGTCCATTCCAAGAATGCCTTGAAATACGCGATCCCCATGGCGGTGCAGTTCGGTGCGCGGCTCCACCTAGTGTACGTCGTGGAACCGACAATCTATCCCGCCGATCTGGGTTTTGGGCAGGTGGTGCTGCCGGGGGTTGAGGACGAACTCCGCCAGAAGGGTTCGGAGGAACTGCTGGCGCTGGTGGACAAGGAAATCGCCGGCCGGGTGGAGGCCACCACGACTGTGCGTACGGGAAATCCCCATCACGAGATTCTGACCGAAGCGGAAGAGCAGAAGGTCGACCTGATCGTTGTCGCGACGCACGGACACAGCGGAGTGGAGCACATGCTTTTTGGCAGCACGGCTGACCGGATTGTCCGTCATGCCCACTGCCCGGTGCTGACCGTGCGTCCGCAGGACTACTGAGCCTATTTCTCCCGCTCGATCACGAAGTCCGCAAATGCATGAAGTGACGTTTTCGCCGGCGAATCCGGGAACTCCGCGATGAGTTCCTGGGCTCGCCGGGCGTACGCGCGTGCGCATTCGAGCGCGTAGGTGATCCCCCCATAGCGGTTAACGAACGCCACGACGTCTCGCTCCTTGAGCTTCTTCCCTCCGTCCCGGATCATCCCGAGGACGGCCTTCCCTTCTGCCCTGGGCGCCAGCGTAAGACTGTGAATGAGCGGCAGCGTGAGTTTCTTTTCGCTCAGGTCAAGTCCGGTCGGCTTCCCGGTGATGCTCCTCCTCCCGATATAGTCAAGGATATCGTCGCGGATCTGGAATGCCATGCCCACCGCTTCCCCGTAGTCGCGCAAAAGATGGTGGCGCCCGGGGTCGACCGTAGCGCTCGTCGCACCAATCTCACAACAGGTCGAGAGAAGTGATGCGGTCTTGTCGCCGATGACTTTCAGATATCCCGTCTCGTCCATGTCGAGTTTGCGCGCACGGGCGATCTGGTTCAGCTCCCCCTCGCTCATCCTGCGGACGGCCTGGGAAGTGATCTTCAGGAATCCGAAGTCATCGTGATCCAGCGACAGGAGGAGTCCCCGCGAGAGCAGGTAGTCTCCCATCAAGACCGCGATCTTGTTCTTCCAGATGGCATTGATGGATGCGAGGCCGCGGCGAGTGTCAGAATTGTCAACAACGTCGTCATGAACCAGTGTGGCGGTATGCAGGATCTCCACCAGTGTTGCGCCGCGGTAACTGCGTTCGTTGATCCCGCCGCAGAGTTCTGCGCTCAACAGAACGAGGATGGGGCGCACCCGTTTGCCCTTCTGGCGGACGATGTAGCGCGTCACCAGGTCGACGAGCCCGATGCGCGAGCGGAGAGCTTCGCGGAAATGACGGTCGAACAGCGTGAGGTGCTGCTCGACGGGATGCATGATTTCTTGCAGTGTCACACCAGGCCTCACACGTCCGTCGGTTGGTTAGGATGCCAGGGATTGTTCACGCTTCCGCGATGCCCATTTCGAAACCAGGATGCTGATCTCGTAGAGCCCCATCAGGGGGACGGCCAGCAGCACCTGGCTCACGGGATCGGTGCCGGGAGTCAGAAAGGCCGAGAGGACAAAGATCGCCACGATGGCATGACGGCGGTAATGACGCATGAATTTGGGTGTCAGGATGCCCAGCTTCGACAGGAACCAGGAGACCATGGGGAGTTCGAACACCACGCCCGCCGAAAGCATTACGCTGATGACAAAATTCATATACTCATTGATGGCGATGTTGTTCTGGATCGCGGTGGTCCCGAACGTCGAAAAGAAGGTGAGGGCGGCCGGCAACATGAGAAAGTATGCGAACGCGATGCCGGACAAAAAGCAAAAAGACGAAAAGAAGACGATCGCCCGGATGTATTTCCGTTCATTGGGAAGCAGGCCGGGAGCAATGAACGCCCAGATCTGGTAGAGAATGTTCGGGACGCTGACGATTGCACCGCCGATCAGCGCCACCTGCATGTACAGAAACAATTGCCCGAAAGGCTTGAGGTTCTGCAATGTGAACGGCGGCTGCCCCGGCGCCAGCGCCGCATTGACGGCAATGACCGGTTTGAGCAGCACCTGGTTCATGATCCAATCGATGAAGATCCAGCAGACGATCATGCCCAGGACAACGCCGATAATGGCCTTGATCAGCCGCCAGCGGAGTTCTTCGAGGTGGTCGAAGAACGACATCTCGTGGCTTTCCTGGCCTTCCGGTTCCGTGTGGGGTGATTCAGTCATAGTCCGACAGACTCCGCCGGATGCGCTCTACGCCTGCAGCAGAGGATAGAGGGGGAATTCCAGACACAGGCGTTCCACCTCGGCCGCCACCGCGGCATGCAAGCGCGTGTCGCCGGGGTTCGTCAATACCCGATGGATGAAGGACGCCACTATCTTCATTTCAGGCTCCTTCATGCCGCGCGTGGTGAGCGCGGGTGTGCCGATACGGATCCCGCTGGTGATGAGCGGGCTCTTGTCGTCGAACGGCACCGCGTTCTTATTCACCGTGATGCCCGACAGGTCGAGCGATTCCTGCGCCTCCTTACCGGTGATGTTCCGGTTGCGCAGGTCGAGCAGCATGAGATGGTTGTCAGTACCGCCCGAGACAACGGTATATCCGAGGGAGACGAGCTCAGCGGCGAGAGTCCTGGCGTTCTTGATGACTTGCCGTGAGTAGATTTCGAACGACGGAGCGAGCGCCTCGCCAAATGCCACCGCTTTCCCGGCAATGACATGCATAAGCGGTCCGCCCTGGATGCCAGGGATGACCGTTGAGTCTATCAGCTCGGCCATCCGCTTGGTGCGGCCGGATTTCTGCCAGACGAGGCCGAAGGGGTTGTCAAAATCCTGACCGAGCAGGATCAGGCCGCCTCGCGGTCCGCGCAACGTCTTGTGCGTCGTAGAAGTCACGACATGGCAATGGGGAATTGGATCGTTCAACAACTTTTTGGCGATCAACCCGGCCGGATGCGCGATGTCGGCAAACAGAAAGGCTCCCACCTTGTCGGCAATCTCACGGAACGTCTTGTAGTCGATGTTCCGCGAATATGCGCTTGCGCCCACGGTGATCATCTTGGGACGCTCTTTCATGGCCAACGATTCCACTTCGTTGAAATCAATCATGCCGGTGTCCGCACGCACGCCGTATGGGACGAACCGGTAGAATTGGCCTGAAAAGTTCACCGGAGAGCCGTGCGTGAGGTGGCCACCGTGCGAGAGATTCATCCCCATCAGGGTGTCGCCAGGCTTCACGAAGGTGAAATAAACCGCCATGTTTGCCTGCGAACCGGAATGGGGCTGCACGTTGGCGTACCCTGCGCCGAAGAGCTCCTTGGCGCGATCGCGGGCAAGATCTTCCGCCTGGTCCACGAACTCGCAGCCGCCGTAGTATCGCTTGCCGGGATATCCTTCCGCGTACTTATTCGTCAACGGAGAGCCGACAGCTTCCAGCACTGCCTGGCTCACGAAGTTTTCCGAAGCGATCAATTCCAGTTTGGTGTTCTGGCGGCGAATCTCACTGCGGACCGCTGCGAAAACTTCAGGATCCTGCTGCTGGAGCGTGAGCATCTTAGTCCTCGTCGGGGCGTTGGTACCACAGTTCGCTGATGGAGAGCGATGCGGAGAACCGCAATATGTTGTCCTTGATCAGGCCGTTGTCGATTGTCCCGCGCGACCCGTATTCGATTGCGAGATTCAGCCTCGCGTCGGAGCTGACTGGCAGCCCGAGACCTGCCGTCACAGCCCAGGCATCAATGCCCAGACCGTTGGGGCTGTAATAGGTAGACTCGTACGCGACGCCGAAACGGTACGCGAGCCGGTCAAGAAGCGGCACACCTGCTTCGCGCGCCGGCAAACGTTCCACACCGAATCCTGCCCTCCATGAGTTACGGATGCCGTCCGGTGTCCGGCCACGGTCCTCCATATTTGCCCATGGCTGCATGGTGTAATCAAACGCAAGAATCCACCGTTCGGACGGAGCATACGCAACACCAACACCTATCGAGGCGGGAATCGTCATCGTATTGGTCTCTTCGGTCGATGTGTCCTGCAATGCATTGTACGTGTAGGTGAACCGGTGCGTGCTGGTGAGGGATGCGCGCGTCGTGGCAACCAGACCGAACGAGAAAGGACGGAGAAACTCGGCGACACCCTCCAGGCTGTCAACCATCACCGCAAGCGTGAAGGTCGGGCCGTTCATTGTCGTTTCTTCGTTGCGGGTCCCCGGGCTGTATGTCGAGGTACGCGGGGTCATGGTGATTGCGCGCTCCATGGTGCCGAACAGATAGTTCACCGAAAGTCCGAGGTTCAGGCTGCGGAGAGGCGTGTATGAAGCGCCGATCAGCCCTTTGCTGATGCCTCCCGTCCCGGTATAATGCAGGCTGTATGCCATCGAATTCGTCGCCGTTGTGAAACTGGAGGCGGAATACGTGTCGTAGTCAACCTTGCTGAACGGAGTGAATCCCGCGGCAAGGACAATGCCCCGCGATGTCGAGAGCGGGAAGGCCAGGATGGCGCTGCTGACGTCTCCGCGGGCGAGAAAGCGGGAGGTGGTCGCGTTGGAAGAGTTGAAGCCCTCGTACAACATGCTCGCTTCAACACGCGGACGCTCAATTCTGCCCCATGTGGCAGGGGAGAGCGTGTTGATGGCATACGGGCTGGTGAGGGCGTACCCTGCATAACCCATGCCCATCGCGCGAACGCCCGACATATGCCGGAGGTCGCCGACGCCGATGAGGGAATAGATGGATCCGCCACTCCCCGCCACCAGAGTCTGTGAGGCCAGTGCGATGGCCAACGACAGAAATATGTTCCGTCTGATCACGTGGTGGCCTCCTCAGTTCTTCGGCACGGAATAAATGATCTTCAGGCGCGGCACACGTGACGCATCCGCGAGGTGGTTCCATACTGTCACGAGGTCGAACGACTGGAACTCGCGCGCACCATCGGTGCGCAGCAGGACTCCGTAGTTCGATCCGCTCACCCAGAGTTGCACGTAATGTGCGATGTCGACGCTGTACATCGTTGCCGACCCCGGTACGAGCCGCGCGGAGACCCCGACGGCATTGAATTCGGAGCTCGTGGTCGCGCCCTGCATGAGATGAGCCGCGACGGCGGTGTCACCAGCAAAGCGGTTAACCCTGGTGGTCGCCGCATCACCTTGCAGCACCAGTGTCGCCGCATTGACAATGGCGCCCTTCGGAATGAACGAAACGTCAAAGTTCACGATGTCGCGGTACACTACTCCCGCCTGCACATAGAAGAGCTTTGGATCCGAGTCGAGATTGTCGACATTCCCTATGAATGTGTCGACGCCGAGGTAGTAGGTTGCAGTGTCGAGTACCGTGCCCGCAACATTCCGGCAGATGAGCCGCACGCTCGGGAACCAGCCGGTGGAATCATTCTCGAACGACCGGAACCCTCGGACGACCGTTGCCGATGCTGTCGGCACGGGGATCATCCCGTACATGTTTGGGTTGTCCGTCGACGCGGGCGTGGCGAGCCACTGGCGCGCCATGGTCGTGTCGAGCTCGATCGCCACCTGTTCCGTATCGAGACCGATGGTGCCACCATAGGTACCGCGGACTACGGATGCGTCGTAGAATCCGTTTTGCACACTATCCAAAGTCAATGTCGCCTGGTTCCACGAACGGTCGATGCGGTGCACCGTGAAGCTCAGCTGGCCCGTGGAATCGCCGTAGAATGTCGCGCCGTGCAAGTAGAGCGTTGCGGAGAGCACGTTGACGGTGTCACGGGTGGGGAAGTAGGCGGAATAAAATGCAAGCGCCATGGAGGCGGTGTAGTTGCCCGTGCGGCCTACGAGGTTCACGGCGCCGTTCATCGCGACCGGCTGCTTGAAGGTGGAACCGCCGGTTGCGACGATGGTGCTTTCGCGCACTGCCATCTCGATGAAGGGGAGCTGGGGGGTAAGGAGAGCGTTCTGCTCTGTCGGGTCGTCGCTGCACGCGGACAACAGCATGGAAAGCACACACACTCCAAGTGCCACAAGCGAGCGGCGACTAATACCGTTATGCATGAGGATGCGATACTCCTTCAAGATATTGCATGATGAACGCAACCGCTTCTGCCACCGTGGGAGCAACATGGTCGGGAATAATCCCGTTCGCGCGAGACTCCACCAGCGACGAACGACCATAGCCTGTGAGCACCAGAATGCTCTGTGCGCCGACGGCCTTCCCGAGTTCAATGTCGGCCGTTTTGTCGCCGACGACGAACGACTTCTCGAGTGCGATCGGCACCTCGGAAGCAGCACGCTGCACCATGCCGGTGCGGGGCTTGCGGCAAGTGCAATCGATATTGTACGGTGGACGCCCGATCGTTGGATGGTGCGGACAATAATAGAT
>Ga0105106_10004173_pt1 | contig 10319 bp, 7 predicted proteins | sample PPLLaktember2015_5_FD_79109 | JGI IMG/M metagenome (GOLD analysis project Ga0105106, IMG submission 79109) | Freshwater sediment microbial communities from Prairie Pothole Lake near Jamestown, North Dakota, USA - PPLs Lake P8 Core (1) Depth... | ecosystem: Environmental > Aquatic > Freshwater >... | reverse complement strand
TAACAGAGGGAATAATATGAAGTTCAGATTTTCATTAGTTTCCCTGACTGAGACTTTTGCAGATTTCTAAAAAATGATAAAAACAATACCAAGAAAAAACGGTGATAATATTAAAATTTGTCCAACAATATATTCTCCAATGTTTTGAAATGACTTTATCAAAGGAATATTTCCTTTCTGAAAACCAGAAAGCGCAAAAATGTGTTTAATCATCAACCAATTATTTTTAGCAAGCCAGATTATTACCGGAGAAATTAGAAGAAATGATGTAATTATTAATACACAAAACCCTCTCGTCTTGATTAACTCTCTTTTAAAATTAAATAGATAAAGGATTATTATAGGGTAGTAAAGCAGCGCTATAGGCTTGCTTAGATTGGCTAAACCAAGAAAAATGCCTGCAAAAAGCCAAAATTTCAAACGATTTGTCTTAAACGCCTTGAACAAATATATTTGGGTTAATAACCAGAAAATGACAACTAAAGAATCGGTTGTAAATACCAATGAAATAATATTATAAAATGGCATAACCATTAATATTATAGCAGCAAAAAAAGCAATCCTGTCAGAAAGGGAAAGGATTTTAGAAAATTGAAAAATAAGCAATGGCAGAATAAACCCGATGATTATTGCGTTAATTCTGACCCCAAGCTCAGTAGCACCTATTAAGGAAGTGGATAAAAAATTCACGTATGCAATCAGCGGTGGTTTCGAGTAATATGAAAGATCAAGATTTTTCGACCACAGCCAATATTGTGCCTCCTCCGCAAAAAGGTCAATATTACCATACTTAACCCAAATAAGTCGTAGCAAAAGTCCGAAAATGTCGACACCTAAAAGGAGTAAGAAGAATTTCTTTCCAAGTATTATTTCTTTAATCCCATTTTTTATCAAAAAGGCCGGATCTCTTCTCTTCTCCGTTTTCAGGAAATATTCCTTTAATTTGAATTCATTCAGCATCACAATTATATGAAAACCAGATTTTATTTCCCGAATTTAATCTGACTAAATAGTATTTTACATGTATCTGAGGATTAATTCCTTAAAATTAGACATTTCAAAGAAGATCAACAAGATAAAATTTGACCTCCAGTTGCAGTCAATTATAGGGGATCATCCGGTACCAGTAAAAAAAGGTAATGGTAAAAGTGGGTTCATGAATTTTCCGGTGGAGGATTTTCGGAGTTCTTAATTTTTTCTTAATTAAAGATTAATCTGATCCTAATCTCATATAATTTTTGTTGGCATATTTTTGATTTAGTGTTATTTCAAAAAACTTGAGTGCCAAAGATGCTACACTTTGGAGGAGATGTGAATGTTAAAACTTATTTCAATAATGGCTATGCAGGGCGAGAAAAGAATTGTTACTATAAAAATAAAAAGGCCTTCCATAATCAGGTAATTAAATCCTTAAATAATGGAAGACACAACATTTTTAAACCAGGTTGACGTCACCGCTGAAAGAAAAGCAAGGACAAATTACGATGGAGCTTTTATTTCAGATGAAAGAAACAATAAATCTCCTGAAATCGTTAAGTTACTTGCAGAGGGTGGTAAAACGTTTTATCGTTACCTGAGATGGCAGGGACTGACAACTGATCCCAATTTATTAGTACTCTCTTCAAAGCACCATTATTACTATGATCACAATGAATTAAATTATACAACCACATTGATAATTCTGAAAAAGTTGAATCTTATTCAGCATATTGATAGTTTTTTACAGGTTTTACATTTTGTTTTATCTCCCGGTGCTAACTTTATCGGGTACTTTTTTGATTCTAATGCTCAAAAAGGATCAGGATTAATTTCCAGGTTGAATAAAGGATTCACTAATTTATTAGATTCAAGAATTAACAGAAAATTAGATAGGGATAGAGTTTCAAAGCTTCTTGAATCGCATGGTTTTAAGGTTCTTGACATGACATTGATTAACGGATTAACATATTTGAGAACCCAGAATATCAGAAGATCGGTTGAATAAAAGGTCTCTGGTTTACTTCGGGTATGAAGCCCATGACGACCTAAAGCCGGTGACAATTACACCAATTATAATTCTGATTTATTGCCTTCCAGATCCGATATTTTTGAAAGACGCCGGATGAAACGTTCATCGCTTTTAAAACGGGCATTGAGAAACGTCTGTACCAAATCCCAGGAAAGGGCATATCCGGTAACACGTCCACCCAGGCACATAATGTTCATATCATCGTCTTCCACTCCCTGATGAGCAGAAAAGGGATCAGTTATCAATGCTGCACGAACACCGGGTATCTTGTTGGCTGCTACACAAGCCCCTACTCCGCTTCCACAGATGGCCAAACCGCGTGAGACTTCACCTCGCGTAACTGCCCGGGCTAAAGGCACCACAAAATCAGGGTAGTCATCTTCTTTAACCAGCTTTTTGGCACCGAAATCTATAACCTTATAACCAGCCGTTTTAAGGGCCACAGTCAGCAGCGTTTTCAACTCAAAACCTCCATGATCGGCCGCAACACCAATGCGCATTATTTTTTCGGCTCGGCGTTCACTTTTGTTTTCTATATTTTGTTCGTAATCCATTTCAATTAAGGAGTTTTTACTGTATACACTTTGTTTTAAAACATTTCATCAATATGTAAATAAGCCCTTAAGACTGATTCACTTACTTGCATTCCCCGACTGATCAACAGCAACTACATGATAGTAATATTCGGGCATATCATGTACAGAGATATCACTGAAAGAGTTGGCTATGGTTGTTCCGATTTCTTTTCGGGGTGAAATTTCAACATCGGGTTTTTCAGATCTGTAGATCCTGTAATAGCAGAAGTCATTTTCGGTATTTGGTTCCCAGGTAAGGACAGCCTTTTCGCGGCCATTTTCTTTCATTTCCTCAATCTTCAATCCCTTTATATCTGCAGGTGGATCTTCATCATAACAAGTGGTATATACCACCATCGACCGGGGCGGTATCATGTCGGAGAGACTATTGTTTTTCAGAGGTATCTTGCCGCATGGATCCTGCAGATCACCAAAATAGTTAAATGGTACATTTTCAGGATCATACAGGTACTTCCTGAAGGGTTTATCACCAGAAAGCGCACCCATGTTAATCCTGACATTTGCAGGACGATCATTTCTATTGATCACAGCCACAGAAATCGATCCGTTCTCTTTATTTTTCAATACTGCTGTCCTGATAAGCGAATCGGATGATACAATTTCATATGCCTCTGACGGGCCTCTGAAAAACTTTGTAAGTAACCCCAGGCAGTAATAACTTGGTTTTGTGGTATAATTGTCGATTTCCCAGTGGTACAGTCCCCACTTATTTGTACGATGACCGTTAGCGGGGAATGGGAAATCACTGAAGGTCCAGTATCCGCACCCATAAACTCCGGCATTTATCATCGCCAGTATAGCTTCGGAAACCTGGATGCCCATATACTTCTCGAGAGGAGTCTGGTTATACATGTTTGCGTCGTGCATGACTGAGTCAATAATGTTGCTGTTCTGTTTTGCACCGAATTCACCGACGATGAATCTCTTGTTTTTACTTTTTGACAGATCTGTCCCCCATTTGATCTTGTCATAGAAATACTTATAGAATGTGTTGTCAAACAGGTCACGGTCGTTAATATAGTGATGTCCTCCGTAAATGCCTGTTATGCTGTCCATATTATTTGCAGCCCATTCAATGGTATGCCAGTATTCGAAAGGGGATGAGTCAGATGCTAACAGCTTAATGTCCAATCCTCTTGATTTTATTTCATTATAAAAAAGACCATGAATCTTTTTGAAAAAATCCAGGTCCGTTACCATCGATGCCCATTGATCCAGTGATAATTCATTAGCCATGCAGTAGTATGTTATTTTATCAAATCCCTTTACCTTTTTAAGGTATTCAAGATTATCTACCTCATGTTTTACATACTCCATTTCATTTTTGTCTTTCTTCAGACAATTATTTCTGAATGTGGTAATGTAGATCTCTGTATTGGTCTCTTTCAGTACATCAAGAAACCAGGAAACCTCGTCAATTTTCCTGAAATCCCATCCGCAGTCATCCGGCACCCTGGCAAAAGAGGGATTCAGTTCACGCCATCTCTTGGCAAAAATCTGCTCATAATGCCAGCGTGACGCATTATGCATATGGTCGAAGACATCAAATCCTACTCCCCCGAAGTTCTCATTTACAAGGGTAGCTTTAATTTCTGCATCAACACTGACAGGATTTATTTTCTGGTTAACATTCTGAGTGCAACTGAAAATCAGAAGAATTAACGGGAGAAGATGAAGTATTTTCATTTTTTGAAGATTTGGTTAGTAACCAATTACCTGTTATAAAAGTACTAAATTGCTGACATCCCGGAAAGTTTAGGATGACGATAATCGTTATCAATAGTTCTTTAACAGTGGTTTTATATGCTTTAAAAAGCAGTTCATGCCCTGCAAAAGCTGAAACCATAATCAAAACGGATGAATTCGCAGATTTTGCGACAATGTTAAGGACAATCACGAATCATCGACAGACACTTTGCTATAAACATTAAACACTAGTTAAAGTGCCGATGTTTTTATTCGTATGTAAGCGATCGTGCAGGATTTACTCTGGCTGCTTTCAAAACCCGATAGCTGATAGTCAGGATTGCAATACCAAGTGCAATTGCCAATCCTGTTACAAAAGTGAATATTCCGGGATTTATTTTATAATAAAAGTTCTCAAGCCAGTTACCTGACCAATAATAGACGACCGGCCAGGCTATAAGAGCTGAAACTGAGACAAGTATAACGATCTCTCTGGAAATTACCACGCAGATGCCTGCCACTGAAGAGCCCATAGCTTTTCTTACACCAATTTCCTTTGTACGCTGTTCAACTGTAAATGAAGTGAGCCCGAAAAGTCCAAGCGATGCAATAAAAATTGCCAATATTGAAAAGATCACTGCCATCTGTGCATTCTGTTTTTCCTGTTTGTACATCAGTTCAAAATCAGCGTCAAGAAAATAATATTGCAAAGGGTTATTTGAAACAAACTCTTTCCATTTATCTTCAATTGCACTTATGGTTTTGGAATAGTTATGAGGTGAAAGCCTTACAGTAATATACCCCCACAACATGTTATCATTCTGCAATTTTAAAATATATGGGCCAATCGGATTGCGAAGCGATTCGAAATTAAAATTTTTTACAATACCGATAACAGGTAAATAATTTACTTTCCCTGAATCGCCCGGTTCCATAAATCTTGTCTTATCGATATCGGTAACATTAAAATCCTTCCGGGCAGTTTCATTAATAATACAGGCATCCTTATCGGAAGTGAATGACTCATTAAATGATCTTCCTGATGTCAGGGTCATTCCATAAGTGTCCAGGAAGTTGTAATCCACCCAGCTGGTTGCCATAAGGAAAGTCTCATCCTTTCTTCCTTCCATCATGTAGCCGTTATTATTGTTAGTGCGCCCTGGAATTGCTGTAGAGCTTGAAATATTTACCACTCCGGGTATATTCTTCACAATTTCCTTAAAGGACTTCATTTTTGTGCCAAGCGCTCCTGCCCTGTTAATCACAATCAATTGTTCTTTGTTGAATCCTAAATCCTTGTTCAACATATATTTAATCTGCCGGTACATTATCAGTGTACCTACAATAAGCAGAATTGAAACAGCGAACTGAAATACAACCAGAAGCCTTCTGAGGCGCCCGTTCCGGGTACTGTTTTGTACACTTCCTTTAAGTACTTCGTACGGGTTAAATGAAGAAAGGAAAAGAGCCGGATAAGCTCCTGAAAGAAAACCGACAAAAAGGGCGAACAGGATAAGTGAAGGTATTGCATACCACGAAGCAAAAAGATTCAGGGCCAGATTTGCCCCGAGCAGATTATTGAAATAAGGGAGTGTTACTTTTATAAATATTATTGATAATATCAGCGATACAAATGTAAGTATAAATGATTCAAAAAGGAACTGGGCGATAAGCATGCCTGTTGTCGAACCTCCCACTTTCTTTATTCCTACTTCTTTCGCTCGTCTGGAGGCTTGAGCAGTAGAGAGGTTCATAAAATTTATGGCTGCTATTAAAACAATAAGTATGGCAATGCTTCCGAATATTGTAAGGTATTTGGGATCAATGGGAGCTTTGAAATCCTGCTGAATGGTTGTATCGGTGTGAATATCGGTAAGATTTTGCAGGTAAAATCTATATTTGTTGCCCTGTTCAATAAAATCGTCAAGTGAAATACCAGTATATTGCTGGATTTCCGGACCAACATATTTCTGCATTAATGCTGGAAATTTAGCATCAACAGTCTTATAGGATGTATTTGGCTTTAACAGCAGGTATGTGCTGAAGCTATTACTCATCCATGTCGGATTTTTAGACCTTGGATTGGTTATAAATGAGGAAATAACATTTGCTTCAAAATGAGAATTGTGAGGAACATCGGCAAAAACTCCTGTGATGATGTATCTTACGGTATCAGATCCTATCTTGATCGGTTTGTCAATCGGATTTTCATTTCCAAAGATCTTTTTTGCCGTTGATTCTGACAAAACCACTTTCCTGGGAGCGTTAAGCAGGTTTTTAAGATCGCCTTTTAAAACTGGTATTGAAAAGAAATTAAAGAATGAAGAGTCTGCCTCCACCAGATGATCCTCAGTAAATGTCTGGCTATTAAACTCCAGAACAGTCGGACCATTATTGTTCATCCGAAGGAAGTCTTCGATTTCCGGAAATTCCTTTACCATTGTAGGGCCCATTATTGCCGGAGACGATGATGCAGTAATTTCCTGACCTCCAATCTTCCCGTTAAGGATTGTCCTGTATATCCTGTCTCTTTTGGTATTAAACTTATCATAACCGGCTTCATTAATTACATATAATGCAATCAAAAGGCTACAGGCTATACCAATTGAGAGTCCAAGGATATTTATTACAATGTATACACGTTGTCTTTTAAAAGACCTTAAGCTGAGCCTGATAAGATTTTTTAACATATATATCCGTTTTACTGGAGTATGGGTAAGTCATTATTTTTTTAAGAGGTTACCAAGTTTATTAAGAACCTTGATTTTACAATAGACGATAAAAAAATTGTCGTGCTGCAATTGGATTAATAATTGGCCATGACCATTTGCGGCTGATAAATATTGCCCATCCCGGGCCTGAGTTAAATCCCTGTTATTAATTTTTGAATGTTAAGTGAAATCAGACCCGATTAAAGTGGTCAAAGAAGGGCGGATTCTGGCTTTCAACCGACAGTTTGCTGATAATGAATGCGATGCTTTTAATAAAAAAGTTTCTCCCCCCAGTCAGCCGAAACAGCATAATTCATGCACTTCCGGAAAATCTCGTAATCCAGATCTGGCGGGAGATCATAACAGGTTATCCGGTCAGTATTTTCCCTGATAAAAATTCTTTTATCTGAAATATAGGGCAGGTATGGCTTAATGAAATGATACAGAAGCTCTTCTGGTGGATTCCTTACTTTTTCCGCATCCGGTGTATCAAGCACAACCTCAATCCCGGTTAAGTTGAAAAAACGTTCAGTATATGAGGCTAATCCTGACATGCTTACAGGATTATTGCTGGTTATGTGATAAAATGTTCCGGCTACAGGTTTTTCTATTATAGACAGAACTGTCCTGGTAAAATAATCTACAGGAATAAGATTTATATTACCATCATTCGGAATGAATATCCTGATGGGAAGATGAAGTACCTCTCCGTTATTGATGTAAATGCCATACTTTGCAGATTTTACCCCGTTATTAATCTTTATATCATGGAGATATATATCCCTTATATATTGCGTGCATCTGACCGGGAAATAGAGTGCGTTAAATTTAAGGGATCTTCCGGTTACTGAATCCCCATATACGATTGAGGGGCGTATTATTGTATATGGAATCTTGTCTTCATTGCACTTTTTTGACACAAATTTTTCAGCAATTGCCTTGCTTTCTTCATAAACATTGGTAAAATGTACTGATTGCACCGGAGCCTCCTGACATTCTATCTGGTCGGTACCTGCTGCATATGCAGAGCTGATTAAATGAAAGAATGGTGGTCTGCTTTTAATTGTAAAATTCAGTATCTCTGTAAGACTTTCAACATTGGATTTCATCACGCTTTCCCGATTCTTTTCAGCAAAGCTGGTATCCGATGCACAGTGAATTATGCTTAAGCTCCGGCTGCATAAGTTCTCATAATCATCCTCGCTGAGTCCCATCCTTGTTTTTTGAAAATCGACTTCATAAAACTCAAGTAAATCCATCAGGTTTTCAATCCCGAACCAATTAAGCAGCCTGACGATTCTCTTCTTTAAGGATTCACTTCCCGACGACCGCCCCAAAATGACAACACCCCTGCCTTTCAGGAGAAGGGCTGCCATGATATGGCTCCCCAGGAACCCTGTGGAACCGGTAAGAAGATACCTCTCATCATCCCGTGTTTTTATCTCTGTCATCCTTTTACATCGTCTGCTGTGTATAAAAAACTCTCCTTTCTGCTGAAGCCCTGGCAAAACACGTACCTTATCCAGGTCACAGTCCCTGTTTCAGCAGAGTATTTCTCAATCATCATTCCGGCCTCCATCATTGCCTGTTGTATCTCCTTCCTTTCAGCCCGATCGTTCTGGTCAAGGTAATAGTCATATTCAAACACGCACCGTTTGCCATTATCGAGAGGGGTTATGAAGCCATAATCATTCTTTAATCCATGGCTGTCTGCGATACGTTTGAACTCACTGCAAATCTCTTTTATAAGTATACTGTCAATAGGAAGATATATAATCATTGCAAGTGCGTGCTTTTCCCGCCCCATTCGTGAACTTATTATCCTGAACATGTTAAGCCATACCGGGTCAGTCATTTCAGGTCTTGAATAAAGGTTCTTAAAAAAAGACCGGAGTTCAGGATCTACGTCACGCACAAGTTGTTCAGGTGAAGGTACAAGCGCTGCCTCAGCCAGGTCAGCGAAATGCTTAAGTCCCAGGTACGAGAATGGTTCCTCGTCGGTAAATTCATTAAGGAGGTCCAGCCATTTAGCAGCGGTGAGTGAAGGAAGACCCAGATTCAGGATCCTGAACATGCGGTTGTCAAAGAAGTTATACCCCATTTCTTTAATCGACCTGAGAGAGTATTTGTCACCGATTACAAGAACAAGGTATTCAATCTTTAGCTTATCCCTGAATGTCTCCTTTACTTTGGACGCCAGTTTTTTCGTGGGAGAAAGAAAAGCCGAAATATACTCTCCGCCAAGCACACCTATTGCAAGCCCAATGCGCCGCATGGCACACTCCCTTGCAAAAGTAAGCGCCCGTTCAAGGGACTCAAATGGAACAAACGCTGCTTCTTCATCAGAAGTGATTGGATGAAGCCGGATATATGCACAAGTGCATATGCCCGGTATTCCCGAATCCTCCTTTTTAAATGCAAAGAGGTTCGGCGCAGATTTATCGCTTAGCCTGAACAATTCGCCGTCGTGTCCAACAAATTCGGCATCAATATAATTATCAGCCGCCGTACCATAGCTCGCCGAGAATAAAGAGAATATTCCTGAACACATAATGTTTGCACAAACAAGTGCCGAGGGCTCCGCTACATTTACTCTTAATCCCCGGTTCACAGCAGCTTTCTGAAGATCGAAAGCAGCAACACCCGGACCCACTTTGACAATCCAGTTCTTCTCATCAAAGTCAATTGTCTTCATCCTGCCAAGATCAATAACCGCACCTTCGCTCATTACAAAACCCATTACACTTGATCCGTTTCCCCTGACAGCATACTTAATTTTATGAATGTTCAGAAGTTTAATCACAGCAGAAATTTCTGCGGTTGTTTCAGGCATAACCACATAATCGGGCATCCGGGGCTCCGCTACCGGGCAGGGATCATGAGAATATGTAAGTGCAACCGCACGGTCACTTGTTGCCCAATAGTCACCTACTATCTCCTTAAGTCTATCAAGGATAGGATCCTTATCAGCTTTAAGCACCTCCCCATTATTATCCAGATGTAGTCTTATTTGCTCCTTCAATGCCTTCATTACAGCGGATGGTTTCATTTCTGTAACAAAATAGCACTGGTAGTCGCATCTTCCACAGAGGTCACAACTTTCAGCAATCTCAATACACTTTTCAGTTACGGGAATTCTGTTCTCCGCCAAAGCAGCATATAGATCCATCCTCCCCTGGGGATAAAAACTTACATAATGTCTTTCCGCCCCTGATTCGCATAATCCGGTACCCAAAAAATCTATTTTGCACATTGCATAGTGTCTGCAATTCTTAGCTGTTTTTAGAATTTCGTTCATCCTGTATTCCCTCTTTTTTA
>Ga0105106_10004170_pt1 | contig 10322 bp, 9 predicted proteins | sample PPLLaktember2015_5_FD_79109 | JGI IMG/M metagenome (GOLD analysis project Ga0105106, IMG submission 79109) | Freshwater sediment microbial communities from Prairie Pothole Lake near Jamestown, North Dakota, USA - PPLs Lake P8 Core (1) Depth... | ecosystem: Environmental > Aquatic > Freshwater >... | reverse complement strand
CCGCGCCGCCGGCGGCCCCGGTGGTACCGGGGACGCCCGTCAAATGATCGCGCAACGCTCGCGTCGCGTCGTCGCGGGCCTCGCGCTCGCGGCGCTCATCTCCGGTTGCAGCTCGATGCCGAGCTGGATGCCATCGTGGTCGCTGCCTGCGCCCAATTTCGACTGGCTCACCGGACGCTCCGGGGCCAGCAAGCCCGGTCCGCTGCCGGAGCTCGTGGCGACCGCCACCGCGACGATCCACTGGCAGACGAGCGTGGGCAAGTCGCGTTCCGGCCTGTCCCCGGCGGTGCTGCCGGACGCGATCTACGCGGCGGCGCTGGACGGCACGCTGGTCCGCCTCGATCCCGCCACCGGCCGCACCGTGTGGCGCGTGAGCGCCGGCAAGCCGCTGTCCGCCGGCCCCGGCGCCGATGCGACGCTCGTGGTGGTCGGCACCGACAAGGGAGACGTGCTCGCCTTCGAGCCGGACGGCAAGCCGCTGTGGACTGCGCGCGTCTCGTCGGAGGTGATCTCGCCGCCGACCGTCAGCGAAGGCAGCGTCGTCGTGACCTCGGGCGACGGCCGGATCTACGGGCTCGCCGCGGCCGACGGCAAGACCCGCTGGGTGAACCAGCGCACCAACCCGCCGCTCACCGTGCGCAACAGCGCCGGCGGCGTGGCAAGCCGCGGTGGCGTGTTCATCGGCGTGGCGGGCGGCCGGCTGCTGGCCCTCGACTCGAAGACGGGCACGATCGGCTGGGACGCGGCCGTGGCCACGCCTAAGGGTGCCACCGAGCTCGAGCGCATCGCCGACGTGACGAGCCGCCCGTGGATCGAGGAGCGGCAGGCTTGCGCGGTCGCCTACCAGGGCCGACTCGCGTGCTTCGAAATCCTGCGCGGCACGCCGACGTGGACCCGCGACGTATCGAGCCTGTCCGGCATCTCGGGCGACGATGCCCTCTACTACGTGATCGATGACGCCGGCGCGGTGCACGCACTCGACCGGAGCACCGGTGCGTCGCTCTGGAAGCAGGACAAGCTCGCCGCGCGCCGACCGGCCGCCGGGCAACTTGCCGGCGAGTTCCTGGCCGTGGTCGACATCGAGGGTTACGTCCACCTCGTCGCGACCAAGACCGGCAACTACGCGGGACGTCTCGCAACCGACGGCTCGCCACCGACCAACCAGCCCATCGCACAGGGCGAGCGCATCGTGTGGCAGTCGGCCTCGGGGACGGTGTACGCACTGTCCGCCCGCTGATCCGCCCGCCCCCACCCCCCGGCCGCCGTTCGCGGCGGCCGTGAACCGATGCTCCCCACCGTCGCACTGGTCGGCCGCCCCAATGTCGGCAAGTCGACGCTGTTCAACCGGCTGACACGCACGCGCGACGCGCTCGTCGCCGACTTCCCCGGGCTCACGCGCGACCGGCAGTACGGCCGCGGCCAGATGGGCGAGCGGCCGTTCTTCGTCATCGACACCGGCGGGTTCGAGCCGGTGGCCAAGGGCGGGATCCTGAAGGAGATGGCGCGGCAGACGCGGGCCGCCATCGCCGAGTGCGACGTCGTCGTGTTCATCGTCGACGCCCGGGACGGACTGAACGAGGTCGATCGCGACATCTCGACCATGCTGCGCAAGTCGGGGCGTCCGGTGGTGCTCGTCGCCAACAAGGCGGAAGGTCTCCCGGTCGAACGCGCGGTCGCCGATTTCCATGAACTCGGGCTCGGCGCACCGCTCGCGATCTCCGCGGCGCACGGCGAGGGCGTTCGCGACATGCTGGAGCAGGCGCTGGCCTGCGTCCCGGCGCCGCAGCCGGCCCCGGAGGACGAGGCCGAGACCGGCGACGGTCCCGCGCGCATCAGGGTGGCCATCGTCGGGCGGCCCAATGTCGGCAAGTCGACGCTCGTCAACGCGCTGTTCGGCGCCGAGCGGGTGATCGCCTTCGACGAGCCGGGCACGACCCGCGACGCGATCCACCTCGACGTCGAGCGCGGCGGACGCCGCTACACGCTGATCGACACCGCGGGGCTGCGCCGCCGCGGCAAGGTGTTCGAGGCGGTCGAGAAGTTCTCGGTGATCAAGACGCTCAACGCGATCGAGGAGGCCCATGTCGTGGTGCTCGTCGTCGACGCCCAGGACGAGATCACCGAGCAGGATGCGCACATCGCCGGCCACGTGCTGGAATCCGGCCGCGCGCTGGTCGTTGCCGTGAACAAGTGGGACGGCCTGCCGGAATCGAATCGTGAGGAGGTCAAGCGTGAGTTCTCGCGCAAGCTCGCGTTCCTCGCCTTCGCGACGACCCACTACGTGTCGGCGCGCGAGGGCCGCGGGCTGGACGCGCTCGTCGCCTCGGTTGATGCCGCGTACGCCGCCGCGATGGCGAAGCTCTCGACGCCCCGCCTCACTCGGGCGCTGCAGCAGGCGGTCGAGCGCCAACAGCCGCCGCGCGCGGGCTATTCGCGGCCCAAGCTGCGCTACGCGCACCAGGGCGGGATGAACCCGCCGGTGGTGGTGATCCACGGCACTGCGCTCGCGAGCGTCCCCGACACCTACCGGCGCTACCTGGAACGATTCTTCGCCGAGGCGTTCCAACTGCGCGGAACCCCCCTTAGGATACAATTCAAGACGGGTGCCAACCCTTACGCGAACAAGGCTTCCCGCCGCCGGGGCTGACCGGGCGCCCGGCTCGGGCGCGGGCTTCGTGGCCGAGCGCCGTTCGCCTTCACCTTCGTCTTCACCGGCCGACCAAAAGAACCGGAGCGAGCGCATGAGCAACAAGGGGCAAATGTTACAAGACCCGTTCCTGAACACGCTGCGCAAGGAGCACGTTCAGGTCTCGATCTATCTCGTCAACGGCATCAAGCTGCAGGGCCAGATCGAATCGTTCGACCAGTACGTCGTGCTGCTCAAGAACACCGTGACGCAGATGGTCTACAAGCACGCGATCTCCACCGTCGTGCCGTCGCGCCCGGTGACGATGCCCCACCACGCGCCGGCCGGAGACGCCGAGGGCTGATGCGAGGCTGCGCCCCGCGCCGGTGCGCTATGCGCGGGTGCTGACATGTTCGATCGTCCCGAGGGCGGCAGCCGCGCACTCCTGGTCGAGCTCGACCTGGGCGACGGCCACATCGACGACCGCATGAACGAGCTCGCGGCCCTCGCGGCTTCCGCGGGTGCCGAGGTCGTCGGCCGCATCACGGGCAAACGCAAGCGGCCCGACCCCGCGACCTTCGCCGGCAAGGGCAAGGTCGAGGAGATAGGGGCAAGCAAGGGCGACACCTCGGCCGAGCTCGTGATCTTCGACCACCCGCTCTCCGGCGTGCAGCAGCGCAACCTCGAGCAGGCGCTCGGTTGCCGTGTCGTCGACCGCACCAGCCTGATCCTCGACATCTTCGCGCAGCGCGCACGCAGCAGCGAAGGCAAGCTGCAGGTCGAGCTTGCCCAGCTGAAGCACATGGCGACGCGGCTCGTCGGCGGATGGACCCACCTCGAACGCCAGAAGGGCGGCATCGGCCTGCGCGGCCCCGGCGAGACGCAGCTCGAGACCGACCGACGCCTGATCGCCAAGCGGGTCAAGGCTCTCACCACGCGACTCGCGGGCGTGGCGAGGAGCCGCGCGACGCAGGGCCGCACGCGGCGGCGCGCCGCGGTGCGCACCGTCGCGCTGGTGGGCTATACCAACGCCGGCAAGTCGACGCTGTTCAACCGCCTGACCGGCGCACGGGTCGAGGCCGTGGACCAGCTGTTCGCCACGCTGGACACGACGCTGCGTCGCATCCACGTTCCGGGTGCGGGCACCGTCGTGCTCTCGGACACCGTCGGCTTCATTCGCGAGCTGCCGCACGACCTGGTGGCGGCGTTCCGGGCGACGCTTGCCGAGGCCACCGAGGCCGACCTGCTCCTGCACGTGATCGACGCTTCCGCGCCGGACCGCGACGACCAGGTCGCGGCCGTCGAGGCGGTGCTCGCCGAGATCGGCGCCGACGAGATCCCCCAGATCCGGGTGCTGAACAAGTGCGACCGCACGGACCTGTCGACCGGGGTGACGCGCGACCCCTGTGGTACCATCTGCGCGGTTTGCGTAAGCGCCCTCACCGGTGCCGGTTGCAACGAATTGCGCGACGCACTGTCCGAGCGCCTGGCGCCCGAGACGGACGCGTCCCCCACCCTCCCACTTCCTGCCTGAATGGGCCACGACCGGGCTTGAGTCCCAGCGCCGGGTGTCGACCCGCGCGAACGAAACTGCCCGACGGTAAAGCGATGTCGCTCAACGATCCCCAGTGGGGCAAACGCGGCGGCGGCGGCAACAACGCCGGCCCGCCTGATCTCGACGAGATCTGGCGCAACGTCAACCGACGCCTCTCCGACCTGTTCGGTCGCAGGGGCGGCGGCGGCAACGCCGATGGCGGCGGGGGCGGCGAGACGCCCCGGCCCCGCGCAGCGCTGCCGATCGGCGGTGCCGCACTGCTGGTCCTCCTCGTGCTCGCGGTCTGGCTCGCGAGCGGCTTCTACATCGTCGACGAAGGCCGCCGCGGCGTGGTCACGCGCTTCGGCAAGTACACCGAGACGACGCAGCCCGGCCCGCGCTGGCACCTGCCGTTCCCCGTCGAAGCGGTGGAGCTCGTCGACTTCTCGCAGGTGAAGACGATCGAAATCGGCTACCGCAACACGCCGCGCAACAAGGTCGAGCGCGAAGCGGTGATGCTGACCGACGACGAGAACATCATCGACATCCAGTTCGCCGTCCAGTACAACCTGAAGAGCGCCGAGGACTACGTCTTCAACAACCGCCGTCCCGACCAGATGGTCGCATTCCTCGCCGAGACCGCGATCCGCGAGGTCGTGGGCAAGAGCAAGATGGACTTCGCCCTCTACGAGGGCCGCGAGCAGATCGCCAAGCAGACCGAGCAGCTGATGCAACAGATGCTCGACCGCTACGGCACCGGCGTGTTCGTGCAGAAGGTCACGCTGCAGACGGTGCTGCCGCCGGACAAGGTGCAGGCGGCCTTCGACGACGCGGTCAAGGCCGGGCAGGACCGCGAGCGGCTGAAGAACGAGGGCCAGGCGTATGCCAACGACGTCGTTCCGCGCGCCCGCGGCATGGCCTCGCGCCTGCTCGAGGAGGCGAACGGCTACACGACCGAGGTGGTGGAGAAGTCGGAGGGCGACGCGTCGCGCTTCCGGCAGATCCTCGTCGAGTACCAGAAGGCCCCCGCGGTGACCCGCGATCGCCTCTACCTCGACATGATGCAGTCGGTGCTCGGCGCGACGTCGAAGGTGGTGATCGACCAGAAGGCCGGCGGCGGCGGCAACCTGCTCTACCTGCCGCTCGACCGGCTGATGCAGCAGGTGGCACCGGCGAGTGCCCCGGCAGCGGCGATGCCGACAGAGGCCGCGCCGTCGGCGCCCGCGACCCGCGCCGCGCCGACCGAGGTCCCGCCGCAGGTCGGCGATGGCCCGCGCGGCCGCGAGTCGCTGCGCGCGCGCGATCGATAGGAGGACGCCATGCGATTCACGATGCCCATCCTCGCCCTCGTCGTCGCCGTGCTGCTGGTCCTGTCGCAGGTGGTCTACACCGTCGACCAGACCAAGTACGCGATCAAGTTCCAGCTGGGCGAGATCATCGACGTGCAGAAGGAGGCCGGCCTGTACTTCAAGGTGCCGCTGATCCAGAACGTCCGCTACTTCGACAAGCGCAACCTCTCGCTCGACAACCCCGAGCCCGACCGCGTCACCACCTCCGAGAAGAAGCCGCTGCTCGTCGACTTCATCGTGCTGTGGCGGATCATCGACGTCGCGCAGTACTACCGCTCCGTCCAGGGCGACGAGGAGGCCGCGCGCCGCCGACTGTCGCAGACGGTGCGCGCCAACCTCGCCGAGGAGTTCAACAAGCGGACGGTGCACGAGGCCATCTCGACCGAGCGCGACCGGATCACCAGCGTCACGCGCAGCAAGGCCGACGCCGACGCGCGCACGATCGGCGTCGAGGTGGTCGACGTCCGCCTGCGCCGGGTCGAGTTGCCGCCGGACGTGACCGGACCGGTGTACGCGCGCATGGAGTCCGAACGCCGCCGTGTCGCGAACGAGCTGCGCTCGCTGGGCGCAGCCGAGTCCGAGCGGATCCGCGCCGACGCCGACCGCCAGCGCCAGGTGATCCTCGCCGAGGCCTACAGCCAGGCGCAGAAGATCAAGGGCGAGGGCGATGCCAAGTCGGCGTCGATCTACGCGTCGGCCTACTCGGGCAACCCCGAGTTCTACCGCTTCTACCGCAGCCTCGAGGCTTATAAGGGGTCGCTGCGCGGCCGCGGCGACGTCATGGTGTTGGACCCGGCCTCCGAGTTCTTCCAGTACTTCAAGCAGTCGGGCGGGGGCGCCTCGGGCATGCCCCGCGCCACCGGCGGGCGCTGACCGCGCGGGCTGCGGACGGGGTGCCACGTTGCCCGATTGGCTGTGGGCGTCGTTCGCGCTGCTCCTGATGGTGGAGGGACTGTTGCCGTTCGTCGCGCCGCGGCTGTGGCGTGACACGTTCCGCAAGCTGACCGAAATGTCCGACGGGCAGATCCGCTTCGTCGGCCTCACCTCGCTGCTGCTGGGCGTCGTCGCGCTGGCGTTCCTCGACCATGCGTAACTGGCTCCTCCCCGAGCACGTCGAGGACGTGCTGCCGGCAGAGGCCGAAGCGCTGGAGCGCCTGCGTCGCACGCTGCTCGACCATCTCGTCGCCGGCGGCTACCGGCTGGTGCAGCCGCCGCTGGTCGAGCACCTCGAGTCGCTATTGACGGGCAGCGCGCGCGACCTCGACCTGCAGACGTTCAAGGTCGTCGATCCGCTGTCGGGGCGGCTCCTCGGCGTGCGCGCCGACATCACGCCGCAGATCGCGCGCATCGACGCACACCTCCTCAATACCGCCGGCGTGAACCGGCTGTGCTACGCGGGCAGCGTGCTGCGCGCCACGCCCGCGCCGCCCGGGATGATGCGCGAGGTGATCCAGCTCGGCCTTGAGGGAGAGGGTTTCCAGGTGGCAACGGCCGAGGATGGACCGTCCGCCCTCATATCCTTCGCCTCTCAGAAACCCGACCTGCTGTTGCTCGATGTCATGCTGCCGGGACTGGACGGTTTCGCCGTGTGCCGGGAGATACGCAAGGTCTCGTTGGTGCCCATCATCATGTTGACAGCGCGCGCCTCGACGGCGGATGTGGTCGAGGGTCTCGAATCCGGCGCCGACGACTACGTGACCAAGCCCTTCGAGTTCCCCGAGTTGATCGCGCGGGTGCGGTCGGTCCTTCGGCGCGCTTCGATCCGAGAGGCCGCGCCCATCCGCGAGGCCGTCACGGCGGGTGAGGCGGCCCCCGGGCGGGCGCCCGCCGTAAGCGCCGCAGTCGCGCCTGCCGCTCCCGCGACCCCACGTCTGTATCTGGGGCCTCTCACCGTAGATCCCGGAGCGTACGTCGTCCGGCGCGGGGCTGATGAGATCCCTCTCACCGTCACCGAGTTCCGCTTGCTCTACGAGTTGGCGCGTCATGCCGGCCAGGTACTGACGCGCGATCAACTCCTCGAGTTGGTTTGGGGATACTCCTATCTGGGCGACAGCCGGCTCGTCGACGTGCACGTGCAGAGACTCCGCGCCAAGATCGAGGACGACCCTGCTCGACCTTCTCTCATCCTCACGGTCCGTGGGGTGGGATACCGAGCCGCCCGCAGGGAAGAGTTGTGATGGTCGCCCAGAGCCGGCGGGTCCCCCGGCCCCGGCACTCGCTCCTGCGCCGGATGGCCCTCATGTTCGTGATAGCGGTGGTCATCACGGCCCTGGCGCTCAGCATCTCGGCCTATTTCATCACAAGGACGGCTCAGGAGAACGAAGCTCTCGAGAAGGCCCTGTCGCAATCCCGATTCAATCTCTTCTTGGCCGATTCCATGCTGCCCGTCGAACCCGAGGGCGTTGACTACGACCGCTTGATCGACGCGTTCAAGATCAGAGGGGACTTCGCTACGCTTGTCGACGCTCGAGATCAGACCTACGTCTCCGGACCGGATGTGAATCGGACCCTGGTGACGGAGCAGTTGGCGGCCAAGGTAGCCGAGGGCCGCATCGGTTACCAGACCATAGCGATGGCCGGCGAGCCGACGCTCGCGGTAGGCGGTCAGGTGCGGTCCGGCCGATTGGCCATCTACTTCTTCTACCCCCAGGGTCAGCGTCTGGCGGAATTGGCCAGGTTGCGCAACATCCTGCTCATCGCCGGTTCCGTCTTGACTGTGCTCGGCGCCGTGGCCGGGTTCCTCGTAGCCCGAGGCCTGGTGAGACCGATACGGCAGGCGAGTAGGGCGGCCGTGCAGATGTCCCATGGAGACCTCGACATACGGCTGCCGGTGGGCTCCGACGAGTTCGGGGTGCTGGCCTCTTCGTTCAACCGCATGGCGGGCAATCTCCAGGCCAAAGTGCTCGACTTGGAGGCAGGGCAGGCACGCGAACGCCGGTTCGTCGCCGACGTCGCCCACGAGCTCCGCACGCCTGTCTCGGCGCTGGTCGGCGAGGCCTCTCTCCTCCAGGCGAAGCTCGCCGCCGATCCCGCGGCCGCGTCGTCCGAGGTCGGGCACCTGGTCGGCATGGTCAACACCGACATAGCCCGCCTCCGTCAGTTGGTCGACGATCTGCTCGAGATCAGCCGGTTGGAGGCCCGGGCTGCCGAGCCCTTGGTGGAACCCGTGGAGGTCGCCACGTTCCTGGGCCAGTTGGTCCGAGCTCACGGATGGTCCGAGAACGTGCGCACCGTACTGCCCGGTCTCGGTGCGACTCCTCCCGGCTCTGTGTCGGCCCCGCACGGGGGTCCGGTGGCGCAGGCCGACCGGCGCCGGCTGGAGCGCATCATCGTCAACCTCGTCGAGAACGCTCTCCAGCACGGAGCCGCCCCGGTGACCATCGAGGTGCGCTCCGGGCCGGTCCAGGGACTCCATGAGCCCGAAGGGGGCTCCGCGGTGCACGTGTTGGTGACCGACAGCGGCCCCGGCGTACCGGCCGAACATCTCCCCCATGTATTCGACCGTTTTTACAAGGCCGACCCCAGCCGCTCAGCGGGCCGTGGCAGCGGTCTCGGCCTGGCCATCGCCCGCGAGAACGCGCGCCTCATGGGAGGAGATCTCACGGCGACCAACGCCCCGAGCGGCGGCGCCCGGTTCGTTCTGACCCTCCCCGCAGGCGATTTGTAACACGATCGTTACCTCACCGCGGCAGGCCTGTGAAGTCCGAGGTCAAACATGGACTCATGCAGATTTCATCAGCCAAGGAGGGAGAACGATGAAGAGACAATCGGCCGGCCTCATCAGACTGGTCTACGTGATCGGACTGTCGATCCTGCTCGTTGCCGCGATCGCCTTCGCAGCGGTTGGCTGCGGCGCGAGCAGCGATGTGGGCGACGGAGGCACCGTCAGCACCACCGCGCCTGCGGACACGACGACTACTACAGAGCCCCCCGGGCAGACCACCACCACCGCGCCGTCGGACACCACGACCACCAGCACCACCTTGGCCGAAGACACCATGACGGTACGGGTCTACTTCTCCCGCGACGAGAAAGTGAGTGCGGCCTCCCGCGTGATCCCGAGGACCCAGCAAGTGGGTGCCGCGGCAATGAAGGCCTTGCTCGAAGGGCCCACCGAGGTCGAGGAGCAGGGCGGGATGTGGAGCAGCGTCCCGAAGGGCACCACCTTCCTCGGCCTTGACATCAAGGACGGCATCGCCACCGTGGATCTCTCAAAAGAGTACTCGTCGGGCGGCGGCAGCCTGTCCATGATGATGCGTCTGGCCGAGGTCGTCTTCACTCTCACCCAGTTCCCGACCGTGGAGGGCGTGAACTTCAAGCTCGACGGCAAGCCGATCGACGTCCTCGGCGGGGAGGGGATCATCATCGACCACCCCATGAGCAGAGCCGACTATGAAGACATGTCGCCCGCCATCCTGGTGGAATCGCCCACCTTGGGCAACACGATCTCGAGTCCTGTGCAGATCACAGGCACCGCGAACGTGTTCGAGGCGGTCTTCCGCGTCAACATCGTCGACTATGACGGTCTCATCATCGCCGATAAGGTGGTCATGGCCACCTCAGGCACGGGGACCCGCGGCACGTTCGACGTCTCCGTCCCCTACAGGCTCACCAAAGCCGGCCTTGGCTCCATCATAGTGTTCGCCGAATCACCGAAGGACGGCTCCCCGATCAACGTGATCGAGATACCGATCATCCTTGAATGAGACTGCGCGCGCCGTACGCGGCGCGCGCACGGGCAGCATGACGTGAGGCCCTATCTTGCATCAGCCGCCCCCACGAGGATCCCGGCCCGCCCCGGCCGGCCTCGGGG
>Ga0105106_10004169_pt1 | contig 10322 bp, 10 predicted proteins | sample PPLLaktember2015_5_FD_79109 | JGI IMG/M metagenome (GOLD analysis project Ga0105106, IMG submission 79109) | Freshwater sediment microbial communities from Prairie Pothole Lake near Jamestown, North Dakota, USA - PPLs Lake P8 Core (1) Depth... | ecosystem: Environmental > Aquatic > Freshwater >... | reverse complement strand
GCGACGTGCGGGCGTTCGGGCACGGGCCGCTGAACGGCGCGGTCACCGTGGTCGATCCCCAGATGATCCGCTACGAGGTTCACGACGTGCCCCCGCTGTCGTACGTGGAGGGCTCGATCCTGTTCCCGACCGACGCCGTCCCGACCGGCCTCCAAACGTCGCCGGAGCCGGGACTGGACCAGGTCTTGGAGCAGGAGCGGCGCTGGGCGGCGGAGGCGAACGCGCTGCGGGCGCGACACGACGACCAGCGCCGATGGGTGTTCGTGTTGCTCGCGGCCGTCCTCGCGGGCATGCCCCTGCTCGTCCTGCTTGCCGCCCTGCGCGACCGCATCCCCGAGGTGCCGAGGCACCTGGAGGAACCGCCGGAGGAGGACCCCGTGCAGGGCGCGCTCCTGTGGTCGGCGTGGCGGGGCCACCTGTCCCCGCAGAACGCCTATCGGGCGCAGGTCCTGCGCCTCGTGCGGCTCGGCGCGATCGAGCTCGAGGCCGAGGGGCTCGTCACGGACCCCAAGGACCTGCGACTCGCCAAGCGGATGGACGCGCTGGACCTGCCGACACAGGCGGATCAGGACTTCCAGGTTCTCCTGTTCGGCAGCGGCGAGGACGCCGTCGACGAGGTGTCGGTGAGCAAGCCCAAGCCCCGGCCGGTCGGCGCCGCACCCTACGCGCGCTACCAGAGCTGGTGGCGCGGGGTCAGAGCGAGGTCGGGCGAGTCGATCCGCCGGATCCAGAAGGGCGACGCGCGGCTCGAGTCGACCCTGGCGTTCCTCCTCGCGGGCGCGGCGGCCGGGTACGGCATCTGGACGGCGGTGTGGGGCCTCGGCGGGGCGATCGGTTGGCTGCTCGTGCCCGTCTCGCTCCTCGCGCTGGTCGGCGCGCTCCGGGCGATCCCTGCCCGGGTCGAGCGGCCGATCCGCGAACGCGTCGCGAGGCTCACCGCGTTCCGACGCTACCTGAATGGATTCTCCGATCTGCCGAACGCCCCTGCGATGGCCGTGATCATCTGGGAGCGGTACCTGGAGTGGGCGGTCGCGCTGGGCGTCGCAGGGGAGGTCGAGAAGCAGGTGACGGCCCTCGTGCCGGTCGAGCAGCTGCGCTCGCCGCTCCCGGGCGGTCCGAGCGGCGTGGGCGGCGTGAACATGCTGCACGCGCTGACGACCGCCGCGCCTGCCCTCGTGATGCACTCCATGGCGAGCGCGAGCAGCGGATCGACGTCCGGTGGCTTCGGGTCGTCGAGCTCCTCGAGCGGGTTCTCGAGCGGCGGATTCAGCTCCGGCGGCGGCGGTGGAGGCGGCGGCACCGGCGGCGGCGCCGGCTGAGCCGCCTCAGGCCCGGGGCTTCGGTGCCCGGGAGCGCGCGGCCGTGGGCGTGGACCTCGGCCGCGTGGCGCGACGCTTCGCCGGAGCCTTGGTCGCCGCGCGCTTCGCGGCGGCGCGCTCCGCGCGTTCGCGGATGCCCCGCAGCATCGTGCGCTGCATGACGGTGTCTCCGGGACCGAGCACGAACCGAGCGGCCAGGGCCGCCACGGCCGGCGCGAACGCCACACGCGTGCGCACGAGCAGCCTCGTCGTCGCTCGACCGGCCGGCTCGACGACGAAGGCCCACGAGCAGTCGATCCACAGGCCGCCGCGATCCGCGGGATCGAGCTCCCGCCCCGTGATCGGGTCGCGGAGCGAATGGACGACCACCGCTCGACTCGGCTCGAGCCGCACGACCCTCCACACGCCCTTGGTCTCGTCGCACTCGGGCCCGTCGAGCCAGACGTCGCCTACCTCGATGGACTGCAGGCGCGGGAGGATCCCCCGGGCGTCGCCGAGGTGACGAGGGTCGAAGAACGAGTAGGCGTAGAAGCCGCCGCGGCCCCATCCCATCTGCGCGACGAAGGCCCAAACCACGTCCGCCGGCGCGGCGATCGTCTCGGCCCGCGTGGCGATCCAGCCGGCTTCGGCGACCAGGTCGTCCCCCGGGAGCTCGCGGATCTCCTCGTCCTCCGTGGCCCCGCTGCGCAAGAGATCCGGATGCAGCACCCCGTAGACGGTGTCGATCCCGTACTCGAGCGGAGCCGCGATCGGCGTCCCAGCGAGCGCCCTCCCGGCGCGCTCCCGCATCGTCTCCAGCATCGAACATCCCCCCTTGCGGCAATGGTCGATGCGCAGGCCGTCTCCGTCTGGGGGCAGAGGTCCCTCGTGCGGTGGGTCCCACCTCCCCCGCGGGAGGTCTCAGTCGAGCAGTCCCGCGATCCCTTGGCCGCCCTCGATCAACCACTGGACGGGGGCGCGCTCGACCACCTGCCGCAGCAGGGCTGCCACCAAGCCGTTCAGCGAACCGCGCTGCTCGGCGTCGTCCACCGCCGCGAGGAGGCCGGCGCGCAGGGATCGCTCGATCGTCTCGTCGTCCCAGCGTCCGGGGGCCGCACCGGGGGAGAGCGAGAGGACCAGCTCCTCGCGGGAGGTGCGCAGCTCGCATGCAGCGCCGTCCAGGCCATCGAGCACGATGCGCTGGAGCGTCGCGTCCAGGCCCTGTCCGGGGAACGGGGGGCGGGAACGGCACGGATCGCGGATCGCGAGTGCCCCGGCGGCCCGGGCGCCGTTCGTGAGCTCGATCGCGAGCAGCGCCATCGCTCCCACGGCGAGCGCCACGAGCGCCGCGGTCGCCACCTGTCTGCGGCTCACGGCTCGAGCCTCCTGCGCAGGACGAGCATCGGGGCGAGCGCCAGCGCGGCGAGCAGCGCACAGAACACGAACGAGCGACGGAACCCGCGCGTGACGGCGCGCTCCACGGACCCGAGGAGGTCGTCCCGCACCAGCTCGACCTCGGTATCCGTGCCGGCGCCGTGTCGGTCGAACGGGGCGGCGAGGTCCGGGATCTCGCCCCTCGGGGCCCGATCCAGGACGTCGCGGATGTCGAGCGCGAGCGGGATCTTGGTGGTGGCAGGGATCCGGCCGTCGATGATGACGGCCGTGGCGTTCAGCTTCGCGACGTCCGCAGCCCTGGTGAGGTCGTTCGCCAGGATCGGCGCCACGACGGCGAGGGCGAGCACCAGCCCGAGGTGCCGCACGCCGACCGTGAGCGTCGCCTTCCGGCCGGTCCCTCCCTCCCCCGTGAACGCCGCGTGCGTGAGCCCCGGTACCGCGAGGCCGAGTCCGATCCCGCAGAACGCGAGGGATGCGAGCGTGTACGCGAGGTCGCTCGAGGGCAGGAGGGCCAGCCCGACCAGCCCGGCGGCGAGCAGCAGGGCGCCGGAGGCGAGGGCGAGGGCCGCCGGCAACTCGGCGGCGAGGGGGCGCGCGAGGAGGGCGGCGATCGGGATGACGCTCACGATGGCGGCGCCCTGGATCGGCGGGTACCCGAACACGTCGATCACGAGCAGGACGCTCAGGAACAAGGCACCCACGAGCGCGCCGGAGACCAGGGCCAGCCCGAGGTTGGCCGGCATCGTCCGCCACAGCGGCGGCCTCCAGCCCTCCTCGAGGATCGCGGCGACGTGCGAGCCGGCCGTGGCGAGCAGCGCCGCCCCGGCGACCGGCGCCTGCGCGACGAAGATCGCCCTCCAGTCGAACGCCTGGGTAAGGATGCCGCCGAGCGCGGGCCCCGTCGCCGCTCCGAACGTCCCGGCCAACGTCCAGATCGCGATGCCGCGGGCGGTCGACCCGGCCAGAGCGCCGAGCACGGGGACGGACCCAGCGAGCAGGAGCGCGGCGCCGAGTCCCTGCACCGACCGCGCGGCGACGAGGGACATGAGCGAGCCGGCCACCGCGCACGCGATGGACGCCCCGAGGAAGACGATCGCCCCGGCGCCTAGGAGGACGTGCGCCCGAGCCTTGTGCACGATCAGGACGAGCGCGAGTGCGGCGACGGCGACGACGAGGTTGTAGGACGTGATGACCCAGGCGATGCCCTCGATCGTGGTGTCGAAGGCCCCGTAGAGATCGGGGAGCGCGAGGACGACGATCGAGGAGTCCGCGAAGGCGACCGCGACGGCGACGGCAACCGCCACGAGGAGCACCGCCCGCCACGTTGGCCGGGACACCGACGATCGGTCCATGGAGGCCAAGTATGTCTCGGACCCGCCGTCGGTCGCCTCGCAGGCACCCGGCGGCCGGGCAGGGACACCTAGACGGTCGACGGCAGAGGCGGCTCGTGTGGTCGAGCCAGGCCCTGCCCCGAGCTCGCCACCTGCGGGACGACCTGCTCGGTCCTGCGCGTGTCGCGGCGGACGCGTTCCACGACCATCCGCAGCGGAACCGCGATCGGCGCGACGATCGCGGCGAAGAGCATCAGGACGACGAGGACCACCGTGCGGAGTCCTCGACCCGTTCGGCGAGCGAGCCGCGTGCTCACGCCTGCATCGTCGCACACCCCGGTGCCATCTGGTTGTCCGCTCCGCTAGCCTGCTGCCTTCGAGAGGAGACGCCACGTCGATCGTCGCACGGGTCACGTCCCTTGGCACGCTTCCCACCGACCCGGAGGAGGAGCGCGTCCGCAAGGCCACGCTCACGCTCTCGACCGTCCTGATCTGCGTGCTGACGCCGGCCTGGATCGGCATCTACTTCGCCCTCGGGCTCCCCGTCTCCGCCGCGATCCCACTCGCGTACCTGATCGTCTCCCTCGTCTCGATCGCGGTCTTCGCGAGGACCAAGCGGTATAGCGCGTTCCGTCTCATCCAGCTCACGCTGCTCCTCGTGCTGCCGTTCCTCCTGCAGTGGTCGCTCGGCGGGTTCGCCGCCTCGAGCGGGGTCGCCCTGTGGGCCCTCACCGCGCCGCTCGGCGCCCTGATGTTCGCCGGCACCCGAGAGGCGGTCCCGTGGTTCGCCGCGTACCTGGCCCTCCTCGGGGTGTCGGCGGGGCTCGAGCCGTTCCTCGATCCGGTCGAGATGCCCTCGGCGATCCGGGTCGGGTTCTGGGTCGGCAACGTCGCAGGGGTCTCGCTCACGGCCTACCTGCTGCTCCAGTACTTCGTGCGGGAGCGGGACCGTGAGCACGAGCGCTCGGAGCGCCTGCTGCTCAATGTCTTGCCGGAGGCCGTCGCGTCCAGGCTCAAGCGCCGCGAAGAGGTGATCGCGGACCGGTTCCCCGAGGCGACCGTGCTGTTCGCCGACATCGTCGGCTTCACCCCGTTGTCGGCAACCCTGTCACCGGAACGCGTGGTCGAGCTCCTGGATGACGTGTTCAGCTCGTTCGATCGTCTCGCCGACGAGCGCGGGCTCGAGAAGATCAAGACGATCGGGGACGCGTACATGGTCGCCGGCGGCATCCCCGTGCCGCGTCCGGATCACTGCGAGGCGGTGGTCGGCATGGCCCTGGCGATGTTGGCCGAGGTACGGCACCGCGATGGGCTCGAGCTGCGCATCGGGGTCGACACCGGTCCGGTCGTGGCCGGGGTGATCGGTCGCCGGAAGTTCATCTACGACCTCTGGGGCGACACGGTGAACACGGCGAGTCGGATGGAGAGCCACGGCCTTCCCGGTCGGATCCATGCGACCGAGCGCGTCGTCGCGCGGCTAGGGGAGACGTACCGGTTCGAGCCGCGAGGGATGATCGAGATCAAGGGCAAGGGCCCGATGGAGACCTGGCTCGTCGCCGTCGAGGCCGTATAGGATGCCCCGCATGGCCGAGCGGCGGGTGGTGATCCGCAAGGACGGGCCGTACCGCGTGGAGGGCGATGTCCCTCTCCTGCGGACGGCGATCGTCGAGACCGAGTACGGCGAGCCGGTCGAGTGGGACGAGGGCCCCGGGTTCCCGACGCCGGAGTCAGGATGGTACGAGATCTGCCGCTGCGGCCTCTCGTCGCGCAAGCCGTTCTGCGACTCGACGCACGAGCGCGAGACGTTCGACGGCACCGAGCGAGCCGATAGGAGGCCGAGCACGATCCGCCGGTTCCCGTTCGAGGGCGACGGCGTCGTGATGACGGACGACAAGATGTTCTGCACCCACGCCGGCTTCTGCGGCGACCGGTTCACCAACGTCTGGGCGATGATCGAGGAGACCGCGGATCCGGACGTCCGCGAGCGGCTCATGGACATGGTCCGCAAGTGCCCGTCGGGCCGGCTGGCGTACCAGGTGCCTCCGGACCCCGAGGACGTCGAGCCCGGGTTCGAGCCCTCGATCGGCATCGAGCCGAACGGGCCCATGTGGGTGCGCGGTCGGATCCAGATCGTCTCGGAGGACGGGACCGAGTGGGAGGTGCGCAACCGGGTGACGCTCTGCCGGTGCGGGCGGTCCCGCAACAAGCCCTACTGCGACGGGACGCACCAGCGCGTCGGGTTCAGCGACCCGGCCGAGCCCTCGTAGCGGCTACCCGCTCGCCCAGGCCCACCCGGCGCCCTCACGCACGAACCTGCCGAACGGCGCCTCGAAGTGCGACGTGGACACGAGTCGACCCTCTCGCTCGATCCGCTCGAGGAGCTCCGAGCGCGTGGCGGCCGCGCGCTCCGGCCACAGGTCGGAGCTGCCGTTCAGCCCCGGCTGTAGCAGCTGGGCGGGGTGGTTGACCGTGTCGGCGGAGACGATCGCTCGCTCGCCGTCCGAGTCGATCAGGACCACCTGGTGTCCGGGGGTATGGCCGGGTGCGTGGAGCAGGGTGAGCTCGTCGGTGACGGCGACCGAGCCCTCGGAGACCCGCAGGCGACCCACCGCCTCGATCGGGGCGAGCGCCGTCTCGAAGATCCGCCTGTCCAGGTCGTCGCTCGCGTTGCGCATCAGCTCCAGATCGGCGCGGTGGACCACGTACGACGCGTTGGGGAAGAACGGATCCGACGTTCCTTCGGCGACGTTCCAGCCCAGGTGATCGTCGTGGACGTGCGTGATGAGCACCTGGTCGACGTCCGATGGGTCCACGCCGACCGCCGTGAGCTCCTGGGGGAGCATGCCGCGCACGCCGGACCAGGAGAAGGCCGGCGCGGTCGCCGGGCCCACGCCCGTGTCCACGAGCACGGTGAGCCCTCGCGAGCGGAGCACGAAGCAGTGCGCGTGCAGCCGCCAGCGATCGCCGTCGAACGCCTCCGGGTAACGCTCGCGAGCGGTGGTCCAGGTCGACGCGGAGCCACCCGGGAAGCTGTCCGTGGCCGGCGCGCTCGCGCGCACGACCGCGTCGCACAGCGCGATCACCTCCACCTCGCCGACCCACCTCGCCCCGTGCGGCACGAGGCGGGAGTCTAGCCGAGCTCGTCCCGGGCGGCGGCCGTCAGCCCACGCGGCATCGTGACGCCGGTGTGCGACCGGACCGCGACGTGCGCGTGACGCGCCGGGGGCGGGCCGAGGAGGAGGTCGGAACGCGTGAAGGGAGCGCTCGCTAGCCCACGTACCCCTCGACGGTGTCGGCGTCCCGAGGGACGGCCTCGTCGGGGTCCAGACCTGCCGCCCGTCGGGCGCGTCGCTGACGCAGGAGGTCGTACAGCTGATCGAGCTGGACCTCGATGTCCCTCAGACGGGCGCGCTCACGGGTGGAGGCCTCTCCTCGGGACTCCTTGGCGAAGAGCGCGTGCTCCTCGTCGGCGAGCGCCCCGATCCTGCCGATGACCTCCTGGTCGTCCATCTCGTCCTCCACCCGCAGCCTACCGAAGACACGGGCGCTCGGCGAGGAACCCGGCCCACGCGCCGGGGCACGCAGTGGGGACGCTCAGAGGTCGGCCGGGACGGAGGCCGGCCCGCCGACCCGCTCGACCTCGGGTCGGAGCGGCGGGCCCCCGGGGATCCAGCGGTTCGCGACGACCGCCGCGAGCAGCAGCACCAGGCCGCCGATCACGAGCGAGACCCGGAAACCGCTCATGAAGGACTCGTGGAACGCGTGGATGACGGCGCCCGCCTGCGCGTCCGGGAGGCCCGACAGGAGGGCCGGATCGAGGCTGCCCCGTCCGGCCGCCGCATCGAGCGCGGCCCGTTGCTGCGGCGCGAGACCGATGGCCCGGAGCGCCGGATCGAGCGTGGACGACATCCGCGCGGTGAGGACCGACCCGAGCAGCGCGATGCCGAAGACCCCGCCGACCTCCCGAGATGTGTTGGTCGTCGCCGATCCGAGCCCGGCGCGCTCGGGACCGACCGCGTTCATGACCGCCGCCGTCATCGGGGTCATCGTGGAGCCCATGCCGTGACCCATGAGCACGAACACCGGCAGCATCCAGCCGTACGAGGTGTCGACGTCCAGCCGCGAGAGCGCGAGCAGTCCGCCCCCGGCGAGCAGCAGCCCGTAGGTCATCGGCAGGCGCGAGCCGTGCTTGGAGGCGAACCGCCCGGCGTTCGGGGCGGTGAGGATGATCGCGACCGTCATCGGCAGGAACCGGACGCCCGCTTCGAACGGCGTGTAGCCGCGGATCAGCTGCATGTACAGCGAGAGGAAGAAGAAGGTCGCGAACATCCCGAGCGAGACCGCGAACGCGACGGTGTTCCCTGCGGAGAAGGCGGGGATCCGGAACAGGCGCAGCGGCATCATCGCCGTCGGGCTGTGCAGCTCCCAGCCGAGGAAGGCGACGAGCAGCACGCCGGCGGCGGCGAGCGAGGCGAGGATCGTCGGATCCGTCCAGCCCTTCGCGTTGGCCTCGATCAGCCCGTAGGTGGCGGCGAGGAGGGCGCCGCTGCCAAGGACGAGCCCCGGCAGGTCGAGCTCACGCATGATCTCAGACCGCGACTCCCGCACGGTCCGCGTGGCCGTGATGAATGCGATGACCCCGATCGGCACGTTGAGGAAGAACACGGACTGCCAGCCCAGGTGCTCGACCATGAGGCCGCCCACGGTCGGGCCCAGCGCCAGCGCCAGCGCCGACATCCCCGCCCAGAGCCCGATCGCCTTCGCCCGCTCGTGCGGCGGGAAGGTGACCGCGATGATCGACAGCGTGCCCGGCATGAGCAGCGCGGCGCCCGCCCCCTGCAGCGCCCTGGCGCCGATCAACTGGGCCGTCGAGGCGGAGAGCCCGCAGAGCGCCGAGGCGATCGTGAAGATCGTGAGGCCGAGCAGGAACATGCGCTTGCGGCCGTAGCGGTCGCCGGCGATGCCGCCGGTGAGCAGGAGCGAGGCGAACACGAGCACGTACCCGTCCACGATCCATTGCAGCCCGCTCACGCCCGCTCCGAGCTCGCGGCTGATGCTCGGCAGGGCGACGTTCACGACCGTGTTGTCGAGCATCGCCATCGCGAGGGCGAAACACATGGTGAGCAGGACGAGGACCTTCTCGCGGGCGTCGTCGCCTTCGAACCCGAGCACGTAGACCCCCCGATCCGGTTCGCTGGACCCTCAATCGCTGTGCGACGGTCCGGCAACTGTACCGGTGTATCGTCGAAGGGATCCGCGGTTCAGGCGACGGCGTCGTGCACGGAGACCGCGAGGTCGTTCGTCTCGCCGATCCGCGCCCCTGGGCGCACGTCCAGGAGGACCCAGGTGACGTCGCCGTCCTCCCACATGCAGATCCCCGCGCCGAGCGCGCCCGAGATCGGTGCGCAGAGGTAGGTGACGCCGTCGACCATCCGATCGGTCCGCTCCGACGTCTCGAGCGTCCCGTTGTAGCCGCCCGTGAACCCTTGCGCGAAGGCGTCGAAGGCCTCGGTCGGTCCCGCCGATCCGCCGTCGGTCCCACGGATCCACATGAGGGCGGCCTCGGGGGCCGACCCGCCGCCGTAGAAGGCCATGTCGGCATCCAGCCCGTCGGCCTCCGAGGCGGCTCGGAAGGAGTCGGCGGCGGCCTCGGTCTGCGCCGTCGAGATCCGCTGCAGGTCCGAGACGGCCTCGGGGAAGTCGAGTTCGGGTCCGCGCAGTCCGATGAACCAGGCGATGACGGCGGCGCCGACGACCGCGGCGGCGATCCCGGCCGCGCGGCCGATCCTTCGTTGGGGTCCCTGGGCCGACGCGAGAGGGAGCGGGGGCGCCGGCCATGGGGCCGATGCGCGGTCCAGCGGCCGGTAGCAGCGCCAGCAGAAGGCGGCGGAGGGGGTGTTGTCCGCGCCGCATCCCACGCATGCGCGGACCTGCGGATCCCTCCCGCCCGGTCCGTCGTCGGTCGTGGTCGGAGTCTGCATCGGCGGTCGACCTCTCAGTCACCATCGGCACCGAGCGGACCGACCTGAGCGGTGTGGCGGGGACCCCGCCTCCGCGAGCGGATGGACCTGGCCGCGCGCCCGTCCCTCGACCCAGGTCTACGTCGGGCGACGGAGCGTCGCCAGGACCTGCCGGATCTCCGGCTCGGCGTCGTGGACGAGGTCGCCGGAGACGTGTCGGTTGCCGTACCGGACGTCCTCGTACATGCGGGTGAGGCGCGCGAACCCTCGCTCCACGTCGGGGAAGGCCTCGACGACCCGGGGGAGGAACTCGCTGGGCGTGAGCGACGGCTCCTTTC
>Ga0105106_10004168_pt1 | contig 10323 bp, 9 predicted proteins | sample PPLLaktember2015_5_FD_79109 | JGI IMG/M metagenome (GOLD analysis project Ga0105106, IMG submission 79109) | Freshwater sediment microbial communities from Prairie Pothole Lake near Jamestown, North Dakota, USA - PPLs Lake P8 Core (1) Depth... | ecosystem: Environmental > Aquatic > Freshwater >... | reverse complement strand
GTCGACGTACCCGCGCCACCCTGGATCACGTCGACCACGAATTCCTCCAGCAGCGTGCCGTTGCGCACTTCCTCGCACGCCTGCGCGATCGCGTGCGTTTTGGCGTCGTCGAGGAGCCCAAGCTCGTTGTTCGCGAGCGCAGCCGCCTCCTTCACGCACGCGAGGGCCGCGACGAGGTCGGGATAGATCGAGATCGGCGTGCCGGTGATCGGGAAATTCTCGAGCGCGCGCAGGGTGTGGACGCCGTAGTAGGCGCTGTCGGGCACTGAGCGCTCGCCGAGCAGGTCGTGCTCGCGGCGCATGCGGGCTGACGCCATCGATCTTCTCCATGTCCGGCGCGAACGGCCCAGCCGAGCGCCTACGGGATATTATCCGCCGCACCGCGCTTTCCCGAAGCGCGCGGGGCTCGCCGCCCCTGTTCGTCCGGCTGTCTGGACATCGCTCTCCGCTTGAGCTAGATTGAATCAGCCTGCCGCGTAAGCCTCTTCCACTGGGAGTAGAAAAATGACACGTCTTCCACTCGTCCTCGCTTCGTCTTTTGCTTTTGCCCTGTCCGGTTGCGGAGACAAGCCGGCACCGAAACCCAAGACCGAAGCCCCGGCCGCAACGACGCCGGCGACCGCGCAGACTTCGGATACCTTGAAGAAGGTGAAGGAGACCGGTGTCATCCGCATCGGGCACCGCGACGTCTCGGTTCCGTTTTCGTACCTCGACGACAAGCAACAGCCGGTCGGCTACGCGATGGATATCTGCATGAAGGTCGTGGACGCGGTAAAAAAGGAGACAGGCAGGCAGGACATCAAGGTCGAGTACGTGCCGGTGACCTCGCAGACGCGCATCCCGGTGCTGGTCGGCGGCAACATCGACATCGAGTGCGGCTCGACCACCAACAGCGTCGAGCGCCAGAAGCAGGTGGCGTTCGGTCCCACCTATTTCATGACCGGCACCAAGCTGCTTGTGAAAACGTCCTCCGGCATCAAGGGCTACGACGACCTCAAAGGCAAAACGGTCGTGTACACCCAGGGCACGACCAACGAGCGCGCGATGAAAGCGTACAACGACGAGAAAAAGCTCGGCATCAACTTCATTCCCGCCAAGGACCACGGCGAATCGTTCCTCGCGGTCGACACCGGGCGCGCAGTCGCTTTCCCGATGGACGACATCCTGCTCTACGGCCTGCGCGCCAGCGCGAAGAATCCCGCCGACTTCGCGGTCGTGGGGGAGTTTCTTTCGGATGACCCCTACGGGCCGATGCTCCGCAAGGGCGACGCCGCCTTCAAGAAAGTGGTCGACGACGCGGTGGGCGCCCTCTACAAGAGCGGCGAGATCGAGAAGATCTACGCGAAGTGGTTTCAGTCCCCGGTCCCGCCCAAAGGGATCAACCTGAACGTCCCGATGTCCGATGCGCTGAAAGAGCTCGTCAAGAACCCGAACGATACCGGCGTGGGGGCGTGCGGCAAGATGAAGTGCTGAGAACCGACCTCTTCAAACCCGGCCCGTAAAGGCGGCTGAAGTCAGCCACGCCGCCGCGGGCGGCGGGAAGGCGCGGCCGCCGCTCGAGGCGTAACGCAACATGGACTTCAGCGTCTTCCTGCAGCCCGCCTTCTCCGGCGGCGGCACCTATCTCGACTGGGTGCTCTCGGGCATCAAGTGGACGCTGCTCGTGTCCATTCTCGGCTGGGTGATCGCTTTCTCGGTCGGATCGGTGCTCGGGGTCATGCGCACCGCGCCGCTGGCGCCGCTCCGGGCGGTCGCCACCGCCTACGTCGAGCTCTTCCGCAACGTTCCGCTGCTCGTCCAGATGTTCATCTGGTATTTCGTGCTGCCGGAGATCGTGCCGGAGGGCCTGGGCACGTGGATGAAAACGCAGATGCCGATGCCGGAATTCTGGAGCGCCGTGCTGTGCCTCGGGTTCTATACGGCTTCGCGCGTCGCCGAACAGGTGCGTTCCGGCATCCAGTCGATACCCAGAGGGCAGACCGAGGCGGCGCTCGCCATGGGCCTCACGCTGCCGCAGGCCTACCGCCACGTCCTGCTGCCTATGGGCTATCGCATCGTGATTCCGCCGCTCACGTCGGAATTCCTGACGATATTCAAGAACTCCTCGGTCGCGCTCGTGATCGGGGTGCTCGAGCTCACCGCGCAGGCGCGCCAGATTTCCGAATACACCTTCCGCACCTTCGAAGCGTTCACCGTCGCCACCGTCGTGTACCTCCTGATCACGCTCGCCGTGATCGTCGCGATGCGCGCGCTCGAGCACCGCGTGCGGGTGCCGGGCTACATCGGCACGTCGGGCAAGTAGGGCGCGATGTTCACGAACTTCGATTTCGACGTCATCGAGCGCTCGCTGCCTTACCTCTGGCAGGGCATGCTCTTCTCGCTCGGTCTCACGGCGCTGGCGATGATAGGCGGGATCGTGCTCGGCACGTTGCTCGCGCTCATGCGCCTGTCGGGATACGCGCTCATCAGCGCGCCTGCGAGCGCCTACGTGAACCTGCTGCGCTCTACCCCCCTCATCCTGGTCATCTTCTGGTTCTATTTCCTGGTCCCGCTCGCGATGAAGGCGTTGAGCGGCGACGCCTACGCGACCGGTATCGGCCCTTTCTACTCGGCGCTCATCGCGTTCACGATGTTCGAGGCGGCTTACTACTGCGAGATCATACGCGCCGGCATCCAGAGCGTGCCGCGGGGACAGGTGCACGCGGCTTACGCGCTGGGGCTTAACTACTGGCAGGCGATGGGCCGCATCGTGCTGCCGCAGGCTTTTCGTAACATGATCCCGATCCTGCTCACCCAGGGAATCATCCTGTTTCAGGATACGTCGCTCGTGTACGTGGTGGGGCTCACCGACTTCATGGGCGCCGCGAGCAAGGTCGCGCAGCGCGACGGGCGTCTCGTGGAAATGTATCTCTTCGCGGCGCTCGTCTACTTCATACTGTGCTTCGGCGCCTCTCTCTTCGTCAAGCGCCTGCAGGTGCGCTACTCGCCGGCATCACGTTGATAAACGGCGCATCAGCGCCTCTAGGTTTCCCCTCTCCCCCCGGGAGAGGGGCAAGGGGTGAGGGAAAATGATTTCCATCGAATCGATCAGCAAGTGGTACGGCGCCTTCCAGGTGCTGAAAGACTGCACCACGCGCGTGGAGAAAGGCGAGGTCGTCGTGGTGTGCGGTCCGTCGGGGTCGGGAAAATCGACGCTCATCAAGTGCGTGAACGGCCTCGAGCCTTTTCAGAAAGGCCGCATCACCGTGGACGGCGTGTCGGTGGGGGATCCGCAAACCGATCTCTCGAAGCTGCGCTCGCGCATCGGCATGGTGTTCCAGAACTTCGAGCTTTTTCCCCACATGAGCGTGACGCAGAACATTGCGCTTGCGCAGGTGAAAGTGCTGGGCCGCTCGAAGGCGGAGGCGGCGGCGCGGGCGCAGTCGCTCCTGAAGCGCGTGGGGCTCGAGATCCAGGCTGACAAGTACCCCGGCCAACTCTCCGGCGGACAGCAGCAGCGGGTGGCGATCGCGCGCGCGCTCGCGATGGACCCGATCGCGATGCTCTTCGACGAGCCCACCTCGGCGCTCGACCCCGAGATGATCAACGAGGTGCTCGACGTGATGGTCGAGCTCGCGCAGGAAGGCATGACCATGATGGTCGTCACGCACGAGATGGGTTTCGCGCGCAAAGTGGCGCACCGCGTGATCTTCATGGACGAAGGCGAGATCGTGGAAGACGCGACGAAGGAGGAGTTCTTCGGCAGCCCGCGCTCGGAGCGGGCGCAGCTGTTTCTCTCGAAAATCCTGCACCACTAGGCAGTCAGCCGCTCCATCAGCCGCCGCAGGAACGTCTCGCACGCGGCCACCTGCGCGAGCTCGATGTATTCGTCGGGCTTGTGCGCCTGGTCTATGGAGCCGGGGCCGCACACGACCGAGGCGATTCCCGCGCGCTGGAACTGCGACGCCTCGGTGCCGTAGGACACTTTTCCGATCTCGGCCGTGCCGGTGAGCTCGTGCACGAGCGCGACGATCTCGGTCTCCGCCGCGGTATCGAGCGCGGGAATCTCCGACATCTGCACGATCTCGAACCCCGCTTTGCGGTCGATCGCCTGCATCTCGGGCTCTATATGCTCACGCACGTGCGACTCGAACTCGGCGAGCAATGCCGCGGGATCGTCACCGGGGAGGTGCCTCACCTCGAAATCGAAGCTGCACTCGTGGGGGACGATGTTGAGCGCGGTGCCGCCGCGGATGACGCCCGTGTGAACGGTCGTATGCGCGACGTCGAAACCGCGGTCGTACGGCCCGCCGTCGCGCAGCCGCCGCGCCATGCCCTTGAGATAGGCGATGCCTTCGGCCGCCGCCTCGACGGCGTTCACCGCCCTGGGCGCATATGCCGAGTGCGCCGCGAGGCCGCGCACCGAGCAGCGATAGCTGCGCTTGCCCTTGTGCGCGATCACCGGCGTCATGAGTGTCGGCTCGCCGACGACGCATCCCGAAGGCTGCACGCCGGCGCGCGCGAGGTCCGCGATGAGCCGGCCGACGCCGATACAGCCGACCTCCTCGTCGTAGGAGAGCGCGAGGTGCAGCGGCTTATTCAGGCGCGCGACATACAGCGGCAGAAGCGCGAGCGCGATCGCGATGAAGCTTTTCATGTCGGACGTGCCGCGGCCGTAGAGCCGCCCGCTCGCCTCGACCGCCTGGAAAGGGTCGGTGTCCCACGCCTGGCTTTCGACGGGGACGACGTCGGTGTGCCCGGAGAGGACGAGCCCGCCCGGGCCGCGCGGGCCGAGCGTCGCGAAAAGGTTCGCCTTGCGCCGATCGTCGTCGAAAGTGAGGCGCACGTCGGCGCCGAGCGGGCGCAGGTGCTCGCGCACGAAGTCGATCAGCGCCATATTGGACTCGCGGCTCACCGTCGGAAAGGCGACGAGCTTCTCGATCATCGCGACGCACGCTGCAGAATTGTTCAGATCGGTCACGGCTTCCCCGGGTTAGGTGTTGCGGTCGTGCTCACTCGCGGCCGGGTCCAGCATAGGTGGCGCCTCGCGGCGCTGTCAACGCGCTTAAAGCCGCGCACTCGCGGCGTCGGCACGCTCTTTGTGCGGTATGCTTTGCGGCGACCCCGCCAGAGGAGCTCGTCATGAAAGCACTGCTCGCCGCATTCGCGTTCGCGCTCACCCTGTGGGCCGCGCCGCTGCACGCAGCCGACATCTCGATCGCCCTCGGCGCCGACGTGACCTCGATCGATCCGCACTTCCACAACCTCACGCCCAACAACAACGTCGCCAATCACGTCTTCGAAACGCTGGTGGCGAAAGACGCGCGCGGCCGGCTCGCGCCGGCGCTCGCCGAATCGTGGCGCGCGGTCGACGACGTCACGTGGGAATTCAAGCTGAGGAAAGGGGTGAAGTTTCACGACGGGTCGGATTTCACCGCGGCCGATGTCGCGTTCTCGATCGACCGCGTGCCGACCGTGCCCAACAGCCCGTCGCCTTTCACCACCTACAGCAAGCAGATCACCGAGAAAATCGTCGTCGATCCGCTCACCATACGCTTCAAGACGGCTGCGCCCTACCCGCTCATGCCGACCGATCTCTCCACCATCATGATCGTTTCCAGCCGCGCCGCGAAAGGCGCGGCGACCGAGGACTTCAACAGCGGCAAGGCCGCCGTCGGGACCGGTCCGTTCAGGTTCGTGCGCTGGCAGAAAGGCGATCGCATCGAGCTCGCGCGCTTCGATGGCTACTGGGGGCCGAAAGCGCCGTGGGACAAAGCCGTCCTGCGCGTGATCACTTCGGACCCGACGCGAGTCGCTTCGCTCCTCGCGGGCGAAGTGCGTGCGATCGAAAACGTGCCGACGGCCGATCTCGCGAAAGTCGCCAAGCACGGCGACCTGTCGGTCTACCGCATCGTTTCCCACCGCGTCATGTACGTCCACATGGACAGCGCGCGCGACAAATCGCCTTTCGTCACCGACAAGGCCGGGCGCCCGCTCGAGCGCAATCCGCTGAAGGACGCGCGGGTGCGGCGCGCCATGTCGAAAGCGATCAACCGCCAGGCGCTGGTCGAGCGCGTGATGGAAGGCGCGGCGCGCGCCACCGGGCAATTGCTGCCCGAAGGCATGTTCGGCTACTCGCCGGCGCTCAAGGCGGGGCGCTACGATGTCGAAGGCGCGAAGAAGCTTCTCACTGAGGCCGGCTATCCGGACGGTTTCGGCATCACGATCCACGCGACGAACAACCGCTACGTGAACGACGAGCAGGTCGCGCAGGCGATCGCGCAGATGCTCACGCGCGCGGGCATCGTCACCCGAGTCGACGCCATGCCTTCGTCGGTTTTCTTTTCGCGCGCGAACAAGCTCGAGTTCAGCATGTACCTTGCCGGCTGGGGCTCGGACACGGCCGAGGCGTCTTCGCCGCTGAAAGCGCTGCTCGCGACTTTCAGCAAGGAAAAAGGCATGGGCCAGGCGAACCGCGGCCGCTATTCGAACCGCAAGATGGACGCGCTCCTCGACCAGGCGCTCGCGACCGTCGACGACGCGCGCCGCGAGAAGCTCCTGCGGCAGGCGACCGAAATCGCCATGTCGGACGTGGGCATCATCACCCTCTATCACCAGGAAAACGTCTGGGCCGCGCGCAAAGGCATCGCCTACACCCCGCGCGCCGACGAGCGCACCTTCGCCCACCAGTTCCGGCCGCAGTAACAGCCGATGGGACGACGCATCGCGACGCTCGTTCTCGTTTTCGCCGCCGCGGCGCTCGCAGGGGGGCCGTGCGCCACCGCCGCCGAGCTGCGCATCGGGCTCTCGGCGGACGTGACGACGCTCGATCCGCATTTCGTCGCGGCGCAGCCCAATCTCACCGTGCAGCAGCACGTCTTCGAGGGGCTCGTGCGCATCGACGAGCGCGGGCGGGTGACGCCCGGAATCGCGGTGTCGTGGACGACGCCCGACCCGCTCACGTGGGAGCTCAGGCTGAAGCCCGGAGTGAAGTTCCACGACGGATCCGAGCTCACCGCGGAGGACGTGGTGTTCTCGCTCGAGCGCCCGCTCACCATCAAAGGCAGTCCGGGCGGCTACGCCACGTACGTAAAGCCGATCACGGAGAAGCAGATCGTCGACCGCCACACGCTGCGGCTCAAAACCACGGCGCCGTACGGGCCGCTCCTGCAGGACCTCGCGCACGTCCTGATCGTCTCGAAGCGCGCGGCGGCGCAGGCGCGCGGCGAGGATTTCGACAGCGGCAAGGCGGCGATCGGCACCGGCCCTTTCAGGCTCGTCAGGTTCGCGCGAGGCGATCGCGTGGAGCTCGCGCGGCACGATGCTTACTGGGGCGCCCGGCCGGCGTGGGACAAAGTGACGTTGCGCATCATGCCGAGCGACCCGGTGCGCACGGCCTCGCTCCTTTCGGGCGAGCTCGACGCGATCGAGCACGTGCCGACTGCCGATCTCGCGCGGCTGCGCAAGAGCGGCGCGCACCGCCTGGCGCAGACGGTCTCGTGGCGCACGATCCTGCTGCACCTGGACCAGCATCGCACTTCGCCGCCGGGCGTATCGGACAAGGCCGGAAAGCCGCTGGCCGCGAATCCGTTCAAGGACATCCGGGTGCGCCGCGCGATGTCGAAAGCGATCAACCGCCAGGCGATTGCCGAGCGCGTCATGGAAGGCCTGTCGCTGCCCGCCGCGAACGTGGTCTCGCCCAGCGTGATCGGCCACGACCCCGCGGTGAAGCCCGACGCGTACGATCCCGAAGGCGCGAAGAAGCTCCTCGCGGAAGCCGGTTATCCCAACGGCTTCACCATCCGGCTCTCGGCGCCCAACAACCGCTACATCAACGATGAACAGGTGGCGCAGGCGTGCGCGCAGATGTTCTCGCGCATCGGGATCACGACCCGTGTCGAGGCGATGCCGCTCGCGGTGTATCTCGGCAAAGCGCGCGGCCAGGAGTTCGGCGTGGCGCTGCTCGGCTGGGGCTCGCTCGCCGCCGACCTCGCGCTGCGCTCTCTGGCGGCGACGCCGAACGCCGACAAAGGCCACGGCGCGTGGAACTGGGCGCGCTATTCGAATCCCGCGCTCGACACGCTCGTGCAGCAATCGCTGGCGACGGTCGACCCGGCGCAGCGCGAGAGTGCGGCGCGCGCCGCCAGCGCGTTCGCGGCGCGCGAAGCGGTATTCATTCCGCTCCATTACCAGGTGGTGACGTGGGCGATGAAGCGCTCGCTCGATTACGCCGCGCGCACGGACGAGTTCACGTTCGCGCACCACTTCCGCCCCGCGAAATAACGAGGCTACATTGGCGTATGCATTACACGTCGGTTACTCCCCTCCCCGGCCTCGGGTGGGGGGAGGGTTAAGGGGAGGGGGAGGGGCTATCGTGTCCCGGTTTTTATGATTCTCTACGTTGTCCGCCGGCTGGCGCAAAGCGCGCTCGTGCTGTTCGTCATGTCCGCGCTCGTGTTCGCGGGCGTCTACGCGATCGGCAACCCCGTCGACATCCTCATCAACCCGCAGGCGGACCAGGCGGAGATCGAGCGCGCGACCGCCGCGCTCGGCCTCGACCAGCCGCTGCCGCTCCAGTACTGGAATTTCCTGGCGGGCGCTTTCGCGGGCGAGCTCGGCCGCTCGTTCGCATCCAACGTCTCGGCGCTCGACCTGATCCTGCAGCGCATGCCGGCGACGGTCGAGCTCGCGCTCACCGCGATGGTGATCGCGATCCTGCTCGGGCTGCCGCTGGGCTTGTGGGCGGGGCTCAAACCGGACACCGCCGCGGCAAAGACGATCATGGCGGGATCGATACTAGGTTTCAGCCTTCCGACGTTCTGGGTCGGCCTCATGCTCATCATGGTGTTCTCGGTGTGGCTGGGGTGGCTCCCGCCGACCGGCCGCGGAGAGACCGTGCCGCTCTTCGGAATCGAGGTGAGCTTCCTCACCTGGGACGGGCTACGCCACCTTTTCATGCCGGCGCTCAACCTCGCGCTGTTCAAGCTTGCGCTCCTGATCCGCCTCACGCGCGCCGGCACGCGCGAAGCGATGGTGCAGGACTACGTGCGCTTCGCGCGCGCCAAGGGCGTCTCCGAGACGCGCATCGTCCGCGTGCACGTGCTCAAGAACATCCTCATCCCCATCGTCACCGTGATCGGCCTCGAATTCGGCTCGGTGATCGCTTTCGCCATCGTCACCGAGACGATCTTCGCGTGGCCGGGCATGGGCAAGCTCCTGATCGATTCGATCAACGTGCTCGACCGCCCGGTGATCGTCGCCTATCTGCTCGTGATCGTCGTGCTCTTCGTCATGATCAACCTCGTGGTCGACCTCCTCTATACCGCGCTCGACCCGCGGGTCCGGCTGCAGGCTGCGCGCACGTGACCGCGATCGCCGCCCCCGTTTCGCGCTCGAGCGAGCTCTTCGCGAGCTTCGTCCGGAGCCGGATCGCGCTCGCCGCGCTCGTGCTCCTGTGCGCGATCGTTCTCGCGGCGGTGTTCTCGCCCGTCATCTCGCCGCAGAACCCGTACAACCTCGCCGAGCTCGACATCATGGATTCGAAAATGCCTCCGGGCACGAAGAGCGCCGACGGGCGCACTTTCGTGCTCGGCACCGACGAGCAGGGGCGCGACATGCTCTCCGCGATCCTTTACGGCCTGCGCATCAGCCTCGGCGTGGGAGTGATCTCGACGGTCATCGCCCTCACCCTCGGCCTCATCATCGGGCTCGCGGCCGGATACGCCGGCGGCTGGGTCGACGCGCTGATCATGCGCATCGTCGACCTCCAGCTTTCGTTTCCCTCGATCCTGATCGCGCTGGTGCTGCTCGCGGTGCTGGGACAGGGCGTGGACAAGATCGTGATCGCGCTCGTCTTCGTGCAATGGGCGTACTACGCGCGCACCGTGCGCTCGAGCGCCCTGGTGGAGAAGCGCAAGGAATACGTCGATGCGGCGGTCTGTCTCGCCTACGGTCCGTGGCGCATCCTGTATCGCCACATCCTGCCCAACTGCCTGCCCCCGCTCATCGTCGTCGCCACGGTCCAGGTCGCACATGCGATCGCGCTCGAGGCGACGCTCTCCTTCCTCGGCCTCGGGATGCCGATCACCTCGCCTTCGCTGGGACTCTTGATCGCGAACGGCTACGCGCACCTCCTTTCGGGCAAGTACTGGATGAGCTTTTTCCCGGGCGTAGCGCTGCTCGCCACGATCGTCGCCATCAACCTGGTCGGGGATCATCTGCGCGACGTGCTCAACCCCCGGCTGCAAACGTAGGGAAATTCCAAGAGAATCAGGCGCATATCTTGCTCAGCCTGCTATAATTGCCGGTTTTTCGTCTCACCAGGATTCCTATGGCCCGTGCACT
>Ga0105106_10004167_pt1 | contig 10323 bp, 9 predicted proteins | sample PPLLaktember2015_5_FD_79109 | JGI IMG/M metagenome (GOLD analysis project Ga0105106, IMG submission 79109) | Freshwater sediment microbial communities from Prairie Pothole Lake near Jamestown, North Dakota, USA - PPLs Lake P8 Core (1) Depth... | ecosystem: Environmental > Aquatic > Freshwater >... | reverse complement strand
GTCGATTGGATGAAAACGAATTGCTTAAGTTGTCCGCATCGGTAGAAAAAGGCTCCGAGCATCCTCTGGGAGAAGCCTTATTAGCCGAAGCCGGCGAGCGCAGCCTGGTCCTGAGTGAGCCGCAGGGCTTTCAGGCTGAGGTGGGCCACGGCGTGCGCGCCGAGGTGGACGGGCGCGCCGTGTGGGTGGGTAACCTGCGCATGCTGCAGGCCGCCCAGATCCCGCTCAATGGCCTGGAAGCCGAGATCGAGCGCCTGCAATCCGAGGCTAAAACCGCCATCCTGGTGGCGGTGGATGGAGCCCTGCAGGGCGTGATCGGCGTCGCCGATACGGTCAAAGAAGGTTCTCGAGAAGCCATCGCCAGCCTGCACGCGCTGGGGCTGGAGGTGGTTATGATCACCGGCGACAACCAGCAGACCGCGGACGCCATTGCCCGTCAGGTGGGCGTGGACCGTGTCCTGGCGGAGGTGCTGCCCGCTGATAAGGCCAGTCAGGTGAAGTCCTTGCAGGAGCAGGGTAAGGTGGTGGCGATGGTCGGGGATGGCATCAACGACGCCCCGGCCCTGGCGCAGGCAGAAGTGGGTATCGCCATCGGCACTGGCACGGATGTGGCCATGGCTGCCGCCCCGGTGGTGCTGATTAGCGGCGACCTGCGCGGCGTGGAGCGGGCTCTCAAGCTCTCGCGCCGTACGCTGGGTACCATCAAACAGAACCTGTTTTGGGCCTTCTTCTACAATATTATCCTGATCCCGGCTGCAGCGATCGGGCTGCTCAACCCCATGCTGGCTGCCGGAGCGATGGCGTTTTCGAGCGTGTTCGTGGTCAGCAACAGCCTGCGTCTTAAACGAGTCAGGTTATAAGCGACCCTACAGGTTTCCTTATAACCTGTTCGATTCAGGCTTCACGAACGAGAAACCACTTCAGCACAATCAGAAAATAGTAAAACCTGTAGGGCCTGGTATTTACATGGATATTCAGGACGGACAGGATAAAAAATCTGTTTCCTGATTTAATAATCCTGAATATCCTGTCTATCCATGTGAATAGTTAATTTTCTGCGTATGGCTGCGGTTAAATCCCCACCGCGGCAGCGTAATCGCTGTAACCGCCAGCAAATTCCTTAATCCGCCCATCCTCCAGCAGCAGAATGCGGTTTACCGTGCGGTCCAGGAAGTAGCGGTCGTGCGAGATCACCAGCACCGTGCCCTCGAAATCCTCCAGGGCGTTCTCCAGTACCTCCGCCGAGGCCACGTCCAGGTTGTTGGTCGGCTCGTCCAGCAGCAGGAAATTCCCCCCCGATAGCACCAGCAGCGCCAGCTGCAGCCGGCTGCGCTCCCCGCCCGACAGGTCGCCGATCTTCTGGCTGGCCTGCTGGTAGCTGAACAGGTAACGGATCAGGAAAGCGACGGCGCTCGATTCGCTCAGCGCCCCGGCATAGCGTACCGCCTCCAGGGGAGTCTGCTGGGGATCGAGCGTCTCGTGCTCCTGGGCGTAATAGCCCACTTTCACGCTCGGGCCCAGGATAATCTCGCCCGCGTCCGGCATTTCTTGCTCCAGGATCAGGCGCAGCAGGACGGATTTGCCAGCCCCGTTCGGCCCGATCAGCCCCACCCGCTCGCCATGCCACACCAGCAGGTCCAGTGCATTCAGCACATGGTTCTGCTGCTGGCGGTTGGTGAAGGATTTCTTCAGCCCCTTGATTTCCAGCACCTTATTGGATCCCCGCCAGCCGTTGAGCTGCAGCCCCATCTTGCGCCGCTCCAGCACCGGCTGGTCGATCTTCTCCATCTTATCCAGTCGCCCCTGGATGGTCTTGGCGCGCTTGGCGAACTTCTCGTTATCATAGAGTTTGCCCCACAAAGCGTAGCGCTTGATCACCGTCTCCAACCGCTCGATCTCGCGCTGCTGGACGCGGAACAGCTCGGCCTGGCGCGCCAGGCGCAGCTCCTTATCGGTCACATAGCCGGAGTAATCGCCTTCGAAAGTGATCAGGGCGCCGTCTTCCAACTCGGTGATGTGCGTGACCACTGCATCCAGCAGGTAGCGGTCGTGCGAGACGATTACCACTGGCCCCGGATACTGGTTGATCAGCCCTTCCAGGAAGGCCTTGCCTGCCAGGTCCAGGTGGTTGTCGGGCTCGTCCAGCAGCAGCACATCTGGCCGCGCCAGCAGCAGGCGCGCCAGCCCCACCAACTTTTTCTGCCCGCCGCTCAGCGCTCCGACCCGCGTGTCGAAGTCGCTTGCCTCCATGCCCAGGCCTTGCAGCAGGTCTTTGACCCGCTCCGGGTAGCGCTCGCCGCCCAGGGACTGGTATTCTGCCAGGCAGCGTTCCTGCTGCGCCAGCGCCCGCTCCAGAGCCTTGGGGTGGTTGTACACCTGCGGATCGCCCAGGCTGGTCTCAATCCGCTCCAGCGTGTGCTCTAATTCGACGACGCGCGGGTTGCCTGCCATGGCGGCCTCCAGAGCAGTTTGCTGCGGGTCCAGGTTGGGCTGCTGGGGCAGGTAGCCCACGGAGAGGCCTTTGGCGCGCACCACCGCCCCGCCCGGTTCGGCGCTCAGCTCCCCTTCGATCAGCTTGAGCAGGGAGGATTTTCCAGCTCCGTTCGGCCCGATCAGGCCGATCTTTTGGTCGTGCTGGATCTCCCAGTTGAGCCCGCGGAAGATGGTTTTGGCGCCCAGGATCAGGGTGATATTGGACAGGCTGATAGAGATCATTTTGACTCCTGTAATTCAACAGCGTGTAAAGTGTACCGCGTTCGTAAGGATAAATAAAAAAAGCCGCAGGCTGGCCTGCGGCTTGAAAGGGTGTGCATGATTGGCTAAAGAATCTGTTCAGAGACACCGGGCAGCAGGCGCGTTTCGAGGAGGCTCGCTGGAAATCCCTGAGATCGAGCCGACTGGATAGGTGGTGTGTGTTGCGCTTCGAACGAGGATCATAATCGGGGATATTGTAGCATAGAATTTCGCCGATACAAAAACGTTGCTATCAAGAATAACCTGCATCATTGTCTGCAGTTACCTCCTACAATAATTAAAACCTGAAGGGTCCGGTGTTTACATGGATATCCAGGATGGACAGGATAAATGCTCACTTTCCTGATCCTGGTTTCGTTAAACATCCTGTTGATCCTGTCCATCCATGTTAATATGTCAATATACTTCTGCGCTTGGCCCAGGCGTACATCTGTATAAGAAAAGCCGCAGGTCATCCTGCGGCTCGAAAACATGACAGATCCTGTTGATCCAGTTACTCAGCTACCTGCGTAGGCTTTCTTCAACTCAGCCAGGTCAAACTTTTTCATCTGGAGAAAAGCTTGCGTAACGCGCGCGATCTGCTCCGGGCTGCCTGCGCGCATCATCTCATCCATGGCCACCGGGGATACCTGCCAGGACAGGCCAAAGCGATCTTTAAGCCAGCCGCACACCTCGGCTTCCGGCACTGCGGAGAGTTTTCCCCAGAAATAATCAATTTCCTGTTGATTGTCACAATTCACAAGCAGCGAAATTGCTTCATTGAAGGCAAATTCGTGCGGATAAGCGCTGTCCATCGCTGCGAACCACTGCCCTGCCAGCATAAAATCGGCAAACATCACGGTCCCTTCTTGATCCGGCTCCTGTCCTGGGCCGTAGCGGTGGATGGCTCCCATTTTCGAATTATTAAACACAGACAGGTACAGGTTGATCGCCTCTTCGGCGCGGCCGGCGACCGCCCCGACGAACATGAGCGATGGCACGATAAATGGCCGCTCCTCCCCTTCGGGCTCCGTAAGGATGAGCTGCCACGAAAGGCCGTACCTGTCCTGTATCCAGCCGTAATGCTTGCTGAACGGGTACTCCTGGAGCGGCATCAGCGCTGTGCCGCCCTGAGATAATTTGTCCCACATTACGTCGAGATTCTGGCGCGCATTCGAATCGCGGGATGGGTCGAAATTAACGAAAAAGGACACCGACGGGTTAAACTTGAACAGCGGACCGGCAGAAATCGCCATGAACGATTGCCCCCCCAGCTCAAAGGAAACGATGTCGGTATCGCCTGAGGGGGTGTCGTGCAGGGTTGAGGTATGCGTGATTCTGGAATCGGGAAACACGGAAGTATAGAACTCGGCGGCTTCTCTGGCTTCCTGATCAAACCATAAGTGGGGGATGATTATCTGCATGGGGGTTTTCCTCCAATCAATTGTCAGGCATCTCAGGCATTACGTATAACCTGGTTGTTGAAATCTCGAGCACTTTCTGAAATTGATCTTATATCCAATGGATTGATTGTAATGCGATAAACTACAGTGTAATTATCGTATTTTACCCCACATTCCTCGTAATCCGGGAATTGGAGGGGCAGGTTTGCTCCCAACAACATTGTAAATTCATTATCAGTGGTTACCCCATTGACATTCCCCTTTCAGGGGGCTACACTGGAGTCGAAACCTTTTCCTTATGAAAAAAAACCAGGAGATTATCTATGGCAAATTTCACCCGCATGCCCAATTATGACGTTCGCAATGATGGAGCCGGCCCATATGCCATCTTCTATTGCGATAGCTGCAACCGCGAGTTCCGCAGCCAACCGGCCATCGGCACGGTGGTCGCCCAGGACCTGAAGAAATCCGCCCTGGGCGGGCTGCTGCGCAAAGTGCCGCTGGTGGGCTCTGATCTGGCTGAGAATGTGCTGGGCGAGGATGCCCGCTACAGCATGAAGCTCACCCCGCAGCAGCTCGAAGCTGCCTGGCAGCAGGTACAGCCCCATTTCCGCCAGTGCCCCACCTGCCAGCGGGTGGTCTGCCTGACCGATTTCGACTCCCAGGCTGGCACTTGCAACGATGACAGCCCGCGCCAGGGTGAGATCGCCGAATCGCGCGGTGTGCAGGCCGGAGCGGCCTTGAAGGGTTTTGCCAACGCCTTTGGTCTGGGGGATGTGGTGGAGAAAGCCTCCGAGGGCATGAAAAAGGCTCAAGAAGCCGCCGCGGCCAGCCAGGCGCGCTGCCCGTCCTGCAATACCCTGGCGCCTGCCGGGACCAGGTTCTGCCCGGAATGCGGCACGGGCATGGTACAACCCACCGTCACCACCGCCAAATGCCCGCAGTGCGGCGCCGATACTCACGGGGCCAAGTTCTGCCCGGAATGCGGCGCTAAATTGGAAGTAAAACCCCTGCTGACCAACTGCCCCAACTGTGGAGCAGAGACCAAAGGCGCCAAATTCTGCCCTGAGTGCGGGCAAAAATTAGTCTGATATAGCATCGCTCTTGAAACATAACCCCCAGGGGTTTAAAAATCCGAAGGATTTACCCCTGGGGGTTGTTGGTTGACCAGTTCGTAGAGCGAAACAGGAAAAGTAAAATTATCCTGACGGAAAAACCGCTTCGCCCTTTTCTATTCGACAGATGGATTACTTACCGGGCGAAGATGCCCATAATCCCGGCGGCGCCGATGCCCAGCACGCCCAGCACCACCCCGGCAATCAGGCTGAAGACAAACTGCACGATCCAGCCGATAATCACGGTGATGATGGTTGAGGTCCAGTCCAGGTCCAGGGCCTCCTTGATGGCGAACATGGCTGCTACCAGGCCGGCAATCGCTGCTGCAAATTGGATGGGGCCAACAATGCAGCCCAGCACGGTCATGATAGCCCCCAGGATGCCCAGCACGCCCACCGCGTTCCACACGTAGGCCAGCCCGGTGGTGCGCACCACTTCCTCGAACGTCACCTGGGCTTTGAACACGCTTGCTCCGATCCAGCTGATCACGAAGGCTGAGATGGCAAAACCGACTACGCCAAAGACTGCCCCCACCAGCGCCCCCAGGAACATATTGGTGAACGAGCCGCCCGCCACAGCCGCCCCGCCCAGGGCGCTCAGGAAGGCTGCCACGGCGACGATCAGCCAGGCGTTGGTGGTGAAAGTGGTGTCGTTCTCTACTTCGGCGTAAACGCCTTTGCGAAAAGTGAATGCTCCAATGATGCGTTCTACTAACATGTTGTTTTTCTCCTTTGAATATAATGGCTTCCTCAACTGAGGAAATGAAAAAACGCTCCGGTGAAGATAACCCCACCGGAGCGTTTTCGTTTCAGACTGCCGCCATGACCTCCGTCTGGCGTTGCGCTAACGCCGCCAGCAGCACGCTGCTGAGCAGAATTAGCCCGATCAGGATGCCCAGCTCCGGGGCCACCTCTGCCAGTCCGGCGTTATTCTGCGAGACCTCCAGCACCGGCTGGATGATGTAATAGGTGGGGAAGATGCGCCCGATCCATTGGGGCAGGTCCGGGAAGATATACACGAATCCCGGCGCATACAGGAAGATGCCCAGGCTTTTGATGGTGGCGAACAGGGTGTTGATATCTTTGACCATCGACCCAAGCATGATCCCGATCTGGGCGCTGAAGATGGAGCCCAGCACCAGGATGCCCACCAGCAGCAGTGGCTGGCTGCCGAAGCCCCGGTTCAGCAACAGGATCAGCAACCCGGTCATTAAGCTGACGATGGCGCCGACGATCCCTTTGGCGGTGAAAATTTCCAGCATGGTCGCCGGGGTAACCGCCAGGGCGGGCAGAGTGTGCTTCATCTTCTCCATCACCAGCGAAGTAGAGGGGATTAAAGTTCCGCCCATCAAAATCGTGATCAACACCATCAAGGGCAGCAGGCGCTTCTCCCAGGGGATGTTCACCCCCTCGCCCAGGACGGTCTGGATGATCTCGACCGGCACTTCCTGTCCGGCGACCTGGCGGATGCCATGCACCACAGCCGCGCTGAGGATGATGCGGTTCTGCATCTGGCTCTCGCCCCACACATACACTTGGATGCGCGCCAGCTCGTTGGCAAGCACCTGGCGGTCGAATTCCTGCGGCAGCGCCAGGCCCACATCCACCGATCCGCGCCGCGTCTCATCCTCAAGCTCATTTTTGCTGTCATAGACCGAAACACTCAGCGCTGCGTTAGCCTGCGCTAGGCCGGTCATTTGCGAGCTGCCTTCGTCGAAGATTCCCAGGCGCGCCTTGCCACTGAAAAAAGTGCCGAAGATCAGCGAGACCAGCAGGGTGAACACCACCGGCACCACCAGGGCCAGGATGAACATAAAGCTCTTGGGGCCCTGCACCATCTCTTTGACAATCAAGATCCCTACATTGCGCAGCTTCATTGTAACTTCCTCCTCAGGGCATAGGCGCCCAGTACAAAAAAGACCAGCCCAAAAGCCAGCAGGGTCAGCAGGCCGCTGCTGGCCTGGCTCCAACCCGCGCCGAAGTTCAGCACCCGGTAGACGATATCCACCAGGTAATAGGAGGGTAGGATTTTGATCCAATCGGTCGTCAGGCCGGGCAGCAGCAAATTGAAAGCCGGGATGGCCAGCACGATCAACGCCAGCATCCCCCAGGCCATCACCGACATCATATCCCCGGCCACCGAGGCGATCAGGAAGCTGATCCCGGTCACCAGGAAAGCTCCCAGCAGCAAAGCCGTCAGCACCAGCAGGGGCTCAGTGCGCAGGCCTCCGGTGATCAGCAGCAGCACGACCACCTGGGTGAAGGCCATGAACACCCCGGTGAAGCCCTTACTGGCAAACAGCCCCGGGATGGTGAGCGGTGTGGTGAGCAGGGCGCGCAGCGTGCCCGCTTCGATTTCGGCGCTGATCAGGGCTGCCAGGCCCCAGGTCTCGATCATCAGGATGAACACCGTGATCAAGGGCAGCATGCGCTGGCGCGGCGGCACCTGGTGACCGGCCATGTCGGGTCCCAGGACAACTTCTTCGGACTCAATATTCAGGGTGTTCCCGGTGAGCTCGAAGCCCAGCTCCTCCAGGAACAGGGTATATGCGGCGCGGTACTCGTCCGGCACATCCGTTTTGAAATAGATGCGCACCGGCGGTTTGTCGCCCCTAGAGAGCTGCTCCAGGAAATCCTGCGGCATAGCCACCCCCACAGGGTCCTCGCCGGAAAGCACGGCCTCCTGCAAAGCCTCCTCGGAGGGGTAATTGCGCAGCTCCAGCCCATCCTCTTGCAGCTCGCTGACCACCATGCCAGGCAGCTGCGGCCCAAACCAGGCCAGTTCCAGGGTCTCATCCACGGTATTGGGCATGGTGAAGTAGATGGCGATGTAAGCCACCAGCCCTATAATGCTGATGAAGGCGAAGAAACGGTTCTTGAAGAACAGGATGATGTCCTTCCAGACCAAAGCAGCCAGCATGCGCGGGTTCATGCCAGCCCCCTTCCGGTGATCTGAATGAAGATATCTTCCAGGGTGGCTTCTTCGCTGTGCAGGGTGATGACCTTTTCCTGGGTGAACAGCTCGGTCACCGCAGCCGCGGAATTTCCATCATCCAGGGGGATCTCGCGCAATTCCAGGCGTCCTTCCGGCCCGGCGACCTGGGCTTTGAGCGAGCGCCTGCCGTACTTCTGTTTGAGGGCATGCGGCGTATCAATGGCCGCGATCTGCCCCTGGTTGATGAACGCCACCCGGTCGCAAAGCTTATCGGCTTCCAGCATATCATGCGTGGTCAGGAAGACGGTCGCCCCCCGCTGGCGCTCTTCCAGGATGATGCGCCGGATCGCATCAGACGACACCGGGTCCAGTCCATCAGTGGGCTCATCTAAAAAGAGTACCTGGGGGCGGTTCAATAAAGCCCGCGCCACCATCAGGCGCTGTTTCATGCCTTTCGAATAACTGGAAACCAGGTCGCGACCGCGCCCGCCCAGGCCCACACGTTCCAGCAGGGCTTCGGCATCGAAATCCTTGATATTGAACAGGCGCGCAAACAAATTCAGGTTGGCGGCCGCGCTGAGGTCCTCGTACAGGTTGGTGATCTCAAAGCAAATCCCGACCTGGGCCTGCACCTGCTTGGGCTTGCGAGCTACATCCAGCCCCAGCACGCTGGCGGAGCCCTGCTTGGGCTTGAGCTGCCCGGTCAGCATCTTCACAATGGTGGATTTTCCTGCGCCATTGGGGCCCAGAAAGCCGAAGATCTCACCGTCTTTGACCTCAAAGCTGACGTCATTCACCTGGTACTGGTTAGTCTTGCTGTACGAATAAAACAAGTTTTGTGCCTTAATCATGAGGATTACTCCGCGTCATAATTGGTTGAACCTGGATTGCATTGTGGGCTTGATGTGGAGCAAGACCAAAACGCAAAATTTTCATTAAGTGGTCTACATCCTCCAGGATGCGCTGGTGTTGGGCTTGATCCAGCTCCCCGGCGATAAGCTGCTGAGGACCGATGGCGAGTTTACCCAGGATGTGGTTGCCGAATTCATTCAGCCAGGTGCTGAGCACAAACACCGCCATATCCTTGTGGATGTCAGGGTCAATATCACCCTGGCGGATGCCCTGTTCTACCAGATCCCGGTAGAACGCCTCTCCGGCGGCTTTCATTTGCTCCAGCGCCTCGCTTTGAAAAGGCATATGATTGCCGTACAATGCCCGGTACCCGACCTGCATCAGGCGTGGGTGTGTGATTTGAAACTCTAACCCGGCCTCAAACAGCCAGTGGATATAGTCGAATACGCCCATCCCCGGGTCGGGTGGGGGATGCTCCGCCAGCATGGTCATCTTCTCTTGCCCGACCAGATCGACCAGATACATGAACAGGTCGCGTTTATCCTCAAAGTACTGATAAAAGCTGCCTTTGGCAATGCCAGCCTGTTCCACCAGGCGCGAAATTGAAGCCTGGGCATACTCATGCTCGGCGAATTCTTCAATTGCCAGCTCAATGATCAAATTGCGCTTCTCATCTGGCAGGTTGAAAAAGGTTGCTTTGGGCATCTGCAGCCTCCTCGCACATAAAAAAATAACTGAGTGGTCGTAAGACCAGTCAGTCATATGACTAACCAGTCATATGACCGTACAGTCACATAATACATGAGATTATTCAGGATGTCAAGGAGGTTGCTCTATCAGCGCCATTCTGCTCTGGTGTTCAGAAATGGTAAAGCAGAGCGGCGGGAATTCTTCGCTATTTGCCAGGCGCATGGGGTATCATATCCCCACACCTATCTGACCGGAGGCGCCATGACCCCTACTGCCAAATCGAAAACCCTCCCCGGCGGCCTGCGCACGCACGGCTGCCGCCTCTCCAACGCCTGGAGCTACCAGGGCGCGCCGGCCTTGATCCTGGAGAACGAGCTGCTGCGCGTCACGCTGCTTACCGGACATGGGACGCACATTAGCGAGTTCCGCTATAAGCCCCTGGACCTGGACGTCCTTTACCATGACCCTGCCGGGCTGCTCCCCGACCAGCGCGATCCGGCGCTGCCCGGTGATTACGTGGTGGGCTGGCAGGAGGCTTTGCCGAGCGGGGGCGCGCCGGCCGAGGTGCGCGGCGCCCCCTATGGCGCCCACGGCG
>Ga0105106_10004166_pt1 | contig 10325 bp, 10 predicted proteins | sample PPLLaktember2015_5_FD_79109 | JGI IMG/M metagenome (GOLD analysis project Ga0105106, IMG submission 79109) | Freshwater sediment microbial communities from Prairie Pothole Lake near Jamestown, North Dakota, USA - PPLs Lake P8 Core (1) Depth... | ecosystem: Environmental > Aquatic > Freshwater >... | reverse complement strand
TCGAGAGATTTCCGCAAGACTTTAGGGCCAGCGAAACGCCGCCAAATCGAATTCGCTGGTGCGGCCCAGCATCAAATCCGCCAAGGCTTGCGCGCTGGCCGGCGCCAGCGTGACGCCATAACGGAAATGACCGCTATTCACGAATAAGTTCTCCAGCGCGGGATGACGACTGATGATCGGCAGGTTGTCCGGGGAAGCCGGGCGCAAGCCGGCCCAGTGTGCCACCACCGGAACATCTTTTAGCCAGGGCAACAAATCGGTCGCGCTTTGCATCAGGCCGGCCTTGGCTTCGGCCGTGACTTGCTTGTCAAAGCCGACATCCTCCAAAGTACTGCCGGCCAGGATATGCCCGTCATCGCGTGGAATGAGGTAGAAGCCATCGCGATACAGCATGTGGCGCAAACGGCCGGGCGTGGACTTATACAGCACGATCTGCCCGCGCATGGGCTTGATCGGCAGTTGCGCGCCCCAGGCGCCCAAGGAAGCACGACTCCAGGCACCGGCGGCGACCACATATTGATCGGCCTCCAGCATGCCCTGCGGCGTCTGGATGCCGGTGATGCGTGCATCCCCCGTGCGCCAGCCACTTACCAAAGTGTTTTCCAGCAGCACAACCCCCTGCTGTACTAAAGCGCGGCGCAAAGCCTGCAACAAGCGCGGATTGCGCACCTGCGCCACGCGCGGCAGCCACAGCGCCGCGCCGTCACACGCCAAGCTCGGCTCGATACGCTGCGCCGGCAATTCCTCCAGGGGTTCGGCGCTGGTCCGCGCCCAATGCTGCGCTGCGCTTAAATCGTAAGGCGGCAGCACCAGCAAGCCCGAGGCGCGATATTCCGGATCGATCCCGGACTCGCGCAGGTGCTCTATCCAAGCGGGATACAGCGCGAGCGACCGATCCAATAGCCGCACCAGCTCCGGCCGGTAATCCCAGGGCAGCAAAGCCGAGAGCAAACCCGCCCCCGCCCAAGACGACTCGCCACCCAAAGCCCCGCGCTCGACCAAGGTGACCCGGCAACCGGCCTGCGCCAAAGCCAGGGCCGAGGCACAGCCGATCACGCCGCCACCGATGATTAAAACTGAACGCGTCAAAGCGAGCTATTCGAAAACATAAGCAGCCCATTTTAGCAAATCACAACGTGCCAAATGGAATTCTGCCTCAGCAGGTCAATTCCCTACTGTTGCCGCAAGTTTACGAAATAGTTGTTCGCCCAGGGCCCAGATGTAAGACGCGCCTAATTCCGGGGAGAGTATTGAGGCAATTGCATTTCCTCGGAACTCCGCGATATCGCCCGACCAAGGCGCAGCGGAAATAAATAAATCCGACACGAAGCAAAATAATGAATATTTTTATTTACGTTTGAAATGTGTGGCCAAAAGAGCAACTGCACCGATCCCAATCAATAGCAGGGTTTCAGGTTCAGGGATAGTCCCAGGTCCTACGGCCCAGAGATTCGACGAAAAGAGGCCTAAAATTATAGCTGTTAGATATTTCATGAGATTTCTCCACTAAAAAATCGATAGATTTGGTTCAACCAGGATTCTTCCAACAACCCAGACATCACCACGTCAACTACACGCCACGAATGAAGCATCATTCATGCCATCAATTATGGTGAAGCTATATTTTCATTTAATCTAATGATTTAAAATATTACTTATCATGCCAATCAGCAACATGGCGTGGTAACTTTCAGCAAAAATGTAAAATAATCCGACACAAAATAATCAAGGCAATGAAGTCAACAATAAGCATGTCCTCACGATCAAATTGGGTTGAAAATCCTCCAATTCAATCACTACTTAAATATCAATCCCAGCCCGTAACTCCCGCTCATCCTTGCATGACACCCGGCTATCGGATGAAGCTTTCATATCAACATGAATTTTCCTAAGCTACGTTTAGCGTAAAAGTTTCGAAACAGGAAAGCGCATAGGCCTGCACATGCAAAATAAAGGATTCACACTTATAGAGCTGGTCATGGCGATTGCCATCTTGAGCATTTTACTCACGATAGCGATCCCGAGTTTCCGCAGCCTAATTATCAACAATCGGATTGCCACGCAGTCCAATGATTTTATTTCAGACATCGCCCATGCCCGTGCCGAAGCTGTCAGAAGGAATGCGCGAATTTCCATTTGCAAGAGCAATACCGGTACAAGTTGTGTGACTGGCGCCAATTGGCAAGATGGTTGGGTGGTGTGGCTCGATTCGGATAACGACGGAGTCGTGGACACAGGCGAAACCATTTTGCGCGTTCATGGCGCATTGGCCGGCGGACTTACAATCGCTGCAGCCGGTTTTAACAGCGGTACCTATTTCCAATACCTGCCGAGCGGTGTCGTCGGTGGCGTGGCGGGTGGCACACCGACGACGGCTGGAACGTTTACCCTATGTCAATCCGGCTATTATGGACGCACGATAAATTTCAACACTACTGGTCGCGTCAATATCACGACAATGACCGGTCTCTGCCCTTAGGAGTTCCGCATGACGAGGTCGCCACATTCGTTTGCGCAAGGCTTTACCCTGCTGGAGGTGCTGATTGCCATAGTCGTGCTATCGTTCGGTCTGTTGGGCTTGGCCGGCATTCAAGCCGCTGGCGTCAGGAACACCCACAGCGCCAACCTACGCACCTTGGCGGTGCATCAAGCCTATGACATGGCAGAGCGCATGCGCGCGAATGTCGACGGAGTTCAGGCTGGCTCATACGACGCCATCGGTATCAACACCCCCTCCGATCCGGGTTGCATATCAAGCACTTGCACCCCCGCCAACTTGGCGATTTACGATCATTTCGCATGGAACTCCAACAACGGCAACATGCTGCCATCGGGTAGAGGAACGGTCGCCGCCATAGCCGGCACTGCGGCGCCGAACAAAGCCTACATTATTACCGTTATGTGGGATGACTACCGCACGGGCGTCATCGGCACAGACTGCAGCGGAGACCCCGCCACGGACCTCACCTGCTTTCAGGTTACTTTTCGGCCATGAACATGCGAACCATCAAATCAAAATCCCAAGGCTTTACCCTGGTAGAACTCATGGTGGCCATCACGATAGGACTGATCATTCTCGCGGTCTTATCCCAAGTCTATGTCAGCAGCAAGCAAACCTATCGGGTCCAGGAAGCCCTTTCCCGGCTGCAAGAAAACGGCCGCTACGCCATCGATTTTTTAGGGCGCGAAATCCGCATGGCTGGCTATATGGGCTGTATCGGCGCCGGTACGACCATTAACACTATCGCAAAACCCATCACCGGCCTGACACTGCTCAACACCACCACCAGCCCACCTTCGCTGGAAGGCATTATCGGCTATGAACAAGCGGATGTGCCGGCAGGATTTCCAGTGTTGAAAGCCGAAGTCAAAGCGAATACCGATGTGTTCGAAATTCAGCATTTCTCCACGAACAGCGCGAAGGTCACAACGCCCGGCACCCCAACCAAGGCAAGCATCCAAATCGCGGACAATCCCCTGAATTTCCAGGAAAATGAAGTTTTAGTCGTTACCAATTGCGTGGACGCCGATTTTTTTCAGGCCACCGCCGTCTCGTCCGGAGCCAGCCCGGTCACCATTTCGCATGCCTCCAGCAACAACACCGCCAATTTCACCGTTGGGGAATATAGCGAAGAAAACGGATCGGAACTCTTGCGCCTGGAAAGCAGTGTGTACTACATCGGCACCGATACGGCAGGTTATGCCTGTCCAGCCAGCTCCTTATGCCGTAAACGCTTGGGTTCCTATCTAACTGCCGATGGCAATAAATTTTGCACCAATGCCGCCGCCGGCACCACCTACGGCTACTGCGTGGAACAAGTCGCCGAAGGCGTGGAAGACTTGCAAGTGCTGTATGGTGTCAACGCAACCAGCAACAATCAGAATACCGCGGATAAGTTTGTTGACGCCGCCAGCATTGCGACCAATAACTGCGCCACCAGTCAGCTCTGCTGGCCGCATGTCGTGAGCGCCCGCATCAACCTACTTTTGCGCTCCGTCGACACCACCATTTCTCCTGAAAATGTGCTGACCTATCCCGGCTCGCAGATCCCTTTGTTTAACGGTGCACCCCCAACCATTACTGCAACGAGCACGACCGCCCCCGCCCGCTCTTTACGCCGGGTGTATACCGAAACTTTGACCTTGCGCAACCGAGCACTCTGAATAGCGCTGTAATAAACCAGACTGAGGCAAGCATCATGAAACAACATCGCATGCACCACACCCCACCCCGCGAACAAGGCGCCGTACTCGCCATCGGCTTGATCATCTTAGTGGTCATGACGCTCCTCGGTGTAACAGCCATGACCACCACCAGCCTCGAAAACAAAATGGCCGGCAATTTGAAGGACTGGAATCTTGCGCAACAGGCGGCAGAAGCCGGGCTGCGCGACGGCGAAATCGACATCGCCACCACCGGACGCGTCAGCGGCTTCACCAACGCGGTTGCCGGTTGCCAGGCAGTTACCGCCACTGCTAACCAAAAGGATGGTCAGTGCATTTCCGCTTCCGGCGACACCGCGAACATCTGGCAAACAATCGATTGGTCCGATGGCGCAGCCGCCCAATATTATGTGAAATACGGCAGCAAGACCCTCATGACCGCCACTCCCCCTGCTTATACCGCAACCCAGGGCTACGCCGCGCTACCGCGCTACATCATCGAACCGGTAACTGACAAAGGTAGGCCCGGCGTTTCTCTGGTCGGATTCGAAAGCAACAAGACGAAAACTTTCCGCGTCACCGCCGTGGGTTACGGTGGCAGTACCCTGGCTAGCGTGATGCTGCAATCCACCTATTCATTGCCCTTACCTTAATGCACTCATCCAGCGCTATGGAGATCGACATCATGAACTTATCTAAGCACAACCAAACATTATTACGTGCCATCCGGCTCACCCTCATTGGTATGTTCATGACGCCAACCGTAGGCGCGGCACCGCTCACTCTGAGCTCGACGCCTTTGTTCATCACACCCACCGTTGCACCCAATATTCTGGTGATCATGGACAACTCGCAATCCATGGATGCCTACATGGAAGGCACGCTGGTGACCGGGAATTCCGCCTCTACCCGCGGCAACATCGGTCGTAGCGTGATGAGCAGCGTCATTACCAGCTATCGCACCACATTTAATTGGGGGCTGATGTCGTTTGCCACGAGCACGGCGAATCCAGGCCCAAATAATACCTATGCTTATTATCTCGGCAACAACACCGGCATGGTGTTCACCAACGATTGCGTCGGCGCCAGCACAACACGCAATGCCGACGGCGTTTACACCTCCGGCATTTCCGCCAGTAACGGCAACCGCAAGTGCGTCTATAACCTGCAGCCACTCGCGAGCGGTCTCGGAAATTTTGTTACCTACGATACTACTGGTGACGATGCGAACATTCTGGATGTGCTGTATGCCGGCAATGTCGTGCTCAGCCAAGCTTGGGGGTACAGTAATGCCGGCACCAGCTACTTTATTTTTAAAAATCACAGCACTGCTGTGAACACTTGGAACCCCGGCGACTTCAGCAGCGCAACGGCCTTTGGGAATCCTGTTAATTTTACCGAAACCGATGCAGGATATCTGCCTTCTGCACCCGCCGTCACCCGCCAATATTATGTACCACGTGCATTAACTGCATCGGGGCAGTGCGGTTTTTATTCTGGTATCACAGGCTTTGGCCGGCTCGACGAAGCTGTCAAGGTTGACTCCACCGCACACTACAACACCCTAATGGCCAAGCTGGGGAGTGAAACCTGCACGGCCGGCACTGCCGAAGTCAAAAACGCAGCGGTTTTCACGCCCCTGCGCGGCTCCCTGATCTCTGCCCGGCAATATTTCGCTGGAACGAATGGCTATACCAGCCCGATCACCTCCTCCTGCCAGAAAAATTTCACTGTTCTGGTGACCGATGGTTTGCCCACCGGAACTACTGCCGGCCAACTCTATTCCACTGCTGCCCGCACCAATACCTACAACGCGGGCACTAGCACTTGGACCTTCGGCACGGCAGCACAAGATGCCATCAATGAAGCGTGCGCGTTGCAATCGCCGTTTACCCCCTCGGCACTCTGCACCCGATCAGCTCCGGCCAGCGCGCCACTCGACCCACCGCCGCCAGGTGATATTCCCCTCTATGTCCTGGCCTTGGGCGATACGGTAAAGAATGCCGGCGCAGTGGCGGTGATGGATGCAATGGCAAATGCCGGCGGTACCGGCTCGGCTTTTTTCGCTTCGACTCCCGCCACTTTCACTTCGGCATTCAATAGCATTGCAGCGGATATCTTAGGCAAAATCGGCGCAGCGTCCTCGGTTGCCACCAACTCCAGCGCACTAATTGCCGGCAGCAAAATTTTTCAAGCCAAATTCAATTCTCTAGATCCAAATTCTCCTGCCACTTGGTTTAGTACCTTGCAGGCTTTTTCTATCAGCACAACCGCCGTCGGCAGTACCCCCGCCGGTAGCATCAGCACTACACCCGATTGGCAAGGCGGCGCGAATTCCTGGAAAACGGGCACTGTTACCTCAACCCAAACCCCTTCGGCGCGCAACGTCTTCACCTACAAACCATCTACGGGTGACGGCATTCCTTTCTCCTGGCCAGCGGATCCTGCAACACCGTCGAGCAGCGAACTGGACATCGTCCAAACCACTGCCCTGAACAAAAATATTTCCGGTTCCAACGACGGGCTTGGTTCGAGCCGCTTGGATTACCTGCGTGGCGATGCGTCTAATGAAGGTAGCGGCGCCACAAATTACCGCATCCGCGCCGCCAACAAACTAGGCGATATCATTGATTCCGCACCCGCATTTGTAAGCAAGCCGGATGCGGGATATCCGGCCTTACTGGAATCGGCGGACTATTCGACTTTTCGGAGCGATAAAAGTGCACGCACGAAAATGCTCTATGTCGGCGCAAACGATGGCATGCTGCATGGCTTTAATGCGGATACGGGCCAGGAAATTATGGCCTATGTACCAAGCAAGACCTACGCCAACTTATCTTCATTGACCTCGCCCTCCTACAGCCATAAGTATTTCGTGAATGGCTCGCCCACTATCGCCGATGTGTTTTATGGCAGTGCCTGGCATACCGTGCTGGTAGGGTCGCTGGCGCAGGGCGGCCAGAGTATTTTTGCGTTAGACGTAACCAATCCCGCAAGCTTCACGCAATCGGTAACCAATGCGCAAAATCTTGTGTTATGGGAGTTTAACGATACCGATAATCCCGCGACCACTCCCAACATCGTCGATGGCGATAGGGACTTAGGCCATACCTTAAGCCAACCGGCCGTGGGGCGCGTCTGCACCACCAAGACTGGCAGCACTTGCAGTGCTTCTAAATGGGTCGCCGTTTTCGGCAACGGTTACAACAATAGCGAAGCAGACGGTAGCGCCAGCACCACCGGCTACGCCTACCTCTATGTAGTGGATATCCAAAATGGCAACCTACTCGCCAAAATCAGCACCAATACCGGTTCGACTACCACGCCGAATGGTTTAGCCTCGCCCTCTATCGTCGATGTGGATGGTGATTACTATATTGATTATGTCTACGCCGGCGACCTGCAAGGCAATATGTGGAAATTCGATTTCACCGGCAATACCAGCGCCTGGAAAATCGCTTACGGCAGCACTGGATCACCCAAGCCGCTCTATCAAGCGAAGGCTGCGACGGGTACCGTGCAGCCCATTACCACCCGACCGCAGGTCACGACTCACCCCACCGGTAACGGCTACATAGTTTACTTCGGTACCGGAAAATATCTCGAACCAGTTGTCGATGTCGCGACCACCAGTACCCAGACCCAGACTTACTACGGTATTTGGGACAAAGGTGCCCAAGTGACTAGCGTTACTACCCGCAATAGCCTTGTTCTGCAGCAGCAGGCAATAGATGCGGAAACCGCCAACTTTCGTCACACCACATTAAACAGTGTCGACTATGACACGCAGTTTGGCTGGTACATGGATCTCTGCCTCAATACCTCGGGAAGCGGTAGCTGCTCCAACAATCTCGGCGAGAAACAAGTCAGTAATGCCGTGTTGGCGAATGGACGAATCATCTTTACCACCCTACTCCCGGACCCCCCTTCGTCCAGTTCGTGTTTCGGCGGCTCAAGTTGGCTCATGGAACTAGATTTCGCCACGGGCGGACGCACACCGAGCAGTCCTTTTGACGTCAATGCCGACGGCTCCTTCAACACTTCAGATGTCGAGAGCTTCGGCGGTTCAGTGGGTAGCGCTCAAGCAAACGGTTCCAAGGTGCCTGGCGGCATTGCCGGCACGCCTACTTTGGTTTTTAACCCACAGAATTCGACCACCTATAAATACTCGAATCTTTCCGGCGGCACCCTAGCGAAAACAGACAATAACTTGGGGCAGGGTATAGGCCGCGTTTCGTGGCGCGAGCTGTTGAATCAATAACGGAGGAATTAGCATGTGGATGCATAAACGCGGCTTCACGCTTATCGAGCTCATTGTCACGGTGGCGATCGTCGCCATACTTGCCGCGGTCGCCTTTCCTTCGTATCAGGACAGCCTACGTAAATCACGCCGTACCGACGGAAAAAATGCGTTGACGCAGGCGGTAGCCAATATGGAACGGTATTACGCAGAGAAAAACACCTATGTGGCAGCAGCCATGTGCGGGGGGACTCCCGTCATTTGCTCCGGCTCATGCAGCGGTGGCGTATGTTCCTCAACTGAAAGAAACTACACCATCGCGTTTGCCTCAGCACCCACCGTGACTTCATTCATGATCGAGGCCACACCGGTGGGAAGCCAGGCTGTTGATGGCAAGCTCTCGATCGACCAGAGTAATGCCAAACAGCAAGACATTAACAACAATGGAAGCTATGGCGCGGGCGAGAATTACTGGAAGTAGCTTTATAGTTTTCTTAGGAGAAATACGATGCGAAATATTTATATATTAATCCCGGCAACCCTGACCGCGCTTCTCATGGCCGGCCCTGTAGCAGCAATCGCTGTTGTGGGAATTGATGGTAAAGCAACGGCCGCTAGCACCACGAGTTACCAGAATACCGGCACCATCAATTCAATTGACTTAGGTAGCCGCTCTATCGTGATCGACGGGGTTAGCTACCTCTTTCCCTCTTCCAATGTAAAGCTACATACCAAAACCAAATCGGTTGCTAACGCCCAGCAACTAAAAAAAGGTATGCATATTGGCTTTAACAGCAAGCCAGGCAGCGCTGGTGCTCGAGCGCAAATCAGCGATGTGTGGGTCTTGGAAAATTAGAACTACCCTTAAAAAGGGGACGAGGATAATCCTTTGGGTAAAGGAAACACCACCGTTTCAGCTACACCCAGGGATTCCTGCACCACATGCGCTCCAAGCATTCGTAATTGATTAACAACTTCCTGCACCAACACCTCCGGCGCCGAAGCCCCAGCCGACAAACCCACCCGCGCTTTCCCCGCCACCCACTCCGGACGCAGGTCCGCCGCCGTATCCACCATATACGCCGGCACGCCCAGCAACTCCGCCACTTCGCGCAGGCGGTTGGAGTTGGAGCTATTCGGCGAGCCGACCACGATCACCACGTCGCTTTGTTGCGCCAGTGTTTTAACGGCGTCCTGGCGGTTTTGGGTGGCGTAGCAGATGTCGTCTTTTTTCGGGCCTTGGATGGTGGGGAAGCGTTGTTTGAGGGCTTCGATGATCTTGGCGGCGTCATCCACCGAGAGCGTGGTCTGGGTGACGAAGGCCAGATTATTGGGGTCATTGACCGCCAAGCCTGCCACATCCGCCGGGGTTTCCACCAAGTACATGCCGCCGCTCGATTGGCCCATGGTGCCTTCCACTTCGGGATGACCCTTATGGCCGATCATGATGATTTCCTTGCCGTTGGCGCGCATTTTTGCGACTTCGACGTGGACTTTGGTGACCAAGGGGCAGGTTGCATCGAACACCTTGAGGCCGCGCGCTTCGGCTTCGTGGCGCACGGCTTGGGATACGCCGTGGGCGCTGAAGATCACGGTGCTGCCGTTCGGCACTTCGGCGAGTTCCTCGACGAATACCGCGCCCTTCGCCCGCAGGTCGTCCACCACGTATTTGTTGTGCACGACTTCATGCCGCACATAGATCGGCGCGCCATACAGGGTGAGCGCCCGTTCCACGATTTCAATCGCGCGGTCGACGCCGGCACAGAAGCCGCGCGGGTTGGCTAAGAACACTTGCATAATTTTTCCAGATCGTTTATCAATAGCGCTAATTGCTCATGATAACAAGGTTTTAGGTATCTCCTCACGAAAGATACGCTGCATTGATATCTAATTTATTTTAATGATATCATTGACATCAAAC
>Ga0105106_10004165_pt1 | contig 10326 bp, 10 predicted proteins | sample PPLLaktember2015_5_FD_79109 | JGI IMG/M metagenome (GOLD analysis project Ga0105106, IMG submission 79109) | Freshwater sediment microbial communities from Prairie Pothole Lake near Jamestown, North Dakota, USA - PPLs Lake P8 Core (1) Depth... | ecosystem: Environmental > Aquatic > Freshwater >... | reverse complement strand
TTGTCGAACTCAATCGTCACCAGCTTTCCGCCTGTCTCGCGCATGCCGAGGCCCATCCAGATGGCGCTGTAGCCGCTGGCCGCACCGATCTCGAGCGCGCGTTTGGCCCCGCGAGTCACGACAAGAAGCCGCAGGAAGCGCCCGTCTTCTTCGGATACGGCAAGTTGCCCCTTATCGACCGTCTTGATCTGCTTGAGGATCGCGTCAACGTGAGGCGGAACGTTCTGTGCCAGAGAGAGGCTCGGAATCGTCAGCAGGATCGTGATGGCGAATGAGACCAGCTTCATGAGTCTCATTCTATCTGGTTCGAACCGCAGTGCACCCTAAGGCTCGACACTATCGATTGCCGACGAAGGCGGCGGCCGAACCTGCGGTGCTGCGTGCATCGGCAATGCAGTCGGGGATGCCAACGCCGCGGAACCCGGCTGCCGAAATGAACAACCCCGGGTGAGAGGCGAGCCGGCCCTCGATGCGCTTCATGAGATCGTCGTGTCCGATTTCCTGTTGCGGGCTCGAGCGATTCCAGCGATAGACACGCGTCAGTGTCGGTACCCCGGTGATGCCGAGAATGTTGGCGAGATCGGCGCGCGCGGCGTCGGCCAGCTCGGTGTCGGATTTCGACAGGACGTCCGGATCGCGTGCCCCTCCGAGAAACGCGCGTAAGAGGACCTGGCCTTCGGGTGCGCGCTGCGGCCACTTGGATGAAATCCACGCCCCTGCGGTGATGTGAATGCCTTCGACGCGCGGAACGACGAAGCCGGTACCCTTCAAATCGTGGCGCACCGCCTCGCGCGGGTAGGCGAACGCAACTGTGGCCGTCGAAAGATATCGAATCGTCCCGCACGCTGCCGACAGATCGGCATCCAGTGGGCGCAGCAGCTCGGCTGCGGCGAATCCGGGTACGGCGAGGATGACGGCGTGTGCACGAACCGGCGGGCGGCCCTCGACCTGAATGCTGAAGCCGTCCGCCTCCTCGATGCGGGTGACGTTCGAGCCGAGTCGAACCGATTCCTTCGGCACCTGACGCATCAGGCCTTCGACGAGCTCCCCCAGGCCGTTCGGAAACGATCGAAAGACGCCGTCGGCATTCACCGGGCCGCGAGCGCGGCGGAACGCCCTGATAACGCTGCCTGCGTTGGCTTCGGCATCAATAAGCCTTGGGAAGAGCGCGCGCATCGACAGACGCTCGACGTCGCCCGCGTGAATGCCGGCAAGCAGCGGCTCGGCGATATAGGTCACTGCTTCGGCGCCAAACCGCCTCCGCACGAACGCGGCAATCGATTCGTCACCCGAATACCGGCGCCGCGGAATGACCAGCTCGGCGGCCATCCGCAGCTTTGCAGACAGCCCGAAGAGCGTGCTCCAGAAAAATGGCCTCAACCTGGTCGGAAATCCGAGTACCGACGCCCCGGGCAGCGGGTGGAGACGCCCGTTGCGGAGAATGAATGCCGTGCGGGGCAGCTTGGTGGGGAAGAGCCGATCGCCAAGCCCCAGCTCGTTGCACAGAGCGAGGGCGGCGGGCTTCTGCACGAGCAGCGCGTCGGGACCCGCGTCGATGACGAACTCGCCAACGCGTTCGGTTTGGATGACGCCGCCGGGCCGCTCGCTGCGCTCGAGCACGACAACCGAGCGTTTGCGCTTGCGCAGCTCATAGGCGGCCGACAGGCCGGAGATGCCGCCGCCGATGACGGCGACGTCGATGGGTACGTCTTCAGTCATCAGTGATCAGCTCGCCGACTCGACTGTCGACGGGCGTGACTGACGACTTTCGACCGACAAGGCCTCTGTCACCAACGCGGCGAGCGCCTTGATGAATGTCGGTGAGGTGTTCAGCGACTCTGTGCGCCGGAGGGCGACCCCAGCCTCGCGCGCCGACCGAGCGGCCTGCACGTCGATGTCGAAAAGGATCTCGGTGTGGTCGCAAACGAATCCGATCGGCACCACCAGCATGCTGCGCACACCCTTTGCGGCGCGCTCTCGCACAAATTCCGACAAGTCGGGCCCGAGCCATGGCTCAGGCGTGCGCCCCGCGCTCTGGTACGCCATCTGATACGAACGCATGCCGGACCGATCGGCAACGGCCCTGGCCGTGGCTGCCACCTCGTTCGGATAGGGATCGCCCGCCGCGGCCACGCGCTGCGGCAGGCTGTGCGCAGTAAACACGATCTCTTCGTGCGGCTGCGGCTGGGCCGCCAACACGCGCTCGGCGAATGCCTGAATCAGCAATGGGTGATCGTGGAACGAGCGCACGCACGAAAATTCGACGCCGGCGGGAAGCGCGTTTTTTGCGGCGTCCATGTACTTCTGGACGCTGAGCGTGGAAAACTGCGGCGCCAACGGAATCGCGATAATCCGCCGGGCGCCGGTGTTCTCGATCTCTTTCATCGCGTCGGCGATGAACGGCCGCCAGTTGCGCATCCCTACCGCAACCGGGACGTTCAGGCCATCGGACGCCAATTGCGCTTGCAGCGCTCGGCCCTGCTGCAGCGTGATGTCGGTCAGCGGCGATCGTCCGCCGATCGCGCTCCAGTTGTGTCGCATCTCTTCCACGAGCTCTGCCGACGGTTCGCGTCCTCCGCGCACGAGGCGCAGGTAGTCGGCCATCTGATCGACCGACTCTGGCGTGCCGTGCGCCATCAGCAGCACGGCGATGTCGGGCGTGCCACTAGGCATGCGCGAGCCTGTGATGGTGGACGTGCTGCGCCAGCGCCTGCACGTGATCGACGGGTGTTGACGGCAGAATGCCGTGGCCCAGATTGAAGATGTGCCCCGGACGCCCGCCCGCCCTTTCGAGCACGTCGTCTGCGCCGCTGAGCATACGGTCGAGCGGTGCGAGCAGCAGAGTGGGATCGAGATTGCCTTGAATGGCGCGATCGTGGCCGATGCGATCCCATGCCTCGTCGAGGGGGATGCGCCAGTCTGCACCGATCACGTCGCCGCCGGCCTCGCGGAGGTCCTGGAGAATGTTGGCCGTGCCGGTGCCGAAGTGAATGGTCGGCACGCCCAGGCCGGCGATGGTGTCGAAAATCCTGCGCGTGTGCGGCAGCACGAACTCGCGGTAATCGGCCGAGCTCAAGGCACCGGCCCATGAATCGAAAATCTGAATGGCCTGCGCGCCGGCCTCAATCTGAGCCTTCATGTATTCGCCCATGATCGAGCTCAGCATCTCGCACAGCCGGTGCCACGCGCGAGGGTTCGAGTACATCAGCGACTTGGTCAGCGCGAAGTTCTGGGAATGGCCGCCTTCGATCGCGTACGAGGCGAGGGTAAACGGTGCGCCGCCGAATCCGATCAAGGGCACAGCGTGAGGGCCTTCGAGCTCGTGACGGACGAGACGAATCGCGTCGAGCACGTGCGAAAGCGCCTGGCGCGGCTCGAAGCACTTCAGGCGATCGATGTCGGCTTCGGTGCGGAGCGGATTCTCGATGGCCGGACCTTCGCCGCGCACGAAATCGAACGGGATGCCCATCGGCTCGAGCGGCAGCAGCAGATCGGAGAAAAGGATGGCGGCATCCACATCGATGCGCCGTACCGGCTGCAGCGTGACGATGGTCGCGAGCTCGGGAGAGCGGCAGATATCGAGCAGCGAATGGCGGCTGCGAATCTCGCGGTACTCCGGCATGTAGCGTCCGGCCTGGCGCATGAACCATACCGGTGTTTGATCGACAGGCTCGCGCCTGCAGGCTTTGAGGAAGCGATCGTTCATGGACGGGCGATCGTACTACAAAGCGGTTCTGGGTTCTGGGGTTCTGGGGTTCTGAGGTTCTGAGGTTCTGAGGCTACCGCTAGGCTTTTAACAGGTTCCTCGCCAGCGCGAGCAGGTCTTCGAGCCACAGCGGCTTGAAGCGGACTTCGGCGCCCAGTCCGCGTAATTCGCGCGAGACGGCGTCGTCGAGGAAGTAGTCGCCCGTGACGATCGCGACCGGCATCTTCTGAAGCGAGTCCTTTGAGCGTAGCGTGCGCAGGAATTGCAGACCGTCGACGAGGGGCATCCGCAGATCGAGGATGATGGCGTGCGGCTGCGAACGCTCGGCCTGATTCAGCCCTGCTTCGGCCGACAGGGCGGTCACGACGTTGTAGCCCTCGAGGCGCAGCATGCGCTCGAACGTCTCGGTCACGCGTTGGTCGTCATCCACGATCAGAATGGTACGGGTGGCGACGGGCGTAGAAACGGCGGTGCTCGACATGGTGTTTGACGACTCGGTGCTCATTGTATCGCTTTGTATCGGCCGGTTCTGCGACTTCCGTTAGATGCCCAAAAACGCCCAAACCGCTTGAACTAGGGTCTTTACTTATACGCGGCTATGCTATAGTCGCGATTTCGTGAGCCCCATCCTCGTCAGGCCGGTCCGCGAGCAGCTCGAGCACGACCGTGTCATCCGCCTTCTGCAAGCCAGGTTTCGCCGTCGTTTCGATGTTGGCATCAACCCTGGAGCCGAGCAGAACAGTGCGGTCGGCACCGGAGTGTCCGCCGTGTATCCCGACGTGGTCTTACTCTCCCCAGATCGCGGTCGAAAGGTGATGGCGATCATCGAGGTCGAGACCGTCGAATCGGTGAACAACCTCGAAGCGTTGTCAGAATGGGTACCATTTGGCAGACTAAAGTCTGCCTTTCACCTATACGTACCGGCGCAAATGCTCGACGTTGCCCGGCGCCTCTGCACCGACAGCAATATCCCCGTTGCCGAGATCCATACCTACCACTGGATAGGCGACGAAATGCGCTTCGTGCCGGTCTACAAGGCACCTTCGGACGGCCGGAACGACGCTGCCCCGGCCAGGCCAGCACCTCGTTCAGCGTCCCCCAAGGCGGCCCCCAGGGCCGCCTCAGCCAAGGCTTCGGCTCGGCCCGCCTCCGCCAAGGCTTCGGCGCGGCAAGCAGGTGCGAACAACAGGAAACAGGCCAGGCCCACGGCGAAAAAATCGGCAGCGAAATCAGGTAAGAAGACGGGCCGTTCACCCAAACGCAAATAGCTTTGCCATTTCTGCGGTTTACCCGCGACAAACGCGGGTACGAAACAACCTCGCTCGTGCATGCTGTTCGTCGCGGCGGACGGTCGCGGCAGCGGATTCTCTACTGGTTCCGGACGCCGCCTGGTGTCAAGGTTGGCCGTCCCGCCCTCGACGAACACGCCATCCGATGGATCGAGGAGCAGAACCCCGACATCGAGTTCAACTGGCCGAAAATTCTCGAATCGCAGGCGCCTCCCGCTGCCCCTCCCGAGGATGTCCGTACCCGGCGGGGTCGCCGCGACAGGCCCGAACGGCGGCCGCCGCGGACTCGCCCCGAACAGCCTGAGGTCCAAGCTTCACTGCCCCAAGTGATTCCCGAGGCGTTACCGATCGAGGAAGCGGACGGAGATCTCGGTGGCGAAGGTCCCGCCGAGCCCCTAGCAGAGGAAGAGCTCGTCGAGGCTCTCGAGCAGCTGACCCATCCCGAAGCAGAGGAGACAATCGAGCCGCCCGCGATGCCGGCGGAGCAGTCGATCGGGTCGGAACAGCTCACGCGGCTGCGAGCCCGGTTCGCCGAGCTGCAGGCGCGCATCACCGAACGTGGAGGCGACTCGGAGCGCATCGAAGCGCTCAGGGCGCAGGCCGAGTCGTTGAACCCCGACACGTGGGTCACCGAAGAAGAAGTGCGACAGGGCGTCGAAATGTTCGAGCCTCGGCTTCGCGAGATACGCGCGGCGCTCGGCCTGCGTCGCCGCAGGCGGTCGCGCCGAGGTGGCCGCCGGCGCCGGGGCGGGGGAGGCGCGCCGCCGACTGAAACTCCACCCGGGTCGTCTGAATGAACTGTCTTATACTGGAGTCCATCATGAAAACAGTACGTTCTGCATCCTGGCTGGTTGCGGGTTTTCTGGCCGTGCTCCCGGTATTTGGCGATGCACCCCACGCGCAGCAACCCCAGGCGCAGGCACCCGCGACTTCGCAACCCGCGGGCGACGTACAGGGCCCGACCTTTCGGACAGCGGTCAACCTCGTCAGCTCCGATGTCATCGTGCGAAACGGGCGTGGGCAGTTCCAGGCCGATCTCACCAAGGACGATTTCGAGGTGTTCGAAGACGGCGTGAAGCAGGACATCACGTCGTTCACGCTGGTGCATGGCGGCCGCGTCTACCAGACGCAGAGTGCCGTCGCTGCGGCGCCCGTGCGCGAAGGCATCATTCTTCCGCCGTCGCGACCCGTCAACGACGCGGCGGGCAGAATCATTATTTTCGTCATCGACGACCTCCATCTCGACTTCCGTGACACGCATCGCGTTCGGCGGCTCTTCCGGGACATGGCGAAAGAGCTGGTGCACGACGGCGATCTTTTCGGGATCGTCTCGACAGGCACCTCGTCTATCGCGATTGACTTGACCTACGACCGCGGGCGCATGGAAGAGGCGGCCAACAGGATTACCGGTGGTGGGTTGAGACCGTCAGAAGTCATTCAGCAGTCGGCCACCGGCGAAACGCCTCAGGAAGTGATGCATCGGGCTAACGTGGCGTTCGAGACGGTCTACGACATGCTTTCCAACCTGCAGCAGACACAGCACCGCCGCAAGGCGGTCGTGTTAATCAGCAACGGCTACGATTTCGACCCGTTCGCCTCGTCGCGCGCCGGCACCGCGGACGGCGTATTTCTGAACAACACGCGCGTCGATCCGAACGACCCCTCCAACGCGATCTTCAACCAAGGTAACCAGTTCAACGACGCCGAGCTCTCGATGCGGCTGGCGGAGCTCACCCGCCAGGCCAACCGCGTGAACGCGACGTTTTACACCTTCGACCCGCGCGGCCTCGTCGCGGGCGGCGACATCGACGAGCCGGTCGATCCGGTTGAATGGGAGCAGCATCTGCGGAAATCGCAGGACAGTCTTCGGGTGCTGGCCGAGTTGACGGGCGGAATCGCCGTCGTCAACACGAACGATCACACCAAGGCGATGCGCCGCATCGATGCCGAGACGAGCGACTACTACGTGCTCGGGTATTACTCGACCAACCCTGACCCGACGCAGCGCAGACGGCAGATTGAAATCAAGCTGAACAAGAAGGACGGCGAGGGCAACAACCTGGAAGTGATGTACCGCCGCGAGTACACACTGAAACCTGTCGCCGCGCAGCAAAAACCGCGCGGCTAATTCACGCGCTTTTCACGGCACTCAGTGTCGGCGTGCCAGGCAGGCGGTCGGGGATGGTGTGGTTCCTCCGGTGGCCGTGCGTCTTGCACGCATCCCCTTTTTCCTCGATGTAGTTCACATCCCGGTTGGTAGCCAGGTCGCGATATCGTCCGACGATGCAGCCGCAGTTGAGGGTGGTGAATCCGAGGAGTCGAACGAAGCTACCCATAGCTGCCTCCGCGCACCGCTTGAGCAATATCTGTACCGATACGTATCGCTGGCCGGTGCTGTAGAGACACAACGACGTGTCGCAGGATTTCGAACTTTTTCTAACAATTTGGACGACGGGTAGCGCATCGTGTGAGCGCATGCGGCGAGCTGAGCCGGCGCGTCTTACCTACCCGCGAGTATTTTTTGTCCGGTCAAACCAAACTATTGGAGTTGGCCGTTCGCCAGTTTTCGAAAGCGCTCGAGGTCGGTCGCTCTCTGCGCGGCAGACGCCTGGCGCGCTCGCACGATTCTGTAATTGAAGGCGAGATGTGCGGCCAGTGATATCGCGATCCAGCCGGGGCGTGGCGTGGCGACGACGAGCGAGCTGAGGAAATTCACCGCGGCCGCGGAAAAGAAAATTACCGAGAAGAGCGGATCGAGTCCGCCGAATCGCGCCGGAGGAAACGTGGATCCGTAGTTCATCGCTGCCGTTTCCCATCCGGGCGAACCGGTTCGCTCTTCGTAAAAGACTTGAATGTAACGTCCCACGCGCTCGACACCAGTGTGGATGAAGAAATTCAGCTCGAACGTTGCCGCGAGGACGAGAAAGGGGACGAGCGTGATGCTGCCCGCCAATTCGGCGATGAGCAGCGCGATGGCGAGGGCTCCCCAGGCGGCCAGGCCAACCAAAACGGCACACAACCGGGCCGTTCCGCGTTGGCGAATCGTGGCCCGGAGTGCCTCGTATTCGATCCCCTTGAGGTCGGTTATCGACATTCGTGAAGGATATCGAACGATATCTTCTCCATTTTCAGGCCCTTGAGGCTTTTTTTGCTTGGAGCCTCTACTGGTGTTTTGCTAGAATACCGATGAAACATTCTGAGAACCTAACTGTGTCTATAAACAGGACTTTCCTCAGCTCTGTCCGCACGGGGTTTCTGTGGTTGGGCGTCAGCCTTCTTGCCACATCTGCGGACGCAACCACCATCCTGTCGCCTGTCGGCCAGTTTGCTCCGGCGCCCGAAGCTGGCGCGGCCAAGGCCAAGGCCAAGTCGTCGGCGACGGCACGGGCGCGAGCTCGGGCAGCGCGCATTCGCGCCGCCAGGGCCAGGGCCGCAAGGTCGGCCAGAGCGCTTGCCGAGGCGAAGACGCCGCGGTACCGGACCGACGAGGCCGGCAATGTCGTGCCCGACGTTCGCGCGGCCGCAGCCATCGTATACGACCCGGCGACCGGCAAGGTGCTCTACGAAGAAAATGCAATGGACGAGCGATCGATCGCCAGCATCACCAAGGTGATGACCGCGATCGTATTTCTCGAGACCGCGACCGACCTCAACGAAGAAGTCAAGATCGCGCGGGCCGATACCCTGCGTGCCTCGACGACCTATCTGCGCACGAACGATGTCGTTCGGGTTTCAGACCTGCTGCACCTGCTGCTGATTCCTTCCGACAACGCCGCCGCCCGCGCGCTTGCCCGTATCTCGCCGCTCGGCTACGACGGCTTCATCGCGAGAATGAACCAGAAGGCCGACGATCTCGGCCTCGACCATACGGCTTATACCGATCCGTCGGGCCTGTATGCCGACAACATTTCCTCGGCCTACGATATGGCCCGTCTGATTTCGTTTGCGTCGGAAGACGACCGCATCGGCCCCATCATGCGGACGCCCGAGTACTCGTTCCGCACGATTCCCCAGAGTCGTCGAGCGGCGCGCATAGTCACCGTGCGCAACACCAATCAGATTCTCCGCAGCGGCGACATGGACGTGCTCGGCGGCAAGACCGGCTTCATCAGCAAGGCCGGCTACTGCCTGGCCACACTGCTGAAGCTGCCGCAGGGACCGTCGCTGGCGGTCGTCGTGCTCGGTGCCACATCGAACCTTGGCCGTTTCTGGGAAACGCGTCATCTCATGACGTGGTTGTCCGAGCGCGCGCCGGTGCTGGGGCTCTCGTCGCCGGCAGTTGCCACGGCCAAGTAAATGTAGGCCGGGTCTCTCTAAGATATGTAGGGCGGGTCTGCTCTCCAGACCCGGCCTACGTGGCTTTTACGAGTTGTAGCCGCGTTGAATCGCTGCAGCGTCCAGCGGCAGCGTTGCGATCGAATCTACTGCCAGCAGTGCGGGGCGACTGCCGTCGCGCCCGTCGAACGCCTTCAAATACCGATGACATTCGTCGCACGCGTAGATGCGATACCGGCCGTCGCGGCTGGTAAATGAGGTGATGCGGCTGCGATCGCTGTTCTCGCAGTAGGGACAGGTAATCGGGTCGTAGCGCCACTGACCGGTGCAGCGGCTGCAAATCAGCAGGCGCTCGGCGGCCGGGTTGATGAACGCAAACTCCGGCTCGCCGCCGCACAGCGGGCAGCGGGGCTGGTGCCAGTCGCTCAACTCGAGCCGCGGCAGCAGGGCTTCGGCGCAGCGCGCCAGGAACGGTCGCATCGCCAGCAACAGCACCTGATCCAGCAGCTCTTTCTCGGGGTTCGGCTCGTCGCTCTGGCGGCGGGCCGGCGTCATCGTCGTTTCGTACCAGCTCGCCACGACCGCTTCGATCTGGCCATCGCGGGCCAGCGCCTGAATGCGATCGTAATCGGGTTGCTCGAGCGTCTCGAACCGGCGAAGGATGTCGGCCGTCTGGCGGATCATCAGCCGGAAGTCGGTCCAGTCGATCGGAATATCCTTGAACTGCAGGACGGGGCTGCAGCGGGCGTTGTCTGGTTTGCGGCGATCGAAGGTCGCCGATGGCAGCGGCACCCGTGACTGCACGCGGCGCTGCGCCCCGAGCAGCTCGATTTGCATGTCGGCGGCCGTCGCCAGATCCGGCTGCGCGTTCTTCAGCTCGCGCAACTCGCGCACTTCGCGCGATTCGGGACGTGCCGGGCGATCGCCTGGCCGTTCCGCAGGGGGATCTGTCTTCGGGGTGGTCACTACGGGATTGTGGCCCAGCGGTGGTACTGATGCAATAGGATCCCTCGTACGCTGTTCAACGTGCCTATGAGTGTTTCCATTTTGATGGTG
>Ga0105106_10004164_pt1 | contig 10326 bp, 9 predicted proteins | sample PPLLaktember2015_5_FD_79109 | JGI IMG/M metagenome (GOLD analysis project Ga0105106, IMG submission 79109) | Freshwater sediment microbial communities from Prairie Pothole Lake near Jamestown, North Dakota, USA - PPLs Lake P8 Core (1) Depth... | ecosystem: Environmental > Aquatic > Freshwater >... | reverse complement strand
TACACGGCCGCACCCGATTTCAAAGATGCCCGACGAATAAAGGATTCCGTGTATGGCCCAGCCATGCGTGTCTTGGCGGCAGACAACCCCTTCAGGCCAACTGACATTGGTCCTCGCTCGCTCTCACAGATTCCGGCCGCCATCATTCGCCTCCTCTTTAACACGTGGTTGGCATCGAACAGTCTCTCACTGGGGGATCGCGTGAGTATGGGCGTGGGGGTAGAGGCTCGCCTGCCTTTCTTGGACGCCGGGCTAATAGAACTCGTCATGGCCTTGCGTCGCAGGAATCCTGATCATGCTCTGGGGCAGAAGGCGTGGCTTCGCGCGGCACTGAAGGGTGTTCTCCCTGATGAAGTTCTGACGCGGCCAAAGGCTGGTTTTCAGCCCCCGGTTTGGGAATGGCTGTCGGGAGTTGTGACACGCTACGGGAACAGTCTACGTGATGGAAATCTAATCAAGACAGGAATCCTGAATGACAGGAAGGTCGATTACATATTGCAGGACATGCCGAAGCAAGGTTGGTCTGGACTCTATTTTGCCTACAAGCTGGTGCTGTTGGAGATGTGGCAGCGCGAGGTAGTGGGGGCATGACGAAGTCGAGACATTGTGTCCTGATATACAATCCGATCTCCGGGCATGGGCACCTGGATTCATGGAATGCATTATTCGTCGGCCTACTGTTGGAACGCGGGTACCGCGTCCTTACACTTACCCCCGACCGTGTAGCATTGAAGTCGCGCCTCGCTCAGCAGCAACTGGCAGACCACGCCATGCTTCGTATCTTAGACTGGGACGCGCCACGGCCGTGGCGCCAGCCATGGCTACTGTCGCATTACAAGCTGCGTATACGTCGGGTATGGCAATGGTGGCTTGTCTATGGCCACAAATACGCGAATAGGCGTCCGGAAACCCGCGTTACACAAGAAATGCCGACTCGCGTGCGTGTAAAGAAGCATGTTTTCCAGGTCATTGTTCCACCGTTATTCAGACTGTCACGTGCTTTTCATGCTTTATATCGAAAAATACGCGGCGTAAAAAAAACGAGCGGTGATCCAGTGGATTCCTCCGAAATAAATTACCTGGATCCAGTGGATATGGCCAATCGTATCAATACGGCTCTAATGACGTCCACTTGGAGGCCAGATTGCATGTTCAATATGTATCTGGATATGTACAAAACCGATCTCGAGTCATGGCGGCAGTTTGCGGCAATCTGTCGTCTTCCTTGGGGAGGTATCCGTTTCGTTCCCTCCGACGCACCTCCGCGTGAGGGATATTATTCGCTCCCGTCCTTGCGTGGCATGTGTTTCCTGGACGAGTTCGCTTGCCAAGATTACAGCGCAAGTATTTCGAACAAACATTTCCAGTATCTACCCGATGTCACAAATTCAGAATTACCGGAAGGATCATGTGCGCTGGCTGAAGAGCTTATGCGTCGCGCGGACGGACGCAAGATTGTTTTTCTTGGCGGTTCCATCGGTGGACAGAAAAACATTGCCCGCTGGTGCGAGCTTATCGCTCTTGCGGATCCGGAACATTGGTTCTTCGCTCAGGTTGGTGAAATCCATGCCAATACGTTCAGTCAGGAGGATTCAATTGCGTATGAGCGTCTGATAGCTGTTCCTCCGGAGAATACGTTACTGCATACCGAATATCTGTCGGACGAACGAGAATTCAATGCCGTTATTAAAGCCGCAGACGTTCTTTTTGCAGTGTATCGAAATTTCCGCATTAGTAGCAATATGCTTGGCAAAGCGGCGTATTTCGACAAACCGATACTAGTGAGCGACAGATTCCTAATCGGCGAACGTGTGAGATACTTTGGCATTGGACTCGCCGTTCCCGAGGATGACGCGCACGCCATGTTGGGTGCGCTAGAGCGGTTGGTGTCAGAGCCGGTGCAGTGGGAAAAATTCTCGGTGTACCGGGCACATTTCAGCGAGCAGGCGACAAGCGATAGTTTAGATAATTTTCTTAACTATGTATCGGCGAGTCAATTATGAAATGGCGTTGACCGAGAGAGAAACAAGGAGACGTGTATGCCCAGTATTAACTTAGACATTAATGTCGAAGAGACGACTTATGAAGCGCCGACGCGATGGCGCATGTTGGGTGCCGGAGGCAAGGCAGATCATGTCATGATCTTGTGCGCAAACAATGGACTAGTTCCAAAAACCATATTAGAAGTAGGTGCTGGCGACGGCGCAATCTTGCGGTGCCTTGGTGAGAAGTCATTCTGTAAAGCGATGCATGCTGTCGAAATATCGCAATCGGGTGTGCAGGTCATTTTGGATCAGCAAATCCCTGGATTGATCTCTTGTCAGACCTTCAATGGCTACAATCTACCTTTCCAGGATGATTCATTTGATCTTGTCATCCTCTCCCATGTCCTCGAACATGTGGAGTATGAACGCGCTCTGCTACGGGAGATACGTCGCGTTTCAAAATATCAAATAATCGAGATTCCGATGGATTTCCCAGCGTTGGATAATGAAATCTATCATATGTTGGGGCCAAGTTATGGACACATAAACGCACATTCTCCGGCATCATTACGCTTTCTGCTGTCGACAGAAGGGTTCGCGATATTAGAGGGGATGCTAGGCCAATATTCCTTGGATCTGCAGGAATATGACTACTTTGTAAACAACAGTCATGTAAAGTCGCCTGATGCGGTGGAAACGTTTCGCACCAGGATCAATAAGGAAAAAGCAGCATTTGATGCTTTACCCGTGGATCAACAGGAACGACGGGCATCATTCTACGCTGTGCTCACAAGGAAGGAGAGTGCACAAGAAAGGATGATGCGAGCCGTGAACGCAGCCAAGTCATACATCGGCTCAGGGCAAATTCAGGCGGCTCGACTCATTTTCAATCACTATATACCAAAGGCAAATGAGATAGAGGCGAGTTTGGATATCGCACGATTCGGCCTTCAAGCACATCAGTGGCAGGCAACACAGGAGTTTGTGGACAGGGTACTTAGTGTCGAAGGATCCAATCCCGACGCACTGGCAATTAAGACTGCTCTCAAGGCAGGTTCTGTTGCACCGTCACCACCTCAGCATTCAAATATTGTTGGCACTGATAGTTCAAGCGTAGTCACCCTCAAACAATGGCTCAAGACGAATTTTTCGTTTTTGATACACGTGGCTAACAGATTACGCAAGTAGCCGAAAGGTAACGACCTGAATATGACAGCAACGTCCCTATACCGAAGGTTCGTTAGGAGCTTGTTTGGCGCGTCCAAAATGGAGGCAATGACAGAATCGCCATTGTTGCCCTATGTGGATAAAGAGCGGTTGTTTACTCCGAATAGACTCTTGCGCCTGGGAACCGACTACGGAGGGTGGATCATCCCTGCGAATAGCGATCTCTCGGCCGCGAGTACTTGCTATTCCGCCGGTGCTGGGGAGGACATTAGTTTCGACTGCGCTCTAGCCGAGCGCTTTCATTGCCTTTTACGCATCATTGACCCCACACCGCGAGCAATTGAGCACTTCCATCAACTAGAAAAAGCCTTGTGTGCTGGCACCAAGTATCCCATCAACAATAACACGTCGAATTATTACTCGATCAGTTCGGAAGCATTTAAAAGACTTCAATTCATACCTGTTGGTCTGGCAGGTCAAGATACGGATCTCAAGTTTTTCTACCCAAGGAATCCTGCGCATGTGTCATGCTCAACCGCTAATCTGCAGAAGACCGATAACTACTTCATTGCAAAATGTCTTCGTTTATCGAGCATTATGGAACAACAGGGCGATGTGTCTCTCGATCTGTTGAAGATGGATATTGAAGGCGCGGAGTACGCAGTTATCGAGGATATCATCGCAGCGAGATTGCTGCCTAGGCTGTTACTCATCGAGTTCGATGAAGTACATAGCCCCCAGGATGCTGCAGCAAGTGATCGGATCAAAGTGCAATTCACCAAGTTGGCACAGGCCGGCATGCGCTGTATATCTGTGGAGGGAAGTAACGCGACGTTTGTGCGAGATTTGTAACGAAAATATTTGAAGAATAGTGATCTTCATCAGGAGAAACAAACATGGAATTCCTGCGCAATAGCTATACAAAGCATGCTCAGCACTTTGCAAGAGATCTCGTTGATGAGGAGCGTGTCAAAATCTCAACCTCTTGGTTCGACGAGACTACTGCAGATTACTGGCGCCACGCCCGCTCTTACGAGTGCGCAGATTGTTTGAGCCACCAACCGGATGCCACATGGCTAACGGTAGGGGATGGTCGGTGGGGCCTGGATTCTATACGAATACGAAAAAGAGGATTTACTTCGGTGCATCCGACAGACATAAGTGGAGCATTGTTGGAGGCATCAAAACAACGTGGACATATCAATGAATACACGGTGGAGAACGCCGAGCGCTTGAGCTTCGAGGATCAGCAGTTTGACTATGTTTTCTGCAAGGAGTCATTTCACCATTTTCCGCGCCCTTACATGGCACTATACGAAATGTTGCGTGTAGCCAAAAGAGCTGTATTTCTTATCGAGCCAAACGATACTTACATGATAAATCTTACAACTATAGCGTCGCCACGTTCGTGGAGATTGATGTTGAAACAGTTTTTCGGCCGACCGTTAGACTGGAAATCTTTGTTAAAGCAACTTGTCGGTGGGCCACAGGTACAGCAGAAGTTAACGTTTAACTCCCCAGATTGGGAAGAGAGTGGTAACTATGTTTACACCGTATCTCGGAGGGAGGCGGAAAAAATTGCCTTCGGAATAGACTTACCGCAGATAGTTATTAAGGGACTAAACGACCATTATGTGAAGGGCTGTGAGTTTGAACCAGCTGATACCGAGCGCTCTGCGATATTTCGCGAACTTGTAAGCACCATTGAGGAAAAGGATAGACTCTGTCGTGAAGGATTGGCTGATTCAAATATGATTATGATTGGATTCTTTAAAAACTCTATGGATTCGAAGACTAGGGAAATCTTCGAACAACGCGGCTGGGACGTTGTAGATTTGCCACGGAATCCGTACGCACAAGAGACCCGTTAGAATATCATGGCCCCGTTTCATTGCTCATGTTGAAACGGGCAGAGCATGCGAAGGCGGCTCTTGAGGCGCTGGCTCGACACACCTTTGCAGGTAGGGCAAAGGGGATCATCTTGTCGTTATCAACTGTGATGGACCCAAGGTGCACAGCATCTCTGGCTTTATTTGGTTGGACTAGGGCGAAAATCAAGGTATTGCGGGAGACGGAGTGAAAAGCACAGAAAGAAGACTTGGCTGGCCGTCTAAGACGCTGCTGATGTACGTGATCGGCATTGGTGGAGTGCTGGTGAGCACAACACTTGCGATCAAGCTAGTCAGGCTTGGCGAAGTTAGCTACTACGTACTCAATTCGGATAGCAGTATCGAAAAAGCCAAACCCGGTCAGTTCGGGATACTGGAGAAAAATGCCAGCTTTCTAACCCACTTTACGGGTCGAATTGTCGATCATGTTGCCGATAACGAAGAAGAATTGAAAGGAAACATTCGTACCGCAATTATGAAAGGGTTTGAAAAGGATGGTCACCTTTTGTCAGAGATGAATATGTTCGATTCTGAACGCGAGCGACTGATCGCCTACATGATGCTGCGGGTAAACGGTAGTTTACCCGTCTACAAAGTCACCAGCGGACTGCCGGACAAATTGCCTGAATTGCTCATGGGAAAAGAAGGAAACTGTTCACATGCCGCATTCAGGTTGCTCATGGTGTTAGATGCATTCGCGATCAAGGGTCGGGCAATCGTATGGTTTAGCCCGTCAATGACCGGACACATTTTCGTCGATGCTTATGACCAGACTGAACAAAAAGCCTACCTGCTTGACCCGTCTTTCAACCTCTTTAGTACCGTCCACAGTGATGTAACTGAGGGCTACCTAGACATTCTGGCCCGGATGACGGTAGAAGAGAAAATATCCGCATTGCAGGATCGACTTAAATCATTTCCCTTTTTCATCCGTGAGACGAAAGGGGTGCAACAGGAATCCGAATCGTTCTGGGAAGAGGCGCACTTGAGAATCAGAGATTCAGTTCTTACGGCGCTTGTCTATGAGATGCCGGCTGCTTTGGAACATTGGAAGAAGAATTATCCGCGATCTATACCAACAACGCTTGATCAAGCCGCGTATTTGCACGGAAACCCAGGTCTGCGGAAATTCAATCCAAAGTATTCACTCTCGACAGAGCCGCTGCTTGAGATCGCAGGAATAAGGAATCCTGATTCGGGGTATCACTTGCCAGCATCGCGGTCCGGCGTCAAGAACGCAAGATGAGAAGGACACAGATCTTTGTCGGCGCTGCAATTCTATTCCCTCTGTTTGTTGCGCTGCTGTTGAGATGGCCATTGGCTTACTCCATTGAGTTCGACGCAAGAGGTGAGTTCGGCGATGAAGAAATTCGCGTTACAAAGAACTGGAACTCGATAACTCTTTTAGACGAGGTTCGGCTCGGGAAAGAGTGGAAAAGATATCATCTAGAAAGCTTTGGGTACATGTACAACGTTCGAATATACTGCCTGAATCTGAACTCAGTTGACCCTGCCAGGCAAATCTTGATTCGCAATGGAGTGGTTAAGCTATATGTCAAAAACATGATGGGGAGCATCGTTGATAGAAAGGATATGCTAAACATCCATTCGCGCTATCTAGATCTTGATCAGTTGCCGCTTTTCAAAGACGACAGCATGGCTATGGCGACGGTCCGTGGCGGAATCACCGGTTGGACGGGTTATTATGAAATGTATCCTGGTCGATGATATTCGTTGAATGTGTGTGGAATTGTTCGTTTCAAGTCAAGGAACGAGTGTCTCAATCAACAGCAATCTATTGGTGACTCGCGGTAAATGTTGGCTCCCGTAGTTCTTTTCGTTTACAACCGCCCCACGCACACGCGGGCGACGATCGAGGCGCTGGCGCGGAATACGCTGGCGCGGCACACTGATCTGGTCATCTTTTCCGATGCGCCCAGGGATGAAGCAGCTTCTGCCGCCGTCCGCGAAGTTAGAGAAATCATCGAAAACATCTCCGGTTTCGGCTCGGTCCGCGCCGTGCAGCGAGATATCAATTATGGACTCGCCAAATCTGTCATATCCGGTGTCAGTGAAATCATCGACAGCTATGGCCAGGTCATCGTTCTGGAAGACGATTTGGTCACTTCGGCGACGTTCCTCGAATACATGAATTCGGCACTGGTTCACTATCGAGATGATCCCAAAGCCTTCTCAATCGGTGGCTATCAATTTCCGGCAAGGACCATGTCCATCCCGCGCAATTATCCATGGGATACCTACGCATCATATCGTTGTTGCTCGTGGGGCTGGGCGACATGGAAAGATCGCTGGGAACGCATCGACTGGAGCATGGGCTACTTCGATGATTTCACGGCGTCTGCGGCGCAACAAGTGCGCTTCAATCGTGGCGGATCCGACATGACGCAGTTGCTGTCGCTTCAGCATGAAGGGCGGATCGATTCCTGGGCGATCCGCTTCTGCTATACGCATTTTGCGACCAATATGCACTGCATTTATCCGGTCAAGTCGCTGGTCAATAACATCGGGCTCGACAATAGCGGAACGCATTGCGGCGTCGACCCGCGCCGTCAGCACGATGAGCTTGACGAAGACTGGCTGCCACGTGTGTTTTGTCCTGGTGATCATGTGGACCCGGCGATCACGGCCAGTTTCCGGTCGGCTTTCGAACCACCCAAACCCAGCTTCTTGAAAGTCACCGTTGGCCGGGCAATTGGCATGGCGCGTGTGTCGTATCATCGGGTGAGACATCTTTTCGCCAGGACAAGAAACCGGGTCTCTCCACCTAAGCGGAGCGTTGACATTCTAATGGTCAACACCATGCAGAAGAATGGCGGGGCGGCCCGCGCCGCGTACCGAACCTTCTGCGGAATACGCAATCGCTATTCGGCCTCGCACTATCTTACTTTAATGAAAGAGGACGCCGACCCTATGGTGACTGGCCGCATACAAAATTCCGCTAAAGGCATGCTGGTCCAACAGCTGGGTCGTCTGGACCGGCTCCCGCTCCTGTTCTATCCGAATCGCCAGCATGTTACTTTTTCGCCAGCTTTCTGGCCAAATCCCTTGCGTATCCCATTGAAACGCTTCCAGCCGAAGCTCGTTCACTTGCATTGGGTGGGTGCTGGTATGTTGCGTGTCGAGGAGCTGGCACGGCTGCGTTGTCCAGTCGTGTGGACGCTGCACGACACTTGGGCATTTACCGGTGGATGTCATTACACGCGCGATTGTGTGGGATACAAGACGCAATGCGGCCGGTGTCCACAGCTCGGCAGTCTGCATGAAGACGACTACTCGCACACCCTTATGAAGAGGAAGGCCAAGGTTTTTCGGAAGCTTGACATGACAATTGTCACTCCTAGTCGCTGGTTGGCGGATATTGTCAGGCAGAGCAGCCTGTTTGCGGATAGGCGTATCGAGGTGATTGCCAATGGGCTCGATACCGAGAGCTTCAGACCAGTCGAGCGGCACGCCGCACGCGAGTACTTCGGTCTGTCACCCGACATGCCGGTGTTGCTTTTCGGTGCGCAGTGGGTAACAGATCTACGTAAGGGCGGCGACTTGTTGTGTGAAGCACTAAAGCGACTAGACAGACCGTGCACATTGCTTGTTTTTGGGCAAGGGAAATTACCTTTGGAAGCCGCTCCCAACGTTACGGTACGCCAGTTCGGCAGTTTGGCTGACGATATCAGTTTGGCCATGCTGTACTCCGCCGCAGACGTTTTTTTGTGTCCTTCTCGTGAAGACAATTTGCCCAACACTGTCGCAGAAGCCTTCGCTTGCGGAACGCCATGCATCGCTTTCGACATCAATGGGTTGCCTGATATGATCGAACACCAGAAGAACGGTTGGCTGGCACGGCCGTTTGATTCCGCGGATTTGGCAGAGGGCATCCGTTGGTTGGTACAGCATCCGCAACCGGAGCAACTACGGCGAGCCGCGAGGGAAAAAGCAGTATCGGAATACAGCATGGCTCTGATGGAAGAACGGTACGTGGCACTATATACCGATCTGCTCAAGTGAGCAGAGAATCAAAGCGAGATTACTGAGTGATTTGTCATGGCCTTTGCAATTGGTGTTCGCAGAAGCATGACCTGAGTGAAGACATTTATCTCCGAATATATGCTGAGAAAGGCGGATACCATTTCTTGTTGTAGACCACCTCTCAGTCCACTCAATGAGTGAGCTATTTTTCTCCTGCACGAGTGTAGAAACTACGAACCCAGATCAAATCGTTCATGAGTTCGCTGAATAAGCTCTAGACACAGGCGTTGTCGTGGCAATTCCCTTTGCGGCTCATGTTTGTGAGTATGACGAGGGTATTGAAGATCTACTGTCAGGTGGAGTCGTGGAAACGTGTACGTTTCGTTCCGTTCTTTTCTGCCCCGACAAGGTCATATTCTGTAAATATGAAGCGAACATTGCTACCTTTGCTTATCATCCTTCTTGTAGGATGTGATAACAGGCACGTCAACAATCAACCTTTACAAGCAACATTCACGGATTTTGAGTGGCGGTGGGACTATGCCGAACAGCGAATCGACTTAACACACCAAGCGATTTTCGGAAGCAAAAATGATTTTAAGACATGGGCAGAAAAGGCGCGACCATTCTTTCTGAATAAGTTTGTTTCAGTACCTGTACTGACACCAGCTGTGAAGCCGGGCGGAAAAATCGTTACAAAGCCGGGATATTCGATACGGAACTACGTCAGTGTCGAGGGCGATAGCCTGTTAGCAGTTCCTAATGTTATAGATCCCACCAAACCCATCGTCATTGCATTGCACGGGCATGAGATAGACCATCGTGGCGATGCGCCTTGGAAGTTGTTCGACACGTGGGCAGGTCAGTTCGCAACAGAAGGGTATGTTGTCTGGGCCCCATCCCACCTCTGGTATGACAGGGTTGGTGGCAAAGTACACCCGAAGGGTAGCCGCGTGGCGGAATGGGATGATGACTGGCATCACAGGGTTGGATCTGTCGACTACCCGATTGAGTGGGCGAAGCGCGTCAGTGTTCTGCTGGATTCGGCAATGGACACCTTCCCGCCGCATAGCAGACTAGCCATAGTGGGACTTTCTGCTGGGGGGGTTGACCGCAAGCGTACTGATGGCAGCGCGAGGCGACATAGACATTGGGGTATTCGCGGGTAGTTTCACCGTTCTGGACTTTAATCGTGAACACTATCGCATTAAGGGGCACCCGAATAATTGGGACATTTCGTGGTTGAACAGTTACTCAACTGTCTTTGCGTTGATCACTCCGCGAGCCGCTCAATGGCAGCT
>Ga0105106_10004163_pt1 | contig 10327 bp, 6 predicted proteins | sample PPLLaktember2015_5_FD_79109 | JGI IMG/M metagenome (GOLD analysis project Ga0105106, IMG submission 79109) | Freshwater sediment microbial communities from Prairie Pothole Lake near Jamestown, North Dakota, USA - PPLs Lake P8 Core (1) Depth... | ecosystem: Environmental > Aquatic > Freshwater >... | reverse complement strand
GAGGACCGGCCCGAGAGCTTTGCCGCACCGAGGATCGTCGTGACCGCAGGATTCTCGACGATCAGTCCCCCGGGCGGCACCGTGAATGTGCCCGACGGCTGACGTCCGATCCGGCGCGAGAAGAAGAGCGAGAGCGGCGTGTTGTCGAAGCTCGATCCGAACGTGAAGAACTGGGCCCCCTCGACGAAGAACGGACGCTTCTCAGGATACAGCGTCTCGAAAACGGTGAGGTTCAGGACGGCCTGATCGACTTCCACCTGGCCGAAATCCGGGTTGATGGTCGCGTCCAGCGTGTAGTTGCGCGAGAGGCCGTACTTCACGTCGACGCCCGCAAGCACATCGGTTTCGGTGCTGGAGGCATGGCCGGATGACGGGGACCACTGCAGAAGCGTGCCTGAAGCGTACGGAACGATGTCCAGGTGCATCGGCGGATCCACCACCTCCAGTCCGCTGAGCGTCCCCCAGAACGGAATCTGCAGCTGTTCGGAACGCGGGACCATGACCCACTCGACGGTCTCCCGCTTGCGAGCGATCACCCGTCGGAAGTTGATCCCCCAGGTCATTGCTTCCGGATCGTCGGTTGCGAACCGGAGCGCGTTGAACGGGATCCGGAACTCTGCGGACCACCCGTCAATGTAAGTGTTCGTTTCCACCTGCCACACTTCATCCCACGAGTTGTCGTAGATGATGCCGGCCTGTGTCATGATGCCGTCGCTCTGGACTCCGGAGACGTTGACGCTGAAGAAGAACGCCGACTGTCGGTCGGCGTAAGAATCGATCATGAGGGCGAAGCGATCGGCTTCCGTCGAGCGATCCCGCCTGCTCAGCTGATGAACGATCAGTTCGGGGTGTGCATCGTAGCAGATCGCGCCGATGTAGAGCGCGTGATCGTCGTAGAGAATCCGGACAGAGGTCAGTTCGGTGGGAGGCGCGCCTTCGTCGGGATCGTACTGCGTGAAGTCCAGGACCGGGGATGCGGTTTGCCATTCGGACTCTGCAAGGACGCCATCGATCTCGGGCGCGCGCTCAACGCGAGCGGCCCTGATTGATTTCGCCCGTTCTCCGGCAGCCGAGAGGGAGACCGCGAAGACAACGAACAGAGCTAGGCCGAATGGGATTCTGGCATGCATCTCGTCATGGTTTTCGTCCACCTCCCCAGGTTGCAGAGCGAAAATACCTCAAGATACCGAGAAAATCAACGATAGACGGCAAAAAACTGCGAATCTGTGACCCTGCTCACCTTGTGCCTGTGCCGATTTCAAATCGGCGGGCCCGAAAGCGGGCGGTACGGCCTAAAGGAGTCCGGCCCCGCTATCCTCGGCGAAGCCGGAGCTGCAGGACATTCTCGATGTGTCCCGTCTGAGGAAACATGTCCACCGGCTGCGCCGCCCCGGGCACATACGGAGCGATCGAACAGAGCTTCTGCACGTCCCTCGCCTGGGTTGCGGGATTGCAGCTGACATAGACGATCCTGTCAGGACCCAGTCGCGCCAGCGCTATGAGCACGCCTTCATGGCAACCGGCGCGGGGCGGGTCCAGGACGACAACGGATGGCGCCGGCTGCGATCGCATCCAGCCGGTGTCGCGTGTCAGGCGATCCTTCAGATCTCCGACAACGAACTCGCAGTTGGCCACGCCATTCAGCTCCGCGTTGCGGCGGGCGTCCTCGACGGCGGCTTCGATCGCTTCCACTCCAACAACGCGCTCCACGGCGCCCGCCAGATGCAACGCGATCGTGCCGGTGCCCGAATACAGGTCGTACACGACGTCCTCGCGGCGGAGCTCCGCCGCTTCACGCGCGGCATCGTACAAGCGCTCCGCCTGTGCCGTGTTCGTCTGGAAGAACGAATTCGCTGACACGCGGTACCGCCGCGCGCCCAGTGTCTCCGTGATGTACCCCGGGCCGAAGTACACCGTTTCCGTCTCCCCGAACGCGACCTGCGATTTCCTGGCCGTGATGTTGTTCACAACGGTCGTGATCGACGGCTCCACGGTGCGCAGATGGTCCGTCAACGCCTGCATGACCTCGGGCCGCTCATCGCTCGTGACCAGGTTCACCATCAGATCGCCTGTGCGCGCGCTCTGGCGGATCGCGAGGTGACGCAGGTATCCCGTATGCGTGCGCGTCGAGTAGATGGGGAGGGAGCGCCCGCGGCAGAAGGCGCGGACTTCGTTCACGATTCTGACGCTGGCCTCCGATTGCAGCCAACACTCCTCGATGTCCAGCACCTTGTCGAACCGACCCGGGATATGCAGACCCACCGCGAAGCGGTCGGCCGGGGCCTCATTCCGCCCCATCATCTGCCGCTCGAGCTCCTCCTTCGCAAGCCAGCGCTCGCCGAACGAGAATTCCATCTTGTTGCGATAGAGATAGGGCGACTCTGCCGCGATCGTCGGCCGCACCTCGATCCCCCGGAAACCGCCGATGCGCTCCAGCGCGTCCAGAACGTGGCGCCGCTTGAACTCGGCCTGCGCACCGTAGTCGACATGCTGCAGGCGACACCCTCCGCATTCGCCGAAGTAGGGGCAGCGCGGAACTACGCGCGACGCCGACGGCTCCAGCACATCCAGGATGACAGACTCGACAAAGTTCTTCCGGACCCGCGCGACCCGCACACGCACCCGGTCCCCGTGAACGCCGTCCCGCACGAACATGACCATGCTGTCCACGCGCGCAACGCCTGCACCCTCCGGCGTCAGGCTTTCGATCTCCACCGTTAGCTCGTCGCCGCGCTTCACGCTTGCTCTCCCGCATCTCCGCCCTGTCCCGACAAACGCTCCAGCTCGCGCGTCAGGTCGTTCCACCGGTGATAATCGTCCTCCAGCCCCCGCTTCAGGGTCTGGTACTCCGTCGTGATGTCCCGCACCCGGTTCCCGTCTTTGTACAGCTCCGGGTCCTCCAGCATGTGTTCGCATTCCCGGATGCGCTGCTCCTTCTCCTGGATGGCGCGCTCGGTCTTCTCGATGGATTCCCGCACCGGCTTCACGAGGCGGTATCGTTGCTGACGCTCTTCGGCCTCCTGCCGTTTGCGATCCTTCCCGGCGCTCCGCGCAGTTCGGTCCCCCCGCGCAAGGGGGGCGGGGGAGGCAGCCTTCCGCTGCGCCTCCAGAAATTCGCTCATCGTCCCCGGATAGACCAGCGGCGCGCCGGGCCGCAGGGCGATCACCTTGTTCACGACCGGATCGAGGAAATCCCGGTCGTGCGAAACGATGACCGCCGTGCCATCGAACCGCTCGAGCGCCTCTTGCAGAACACCCTTGGACACCATGTCCAGATGGTTCGTCGGCTCGTCCAGAATCAGCAAATTTGCGGGTTCCAGAAGCATTTTCGCCAGCGCCAGCCTGCTCTTCTCCCCCCCGGACAGGACGCCGACCCGCTTGTAGACGTCGTCCCCGCTGAACAGGAAGCACCCGAGCAGCGTCCTCAGCCGCTGCCGCATGTCCCCGGTGGCCACCACGTCGAGCGTCTGCAGCACCTCGGCGCGCGGATCAAGCTCCTCCGCCTGGTGCTGGGCGAAGTACGACACCACCACGTTGTGCCCGGGGATCCGGCGCCCGCCGTCCACTTCCTCGACGCCCGCAACGATGCGCGCAAGCGTGGACTTTCCCGCGCCGTTCACGCCGACAAGCGCAATCTTGTCGCCCCGGTCGATCTCGAGATCCAGTCCGTCGAACACTTCGATCTCGCCATAGCGTTTCTCGACGCCTTCGAGCCGCATCACCACCGCGCCCGCCGGCGGCGCCGGAGGAAAATCGAAGTCAAGGCTGCGCTCCGTATCCTCCACCTCAATGCGCTCCAGGCGGTCGAGCGCCTTGATCCGGCTCTGCACCTGCCGGGCCTTCGTCGCCTTGTACCGGAACCGTTCGATGAACCGCTCCGTCTGCTTGATCTGCATCTGCTGATTCCTGTACGCGGCGCGTTGCTGTTCGAGGCGTTCCGTCTTTTGCTCCACGTAGAAGGAGAAGTTCCCCTTGTATTCCGTCAGCCGGCCCAGGCTCAGCTCGAATGTCCGCTCGGTGAGGGTATCGAGGAATCGACGATCGTGTGACACGAGGATCAGCGCCCCCCGGTATCCCCGGATATACTCTTCCAGCCACTGGAGGGAGTCCATGTCGAGGTGGTTGGTGGGCTCATCGAGCAGTAACAGCGACGGTTCCTGCAGGAGGAGCCGTGCCAGCGCGATGCGCATCTGCCAGCCGCCGCTGAACTCCTCCACCGCACGGGGGAAGTCCCGCTGCGAGAACCCGAGTCCGGCCAGCACCGATTCGGCCTCCGCGCGCATCGTGAACGCGTTCGAGACTTCCAGGTGGTGCTGCAGCTCGCCATAGAGCTCCAGCAGTTCCGCCGCCTCCTCGGTTCCATCCTCCACCTCTCCCATGCGACGCTGGATTTCTTCGAGGCGCGTCTGCGCTTCCACGACATCGGCGAAGACGGATTCCGCTTCCTCGATGAGGGTACGGCCCGACGCCGACACCCCTTCCTGCGGGAGGTACCCCACCGTGACATAGCGGGCCTTTGTGAGCGTCCCGGTGTCCGCCTGGGCCGTTCCGGTGAGAATGCGGAGGAGGGTTGATTTGCCGGCCCCGTTGGAGCCGACAAGTCCGATTCGATCCCGCGCGCCGATCCTGAACGAGACCTCGTTCAGGAGCGTGCGGTCGGCGAAACGGAGGGTGATGTTGGTTGCGGAAACCATACGGTGAGCGTGGTGCGCCGGAATCCGGAGAATCGCCCGGGCGGGTGTGGCTGACGGATCGGCTATTTTAAATAGTACTTGAGCGGATTGGGATCCACGCGGCACTCCTCGGCAATGCGCAGCCAGGCGACCTTCCGCTCTTCCCGGAGCTTGTAGAGGCGCGGGACGATCCTGTCCCGAAGCTCGATCGGCGTTATGGGAATGATGAAGATGCTCGTTCCGCCTTCGAACCCCGCGGGCGTGTTGATTCTCCATTTGATCAGCACATGCCACGGCATCTTGTAGACGGCGTCGACCGGAGTGTAGTACCACTCCTCATTCGCGGAGATGTCATTTCCGGTGGCGGCGTGCACGGCATGTACGAGATCGCTCATACCCCTGATTGCTTCCTCGCTGTGTTCGTGCGGCCGGCCAGCGTTCGAGCGGGAGTAGATCTCGACGGTCGGGTAGCGGTGGCCGATTCCCACCATCGCAATCGCGTGGTCGTTCTCCGCGAAAATCAGGTTGTGGTGGGCCGCGAAGTTCGCCGCGAGATCGTTGAACACGTTCGGGTCGTCGCGGAGCATCCGGATCTGGTTCTGGATGGAGGCGCCCCATTCATCCAGCGCCACGAGCTGTTTGTGAAGGTGGTCGAACGACGCGCCCGCCGGTTTCAGCCAGTTCTGGTAGACGCTGACATACCGGACATAGCGGTTGGCCAGCGCGATGTCATGCAGGGCGTCGATCGTCATCCGGAAGTACCAGTAATGCTCCTCTCCCGTGAGGTCGCCCGAGGCCCTGAGGTCTGTTTCGGTCTGGGCGTCTTCCCGGTAGTGCCGGCGCGCGATGATCTGCTCGTGGCTGCCGCCAAAAAAGGCGTCAGCCAGCGCCAGCTTTTCCGACACCGCCATCTTCTCGATCTGGGCGTCCGTCCGTCCTTCGCGCCGAAGCCTGAACTGCATGATGTCCATAATGTGCTTTAGCCCGGCGGGGTTCGCGATGTAATCCTCCTTCCACTTCTGGCGTGGTGCGGTCATCTTGTAAGCGTAGTTCTTCCGCCAGTAGTCCAGGGTCACGATCTCGAACATATTGCCGACGCGCCTGAACTCCGCGGTAGTGTCGAAGTACCTGTCCGGCGCGACGAAGTCAAGCCGTTCCCACCGTTCGCCGCGCCGAACGAGCCGCGACTTCTCGGGTGGTACCTCGAAATAGCGGGGCGTGCAGAAGCTGCAGTAGTCTTCCGGGCTGCGGACGGTCAGCGGCTTTGGCTGCCCGGCCTCGATATTCGCGAGCGGCTTGTTCCGCCGGCCCGCAACGGCCCACACTTCGGTCCCGGTGAACGGATTCACCTGCTTGACGGTGCCGTCCGGCATGATCGTATAGAAAACTTTTGGCTGCATGGCAGGGCTCCAGCGTCAGCGTGCGTTCGTCACAGCCTCCAGCATGGCGTCGACCGTCGCCTCGCTCTCGGCTTCGGCATAGAAGCGCACGAGCGGTTCGGTCCCGGACGCACGGACCAGCACCCATCCATGGTCCACGAAGTACTTGACGCCGTCCGTGTCCTTCCGTCCGGTCACGGGACGGCCGGCGATCTCCTTCAGCCCTTTCGTCACGCGGCGCATGATCGCCTGCTTCTCCTTCTCGGTGATATGGAGGTCGACGCGCTTGAACACGCGGCGGCCGAACTCGCCGAAGAGCTCCTCGACAAGCTGCGCCAGCGTCATTCCGCGCACCGCCATCATCTCGCAGAGCAGGAGGCCGAGCAGGATCCCGTCGCGCTCCGGGATGTGTCCCTTCACGCCGAGGCCGCCGCTCTCCTCGCCGGCGATCAGGATATCGCGCTCTGTCATCAGCCTGGCCAGGTGCTTGAACCCCACCGGCGTTTCATGCATGGTGATACCGTAGCGGCGGCACTGCTCGTCGACCATGGTCGTCACCGAGAAGGACTTCGCGACTTCGCCCGTCATGCCCTTCTGCTCGACGAAATACTTGAGCAGAAGGGAGAAGATCCGGTGCGAGTCCACGAACGCTCCCGTGCCGTCCACCGCTCCCACGCGGTCCGCGTCCCCGTCGGTCGCGATGCCGATGCCGAACCCCTCGGCAGGCACCCGTCGGCTTAACTCCACGAGGTTGTGGGCCAGCGGCTCCGGGTTCGAGCCTCCAAACGACGGGTTGAAGTCACCCCTCATCTGCACAACCTCCGGAACCAGCTGTCCCATGACGCCCATCCCCGATCCGTGCATGGCGTCGAACAGCATCCGCACGCCAGACGACCGGATGCGGGCAACGTCCACCTTTTTCCGGAGATCCTCCACGTACCGGTCCCGCATGTTCACGAGCCTGATTTTCCCTTTGTCCACGAGCTTCCCGAACGGGGCATCGCTCCCGGGAAGGCGTTTCAGCACCATCACCCGCGCCAGCTCACGCTCCACTCTGGCGACCATCTCGGGATGCGCGGGGCCGCCGAACTCCCCCTTGATCTTGTACCCGTTCCACTTCGCAGGGTTGTGGCTGGCCGTGATGACAATGCCGGCCGCCGCGGTTTCCTGCTTCGTCATGAGCGACACCATCGGCGTCGAAACGATGCTGTCGGCCAGGAGCACCCTGATTCCCTGGTTCGCGATCGTTCCCGCCGTCACCTCGGCAAACTCGCGGGACATAAACCGCGCGTCGTACCCGACGACGATGCCGTTCCGGATCTTCTTGTGCCGGCGGAAGTGCCGGGCGGTCGCGAGCGCAACCCGACGCAGATTCTCAAACGTGAAGTCGTCGGCAATGACCGCGCGCCAGCCGTCCGTCCCGAACTTGATGACCTGTGCCATGAGTGTTCCGGTCCTATTTCTTTCTGGCGAATGCGGAGAGGCCGGGATAGACCGCGTTCGGGCCCAGCTCCTCTTCGATGCGCAGCAGCTGATTGTACTTCGCGATGCGGTCCGTTCTGCTTGCGGACCCCGTCTTGATCTGTCCGGCGTTCGTGGCAACCGCGATGTCCGCGATTGTCGCGTCTTCGGTTTCGCCTGAGCGGTGGCTGATGACCGTCGTGTATCCCGCCCTCACGGCCATGGCAATGGCGTTCAGGGTTTCGGTCAGCGTTCCGATCTGGTTCACCTTCACCAGGATCGAGTTCGCCACGCCCGTTTCGATTCCGCGGCGGAGGAAGTCGGTGTTCGTCACGAACACGTCGTCGCCGACGAGCTGGATCTTGCCACCGAGGGCGTCCGTCAGCATCTTCCACCCGTCCCAGTCATTCTCCGCCATCCCGTCTTCGATGGAGATGATCGGATACTTGTTCACCCAGTTCTCGTAATACTTGACCATCTCGGCTGCGGTCTTCGATGACTTGTCGGACTTGTAAAAGACATACCGTCCCTTGTCCATCATCTCGCTCGCCGCCGTATCGATGGCAAGATAGACATCGCTTCCGGGTTGGTAGCCGGCGCCATGGATGGCCTCGAGAATCACGTCGATCGCTTCATCGTTCGATTTCAGGCTCGGGGCGAATCCCCCCTCGTCCCCGACCGCCGTGTTGTAGCCCTTCTTCTTCAGGACGCCCTTGAGCGCGTGAAACACCTCGGCCCCCATGCGCAAGCCCTCCGCGAACGAGGACGCCTTGATGGGGACGATCATGAATTCCTGGACGTCCACGTTGTTGTCGGCGTGCCGTCCGCCGTTCAGGATGTTCATCATTGGCACCGGGAGCGTCTTCGCGCCCACGCCGCCGATGTAGCGGTAGAGCGGCATCCCCACCGCCTGCGCGGCAGCCTTCGCGACCGCCAGCGACACACCGAGGATTGCATTGGCGCCCAACCGGGACTTCGTGGGCGTTCCGTCCAGCTGGATCATCATCGTGTCAAGCCCGACCTGGTCGACCGCGTCGAATCCGGTCAGCTCTCCGGCGAGCGTGTTGTTGACATGCTCGACGGCGTTCAGCACGCCCTTCCCGCCGTAGCGGTTAGGGTCGCCGTCACGGAGTTCGACGGCCTCATGTTCTCCCGTGGACGCGCCGCTCGGAATCGCGGCCCTTCCGATGATGCCGCTTTCGAGCTCGACGTCGACTTCAATGGTGGGATTGCCGCGGGAATCCAGAATCTCCCGCCCAACGATATCCGCAATCAGGGTATTTCTCGAGTTCATGGGGACTCCAAAGGTGTCGAACAGGTTATCCTGAGGGAGGCCGGAAAAGAGCCTATCTATTAAAGTACTTGAAAATTATGCACACAATCAATCCGGCGGGCGGACAGGGGGGTGTTCGAGCGCCCTGAGAACTGCGCCCAGCACGCGCTCCGGCGAGAGCTTTTTCATGCATTCCATGTACGAGTCCCCGGGCCGGTTGCAGACGTTGAGGTGGCAGGGATGGCAGGAGACGTCTTCGCGCAGTGCGCGATGCCCGAACGATTCGGAATACGGAAACCAGATCTGTTCCTCTCCCGGACCGAAAATCCCGACCGTCGGCGTCCCCATGGCAGCCGAGATGTGCATCGGTCCGCCGTCGTTCCCCACGAACGCATCGGCCAGCGACAGAAGTGCCGCCAGTTCCCGAAGCGTGAGCGCTCCGACGCGTTGAGCGTCACCCTGTGACTTTTCCTCCACTTCACCGAGCGTGGCGTCGTCGCGAACACCGCCCGTGAGGAGGACACCGACTCCGGCGCGGCGAGAGAGAAGCCCGGCAAGCTCCGCATACTGGCCCGCGCCCCATTGCTTCGACGGCCACGTCGCGCCCGCATGCAGAAGAACAAGTCGCCGCTTGCGGACGCCATCCCCGGCGATCGTCCGCAGGCGGCGCAGCATCGCCTCCCTTTCTTCCGCCGTCACCACGAGGCTCGGCCGCGCGCTCCCGGGCGTGACGCCGATCGCGTGCAGAAACTGGTTGTGGAACTCGATCGCCGTCTTCGGAGCGCCGTCGTCGTGCACCTGGTGCGTGAACAACCGGCCGCGCCCTCTGCGCGCCAGCCCAACGCGCACTCGTGCGCCGGAGAGATAGGTCAGCAACGCGCTGCGGGGATTGCTGAAGAGATCGAGCGCGAGATCGAATCGTTCTCGCCGGAGCGCGAGGGCAACCCGTGTCTGTTCCAGGATCGCCGGCCGGCTGAAGTCATAGCCGATCAGCTCATCAACGGCCGGATGATGCCGGAGCAGAGAACACGCATGGGCCTCCGCCATGTACGCGATGTGAGCGGAGGGGTACGCCGCCCGCAGCGACTGAAGCAACGGCGTCGTCAGGACGACATCGCCGATGAACTTCATGCGTGTCACAAGAATACGCTTCGCCGGAATCATTCGCTCAGCGGGCATGGGCCTGCATCCACTCGGCTCGGTCGATCCATTCAGCTGTGCGGTCGAGAGCGGCCGCTGACCGCGGGTCAATGGAGTTCAGTGAATTCCAGAATGCGACCTTCGCCTTTCCGGGTTCCCCCGTCAGCAGCAGCAGCTTCCCCTGCAACTGCAGACGCATCGCTTCCAGCGGGTTGCGAGCCGGGAAGGCAACGGCCGTCACGGCCTGCAGCGCGGCGGAATAGTCGCCCACGCGATGCAACGACCGGCCCCGCAGGAGGACCACCATCGGATGCTCCCTTGCCGGCGCGGGCAGGGAGTCCAGGATCGCCAGGCGGACGGAGTCCGGCGCGTCAGAAAGCACAAAGCCCTTCAACTTCTCT
>Ga0105106_10004162_pt1 | contig 10327 bp, 10 predicted proteins | sample PPLLaktember2015_5_FD_79109 | JGI IMG/M metagenome (GOLD analysis project Ga0105106, IMG submission 79109) | Freshwater sediment microbial communities from Prairie Pothole Lake near Jamestown, North Dakota, USA - PPLs Lake P8 Core (1) Depth... | ecosystem: Environmental > Aquatic > Freshwater >... | reverse complement strand
CGCCTGCGTCCCCATGCGATTGAGGACGTCGCCCAGTCCGACAACGGTCGTCGTCTTGCCTTCGCCGGCCGACGTCGGGCTGATCGCCGCGACCAGCACGAGTCTGCCGTCGCGGCGCTCCGCGAGCTGCGCGAGCCAGTCCAGGGCGATCCTGGGCTTTGTCCGCCCGTAGAGCTCGATCGCGTCGTCCGGAGTGCCCAGCTGCGCGGCAATCTACGCGATCGGCCTCAACGTCGCGGCCTGCGCGATCTCGATGTCGGTCCGCATAGTGTCCCCTCCCGGCAGCGGTGAAACGTGGCCGGTTCCCGATCAGCCGATGATGCCGAACGTGAGCACGAACAGCTGCGCTCCCGCGGCGACGCGCTTCATTTCTTCGCGAACCGCTTCTCGAGGTTCCCCATCACGGAGGGCCAGGCGGCGGCAAAGTACGCCTTGGCTTTCGCCCACTCCTCGCCTTCGCCGTAGCCGAAATTGCGCAACGTGAGCTCGGTGCGATTGTCGGGAAGGGGCCTGAAATCGAGGTAGACGAGTGTGCGCAGCGGCCGGATCGTGGGGATCGTAGGCGGTGCGTTCCACTCGATGACGAGCTGCTCCATCGGTTTCACGCTGTGGAACCGGCAGCCCTCGCTGCCGCGCGATCCCTCGGGGAAGTCGACGCCGAACCACAGCTCGAACGCGCCCCCCGTCACCGGCTCGACCTTCGCCGCCTTCGGCGCGAAAAAGCTCTCGATACCCTCGCGCGTCGTCCACGCCTTCCACACCTCCGCCACCGGCGCATCGATGACCTTGGTCACGACAATGTCCGGTGGCAGGGGCTGCGCCGTGACGCCCGCCGCGGCCATGGCGGCAACGAGACCCGACAGGGAATGCGTCATCGTGTGAAGAAGGCCGCGAAACGGGCGCATGGGATGTCCTCAGGGAGTGAAGTTTCACGACGCCGCCGCGAGAAAATCGGCGATCGCGCGCCACGCGGCAAGCTTTTCGGCGAATGGGCGGGTGTAGGCGGGGCTCGTCGACGGCAGCACCAGCGTCGCGTAACCGGCCTCGCGCCACACGGGGGCAGCGCGCGCCGCGGTCTTGCCGTTGAAGCACACGAGCGCCAGCGCGGGGGCCAGACGGCGCGCCTGCGCAACCTCGGCGCGTTCGGCATTGCGGATGGCGCCGTCCAGGCTGCCCCGCCGTTCGCAGGCTACGATCGTGTCCCACAGTCCGACGCCGCGCGCACGCAGCCGGGCGAGGCGCTCGCCGTAGGGCCGCTCGGACAGCGGCTCGGCGAGGATCGCACCGAGGATCGGCCAGAAGTGGTTGCGCTGATGCGCGTAGTACTGCCGGGCCGCCAGCGACGCCTCGCCCGGAAAGCTGCCGAGGACCAGCACCCGGGTATCGCGCGCGAGCACCGGCGCGAGGCCGCGTCGGCGAACGATCCGTCCTCCGCTCGTCATCGCGACATTCCGTCGCGCCGGGCGATCGCGGCGTCCGCGCGGCGGTTCCGCCGCCACGCCAACCGTGCTCGAGTCGAGCGCAATGACGAACTTCGACGAGCGTCTGCCCTGTCGGCGCGTTGCAGAAATGCCATCGATTCGAGCCCGATCAGCCACGCGTCGCTCGCGGACTCGGGGGAGTCCCTCGTCAGCGCAGCTGCGGCCACGCATTCTCCCGGATCAGGTAGTCGAGCGCGATGCCGGCGAACACGGCGAGGCCGAACCAGTGGTTGTGCAGGAACGCCTTGAAGCAGCGATCCCGGTCGCGATCGCGGATCAACCGGTAATGCCACAGCGCGCAGCTCAGCGCGCCGACGAGACCGGCGTAGTACAGCGCCCCCATCTGCTGCAGCGCGCCGATCCACGCCATGCCGCCGAGGTAGACCCCGTAGCAGAACATGACGGCGGCGACATCGAGTCGCCCGAAGGCGATCGCCGAGGTGCGCAGGCCCAGGCGAAGGTCATCGTCGCGGTCGACCATCGCGTACTCGGTGTCGTAGGCGACGACCCAGAACAGGTTGAGGCCGAGCAGCCACCAACCGAGCGCCGGAACGGTGTCGTGGACGGCCGCGAACGCCATCGGAATGCCGAACGAGAACGCGAGGCCGAGGAACGCCTGCGGCAGCGCGAAAAAGCGCTTGAAGAACGGGTAGACGCCGGCGATCACGACCGCCGGCAGCGACAGCAGAATCGTCGTCTCGTTCGTCGACAGCACCAGAAGGAACGCGAAGAACGCCAGCGCCGCGGCCACCGCGAGCGCCTCCCAGGCGGGGATTTCACCGGTCGCGAGCGGCCGGGCCGCCGTGCGCTTGACGTGCGGATCGTAGGCGCGGTCCGCCCAGTCGTTCATCGCGCATCCCGCCGAGCGCATCAGCAGCGTACCCATGCCGAAAACGATCAGGTGCTGCAGCGTCGGCCGGCCGCCGGCGGCGATCCACAGCGCCGTCAGCGTGGGCCAGAGCAGGAGCAGCGTGCCGATCGGCTTGTCGAGCCGCACCAGCCGCTCGTACGCGTCGAGCCGCGCGGCGATCGCATTCCAGCGCGAGCGCGGCGGGCCGCCGCCGGCAATGGCGCCGGTCATAGTGGCAGATTGAGCTGTTTCTTGAGGTCGCGGGGGGCGACTTCCGCGAGCAGCGTCTGCGGCGTCGGGTAGCGCAACCGGACGCGCAGTTCGCGTTTCATCCGATCGTTCGCGAGTCGGCGCGATTCGCTCATGAACGAGAGCAGCAACGGCGCGATGCGGTGCTCCGCTTCCTCCCACGTCACGCGCGGGGGTCGCGGCAGCCGGAACGCGTCGGCCACGGCGTCGAACCAGCCGCCCATCTTCATCTCCGCGTCGTCGGTGACGTTGTAGGCCCGGTTGGGTTTCGCACGGAACAGGGCAGCCACCGTCGCCCGCGCGAGGTCGTCCGCGTGGATGTGGTTGGTGAACACGTCGTCGTCGGGTATCAGCACCGGCGTGCCCTGCCTGATGCGGTCGAGCGGCAACCGGGTCTCCGCATAGATCCCCGGCACGCGAAGTATCGAGAGCGTGACACCGTAGCGCTTCGCCCACGCGCGCAGGCGGTCCTCGGCGGCGACGCGGCGCTTCGCGCGCGGCGTCTGCGCGCGTCGGGCGTGCACTTCGTCGATCCGCGCACCCGCGCAGTCGCCATAGACGCCGGACGTCGAAATGTAGACGAACCGCTGTGGTATGCTTCGCGCCCCCGTCAACGCCGCGATGAGGCGCTGCGTGCGCGGGTCGTCGCGGCCCTCCGAGGGCGGCGGCGCGAAGTGCAGCACCGCGAACGGCGCCGCACGCAACCGGTGAAGGCTTCCCGGCCGGTCGAGGTCGCCGACGATGGGGACGATGCCGTGCGCGCGCAGCTTCGGTACGTCCTCGACGCGTCGGGTCAGGCCGTACAGGCGGACCTTCGGATGGAGCAGGTCGGCAGTGTGCAGCGCGACGTCGCCGCAGCCAATCAACAATACCCGGATCAAGGTCTGCCCATCCGCGTTCTGCGCGCCCGCGCGGTGAGGATCGCGCGGTGCGGCACCTTCCGATCGATCACCCAGCAGAAGCCTATGCCGCACCAGATTACCATAAAGCCCAGCGACCACTCGTTCGTCTGCCCCGACGGCGACACCGTGCTTTCCGCCGCCTCCGCGGCGGACCTGATCCTGCCCTACGGATGCCGCAACGGCGCGTGCGGAAGCTGCAAGGGGAGGATCCTCGAGGGCAGCGTCGACTACGGACCGCATCAGGCGACAACGCTGACGGACGCCGAAAAGACGCAAGGATGGGCGCTCTTCTGCTGCGCCAAGCCGATGACCGATCTCGTCATCGAGGTGAAGGAGGTCCGGCGCGCCGGCGACATCCAGGTCCGGCGGCTGCCGTGCCGGATCGAGTCGATCGACAAGCCTGCGCCGGACGTGGCCATCGTGAAGATCAAGCTGCCGGCCAACGAGCGACTGCAGTTCCTCGCCGGTCAGTACATCGACCTGCTGCTGAAGGACGGACGCCGCCGCAGCTTCTCGCTCGCCGTCCCGCCGCACGACGACGCGCTTCTCGAGTTGCACATCCGCCATGTGCCTGGAGGATTCTTCAGCGACCAGCTGTTCACCGAGTTCAAGGGGCGCGAGATCCTGCGCTTCGAGGGGCCGCTGGGGTCGTTTTTCCTGCGCGAGGACTCGGACAAGCCGATCATCTTCGTCGCCGGCGGCACCGGCTTCGCGCCGATCAAGGGCATCATCGAGCACGCGTTGCATCACGGCATCGATACGCATCGCCCGATGGTTCTGTACTGGGGCGTGCGCGCGAAGAAGGACCTCTACCTGCCGGACCTCCCGGGCCGGTGGCAGCAGGGCAGCCGCAATTTCACGTTCATCCCGGTCCTTTCGGATCCCGAGCCGGGCGACGCGTGGCCCGGCCGCACGGGCCTTGTCCACCAGGCGGTGCAGGACGACTTCGACGATCTTTCCGGATACCAGGTCTACGTCTGCGGCGGCCCGGCGATGGTCGACGCGGCGCGCGCTGCGTTCATCGGCTCGCGCCGGCTGCCCGCCGACGCTTTCTTCGCCGACAGCTTCACCTACGCGGCGCAAACGGAAACGGCGGTAAAGGGGTAAAGGGGTCAGATCCGACACTCCGGACCGGTGGCGCCGTGAGCGCGTGACACCGTCCGGAAATACGCATCCGACCCCTTTACCCGGGCGGCCGCTCCGGCCCGCCGGCGGTCATCCCGGGGTCCCCAGTCATCCCGGGGTCCCCAGTCATCCCGGGGTCCCCAGTTCGGCGAGTGCGAGTTTCAGCGCCGCCGCAAGGTGCGCGTTCGCCTCGTCGTGCCGGCCCAGGCGCGCGAAGAGTTCGCCCAGCGCGACATGCGTCCGGTACGTATTGTCGAGCGCGAGACTCGCCTCGAGATACGTCTGCGCCTTGCCCCACAGCTGCTGGCGCTTGCACAGCACGCCCAGCGTGTAGAGAAGCGCCGCGTCCTGGTGATGCAGGGCGAGCCAGCGCTCCGCCTGCTCTAGCTGCGGCGTCGCGTCCGGCGTCCGGCACTCGCCGTACAGTGTGACGAGGTCCGAATCCCAATGCCGTTCGAGACTGCGGGCGAGAATCTCCGCTGCCTCGCGGTCGCTGCCCAGCGCGATTAAGCTGCGGGCTGCCGCACGCGCGATCTTCGGCAGTCTCTGATCGGCGTCGGCCAGGCGGCTCCAGTAGGCGCGCAGACCCGCGGCGTCGTGAGTGCGGGCGCCAAGCTCCTCGGCATGTGCGGCGGCGCGCACGTGGTCGCCTTCCTGAGGTCCGTAGACCTTGCGCCTGACGAGCTGGTCGACGAGCGGCGGGATGTCGGCATAGCGGCCCGCGGCCTGCAGCGCGCGCAGTTCAAGGCGCAATGCGGCGGTGTGCGCACCCGCCTCCCTGCGCAGGTCCTGCAGCAGCGTGAGCGCTTCGCCGGGCATCCCCTGCTCGAGTTTCATTTCCGCCTCGAGCATGAGCCGCGGCACCGTCAGGCTGCCGACCTGCGCGTCAGCGCGCGCGAGCAGCGTCTCGGCCGCGGCGAACTCGTGTGTGTCGATGGCTGCGCGCGCGCCGACCAGTGCCGACAGGCCGGACGACCGCGGGATCGCCAGCGCATCCTCTGCGTACTGTCGTGCCTTGCCGTAGCGGCCCTCGAGCAGCGCGACGACGGCGGCATCGTGCTTCGCACGCGCGCGCTCCTCCTGTTGCCGGCGACGGTACGCGCGGACTTCGACGGGCAGGTCGAGCATGCGTCGGACGAGCCGCAGGGCGACGTACGCGCCGACGAAACCGGCGAGCAGCGCCAGAAGGAAGAAATTCAGCGAAACCTCGACCCGGTACGGCGGCGCGACGAAGAGCACATAGCCGGCGGTGATGCGCGCCGCCAGCGCGACGCCGACGGCCGCAGCGGCGAGCAGCAGGAACCAGAACAGGACGCGCACGGCCGGCTATCGCGCTGGCTTGTCGAGGAGGCGGCCCGGCGCGCGGTCCTGCGCCAGTTTCAGCAGGCGCAGCGCCTCGAGGCTCCGCGCAAGGTCGGGGAGCTCGCCGGCCATCGGCGTGGCGGCCACCTGCTTCAACGTCGACTGCAGCGCCTGGACGGCCTTCGTGCGGGTGTCGAAATACTGTTTGACCCACGCCTCGGACGCGGCGAGATCGGCCTTGAAGCTCGCATCGTCGCGATTGAGCAGCGCGATGCGCGCCGTCAGCAGGCGCAGCTTGAGGTTTTCGCGCAGAAAGTATTGCTGTGGCGGTGGCACCAACGGTGCCGCCGGTCGATCCTCGATCTCGATCCGGATGAGCTGCCGCACGTCGGCCCACGCCTGGCGCAGGAAACGCCGCCACTCCGGCTCGTCGAACGGCGGCGGCGCCATTTCCGGCGCGGGCGCCAGCAGTCGCTCGTCCATCGCGAGCGGAAGCGCCGCGACGCCGACTATGGCCTGGTCGATCTTGACCGAGAGTCCTGCAATGTCGACGTAGGGTGTCGCCTTCAGGCGGTCGATGTCGCGCGCAAGCGCCCGTCGCAGCGGCACGAACTGCGGCCGGTCGAGGCGCTGCAATTTCGCATCGGCGAGCTGGAGCGCGGTCAGCGCCGACGACACGTTACCCGCCAGCTGCAATTGCTGGTTGGCAACGAGCAACACCTGCTCGATCTCGGTCAACGCGATTTCGTCGCGTGACGGCGCAAGATCCCGATAGAGCGCCTCGAGCGCGGCCTGTTGTGCCTGCGACTCGGCGAGCCGCGCTTCGAGCAGCGTGAACTTCGCCTGCGCGTCGCGCAGTTCGGTCGCCAGGTCAGTCTGCGCCTTGCCGGCCGCCTGCGTGGCGGCTTCCATGGCGGTCAGCCGTTGTGCGACCTCGCCGCGCAACCCTTGCTGCGTCCGCCGCGCGTCGACCCAGACGACGAGCGCGGCGAGGACCGCCAGCACGGCGACCACGAGCAGCATCGCTCGCGTCACGCCTGGCGGTTGCAGGGCTTGGCTCGGGGGCGGTGCCGCGCTGCCGGTGCCGTGATCGCCGGGAGTCGCCGACGGGCTTGGGGGTGTTTCGGACATGGGCGCGCGGGACGATTCGATCACCGATTCTAGCAGGGGAGCGCGTCCCGCTCGCGCCGCATTGGCCGCGCGCGAGGCGCTCGTCTACAATCAGCCATCCTGGCGTACGCCAAGGCCCCGCTGGGGCCATGCGCGGCCGACCTGGCGCTTTCCGTCTCGCCCCCCATGCTCGCCCTCATTGCCATTGTCGCCGCTGCCGCGGGATTCGCGCTCGGATATTTCCTCGCTCGCGCCAAGGGCGATCCCCGGGCCGATACACCGGTCGCGGCACCTGCGGCCACGCCGACCCGTGCACCGCCTGCCGACTACCCGCCGACCGCGATCAGCGCCACGGCATTGCCAGCCGCCGCACCGGTGGCGCCGGACACTTTCGCCGCCGTTGCCGACCGCATCGCCGACGAGCGCGCAAGGATCGTGCGCAGTTACGCAGCCGAGGCCGCGACGCTGCGCGCAGCGCTGGTCGCGCGCGACGCCGCGATCGCGCAATTGCGGGCCTTCGCCGCCGACCGGTCGCGGCAGTTCGGGGAGCTGGCGCAGGCCCGCGCGGAAACCGCGCGCTACCGGCAGCTCGTCGTCGATCTCGAAAACAACGCGCCGCCGATTCTGTTCGGCCCGGGGACGCCGGACGACCTCAAGCTCATCGTCGGCGTGGGTCCGGTCCTGGAGCGCATGCTGCACCAGCTGGGCGTGACGACGTACCGGCAGATTGCGCGGTGGACCGAACGCGACATCGACGAGTTCGACGCCCGGCTGCCCGAGTTTCCCGGTCGCATCCGTCGCGACGCGTGGGTGACCCAGGCACGCGCCCTGCACCAGAGCAAGTACGGGGAACGCCTGTGAGCCACCCGGCGAGGGGCCCCGCGCGCAGCGCGGGGATCGACGGCAGGGCGAATCGGGCGCGGCGGCCGACGCGCTGCCGTCACGCACACCTGCGCCGCACCAAGGAGGGCGCGCCGGTGAGCCATCCGGACAGGTACACATGAGGTCGCCCGCACCGGCTGCCGGGGCGTCGCACGTGACCACGAGCGCGCTGTTTCAGGTCGGCGTCCTCACGCTCGTGTGGGGCTGCAACTGGCCGGTGCTGAAGATGGGCGTCACCGAACTGCCGCCGCTGACCTTCCGCGCGCTGACCCTGCCGTTTGCCGCCTTGGGGTTGCTCCTCGTGGCGAAGCTCTCCGGCGATGCGATTCGCGTGCCGCGGGCGCTGTGGCCGAAGGTGGCCGCGCTGGCGTTCTTCAACATCACCGGCTGGAACGGCCTCGTGCTGTTCGGCGTCCAGCAACTGCCCGCGGGGCGCAGCGCGATCCTGGCCTACACGATGCCGGTGTGGACCGTGCTGTTCTCGCTCGCGCTGCTGCACGAACCCCTGTCGAAACGCCGGATCGTCGGCCTCGTGCTCGGGATGTGCGGAATGGCGCTGCTGCTCGGCGACGACTGGAAGAACCTGCAGCGCACGCCAACGGCGGCGCTGCTCATCCTCGGCGCGGCAGTCGCGTGGGCTTTCGGCACGGTGCTCCTGCGCAAGTGGAAGCCACCGATCCCGCAGAATACGCTGTCCGGCTGGATGATGCTGGTGGGCTGGGCGCCGCTCGCGATCGCGGCACCGTTCTTCTCCACCGGACCGCTGCACGTCTCGACCGCGACGGCGTGGTTCGCGATCTTCTACAACATTCTACTCGCGGGCACCGTCGCGCATTGGGCGTGGTTCACGCTCGCGCGCACGCTGCCGGCCGCCATTTCGTCGATGTCGTCGCTGCCGGTGCCCATCGTCGGCGTGTTCGCCGGGATGCTCGTGCTGGGCGAAAAGCCGGGTGCGGGCGAGTGGGCAGCGCTGGCGCTCGTCGTCGCCGCGATGGTCGCGGTGCTGTGGACGCCGAAACCGCCGCCGGCCCCGATGGCACCGGACGACTGATCGGAACCGGTCGCCGCTACGCGAGCTCCGGGATCAGCGTCAGCAGCGGCTTGCCCGCGAACCAGGCGTCGAGATTCGCCTTGCACAGGTCGCCCATCGCCTTGCGCGTCTCGTGCGTGGCGCTGCCCACGTGCGGCAACAGCACGACGTTGTCCATCGCGAGCAGTGCCTGCGGTATGTTCGGCTCGTCGGCGAACACGTCCAGACCGGCGGCCTTGATGGTACCGTCGGCAAGTGCCTTGACGAGGGCCGGCTCGTCGACGATCGAGCCGCGCGCGATGTTGACGAGCGTCCCCTTCGTGCCGAGAGCGGCCAGCACGTCGGCGTCGACGATGTTCTTCGTGGCGGCACCGCCGGGACAGGCAACGACGAGAAAGTCGGAGGCCGCCGCCAGGGACTTGAGGTCCGGTACGAACCCGTACGGCACGTTCTGCGGCTTGCGACCGGTGTAGGCGACCTTCATGCCCATCGCACTCACGCGCTGCGCGATGGCCTTCCCGATGCGGCCGAGCCCGAGGATCCCCACGGTCCTGCCGCCGAGCTTCGTCGTCAGCTCCGGGCCGCGCTGCAACCACTCGCCCGCGTGTACGAAGCGATTGAGGCGCACGAACCCGCGGCCCGTCATCATGATCAGTCCCACGGCGACGTCGGCGACGTCGTCGGTCAGCACGTCGGGGGTGTTGGTGACCTTGATGCCGCGCTGCCGGCAGTAGTCGACGGGCACGCCGTCGTAGCCGACGCCGAACACCGAGATGATCTCGAGCTTCGGCAGCGCGTCGAGCAGCGTTGTCGGCGTCACCGTCCCCCCGCCCTGCACCAGGCCGCGGATCCGGCCGCCCTCCGCTGCGAGCAGACCCGGCTTGTGGCTCGACCGGTGGTAGTCGTGGCAGCGGTACGCGGCCTTCAGCGGATCGTAGAGAAACGGCGGCAGCGGTGCGGTGACGATGATGTCGGCGGTCATGGGATCAGCGCCTGGTGGTCGGTCGAATGGCAGCCCATTCTAGCAATCCGGCGATGAGGCCGGCGTCGCCACTTGCGGTTTCCCTGACCGTTAGGCCGAGCGTGCGCGCGAGGGCGGCGATCCGAGGATGCGGAACGAATGTCGGGATCGCACGCCACGCATCGCGCGTCGCGTCGTCGGCAAGTGTCCACAGGTTGTCGAGGCCCTCGCTGGACGTGACCGTCACCGCGTCGATCCGTCCTTCCCGAAACGCCTCGGCCAGTCCCTCCCCGCCGCTTCCCGGTGACGCGCGGCGGTAGCAGGCGACGTACTCGACCGCCGCGCCGCGCGCGCGCAGCGTGTCGCCCAACTGCTCGCGGCCGCCGTCGCCCCGGAAGATCAGCACGCGCCTGCCGCGCACGTCGGCGAGTTCGG
>Ga0105106_10004159_pt1 | contig 10334 bp, 9 predicted proteins | sample PPLLaktember2015_5_FD_79109 | JGI IMG/M metagenome (GOLD analysis project Ga0105106, IMG submission 79109) | Freshwater sediment microbial communities from Prairie Pothole Lake near Jamestown, North Dakota, USA - PPLs Lake P8 Core (1) Depth... | ecosystem: Environmental > Aquatic > Freshwater >... | reverse complement strand
TCTCTTCCAGGTTCAGGACGACGAGAAAGTGGCCCCCCTCGAAGTCGAGCGCCTGCGACGCGGTCGCCTGCGTTTCTTCGTGCCACACCTTCCCGTGAATGATCGACGTGAAGCCATCTTGCGCGTAGCGCTTGACGTTCTTCCACACGTTCAACACCGAACCGCACGTCGTGTCCACCATGACGCAGCCGAGCGCACTGAAACGCTGCATCTCGCCGGTGGTGACGCCGAAGGCGGGCAGCACGACGACGTCCTCGGGCCCGAGCCCGGGTTCGTCGGACGGATCGGTCAGGAAGCGGATGCCCTTGTCGCGCAGGCGATCGTTCACGTGCGGGTTGTGAATGATCTCGCCTGTGAGGAACACGCGGCGATCGGGAAAGCGCTCGCGCGTCTGATAGGCGTAGTCGACCGCGCGGTCGACGCCGTAACAGAACCCGAACTCGCGCGCGAGATGCACGGTAAGCCGTCCCTCTCGATACTGAAAGTCGTTGGATTTGATCTGTTGGACGAGATCGCTGTGATAGTTCTGGTTCAGCTCGGCCGCGACTGCGTCTTTCAGGTCGAGGCCTCGTCGGAACACAAGCGGCGAAGGGGGCATTGTCTGGTCGCGGAGGCCCGGACCGCGGCTGTCATTCTCGGACGTAGCTGACCTCGCGGATCTCGATGGGTGTCGTCATGAGATCGATCGCGCCCAGGTCGGGTCGCATCTCGCGCACGCGCGAGCCCACGAGCGCCGCCTCGACTTCGAGGAAGAACAGGTCGTCGCGCGTGTCGACCTGCAGCGACGGTATCGCTGCGACAGCCACGTTCGGAAGGTTGTGGTCGACCGACGCGTAGTGGATGCGGCGGTCCATCGCGAACCCGAGGAACAACCCAGCTGCGAGACCGGCCGCTGCCGCGCCAGCCACCCAACGGCGCGCGGGGCCGAGCAGGCGGTGGACCGCGGGATGGTTCGTCGACCGGTGCGGAAACGCGACCACTTCGGCCGGATGATCGTGCCGCTCGATACGACGCATGATCCGTTCGCGCTGGTCGTGCAGGCGTTCGGCGTCGAAGATGTTGTCGGCTTCGCAGGCGGCGGCGTCGTGCATGTGCTGCAGCGTGCGAACCAGCTCGTCGAGCCTCGCCCTGCACTGCCGGCACGACGCCAGGTGGCGATTCTCGCCGGCCAGCACGTAGGTCTCCATCAGCTGGTCGTCAGACAGATGCGATCCCGTAGTGGGAGCGATACGGTCTTCAAATCGCATGGTGCTGTCCTTCCATGGCCTTGCGGAGCTTCCGAATGGCGCGGAACAGGTGAACCCTGACGGTAGATTCGTTGAGCCCGGTCATCTCGGCGACGTCGCGCGTGGAATGCTCGGAGTAATGACACAACATGAACACGAGGCGCTGGCGATCGGGCAGCCGCTGCACCGCGGCGACGACCTGGTCGCGCCACTCTCGCGCGAGGAGCTGCGCTTCGGGCGATCGATCGGCGGGCCGCGTCGCGTGCTCGATGGCGTCCTGATCGCGGCGTCCCGCGTCGGCGACCGGCAGCAGCCAGCGCGCTCGGCGCGTCCGCGCCTTCTGTCGATCGAGGCAGCCGTTAATCAGAATCCGCGTCAGCCAGACCTCGAACGACAGGTGCCGCTGGAACGATGCGATGTGCGTGTAGGCCTTGACGAAGGCGTCCTGCACCGCTTCGTCGGCCTCGGCCGCGTCACGCAGGTAGTGCCAGGCGATTCGCGATGCCCGGCGCTGCTGCCGGGTGACGATCTGCGCGAAGAGATCCCGCGCCGCGTGGTCGTTGCCGGCGGCGATCAGATCCTGCACCTGTCCGCCCAGCGTCGACTCGATCTCGATCGGGCGAGCGGATCCCGGCAGGGCGAGAGAGTCCTCACCCCGCGCTCCATCAACTGAAGCCTGAAGGGCAGAGCCGCTGGCCGTCATGTGATCGTGCCTACTCATGGATACGACTGTGCTGGCCTTTCATTTACAGATGGTTACAGGGAATGGCCCAAGAACCCAGTGTAATTGATGATAGCATCACCGGTCGTGGCATTTGAACCGGTAATTGGCCTGGAAATACATGCCCGCCTGCTCACAAATACCAAGATTTTCTGCGGTTGCAGCACCCGTTTCGGGGGGGCCCCGAACACCAGCGTGTGCCCGGTCTGCCTCGGGTTTCCCGGGGCCCTGCCCGTGCTGAACCGCCGGGCGGTCGATTTCGCCGCCAAGGCGGCGCTGGCGCTGAACTGCACGGTCCACGAGCGGTCGATTTTCGCGCGCAAGAACTATTTCTATCCGGACCTCCCCAAGGGCTACCAGATCTCGCAATACGAGCTGCCGCTGGCTACCTCCGGCGCGCTCGAGTACGGGTCGGGCGGGGCCGCGCGGCGTGTGCGCATCACGCGCGTCCACCTCGAAGAAGACGCGGGCAAGTCGCTGCACGAGGGGTTTGCCGACTCCGACCAGAAGACGTATCTCGATTTCAATCGCAGCGGCACGCCCCTCATCGAGATCGTTACCGAGCCCGATCTCCGCTCGGCCGAGGATGCCGCCAACGCGTTCCGCAAGCTGCGCGAGATGCTCATCGCCATTGGCGTGAACGACGGCAACATGGAAGAGGGCAGCCTCCGGTGCGACGCGAACGTGTCGGTGCGTCCGGAAGGCGCACCCAGGCTCGGCACGAAGACCGAGGTGAAGAACATCAACTCGTTCCGCTATCTGGAGCGGGCGCTCGAATACGAGATCGCGCGGCAGGTGCAGGTCGTCGAACGCGGTGGCACGATTGTGCAGGAGACACGCCTGTGGGACTCCGCCGCGCGCGAGACCTTCTCGATGCGCACCAAAGAAGACGCGCACGATTACCGCTACTTTCCCGAGCCGGATCTTCCGCCGGTGCAGCTGACGAAGGAACGCGTCGAGGAGATTCGGGGTTCGATCGTCGAGCTGCCCGAGGCGCGGCGCCGGCGCGTCATGGCCGAGTACGCCTTGACCGAGCTCGAGGTGACCGCACTCGAGAACACCGAGCTCATCGCGCTCTTCGAGGAAACCGCCCGGGCGTCCGGGCATCCGAGAGCGGCGTTCAACTGGGTCTCGGGGGAGGTCGCCAGAAAGCTGAACGACCTGGGTGAGCGGTTCGATCGGCAGCGGGTGACCTCGGCCGCGCTGGCAGCGCTGATTCGACTGGTGGACACGTCCACGATCAGCGCGTCGATCGGAAAGACCGTGTTCGACAAGATGTATGAAACGGGCCGCAGCGCCGACGACATCGTCGCGGCCGACGGCCTTGCGCAAATCGGCGATGAAGCCGCCATCCTGTCGAGCGTGCGGGCCGTGATCGGCGCCAATCAGGACGCCGTTGCACAGATTCGCAACGGCAAGACCGGCACGTTCGGGTTCCTCGTGGGCCAGGTGATGAAGGCCACCGGCGGCAAGGCGAACCCGAAGCTGGTGAATGAGCTATTGCGCCGAGAGCTCGACGGGTAGAGAATTTTTCCGAATCGCACCTTGATCGAAACGCATCATCTTTCGAAACTCTACAGCCGCGGCGTGTACGCGCTGCGCGACCTTTCGATCCGCGTCGAAAAAGGGGAGTTCGTCTTCCTCACCGGTCCGAGCGGTGCGGGGAAGTCGACCTTCCTGCGGCTGCTGCTGCGCGAGAGCGTGCCGACCGACGGCGCGATCACGGTCGCCGGGCGCAATCTCGCGCGGATGACGCCGCGACAGGTTCAGGCCTATCGCCGCAGCGTCGGGTTCGTGTTCCAGGATTTCAAGCTCATTCCGCGCAAGACCGTCCTCGAGAACGTGTCGATTGTGCCTAAGGTGCTCGGCGCGCCCGTCTCGACGCAGCAGCGCAAGACATTTCAGGTGCTGAAGTGGGTGGGGCTCCAGCATCGGATGAATGCCTATCCACAGGAGCTATCGGGCGGCGAGCAGCAGCGCATCGCAATCGCGCGCGCACTGGTGAACGATCCGATGCTGATCCTGGCCGACGAGCCGACGGGCAACCTCGACCCCGACCTCTCGCTCGACATCATGAACCTGTTTCGCGAGGTGAACGCGCGCGGTACGACCGTGCTCATCGCCACCCACGATCGCGACCTGATACACCGCGTGGGCCGCCGCGCGATCGCGCTGGACCACGGCAGGCTGATCGACACCGACGAGCGCGCGCCGACCGCGGCGTCAGGGACCAATGCGGGCGCTTAGGTATTTCTTCGACGAGGCGCTCGCCAGCCTCGGCCGCGGGGCGAGAACGGCGCTGATCGCGATTGCCACCATCGCGGTTGCGTTCGTCGTGCTCGGCGGGTTCCTGATTCTCACAACCAACATGGAGCGCGTCTTCACGCGCTGGCAGGACGCGGCGGAGTTTTCGGTGTACTTCGCCGACACGGCCACAGCCAAGGAGCGCACCGACACCCAGACGACGCTGAGGGAGAGCCCGCTCGTCGAGGCTGTCGAGATCGTCTCGAAGGAAGAGGCGCTGCGGCGCTTCGAGCAGAACTTTGCCGCGCTGGCAGAGGCTGCGCGAGCGCTGCCGGCCAACCCCCTGCCCGCGTCGATCGAAGTGCGCCTGCGGCCGGGGTCGAGTCCTGCCGATGTGGAGGCCCTCGCGCAGAGATCGGGTCAACTGCCCGGCGTCGCCGACGTGCGATACGACCGGCAGTGGATTCAGCGCCTGATGCACGCTGTCGAAGTCGTGCGCGCAGGCGGCTTCACGTTGGCGGCGCTGCTTGTGTTTGCGGCGGCGCTTACGGTGGCGAGCGTCGTGCGATTCGCGCTGGTCGCCCGGCGGGAAGAGATTCACATCATGCAGCTCGTGGGCGCCCCGCTTGCGTATATTCGTGGCCCGTTCGTCGTCGAGGGGCTCATTCAGGGCGGTGTTGGCGCGGCTGTTGCCGTCGTCGTGCTGTGGATCACATTTCTTGTCCTCCGCAGCCGGGCGGACTCGTTCCTGGGCGGCGCGGTCGATCCCGCGACGCTGGTGTTTCTCTCGTTTCCGACCGTTGCTGCGCTCCTCTTCGCCGGCATGGTAGTGGGGTCGCTGGGAGGATTGATCGCATCGCACAGCACGCGCGAAGTGGCCGACTGAGAGGCGAGCAGAGGTCAGTCGGAAAATTCGTTGACAGTTGGCGAGCCGCTTCGTAGACTGGATTTACCGCGAAATGACGCAGTCGAAGGCGAGACCCGGGTCTAACCTCACCGATTTCTATCGGGAGGAGTTCCTGAAACATCGGCGCTGTCTTGAACGACAGCGAGAATATTACTCAGACAGCGCCATCACATCGGTCGAAGCCGCCCTCACCCGCATCATTTCCCAGCTCGAACATCTCTCAACCAAAAAAGACGCCGACGAAGTGGTCAGCCGCCTGCTGCGGTCGTTCAACGTCGTGACGGGCCTGTCGGGCTGGACCGATCCGAAGAACGTTCACTGAGATTCTCGACCCTGTCGTATTTCCATCATCACTTTCTGACCATCGCTCGCGGCGCCATTGAAGCCGCGTCTCCACAGCATTTGCTCGCGCGTGCGGTGCAGGACCCGGCAGTCGCCGAACGTCTGGAAGGGCAAAACCTGCACGTCATCGCGGTCGGCAAAGCCGCACCTTTCATGGCCGGTGCGTTTGTAGAACTTGCACGCGATCGAGTTCGCGGCGGCATCGCGATCGGCACGCATCTCCCCGCGGGGCTGCCGTCACAGTTCGAATGGATACCGTCGAGCCACCCGCTGCCCGACGAGCGCAGTGTTGCGGCCGGTCGCCGGGCGATCGACTTTGCACGCCGAATAGATCCCGGCGATACGCTGGTGGTGCTGCTCTCTGGTGGCGCGTCTGCCCTGATGGCCGTGCCCGCGGGAGACCTTACGCTCGAAGACAAACGAACGGCAGTGAACGCGTTGCTCAAGGCGGGCGCCGACATTACCGCGCTCAACACCGTTCGCAAACATCTGTCCGCCGTGAAGGGCGGCCGGCTTGCGGCCGCAGCTGCCGGTTCGACGGTATGCCTCGCCATCTCGGACGTCGTCGGGGACGATCTGAGTGTCATTGGATCGGGTCCGACGGTGCCGGATCCGTCCACGTTCCGCGATGCGTGGGACTACATCGATCGACTCGGCGTCGAGAGCCTGCTGACTCGCGCGGCTGCGGACTATCTTCGCGCGGGCCGGGAAGGCAGGATTCAGGAGACGCCGAAGGCCGGCGATCCACGCTTCGAACGATCTGTCACGCGGGTCGTGGGCGGGCGCTTCAACGCGATGCACGGTGCAGCGCAGGCCGCGCGCTCGCTCGGTTACGATGTCGTGCTCAGCGAGGAAGCGATTGTCGGCGACGCACGGACGATGGGGCCTGTTGTGCTCGAGCGTGCGCGGACGCTCGCGGCTGGCCGGAGGCGGCCGTTGGCTGTCATCGCAAGCGGCGAGACCACCGTGAAAGTGGTCGGCAAAGGCAAAGGTGGCCGTAACCAGGAAATCGCCTTGTCTGTCGCCATGGCGCTCGCCACGGAGCCGACCGATGTCGCGATCGGAAGCGTCGGCACGGATGGCATCGATGGCCCCACGGATGCCGCTGGTGCGTATGCGGACAGGACAACCATCGAGCGGGCGCAGCAACGATCGCTCGACGCCGACGCCTATCTCGCCGACAACAATGCCTACGCGTTCTTCAAGAGCCTCGACGATCTCATCATCACCGGCCCTTCGACGACGAACGTCGGAGACCTGCAGATAGTACTGTTTCGGTAACGGTTCGGGGTTCTGGGCGCTGGGGGTCTGGGTTCCGGTTCTCGGTTCCCGGTTCCGGATTCGGAGGCCGTCGCGAACCCATCCCGTGCCGGGCGCAAACTAGAACTACAAACCACGAACTACAAGCTACAAACTACGAACTACAAACTACAAACTATTTACATGTTGTCTCGAGAACAAATCGTCAAGTTATTACGTGAAAAAGTCACCCACCCCGCGACCTCGCGAGAGCTGATTCGCATTCTGAAGGTTTCTCGCGAAGAGCGGGCGACCTTTCGCCGCCTGCTGAAGGCGCTCGTCTCGACCGGCGAGCTCGTCGAGACCAAAGGCGGGCGCGTCGGATTGCCCGACAAGATGGACCTCGTCGTCGGCCGCCTGACGCAGCACGCGGCCGGTTATGGCTTCGTCGTGCCCGACAAGGCTGGCGGCGACGCGCCCGACGTGTATGTGGCGTCGGTGAATATCAAAGAAGCGATGCACGGCGACCGCGTGCTCGCGCGCATCGAGCGGCGAACCAGCGAAGACCGCATCGAAGGGCGCATCATCCGGGTGCTCGAGCGCGGCAACTCCACCATCGTGGGCCGCTTCGACCTGGATGAATCCGGCCTCGGGTTCGTACAGCCGTTCGATCGCCGCATCCTGACCGACGTCCACGTGCCGAGCGGTCAGTCGGCAGCCGCGGAGCGCGGCGAGATGGTCCTCGTGCAGATCACCACGTGGCCGACCCCGACGCGCGGTCCCGTCGGAAAGGTGATCGAAGTGCTCGGGGACATCGACGAGCAGGGCGTCGACACCGAGATCATCGTTCGCAAATACGGCATTCCCGACGAGCACGGCGAGGCCGCGATCGCGGAAGCCAAGAGCTTTGGGCCCGTGAGCGCGAAGGACATCGCCGGCCGCACCGACTTTCGACACACCGTCACCGTCACGATCGACGGCGAGCACGCGCGCGACTTCGACGACGCCATCAGCATCGATCGGCTGCCGAACGGCCACATCCGGCTGGGTGTGCACATCGCCGACGTCGCGCACTACGTAACGGAAGGCAATGCGCTCGATCTGGAAGGCTTCGAGCGCGCGACATCGGTCTACTTTCCCGACCGTGCCGTGCACATGTTTCCGTCGGAGCTCGCGACCGGCATCTGCAGCCTGAACCCGCGCGTCGACCGGCTCGTGCAGACGTGCCTGATGGAGGTGGACGGCAACGGCTCGGTCGTGCATTACGAGTTTCACGACGGCGTCATCAACACCGCTGCCCGGATGACCTACGCCGACGTCAACTCGATTCTCACGAACAAGCCGCCCGGGTTGATGGAGCAGTATCGCGATCTGGTGCCGAAGTTCGAGCTGATGGAGAAACTGTTTCACGTTCTCAACAGCCGCCGGAAGCGGCGAGGCTCGATCGATTTCGACCTGCCCGAAGCGGAGGTTGTGCTCGATGCGGCGGGCGTCGTCGAGGAGATCGTCGAAGCCGAGCGCAACATCGCGCACAAGCTGATCGAAGAGTTCATGCTGCTCGCCAACGAGACGGTCGCCACCTACGTCGAAGGGCGCGGCATGCCGTGCGTGTACCGCATTCACGAGCAGCCTGATGTGCTGAAAGTGGAGGAGTTCGAGGAATTCATCTCGGGCTTCGGTTATTCGCTTGCGGCACCGCCCGGGGCAGTGCGGCCGAGGCATTTCCAGCGCCTGCTCGAGAAGCTGCGTGGGAAGCCGGAGGAGCGGCCGATTGCATTTCTGATGCTGCGGACCATGCAGAAGGCGCGGTACGCCGAGCGCAACCTGGGGCATTTCGGCCTCGCAGCCGATTCCTACACGCACTTCACCTCACCCATCCGACGCTATCCAGACCTCGTCGTCCATCGCATGCTCCGCGAGCTGCGGCACAAAGGCATCGACATGGAGCGGGTGGAAGAGCTCGAGGGCGATTTGCCAGAGGTGGCCAGACATTGCTCCGAAATGGAGCGGCGCGCCGACGAGGCGGAGCGCGAGCTGCTGCAATGGAAGAAAGTGCGCTTCATGGCCGACAAGGTCGGCGACCAATTCGAGGGCTACATCACAGGCGTGGCCGCGTTCGGGTTGTTCGTCCAACTCGTCGAGCACTACGTCGAAGGCCTGGTGCACGTGTCGAGCATGGCCGACGACTACTACCGCTTTCTCGAGAGGAGCCACTCGCTGCGTGGAGAGAACACGCACAAGGTCTATCAGCTGGGCGCGCGTGTCGAAGTGCAGGTCGTGCGCGTCGATTTAGAACGGCGCCAGATCGATCTTGGCCTGGTGGAGGTTCTGGATGCCGTCAGGACCGACGAGCGGCGCCGCGGACCACGCCACAGCAAGGCCCGGCCCAAACAGGAGCAGCGGATGTCGAAGCGTCGCAAACGGCGTCCGGGCCGTCGCGAGCGGCAGAAAGGGAAACGCGGGCGCTAGCCGTTCTTGTCGTCCTCGCCGTCTTTCATCCCGTCCTTGAAGTTGCGGATCGACTTGCCGATGCCGGTTGCGAGCTGCGGCAGGCGGTTCGCGCCGAAAATCAGCACGACGATGAACAGAATGATGAAGAGCTCCGGCAAACCAATCCGACCCATGTCTAGCTCCTTCGTATTTCGTGGGACAAACCGACAGGGTTCATTGTACTCGCAAAACCAGGCATCAGGAGCATCCGAATTGCGCGAACGGCGAGCGACCATTCACGTGTCGCCAGGAGCCGTCGCCGCAGGCCGCGATAGGGTTGCACGCCGGTGACCAGATCGACGAAGACATCCCTGACGGGGGCGCTCTCCTCGAGCGCGCGAACCAGCAGCGACGCGAACGCCGGGTTGAAAAACGGTCCGCTCAGCCGCGCGGCGCGGGCGATCTCGGGCTGGACTTCCGCATGCAGGCGCTCGGCGTAGCGGCTCGACGCCGACGCCGGCGAGCCGTTTCCGAGGGCCTCGGCTGCCCATTGTCCGGATAAAAGGGCGTAATAGATGCCCTCGCGCGTCAGGGGGTCGACCAGGCCCGCCGCGTCGCCCACAAGCATCCAGCCCGGGCCTCCGAACGTGATATCGCGCGCCGCCTGGCCGCCGATGCTTGGGATGGGCCACGCATAGGGCGCGAGCCTTGCGCCGCGAGCGAGGCCGCGGCGTTCGATCCAGCGCTGCGATTGCGCGCGCAGCTCGGGCGACGGCACACGGCGAGCCGCAGGCGCGCAGATGCCAACCGCGAGATGATCGGGACGCGGGAACGACCACAGGTAGCCTGGCTGTTCGCGCAGGGCCTTGATGGCAATCCCGCCCGAGGTGACGCCGTGCACGAAGTACCCCGCGGCGACCGACAGGTGAGCCCGCGAGAATGGCCGTGCCAGCGTCTTTCGCACGAGGCTGTTTGCGCCGTCGGCGCCAACGACGTGATCGGCCCGATGCTCGCCGCGATCGGTGCGGACGATGAATTGCGATCCGTGACGGGTGATGTTGACGGCTCTTTCAGGGATCAATCGGGCGCCGGCGGCGATTGCCGCATCGGTCAGGGCGCGGTCGAATACGGCACGGCTGAGGACCACGAGCGAGACGCCCGACGGCGCGCCGCTGCCGGCCAGAGGGACTTCTGCGGCTTCCTGCAGGGAGTGCCCATCCACGAG
>Ga0105106_10004156_pt1 | contig 10336 bp, 8 predicted proteins | sample PPLLaktember2015_5_FD_79109 | JGI IMG/M metagenome (GOLD analysis project Ga0105106, IMG submission 79109) | Freshwater sediment microbial communities from Prairie Pothole Lake near Jamestown, North Dakota, USA - PPLs Lake P8 Core (1) Depth... | ecosystem: Environmental > Aquatic > Freshwater >... | reverse complement strand
GAGAATTAATAATATTCTTTCCTTGAATCGGATTTCAAGACGGGAAATGTTCGGATAGTAAAATCTTATTCTTGTGCCGATGTTTTCTTCATTACCGAAGTAAGTTTTTTCAGCAATTGTTCCGACATTTGCACGTTTGTAAAATCCTTCAACTCCGTCATCAAGAATTTTTAGATTGAAATCTGCGGGATGTTCCTGTATTTGTCCCATAAAAGATTTTATAGAGTTGCGGTGAACGTAAGCAATATGATACGGGTCAATCAGACTTTCTGCTGTTGTTTCAAGATCAGCTTTGATTGTGTATGATTTGTAAGTGAAAGGCCACTCCTTCATTTCGGGAATGTTTGTCGGTTGAACCTCATTTGCTTTTTCCGGTTCGCCGATGAAAATCCATACCCACTTGTTAAAGTCCCGAACGGGATAAGTTTTTATTTTTGCTGTCGGCGGAATTTTATCTCCCTGTAGCTGCGATGGAATTTGCACACACGATCCTGTTTTATCGTACTGCCATCCGTGATAGCCGCAAACGACTCTTTCTTTATCTAAATATCCCAACGAAAGATTCACATTCCTGTGACAGCATCTGTCTTCCAAAGCAGTAATTGTTTTATCGGGATTCCGGAAGAGAATTATTTCCTGTCCGAGAATTTTATATTGTCTGATTTCGTTTTTCAGTTCGTCGGAAGGACAAACCAGGTACCATTTATTTGTTAACATTTTCAACACCGTTTTTTCTAATTAAAAATTTATAAAGACTCGTATTCATCCAGAGCAAAGATATTCCATAGAAAAAATCTTCAACAGGAATTGTGATAATTCTGAAATCAAGCTGATAATCAACTCCGTAAGTAACAACCGGACGCCAGGTTAAATAGCCGTTAAATATCAGCGTAAAAATAACTATAAGCAGAAGGTAAAAGTAGAATCGTTTATCAGAGAGCAGATTTGTTTTCAGAAACTGATCAAAAAGGTTTGCAATAAAGATGAAAGAAAGCGTTAAACCCGTGTACTGCTTTCCGATTGAGAAGAAATAAATTCCTGCAGGCAGAGCAAGATAAAGAAGAAGCCGAAACCATTGCATATCAATTTGCTTTTCTTTTGCCCTTCTGATTATCATCTCCCAGGTAAACAAGCAGGCAAAAGGAACGGTAATGAAAAATAAAATTTCTTCGATGGGAAGATTTATAATCTTTATTCCCGAGACATATTGAGAATTAAATTGCCAGTGTGTCCCTGTTACGAACACATCCCATAATAAAAACGGAATTGCCGGGATGGCGATTGCAATTAACATCGGCTTCAGATGATTCCAGATGTAACAGCATTTAAGCGAACCGAAGAAAGCCGGACCGCTGATGACAATGGCGTTAAATATTAGATATTCGATGTTCAATTATGTGGACTTTAAAACCTTTACCTCAAAATAAGATTTTATCAGCAGGTAAAATTTATACAAGTTAGAGATTCTAACGCGCTTTCTTTTCAATTGCTCAACATCCAACCGCTTAATTTTATTGAAGAGCATCAGGTAATAAAGATATGCAGAATACACTCCAAGCTTTACTGCAATCGGGAGATGGATAATTCCGTGAAAAGCTTCTTTAAATTCCGCCTCAACTTCCTTTTCAAGCATAGCTTTGTTGTAATCATCAATGTAATCAATGTGATGTACACCGGGCAGATAAATTCTTCCGCGGTCATTAATATCACTTTGAATATCTCTGAGGAAATTGACTTTCTGAAACGCAGCACCAAGCATTCGTGCTGAATGTTCAAGCTCTTTGTATTTCTTTTCATCGCCGTCGACAAAAACCTTCAGACACATCAGCCCAACAACTTCTGCAGAACCGTAAATATATTCATCGTAATTCTCCCTGTTGTATGAAGAACGTGAAAGATCCATCTCCATACTTTTCAGGAAAGCAGAAATCAGCTTACGGTCAATGTCGTAATCATTAACAACTTTCTGGAAAGCGTGAAGAACCGGGTTTGTGGAAATGCCCGTGTTTATTGCTTCCCACGTATCGTTTGTAAATTTTTCAAGAAGGTATTCTTTGTCGTATGAATGAAAAGTATCAACTATTTCATCTGCAACACGGACGAATCCGTAAATAGCAAATATTGGATCGCGGTATTCCGGCTTAAATACTTTTATTCCCAGACTGAATGAAGTGCTGTAAGCCGTTGTTAATTTTTGGCTCAGCTTGTAGCTTGTATTAGTGTAGTGTTCTAAAGTCATTTTCAATCCTCTCCGTTACTAATTTTGAACTAATGATAACCATTGGTAAACCAGTTCCGGGTGTTGTCGATGCACCAACATAATATAAGTTAGAAAGTTTTTCGTCTTTGTTTTTTGGTCTGAATGCGCCAACCTGGTTGATGTCGTGTGCAAGACCAAGTCCCGAACCTTTGTAAAGGTTGAGCATATTTGCCCAGTCATCGGGAGCTAATATTTTTTTAGTTATGATGCTGCTTTGAATATCAAAGCCAACTCTTTTAGAAAGATCGTCAATAATATTTTTTGCAAGCTCTTCTTTGTCTTCCCATGATTTTTTGTAGCGAAGATCAGGGACCGGACAAAGAATAAATAAATTCTCGCATCCTTCAGGCGCACAGCTTGCTTCTGATTTTGAAAGTGCGTTTACATAGTAATATGGTTTCTGCGGACTAATTGAAGAAGTAAAAATAGTATCAGCATATCCTCTGAAGTTGCTTCCAAGAAAATAATTGTGATGTCCAAGCTTGTCTATCTTTCCTTTCACACCAAGATAAATTGTAAATGGTGCGAGTGTCCAGTGCATCTGATCTAATTTTTCATCACTGAATTTTTCTCTATTCAATATCTTCCCTCTGAATGAAGCAGCATCAGAATTTGAAATGAAAATATCAGCAGTCCATTTTTTTCCGTTCTGATCAACTAATTCATACAACTTGCCGTTGTTGTTTCCGACACCTACTACCTCAGTGTTGTAAACTAGCTTCACACCATTTTCATTCAATATCTTCACAAGCTCTTCAACGAGGCGATACATTCCACCCTTAACTTTCCAGTAGCCGTTGTGCTTCATCTCTGTATAATTGAGAAGAGAATAAATTGCCGGTGTTTGGAAAGGTGTTGAACCAAGGAAGAATGCAACGAGCGAAAAAATCACCCTTACTTCTTCGGATGTAAAATGCTTTTCAACTTCTCCCCACATATTTCTTTGAAGATACGGAAGATGCTTCAGAGGTACCCGACTTAACTTAAGAACATAGTCAAGTTTATTGCTGAAGTTTGTTTTTACAACTTTGTCAACTGTATCGTGGAAGAACTGTCCGGCACGTTCTAAATATTTCGTTGCATTTTCTTCAAGATTCGGTTCGATGTCTTTAAACTCTTCTGCAAGTTTCTTTAAATCTTTGTAGATGAGTCGTGGTTTTTCCTGTCCTTCAAAGAATACCTGGTAAAGCGGATCGAGTTCTTCAAGTTCAATCGGGACTTTCATTCCGACACTGTTGAACAATTCATCAAGCTCATAAGTCATACTCATAAAAGATGGACCCATATCAAAACGAAAACCATCCTGCTCGATGATGTTTAATCTTCCGCCTGGAGTAGAATGCTTTTCGAGTATTGTTACATCGTAACCTTTGCGAGAAAGTCGAAGAGCGGTTGACAAACCACCGAGACCCGAACCTATTATAACTGCTTTTTTCATTTAATTATTTTATGACCGATGAAGTTGTTATAAGATACTTATTTCAAAATTTAGATTCTGTTAATTTTATATTAAATGAGGAAACCACTTGTTTTCTTGAATCAAAACTATCTTCGCTAAAAAATCGTGTCATGGTTAACATTTGATTTTCACAAGTCAAATTACAAGTAGTTTTCCTTATTACTTTATACTTTTAATTATTTCAGAAGATTCATTTTTTTGATTTCTCTGAAATTTCCGGCTGTTAATTCATAAAGGTAAACTCCGGAAGCCAGGTTTGCAGCTTCAAAGCTGTACTTGTACGCACCAGCAGACAAGTTTTCATTTACCAATGTAGCCACTTCGCTGCCGAGTATGTTGAACACTTTCAATGTTACAAATTCGCTGTTCGGGATTGTAAAATTGATAGTAGTGCTCGGGTTAAACGGATTTGGAAAATTCTGTGCAAGCGAATAGTTGTCCGGAGTTACGCCAGAAATATTTTCTACACTGGCAACACCTTCAGGAAACTGTCCGACTGTGCCATCAGCAAGAGCAAAGAAAATTCCAAAAGCTTCACCGTTCTGATTTGCAGATGGATTTAAGAATCCCGAAGCAAACACAACAGCACTTCCACCGCCAAGAGTTCTCAGATCAGCAACATAAGATTGAACGAGTGTTGTTCCATCGGCTAAAGTTAAATCTAAAGTATAATTTGCCGGAGGAACAGAAATGTAACCGGTGATATCACCATAAGCTGCATCATTAACTAATGTTGCTACATCTCTTGCAATTACATCAACTGTTGGAGCGTCGGTTGCACCGTGAATAACAAAGAAGTCAACATTTCCGCTATTTGCACTCTCACGAGCATCTGTGTTTGCAAAAAGAGTAAATGCAATGTTTCTTCCATCTGGGTTAGCTGCGTATGAATTAGGATCCAACACACCGTTAGCAATTAGGACATAAGTCTCGCCGTTAACAAGATTAGCAGTGAAGTTAGCTAAAGTGTCATCAACAGAATTACTGTTAGGTGGGGCAATACCAATATTCAAATCAACATTGGCTGGTGCATCAATAAACGGAGTAGCTGTTCTGAAAGCAAAGTCGTTTAATAATAAGCTGCCGTTTAGATATACATCAACACTTCCAGCAGCAACATCAGCAGCATTATGAATTACCTGTAAACGAGCCAATTCAACAGTAGGAAATTCAACTACTGTTCCGTTTGGAAGCGCAGCAAATATTCCAAATGCCTCTCCATTTTGATTTTCGGAAGGACTTAAAAATCCAGAAGCGAATACTACGGCAGCACCGCCACCGAGTCCACTCAAATCAGCTTCGAATGAAGCAACTATTGTTGAGTTGTCATTAGCCGGAGTTACATCTAATATATATGAAGCAGCTGGTACTGAAATGTAATTAGTAATGTCACTATAGGCAGCGTTATCAACCAGGGTAGCAACTCTTCTTGCTAAGACATCAACGGTTGGAGCATCAGTAGAACCATGTAATACAAAAAACTCAACATCAGAGCTTGTTCCGTTTTCTCTTGCCATAGCTTTTACAAATAATGTGAATGCTGTGCTTCGTCCATCTGGGTTTGAAGCATAAGATGATGGATTAAGAACACCGTTTGCTATTGCAACATAAGTTTCATTTGCAGTTAAAATTACTTGAAAGTTTTTAAGTGTATCGGCTGCTGAATTGCTGTTCCCAGGTGCAACACCAATGTTTAATTCAACACCAGCCGGTGCATCTATGAATGGTGTTGCAGCACGGAAAGCAAAATCATTAAGTAAAAGAGAACCGTTTAAATATATATCAACTGGATCAGCTAATACATCTGCAGCGTTGTGAATTACCTGAAGTCTTGCAGTTTGTGCAAATGATAAGTTCATCCCCGTTAATATTATAGTAAGTAAAAGAATTTTGAGAGTTTTCATTTTTTCTCCTTGATTTATTGTTAGTGAATTAGTTTAAAAAGCCTTTGTCTTTTGCGTAGTCAAATAATGTTTCCTGAAGCATATGCCGCGCACGATGCAATCTTGATCTTACTGTCCCAATCGGGCAACCAACAAGTTCTGCGGTTTCTTCATAACTGTTTCCATCCAGATCACAAAGAAGAAATACTTCTCTCATCTTTGTGGGCAGCTGATCAATAGCTGATGTAAGCTCGTCATCCAGCAAGTCGTTGTAGAATTCTTTGTCAAGATTATTTTCCTGAGCGCGATCTGATTTTACATTTTCGTAAAAGTTTTGAATCTGCTCATAGTCTAGTTTGTAAGGTTCGCGTTTTGATTTTCTATAGTCATTAATAAAAGAGTTCTTCAGTATCATAAACATCCAGGCTTTGCTGTTGGTGCCGCTCTGGAATTTATCGAAGTGTCTGTATGCTTTATAATATGTTTCCTGAACCAGGTCCTGTGCGTCGTCCGAGTTACCTGAAATTTTTAATGCATAGTTATAAAGCGCATCTTCGTGGGGTAAAGCTTCTTTAATGAATTCATCTTCCCTGATATTGTTGACCATCATATTATCTTCATTATTTATGTTGCTCATTTTATACTCTATTTTTGTTTGTTAATAAATTGTCTAATGTTCTTAGACAAACTTAATATATTGTCGAGCTTTTGTCAAGCATTATTTTAGACAATTATATTAATTATCTATTTTGGAACTAAAAGAAGAGAAAATTGTTCAAATAGATGATTTTTATATAAAATTATAAGCTAACATCTAATTAGGACAAAATTTAGACATTTGATAAATTTGAATATGGCAAACAGTTATAAATACCCAATAAAGGTAGTAAGTCAGATGACCGGGTTGAGCGTTCATGTTATAAGGGCCTGGGAAAAAAGATATAGTGTTGTAGAGCCCGACAGAACAGATACTAACCGGAGATCATACTCTGAGGCAGAAATTGAAAAGCTAAAGTTGATGAATACGGCTGTTCAGAATGGTCATAATATAAGCAGCATAGCGAAACTATCAGTTGAAGAGCTCAAATCATTAATAGAACGTGAAAAAACTTCTCAAAAGGATATTCATATTTCAGAAGCCTCATCGACTGAGGCTGCAGATTTTAATGCACTTATAAACTCTTCAATTGAAGCAATCAAAGCATACGATGATGAAACTTTGGAAACAGTGTTGTTAAAATCATCTTCACAGATGAGCCAACCCCAACTGATAGAAAACTTTATAGTTCCACTTGTGTATAAAATAGGTGATCTGTGGCACGATGGAGATATAAGAGTAGCAAACGAACATATGGCATCAGCGGTTATTCGCACTTTTCTTGCAAACCAGATTGAGATTTATTCATCTGCAGAAAATGCGCCCATTGTAATTTGTGCAACTCCCCGTGGTCAGGAACATGAGCTGGGAGCTTTAATTGCAGGATTAACCGCAGCCTCTTCCGGCTGGCGTGTAATTTATCTCGGACCAAATTTACCGGTTGAAGAAATAGCCGCCGTTGCAGTTTCTCTTGATGCGCGGGCTATTGCGCTGAGTATTATTTATCCCGGTGATGATTCCCGGCTTAAGAAGGATCTTGTCCATCTAAAAAAGATGCTGCCATGTAACATTTCAATTATTGCCGGTGGAAGAGCCTCGAAAGGTTATCTGGATGTGCTTGATGAAATAGGGGCAATTGTTGTTAAAGATACCAGACAGCTTAGGTTGGAATTAGAAGCCATCCGCGAAAACAAATACAATTAATAATTATTGCATCTGCTTCTGAGCTAAGAATTTTCTCCCCAGAATTTCTCATTCAGATTTAATTCGGTAATTCCCAAAGATTTTTTTGAATACTTATTGAATATTTTTAGAAATGTAACCGGAGGAGGAAGTAAGATTTATCAATCGTAGTATATACCGATAAGGTTATATTCCGGATTTGAATCAGAAGTGTTAACACCTCTTGTGTTAAATTGAATTTCCTGTCCGGGTGCTAAATCAAAAACCGTTGCACTTGTTTCTTCTCCCTCAATTATATATTTAATAAAAACATTTTTTATCGGCTTACTGAGATTATTACGTACTTTGCCCGCAACTACGGCGAAATAAGATTCACCGGGACCTTCTGAGGATTGAACATATTTCCCGAATTGTTGAGTTATCTGGATCTTTCCCGTTACCTTTATATCTTCTACTGTTTCCATTGAAAGAAGATAATAAATACCTTCCCCGACAGCACCTAAAAGAAGTAATATGGTAAGAAATTTTAGCACTATTTTAATAATTTCAGTTCTTTAGAAGACAAACAAATATTGTTCCTTTGTTTTAACTCATTTTGGGGTAAAAAAGAGAATCGGAGTTAATTTTTATGAAAATTTCATATAAAAAGAGGGTAAAATTTGGTTCATTGTTAAGAAATTTTTAATGCTATTTAAGGCAGATGACAAAATTGTCAGCAGGTGAAATGTACAAACTGCTTACTTCTTTACAGTAATGTTTTGGGTCCAAAATCCGGAAGTTATCTATAGACAGCTTCCCGTATGTTCTCAATACTATTAAAAGTTTTTGGTGGATTGAGATATTTTTCCAGGAATTTGTAAATCCTCAACCTGATTGAAAGCGCTAGCTTTGTATCCTGCCTGTCAAATGAATGACCACCCGGTAAATCCTGAAATACTTCATATTCAAAATCTTTGTTCAAAGTTTTGAGCGTATCGATGAGCATCTTAACTTCAATTACGTTTACATCTTCATCGTTAGTGTTAGTGTGAATAAGTAATGGTGTTTGAAGTTTGTATGCATTGTGTACCGGAGATCTTCTTTTATATTCTTCGGGATTTTGTTCAACTGTTTCACCGATGTGGTAATCTGCAGAATAAAGTTCGAGATAATCTTTTTCCATATAACCCAATCGAGTGATTAAATCGCTAACAGGAACTCCAGCAAACGCCACCTTGTAATTTTGGGGATAATTGAAGATGCTCATAAGAGCAATTAGTCCGCCGTGACTCCACCCAACAATTCCGACTCTCTCCGGATCAACGAACTCATAATTATCAAGCATAAACTTTCTGCTTGAATCAACATCCTCAACTTCTCTTCCGCCGTAATCAATTTTTTCATAGTGTGATTTACCATAGCCGGTGCTTCCGCGGTAATCTGCTACCACAACTATGTATTGCTGATACATCAACTCTTTAATTATATGTGTGTGATAAGTTGTAAAATTGGCGTGCACGCCTCCGTGCGGTAAAACTATCAACGGATACTTTTTATTGTAATCAATATCTTTTGGAATAAAAACGTACGACCAGAACTTAACTGGGTTACCAGCTCCCGGTGCTGTTGTATCAAGCTCTCTCCATTTCGGCGGACCGGTCATAAAAACTTTGTCAATGAAGGCAACATCACCAACTCTCTGAAACCACAAAACATCATCAATATTTTTTTCGAGAACATCAAGTCTATGTTCTAAATTTTCATTGTAGTTTAAAAGTGAATCTAGTTTCTGAACTAGGATTGTATCCGTCTGTGGTAGTATTGAAGGTGTAATTATTAAAATTAAAAGCAGAATCAGGTTTTTCATTTTATCACCTTTTTTAAGTGATTGAAAATCTTTATAGATAAAAATACTGAAAATTAATCACCTCCCCGTTCCTATAAATCGGGACACCCCCCTCTTTTGAAGAGGATGGGAAAAAGAAAGGTTGACATTCTGCAAAAAGATTACTTTGTTTGTAACAAGTTTAATTAACTACAGGGTAGAACAATGCAATTCTTTAAAATAACTCTCCTGGTTTTCATTCTTTCGATAACTATATATTCTCAAAATTTCTTAATTAAAGCTCATTCAAATAAAGTAATTACCGGGGATGAGGTAAGTGATTTACCACAACCTTACGGTGCCGCAATTACAGGCGAGAGTATTTCATTTAATAAATACTACTCACCAAATTTTATTTGGTCAATAAATAATATAACGAATAGACAAACCGGTTATGATTATCAGTCGTCTGCATCACCTCAACAAGTTTGGTATGATCTAAATAACCCAGAATATATGCATGCAGTATTTAGTTATTCCGGCGTATGTGATAATTTCTGGTCAGATAGAACTAGTCTTTATTTCGGCAGCATTGATGGCGGCGCAAACTGGTTTGAATTAGGTGGAGTTCCGGTAAACACTGGTAGTAGCGGACGCTCAGGCTTTCCATGTATCGTTGGAACCTCAGATGGGAAAGTCGTCATAGCAAATCATAATAATTCCGACTACACAACAACCCGCACTAAAATATTTATTGATAATTCAATATTTGAATATAACTTCACAACTTATGATCCCGGTGAACCAGCCGCAGGATTCACTATCTGGCCAAGACTTGCTATTCTACCTGATAATGATATTGTAGTAGCTTCTTCAATTAATGCCGGACCTGATTATTATTTAAATACTTTAAGTGGTGGTGTTTTTAGTGGCTGGCAATTAAACGATGGCCATTATGCCGAAACTTATTCTCTGGCTGTTTCTAAAAATGGGAGTAAAGTAGGAATAGCTTATTTGGGGCAACCCGCATCTGATCAGGAATATTGGGTTCTTTATAAGCAATCAACTGATGGTGGATTAACCTGGTCCTCACCAACTACAATCTGGCAAGCGTACACGGATCCGTGGTCTGGTGATATTCGTGGCTGTC
>Ga0105106_10004155_pt1 | contig 10336 bp, 8 predicted proteins | sample PPLLaktember2015_5_FD_79109 | JGI IMG/M metagenome (GOLD analysis project Ga0105106, IMG submission 79109) | Freshwater sediment microbial communities from Prairie Pothole Lake near Jamestown, North Dakota, USA - PPLs Lake P8 Core (1) Depth... | ecosystem: Environmental > Aquatic > Freshwater >... | reverse complement strand
TTCTCGGCCACCCGGTAGAAGCGGAGCGAGAAGGGCTCGTTCATCACGCGGACCTCGTCGAAGTCCTCGTAGGCGAACCCGACGTGCACGTGGGTGTCGAAGAGCCCGGGCAACAGCGCCTTGCCGGAGCAGTCGACGCCCCCGTCCCCGTCGAGCCCGGGGCCGACCTGCACGACACGGCCGTCCTCGATGACCAGGTCCGCCTCGGCGAGCGGGGCGCCCGTCCCGTCGAAGACCCTGCCGCCCGTGAACACCGTCCTGGTCATGCGCTCCTCCTCGATCGCGCCCAGCCTCCAGACGGGGGCCAGCCTAGACTCCCGAGGACGACCGCCGCTCAGGACGGGAGACCCGGCGATGGACATCCGCCTGACCCCCGACGACGCAGCACTCAAGTCGAGGGCCCGTGTCTTCTGCGAACAGGTCCTCATGCCGCTCGAAGTCGAGTGCGAGGAGCACGACGGACCCTCGGCGGAGAGCCTGTCGCGCGCACATCAGGCCGTGCTCGACCACGGCTTCAACGCGATCAACCACGCGGTCGAGGACGGCGGTCAAGGCCTGGACCTGTTCCAGCAGGTGCTGGTCGAGGAGGAGTGGGGCATGGCGACGGGCGCCCTGTGGGACATCCCGTGGCGCCCCTCGATCCCGCTGGCCGCCGCGAGCGAGGAGCAGAAGGACGAGTACCTGCGCCCGGCGTGTCGCGGCGAGCGACGGGACTGCTACGCGATCACCGAGGAGGGCGCGGGCTCGGATCCCTCCATGGTCGAGACGACCGCCGTGCGTGAGGGCGACACCTGGGTCCTTCGCGGAACGAAGTGGCACGTGACCGCGGGCGACGTGGCCGACTTCATCCTGGTCCACGCCCACGTCGACGGCGACCCGGCGAAGGCGACCGTGTTCCTGGTGGACAAAGACCTCCCGGGCATGCGTATCGTGCGGACACCCCGGTACATGCACACGTTCGTGTTCGAGCACCCGATCGTCGCGTTCGAGGGCGTCCGCGTGGGCACCGACAAGGTCCTCGGCGAGATCGGGCAGGGCTACGAGCTCACCAAGGACTGGTTCGTCGAGGAGCGGATCATGATCGGGGCCCGGACGGTGGGCGCCTCGACACGGGCGCTCGACCTGTCGCTCGAGTTCGCGGGCGAGCGGGCGCAGTTCGGGCGCCCGATCGTCGAGCACCAGGCGATCGCGTTCATGCTGGCCGACATGGCGGCCGAGCTGATGGCAGCCAAGGCCATGCTGTACCGCGTGGCGTGGCAGGCGGCGCGCGGCGACGCCTCTCGCAAGGAGCTCCACGCCCTCGCCTCGGCCGTGAAGCTCGTGTGCTCGGAGACCGCCGGGCGGATCGTCGACCGGGCGGTCCAGATCCACGGGGGACGCGGGTACATGCGCGAGCAGCCGGTCGAGCGCATGTACCGGGAGCTCCGCGTCGACCGGATCTGGGAGGGAACCTCCGAGATCCAGCGCATGGTGATCGCCAACGAGCTCCGCAAGCGCGGCGCGGCCGCGTACACCGCCTGGCCGAGCGAACGCGCGGATCGCTGACGCTCACGGCGACGAGGCGGGTGGCACGACGCTCGCGAACGCGACAGACTACCCGCGGTTTCCGGGCGCGAGGAGGAGTCGACGGGCGCCGTCACGGTCGGCATCGACATCGGCGCGACGAAGGTGCAGGCGGTCGCCGTCCGCGAGGAGCTGGTGGCTGGGTCCGCACGGCTCCCCACACCGCTCACGGGGGCGGTCGACCTCGAGCTGGCGGTCGTGGCGGCCCTCACCGGAGCGCTCGCCGAGGCCGGGACCACGCCGACCGACCTCGCGGCGGTGGGGATCGGCGTCCCGGGCGCGATCGATCGTGCGGCGGGGACCGTCTGGAGCTCGCCGAACCTCCCGGGCTTCCAGGCCCCGACGCCCGTCCCGCTCGCCGGCCAGGTCTCAGGCGCGCTCGGCGGCGTCCCGGTGACGCTCGGCAACGACGTGAGCGTCGCCGTGCTCGGCGAGCACCGACGGGGGGCGGGACGCGCGTACCGGAACCTCCTCGGCGTCTGGGTGGGCACGGGGGTCGGCGGCGGGCTGGTCATCGACGGCGAGCTCAGGGAGGGGCGAGGTTCCGCGGGCGAGATCGGCCACATGATGGTCAAGCCCGGCGGCAGGATGTGCTCCGATGGCAAGCGCGGGCACCTCGAGGCGTATGCCGGCCGCGGTCGGATGGAGGCGCGCGCGCGGGAGCTGGCCCGCAAGGGCCGCCGCACGATGCTGTTCAAGCTCGCGGAGAAGCGGGGCAAGCCCAGGGTGTCGAGCAGCGTGTGGCTCGAGGCCATGGAGCGGGGCGACCGGCTCGCGATCCAGCTGATCGACGAGGCCGTGTGGGCGCTCGGCGTGGCGCTCGCCTCGATCCAGAACCTCCTGGACCTCGAGGCGATCATCGTCGGCGGCGGACTGGGGGACCGCCTCGGGGTGGCCTTCATCGACCGCATCAGGGAGCAGATGTCCCCGCAGCTGTTCGTTCCCGAACGCCCCCCGGCTCTCCTGCCGACCGAGTTCACGGACCTTTCGGGCGCGGTCGGAGCCGCGGTGCTCGCCGGCGGCTGAGGCGACGCTAGGTGCCGTCGAGGCAGCCGAGGACGTCCTCAGGCAGCCCGGGGATCTCGATGCCGCCCCCGCCCTCCACGAAGTCGTAGGGGATGCCCGACCAGAGCCCCGGCAGCCCCGGGTACGCCTTCGGCTCGGTATCGGCGCTGTCGTACTGGAACCCGATCCAGTCCGGCGACCGGAACCCGGTCGTGTCGTAGGGGGCGACCGCCGCCACCCCACGCCCGAACGTCCTGGACTCGACGAGGAACCGACCCTGGAACGCCGGGTCCCGCTCGGCGAAGAACTTGATGTACCAGCGCTGGACCACGAGGAGGTACCCCTTGTCGGAGGGCGGCGACTCCGGCCCCTCGAACGAGCGCATGTCCACCACGGTCAGGGGCCCCTGCACTCCCGTCGTGCGTCGGATCAGGCCGAGCGGCTGGCGGTACCCGGGCGAGCCCTCCTCCGGGGTCGTCCAGCCGTTCACGCAGTCGAGCGTCGCGGGACCGCTCGTCGGCGGCGGATCCTCGGGGAGCGCCGGCGGCGTGACCGAGGGCGTCTCGCTCGGAACGACCGTAGGGGAGATCGGCGGAGGCGTGGTCGTCCGTGGCGGGGTCCTCTCCCCGTCGTCACCGGTGCAGGCGACGAGGGTCAGGGCCATGACCGAGACGGCAGCGAGCGTTCGGAACCTACGCGGATACACGGGAACTCCACACGAGCGGGCCTCGGCAGGATACCGTTCGCCGGCTCCCTTGGTACGTTGGCTGGTCCCATGGAGAGCCCGCACGAACCCCTCCACGCCCCTGCCACGGGGTCCCGGTCGGACCCGGACTACCGCCGACTGGACCACGACCGGTCCCCGGGGCTGACCTTCTCGCGGCGGGGGTTCCTGACGGCCTCCGGCCTCTCGCTCGCGGGAGCCACGCTCTTCGCCTGCACGGGCGGCGGGCGCAAGACGCCCGTCGCGGCGCCCTCGGTCACCGCCTCCGTGGTCGCGACCGAGACCAGGTGGCCGATCAAGCGCGTCGTCTACCTGATGCTCGAGAACCGGAGCTTCGACAACCTGTACGGCCGGTTCCCTGGGGCGAACGGCTCCTCGGTGGGCGTGAAGTTCGGCGAGGAGGTCCCGCTCGCGGCCTGCCCCCATTGGCTCCCGGGCGACATCCCGCACGACCGAGCAGCCCACCTCAACAACGTGAACGACGGCGCCTACGACGGGTTCGCGATCGGGCAGTTCGGGGACCCGTGGGCGTACACGACCTTCGACGGCGAGATGGTCCCGAACTACTGGCAGTGGGCTCGCGAGTACGTGCTCTGCGACAACGTCTTCGCCTCGGTGGGAGGTCCCTCCTACCCGAACCACTTCTTCTTCGTGGCGGGCCAGTCCGGCGGCGTCCTGGACAACCCCGAGAACATCGAGGTCCGCATCGAGGACGGTAAGCGGTTCAAGAGCTGGGGCTGCGACGCCGTGGGCGAGAACGTGTACGTGCTGGTGAAGGACGATCGGGGGAACCTCACGAAGCACGACACGTGCTTCAACTTCCGGAGCGTGCCCGAGCAGCTCGAGGAGATCGGCGTCTCGTGGGGGTACTACTCGGCCGGCAGGTACCAGAGCGGCTACTTCTGGAACGCGCTCAACGGGGTCTCCGGCGTGTACCACACGGACCTGTGGCGGCCCGAGCGGATCCGTCCGGTCGACAAGCTCGTCGAGGACATCGAGGGCGACCGCCTGCCCTCGGTCACGTGGGTCACGCCGCGGTTCGAGCTCTCCGACCACCCGCCCCAGAGCACCTGCTTCGCGCACGACTGGCTCACCGACGTCGTCAACGCGCTGATGCGGAGCGACGGGTGGGAGCACACGGCGCTGTTCATCACCTGGGACGAATGGGGCGGCTTCTACGACCACGTGCCGCCGCCCGAGGTGGACGACATCGGCCTCGGCTTCCGAGTGCCGATGCTGGTCATCAGCCCCTATGCGAAGAAGGGCTACGTGGACGACGCGGAGGGCGAGTTCAGCTCGCCGCTCAAGTTCATCGAGGACAACTGGGGCCTTCCCTACCTCACCCGCCGGATCGAGCGCACCCACAACTTCGAGCACGTCTTCGACTTCGAGCGCAACCCGCGCAGGGACGCGGAGCCGCTGCCGAAGTTCGGCTCGTGCTTCGGCACGCCGTGGGACTACCCGGGCGACGACTACCCTGGCTGGCCGCCGGAGACCGAGCCAGACCCGAGCCACTTCGTCTGAGCCGCCTCACGACAGGCACCCGTGGAGGCGGTGCCTCCGCTACCGCGCGCGCGGGATGACCAACGCGTCCACGGCCACGCACCCGTTCGGGCCGCAGATCACCGGGTTCGCGTCGAGCGCGTCGAGGTGCTCGCCGAGGTCATGGGCGAGCCATGAGAGCGCGACCACCGCCCGCGCAAGGGCGCCGACGTCGGCGGCCGGCTGGCCGCGCACCCCGTCCAGGAGCGGTCGGATCTCGAGACGGTCGATCAGCCGCATGGCCCTGGCCTCGTCGAGCGGCGGGAGCGCGAGCCGGCGATCCTTCAGCACCTCGACCAGGACGCCGCCCGCCGCCACCAGCACGAGCGGACCGAACTGCGGATCGCGGACGACGCCGAGGGCGACCTCGACCCCCTTCGGGGCCATCTCCGAGATCAGCACATGCGGGCCGAGCTCGCGCTCCAGATCGGAGTACGCGTCTTCGAGCGAGGGCGAGTCGTCGATGCCGAGCCGAACCCCACCGACGTCGGACTTGTGCTGCACCCCGGGCGCCGCGGTCTTCACCGCGACGGGGAAGCCGAGCCGCCCGGCCGCTGCCATCGCGTCCTCCAGCGTCTCGGCCCGGTGGCTCCGCACCGTCGGGACGCCGTAGGCGGCGAGCATCGTCAGTCCTTCGAGCTCTCCGAGCGGCTCCCCGCTCGACAGCCTCGACCGCCACCGCGCACGGACATCCTCGTCGACCGGCGACGGCCCGGTCACCTTCGGCAGGGCCCGGTGGTCGCGATGGTCGAAGAGATGCCGGAAGGCCGCGAGCCCGGTGAGCGTGCCCTCGAGCGCCGGCGCGCCCGCCTCGTGGATCCGCCGCACGTCCCTCCGATCGATCCCACCGGCGAAGTTGCTGAGCATCGCCATGGGCTTGTCCGTCTCGGGCCACACGCGTAGGAACGAGGAGAAGTAGCCCTCATCGTCGGCGTCGTCGGTGACCATGTCGACCGCGAACGCGAGCGCCGCGACGCTCGGGTCGTGCACCAGGGCCCGGAGCGAGCCGGTGATGACCTCGCCGGCGTCGCGGCCCGTCCCCCAGAAGTCGAGCGGGTTGATCGGCAGCAGCCCCTCGTCAAGCAGTCCGGCCAGCGTGGCCGTGCTCTCCGGCCCGAGCGTCGCCAGCGGCACCCCGGCAGCGGCGGCGGCGTCGATCATCATCGCCCGCTCGCCGCCCGAGTCGTGCGCGGTGGCCAGTGCTCCGGGACCGGCGCGGCGACCGGCCACGAAGAGGGCCAGTGTGTCCGCCATCTCGTCCAGCGAGCCAACGCGGCGGACCCCGTCGGCCTCGAACACCGCCTCGTAGGCGCCGTCCTCCCCGGCGAGCGCCCCCGAGTGCGCGGTCACCATCTCTCGCGTGAACGCCTCGCGCCCGACCTTGAGCACGACGACGGGCACGTCCCGCTCGTTCGCGATGCGCATCGCCTCCCTGAAGCCCTCCGGGTCGCGGATGGTCTCGATGAACAGCCCGATCGCGCGTGTGCTCTCGAGCCCGAGCGCGTACCGCATGTAGTCCGACGTCGTCGTGACGAACTCCTGGCCGGAGGACACGACCAGGTTGAACCGCAGGTCGCGGTCGTTGTGCATGTACGCGGCGAACGCCGAGCCGGAGTGGCTCACGAAGGTGATCCCGCCCGGCTCGAGCCGCTCCGGCTCCTCCCACCCGGTCGCGCGCAGACCCCGCTCCACGTTGACGAACCCCATGCAGTTGCCGCCGCAGATCGCCATCCCGGCCTCGCGCGCGATCGACGCGAGGCGCTCGGTGAGGGACGGCACACCCTCCCGCGGCTCCTCGAACCCGCTCGCGTAGATCACCGCCGACCCCGCGCCCGTCGCGACGCACTGCCGCAGCGCGTCCTCCAGGAGCGCGTTGGCGAGGGAGATCACGGCGAGATCCACCGGCTCAGGGACGTCGGCGATGGACGCGTAGCATCGACGGCCGAACAGCTCCTCGTACCGGGGGTTCACAGGGTAGACGGCCCCGTCGAAGCCGCCCTTGTCCAACTCGACGAGCGTCTCGTGCCCGACCGAGCCCTCGCGCCCGCTCGCACCGATCACGGCCACCGAGCGCGCCTCGAGCATGCGCTCGAGGGCGCTCCGGCCCTCGGTCGCCGGATGCCCGCGCGTCACTGCTTCTTCTTGGGCAGCGCCTTGTCCTTCACCGCCATGCGGAACGCCTGCCAGCCGGGGATGCCGTTCACGCCGCCGCCGCCATGGGTCGCGCACGACCCGTGGTACAGACCGCGGATCGGCGTGCGGTAGTCCGCGTAGCCGGCCGCCGGCCGCATGTGGAACAGCTGATCCACGGCGAGCTCGCCGTGGAAGATGTTCCCGCCGATCAGCCCGAGGTCCTGCTCCATGTCGTACGGGCCGATCACCTGCCGGTCGATGACCGCGCTCTTGAAGTTGGGGGCGAGGGCCGTGTACTCATCGATCGCGCGGTCGGCGTAGGCCTCGAGCTCCTCACGGTGGGGCTCTGCGTTCCACTCGTGCGGGCACCACTGCGAGTACATCGAGAAGATGTGGACGCCCTCCGGGCACAGCTGCTTGTCGAGCGTGGTCGGGATCGTGCCGTCCACGAAGGGGCGGGTCGCCGCTCTCTTCTCCATGTGGGCATCCTGGAACGCCCGCTCCGCGTAGTCGGTCGAGAAGCACAGCTCGACCGACCCGGTGTGGTGATCCTGCATCTCCTTGCCGGGATCTGCCGTGAAGTCGGGGAGCTCCGAGAGCGCCACGTTGATCTTCACCACGCCCGAGCGGCTCCTCCACCGCTCGATGTCCCACACGAAGTCGGCCGGGAGGTCGTATCGGTCGATCAGATCCAGGAACGCGATCTTCGGGTGGATCGCGCTCACACCGACCGGCGCGCGCAGCTCCTCGCCGTTCTCCAGGGCGACGCCGACGAACCGTCCGCCCCGGACCAGGACCTTCGAGACCCTCGCACCGGTGCGGATCTCGCACCCGAACGACTCGGCCGAGCGGTGGATCGAGTCGGAGACCGCGCCCATGCCGCCCTGCTGGAACCCCCACGAGCCCAGGTGCCCGTCGCCGACGTCACCGATCGAGTGGTGGAGCATGACGTAGGCGGTCCCCGGCTCGTCCGGCCCCGCCCACGTGCCGATCACGCCGTTCACCGCCAGCATGCCCTTGATCGGGTCGGACTCGAACCACTCGTTCAGCAGGTCGGTCACGCTCATCGTGAACAGCTTCGTGACGCTGCCGACGCCACGCACGCCGAGCTTGCGCATCTTCCACGCGGTCTCGACCGTGGACAGCAGATCGCCGAGCGACATGGAGCCCATCTTGGGCGGCACCCGCAGCAGCAGCGGACCGAGCACGTCCGCGACGCCCTGCAGCCACTCCTCCCACTTCGGGAGGATCTCGGCGTCCTTCTTCGAGAACTGGGCGATCGACTCGTAGGACTTGGCGGCGTCGTCCGCGTAGACCTTGATCGACCGGCCGTCGGGGAAGGCCTGGTAGTACGGGCCGAACGGCGTGACGTCGTACCCGTGTCGCTTGAGCTGCAGCTCCTTGATGATCGTCGGCGGCATGAGCGACATGACGTACGAGTAGGTGGTGACCTTGATCTCCGGGTGGTCGGGGAACGGGGCGCTCGTGTCGGCGGCACCGCCGGTCTTGTCCCTGGCCTCGAGGACCACTGCGCGGGCGCCGGCCCGAGCGAAGTAGGCGCCGGCCACGAGTCCGTTGTGGCCGCCACCGATGATGATCGCGTCGTAGACGTTCGCCATCGGACCTCTCCTTGGGCTCGACTGCGCGCATCATCGCGCCGGATTGAACGACGGGTCAAGCGGAGCTAGCGCCGGTGGCATGCGTGTTGACAGCCCTGCTCGGAGGGCTAGAGTGCCTTGAATCGTCGTTCAGGTTCCGGGGCGTTCGGAGCGGGGCGAGGAGAGACCATGGGGGCGGCGACGCCGAAGAGCAAGGACCGGCACCAGGAGATCCTCGACGCCGCGGCGCGGGTGATCACCGAGCGCGGCCTCGCCGAGACCCGGATCTCCGACATCGCCGCGCGAGCGGGCGTCTCCCCCGGCCTGATCCTGTACTACTTCGAGTCCAAGGACCGTCTGCTCTCGGAGGCGCTCACCTTCGCCAACGACCAGTTCTACTTGCGGATGTCCAGGGAGGTCCGCCGGATCCCCACGGCCCGGGACCGCCTCCGGCGGCTCGTGGACCTCTCGGTTCCCGGCCTCTTGCCCGAGTACGGCCGCCTGGACGAGTGGGCCCTGTGGATCGAGGTGTGGGTCCGGGCGCTGCGCGACAAGGAGATGGCCAGGGATCGCGAGGTCCTCGACCAGCGCTGGCGGGCCCAGATCGCCGAGATCGTGGCGGGCGGGCAGGCCTCGGGTGAGTTCACCTCGACGCAGGACGCGGACGAGATCTCCCTACGGCTGGCGTCGTTGATCGACGGGCTCGCGATCCAGGTCGTCCTGAACGACGCTCAGGTGGCGCCCGAGCGCATGCACCGGATCTGCATGGAGGTCGCCGCCCGGGAGCTCGGCTTCGAGCTCGAGCCGGTCGCCGGTCAGCGCTGATCGCTTTCGGCCTACGCCCCCGACCCGGTCACGTAGCGCTGGAGATCCGGCAGGTGCTCCTCGTAGTGCTCGATCGTCTCCCAGACGAACTGCTGCTCCGCATCCGGGTCGACCGTGGGAAGGGCTCCCCAGGCCGCGAGCATCCGCTCGCGGGCGACGCGGACGCCGTGCTCCACGTCGACGAGCGACAGGTGCCGGGACGCCTCCAGGACGCGGGCGTTCTCCGCATCCGTCGCTGCATCGTCCTCCGGCGGCTCGACGAAGGTGCCCGCGCGCATCTCGTCGAGCATGCCCGAGAGGTCGTCCCACCAGTGCGCGATGTGCCAGAGCACGTCCTTCACGGTCCACCCCTCGGCGTTCACGCCGGGCTGTTCGAGCAGTTCGGGTGCGAGGGCGTCCACGAGTGAACGGAACCCCTTCCATGCTTCGAGCTCTCGCGCCGTCAGCGTGTCCTTGTCCATGACCGTCACCCCGTCAGCGGCCCGACGCCGCGCTTGCTCAGCTGGTCCGCCACGATGTTCCGCTGGATCTCGGACGTTCCCTCCCAGATGCGATCGACGCGCACCTCGCGGTAGAAACGCTCGGCGACGTTCTCGCGCATGTACCCGAGGCCGCCGAAGATCTGGACGGCGCGGTCCGCGACCCGGCCGGCCATCTCGCTCGCGTAGAGCTTGGCCATCGAGCACTGAGCGTGCTGAACCTTCACGTCGACGCCCCGGTCGATGCTCCTCGCGAGCTCGTAGGTCATGAGGCGGGCCGCCCAGAGCTCCGTCAGCGAGTCGGCGAGCATGTGCGCGATCGCCTGGTGCTCGATGATCGGCCGGCCGAACTGGACCCGCTCCCTCGCGAATGCGGTCGCCTCCTCGATGAGGCGATCGGCCGCGCCGCAGCACCGCGCCGCGATCATCAGCCGCTCGTAGCGGAACCAGGCGTACGTGAAGGCAAG
>Ga0105106_10004154_pt1 | contig 10337 bp, 7 predicted proteins | sample PPLLaktember2015_5_FD_79109 | JGI IMG/M metagenome (GOLD analysis project Ga0105106, IMG submission 79109) | Freshwater sediment microbial communities from Prairie Pothole Lake near Jamestown, North Dakota, USA - PPLs Lake P8 Core (1) Depth... | ecosystem: Environmental > Aquatic > Freshwater >... | reverse complement strand
GAAATAATAGGATACAGATCATTCTGACACAAAAATAAAAGCCAGGCTTTTGACCTGGCTGACTTGAGGGATCAAGTGTATATTTGAGATTGCCTGTGTAACAAGGTAAAATCAAAATGCGTGCCAAACCCTTACCGGTGTCTTAAATAATTATCCTTGCAGATAGTATGAAATTCCTTCCGGGTGCTGCGATCCCCGATGAATAAGGCCTGTAGCGGTGGTCGAGGATATTTTCGATCCCTCCGTTTATAATATATCTTCCGGCAATAGTGTAGGAAAGCTTTAAATTCAGTGTGACCCAGCCCGGCGACCACGGATTGCCATTTTTATCGGCCGCATAAAGGTATGGTTTCTCGATCTCCGAAGGGGGCATTTTGCTGAATCTCCTGGCTCCGTTATAATTTGCATAGAAATCAGCCTCCAGCTTCGGATATTCAAACAGCAGGTGAACAGCCCCGAACATGGGCGCAGCATGCCTCAGAGGCATGCCGCCCTCTTCTTTGCCCTCAGTTATGTTGAGCGATGATTTGACCAGCACATGGCTGGTGATCCTGGTCCGGAAACTGAAATGCACTCCCCATGCACGTGCTGATCCGGCATTTGTCAAAGCCTCTACCTTGCTCAGCTGTGAATTATATGTGATCATAGCCTGGCCGTTGAAAAGAAAATCGTGACGGATCATTGCGTTCCGGAGCCAGGTATGAAAACCGGTGATCTCAAGATGAAGGATATCACTGAAGCTTTTTGAAATGCCCAGATCAATGTTGTAAGCATATTCGGGTTTGAGATCGGGATTCGGAACAACAACCACACCCGGGGCTGAATCGAATATCTTGCCTGCATCATCAAGGTTTGGCGCCCTGAATCCGGTTGCACCATTAAGGTTCAGCTGAAGGTTTTTCTTCAGTCTGACAACAAGGCCGGCTGAACCGGTAAAGGCTGAATTCCTGATTGAAATAGCTGTGAACGGGAAGTTATGGAATGAATTGTCAGCAATTGTTGAGGAAAACCCGGCATAGTTATACCTTATCCCCGTTATTATGGATATTGCCTCCGAAAGATTGTTCTTGTAACCGCCATAAAACGACAGAGTTGTGTACCTGTTGCTGCCGTTGGGATACCTTGAACCATACGGGGAGAGCGATCCGGTCAGAATATCCTTTGTGTGTGCCTTAGAGGTTATATTGTTTCTTACCAACTCGGTTCCGTAATACAAGAGCTGGTCGTCATTTTTAATTTTCTTGTCGAGATCGATGTTCAGGGAAAAAATATTGACTTTCTCGAACTGTTCATTCAGTGATGTTCCTCCCAGGCTTCTTTCATGCCTGCTCTCACGGTAATTCTGGTATGAAGCGATCAGTTTTGCTTCGTCAAAGAGCTTATTCTTACCTGTATAAACAAGCTTCATATTATTCATGTTCCAGATCTGAGGACCGTAATACCATTTAGCATATCTTGGCTTCCCCGACCGGTACTGAATAAGACGGTCATAGCGCGGTACGTCGGATAATCCGGAATAGTGGCTCGATAAAACCAGGTCTAAATTACCGGAGATCCTGTACCTGAATTTATTCAGAAGATTAAGCTGCCTGTAACCTGAAAATTTCTGGATTCTCGGGTCGCTGTTCCGGAAAACCGAGTCGATCCCGTTGATCCTCATGACATATTCATTTCGCAGGTAGCTGTCGTTTTTCACTGAACCCATTCTAAGGTCCCCGTAATCTGACCAGGTGATGCCTGAAAAGAGCGCTGTCTTTTTACCTCCAAGGTTAAAATCGAGATGAGCGGTTTTTTCGCTGTTTGCCGTTGAGTACCGGGTATAGGCATCGGCCTTTACATATATTTTTTCACCAGTCGATAACAAAGCATTTTTTGTATGAAAATCCATTACCCCTCCGATCGCATCACTGCCGTAGGCTATTGCACCGGGACCGAAAATTATTTCGGTGGATTCGAGAAGGGCGGGATCGAGTGAAATAACATTCTGAATATTGCCCTCCCTGTATATTGCATTGTTCATCCTGACCCCGTCGACAACTATCAGGATGCGGTTCGTGGCAAATCCGCGAATCATCGGGCTCCCGCCCCCAAGCTGGCTTTTCTGGATAAATATCTCATCTGAGATCCCAAGCAGGTCGGCAGTTGTCTGAGGATTCTGGAGCCGGGTCTCCTGCCTGGTGACTATCGAGATCTTGTTCGGTACCTCAATCCTGTTCTGCTCCCACCTGCTGGCAGAAACCACGAACTCTTCAAAGGCAAAGAGCTTCCTGTTCAGCCTTACCTGAAAACCGTTGTTCCTTATTTCAGCGTAGCTCAGGCATACCCGTTCATAGGTAAAGTGCTGAAAGCAGATGGAAGGTTCATTTTTAAAAGAGGAAATGTCAGCTTTTCCTGACCTGCCCGTATAAATGAATCTTGTTGCCGATTCATTCATGACTGTCACGTCCGAAACAGGTCTTGAGTCCTCATTATCAACAACGGTAACTAACTGGGCGAAGCTTTCAAGGCAAACCATGAAAGCCAGAAATGCTGATATACAGATGAATCTCATCAGTGCAAGCTAAACCTGATATAAAAATAGATAAATATTATTCTTAATTTTGGCATTCAGATAAATATTGATTCAGGGTGTCAAGACGTGTTGCCATATTTTCAATTGTTGTTCTCGTGTTGGCGGTAGCAATGGCAGCATATTTTCTTCAACAAAGCAGAAAGACCATGTTTACCGATCCTTACAAGGTTATTGGTCCGGATGCCGCCATAGTTATTGAAACTATCGATCTTCGCAATCTTGTAAACTCTGTCACAACCGGGAAGGGCATTTTCTCGGAAGTCGGAAATTTAAAGGAGCTCAACAGCTTTAATATTAAGCTGAAATACATTGCCGACCAGATCAATAAGTCGGGATTTAAAAAGCTTCTGCAGGAGGGTACGGCAATAATTTCATTCCATCCGGACGATAACGGAGAACTGATTCCTTTTCTTTCAAAGACAGTTCCTGCAGAGACAGGATTCAGGCAGCTGAAGGAAGCGCTTCAGGCATCGGGGATAAAGGAGATGCTGGAACAAAAGAGGGCAGGCAAACGGTTCATAGGACTTCCTTTCCGGGTGAATGAAAAGAACGATACAGCCTTTGTGATGATCAGTTCCGGACTATTGATCTGCAGTACATCCAAAAGTCTCATTGAAAAATCGGTAATTGAAAATATACCGGGGACGGATATAAGGAATAGTGCAGGGTTTTCGAAGATCCTTCTTTCATCAGGTAAAAATGAAGACAAAATATTTGTGGTTTTCGGCAATCTGCAAAATACTGCCGCAAAGATATTTCCCCGGGAGGAATCATCCCTGCCAGGTAAAATTGCAAAGCTTGGAGGGAGCGCCGGCGGTGATATTTTTATAGCAGAAAGAGGAATCACAATAAGCGGATACAGTGAGAGCAGTGAACCATCGGAGTACCTGTTCAGGTTCAAATCCGTTCAGCCTGTTGAGTTTCAGACCTATAAGATCCTCCCTTCAGCTACGGCAATGTTTGAATCGATGGTATTGATCCCCCCTGATCAGGAAACAGGAACCCCGGGCGCTCTATCAGGTAAGATAATAAGTCTGGCCACCAGCTTAAAACCATACCTGGGTGACGAGATTACCAGGGCATATATAGATATAAAAAATAATCCCGTAAACAGGAACACTGTTGTCATTTACAGGCTGAGAAACCGTGTCCAGTGCGAGAATATATTCCTTAAGCATACCGACGGGGATTCGGAAACGACTTATTTCAGGCCAGATGATCAGACAAGGATACCAGTTTACCTTACCAGTACCCGCGGACTCCTTTCAGTACTTCAACCTGATTTTGTGCCGGGATTCGATGATACATGCTTTGCCTTCTACGACAACTATATGATAACCGGGAACTCTTATGCTGCAATCTCCCGGCTGTTGTACGATAATTTGCTGAACAAGACGCTTGCAAACGATATCCTGTACCGCGAATTTGAGAAATTGGTTCCCAGCAGGGCCGGATACCTTTTCTACTGCGTTCCCTCCCACAGCATCGACTATTTCGCGGAGAACCTCAGCACGAAAATTATTGAAGGACTAAGAGCCAACAAAAGTTCACTCGACAAGATTCAGTCAGTCGGTTTTCAGCTTGCACCAATCAACGGGATGATTTATAACAGCCTGACGGTAAGCTATAAGGAGCTGGTCAGGGAAGAGTCGACGACAGAATGGGAAACCCTTCTTGACACAACAGCAGCCATTAAGCCTTTCTTCTTCACCAATCACAACACGGGTGCGAAGGAGATATTCATCCAGGACACAAAGAACAATGCCTATCTGATAAATACGGCAGGACGTGTTCTGTGGAAGGTTCCCCTGAAGGAAAAGATCAACGGACCGGTTTACATGATCGACTATTACAGGAACGGAAAGTATCAATTGCTGTTCTCGGGAAGGAACAACCTTCACCTTATTGACCGGAACGGGAATTATGTCGCAAGGTATCCCGTGAGGTTACGCTCTCCGGCAACAAATCCGCTGGCGCTCTTTGACTATGAAAATAACGGCACATACAGGCTTGTCATTGCAGGAGAGGATAAGCTGGTTTATTCCTACGACAAATCGGGGAGTGTAGTGAAGGGCTGGGACCCTTTCAGAACAGCAGGTTTTGTTACGGCTGAAGCAGGTTTCTATAAAGTTTCCGGTAAGGACTTTGTAGTAATCGCTGATGAATCATCGATATATTTTCTGGACCGTTCAGGCAAGGTACGGCTGAAGCTGGACGATGCTGTCACAAAGGCAAAAGGATCGTCACTCAGGTTTACACCCGGGTCAGAACCGTCACTTGTGTGCACCTCTCCTGACGGAACCGTCCAGAACATAAATTTCAATGGTAATGTCAGGAAATCAAGCTTCAGGAGGTTCGGTTTTGACCATTCATTCGATTTTTTTGATGTAGACGGCGATGGTTTTGGTGAATATGTTTTCATTGACACCGGTATCCTTTATCTTTATGATCACAACGGGAAAGAGATGTATACGAAAGATTTCGGCTCCGTAAAGCTTGGGGGCCCCATTAATTTTACCTTCTCATCCACCAACAGGAAAATCGGGGTTTTTGATGCCGGCAGGAATCTGATTTACCTTATTGACAGCAAGGGAGAAATAATGGATGGGTTTCCGCTCAGGGGAGCATCGATGTTTTCGATCGGAAAGCTTTCATCGGGTGACGACTGGAATCTGATAGTCGGAGGGACCGACAGATTCCTCTATAATTATTCACTGGAATTATCGCAAAAATGAAAAACAAAGCCATGAAACAGAGAGTATTGCTAACTGCACTTCTTACGCTGATCATATCCGGCGCCGCGGCTCAGAACAGCCAGGTGCTCTATTTTATGAATCTGCCTCAGAATCATCTTCTTAATCCGGCATTGCGTCCGACAAATACAGTTTACGTGGGTCTGCCGGCATTGACAGGGATTAATATAAACGTTAAGAATAATTTCTTAAATTTTTCCGATATTCTATCGGAGGGGATGAAGATCGATGAGTCGTCTTTTCCATTCCTTAATGCGGATTTTGACGCAGACAGGTTCATTGGCCGGCTCAGGGATCTTAACTATCTTGAACCAACTGCCTCAATTCAGGTTCTTGGTCTTGGATTCAGTGCTGGTCAGAACAAGGACCTCTATATTTTCCTTGACGTAACCGAACACGTCAATGCCAGCATGGTGTTCCCCCGCGACCTGATGAAACTTGCGTTTTTGGGTAATGAGGATTTAGCGGGTCAGACATTTGATCTCTCAGACACTAAAGCTGAACTGAGTTACTACCGTGAGATAGGTATCGGAGCCTCAAAGAATATTAATACAAAGCTCCGTTTCGGGGCCAGGGCCAGGCTCCTTTTCGGGATAGCGACCGCATCATTTCATAACAATGCCATGAACCTGACAGTGAATGAGGACGGTACAAATACACTCGATGCAAATATGGCATTGGATATCAGCGGTCCGGTACATTTCTTCCTGGATTCGGAGAATCATATTGAAAACGCAGAATTTGCAGACGAGCAATTCGACAGTTCAAAAGGTGTTATCAATTTTCTCACAAATACAAGGAATGCAGGTTTTGGACTGGACCTTGGAGCGGAATATGCAGTCAATGACAGAATTACGCTTTCTGCAGCGATCACCGATGTCGGATTCATAAAATGGAAATCCGATCTTTCCAATCTCGAGGCTTACGGTAATGTAGAGCTGAGCGGAATTGATTTTCAGGATGTCCGCGAGAATTCAGCAACTTTTGATGATGTGACAAACAGGCTGATAGATTCCCTGAAAAATGCTTTCATTTTTACAAATGTCGAAAAGCCTTTTACGACAAAGCTTCCTGTAGGATTCACAATTGGCGGAAAATATGACCTGAACGATATATTTTCAATAGGATTACTGTCGTACAGCAGGATAACCGGACAACAGGTAAAGGAAGCCCTTACCGTTTCGGCGAACATGAATCTGGCGAACTCGCTTTACACAACACTTGCATATACTGCATGCAATAACAGCTATAACAACCTTGGCCTCGGCCTGGGATTCAGGGCATCGGTTTTCCAGCTTTATTTTCTTTTCGATAAAATACCGCTCAGCTGGAAAAAAGCCGGAACCGCCGATGAATCAGTTACGCTCCCCGCAAACTGGAACACAATGCATGCAAGGTTCGGAATGAACCTGGTTTTCGGCAACAGACAGGGGAGAAGGATGTAGGTTTAACTTTACACTAGTGCATAATGACACTGCTTATCCGTTTCGTATTAATAAGTATTATAATCTATCTTATAATCAGATCGTTTACGAGGTATTTTCTGGATAGGAGCTCTTCGGACCATAAAGATAAAACCGGCACGAAGAATGATCCGAAATCAAAGGGAGTCTCGAAGGATGTTGGTGAATTTATTGATTACGAAGAGGTGGACTGAAACCTTATTTCAGGGATTTTCGCAGCTGTTTTGCAAGGGCATTGGCAAAAACAAAATCATTCAGGGTATTGCAATCCGAATCGAGGATCTCCTTATTGCTTCCCTCCCAGCATTTTTTCCCATCGCTTAAAAAGATTATCTTTTCCCCGATCTTCATCACGGAATTCATATCGTGAGTGTTAACGATGGTGGTCATTGAATATTCCTCGGTAAGTTCCTTAATAAGTTCATCGATGAGTATTGCGGTAAGCGGATCGAGGCCGGAATTGGGTTCGTCGCAGAAAAGATACCTGGGATTCAGTGAAATTGCCCTTGCAATTGCCACCCTTTTTTTCATACCTCCTGACAACTCGGATGGCAGAAGCTTATTTGAATTAAGAATATTGACCCTCTTGAGGCACGAGTTAACACGGTCGGTTTTTTCCTCATGGCTTTTTTCAGTAAACATATCAAGTGGGAACCTCACATTCTGTTCCACTGTCAGTGAATCGAACAATGCGCTTCCCTGGAATAACATGCCGATCTCTCTCCTGATCTCTTTCCTGGCTTGAAAATCAAGTTTATTGAAAAGTATGTCATCATACCAGATCTCTCCGCTGTCGATATCATTGAGGCCGACAATTGACTTGAGGAGGACGGTTTTTCCTGAACCGCTTCTGCCTATGATAAGATTTGTTTTTCCTGCTTCAAACGATACTGAAATGTCGCTCAGGACAGGCTGGTCATTGAATGATTTATTCAGACTGATTACCCTGATCATGACAGCAGGAGTTGGGTTAGAATTACGTTAAAGAGGAGGATCAGGATACTGCTGTGAACGACTGCTTTTGTACTTGCCTGGCCGACTTCGAGCGACCCCCCCTCGACCTTATAGCCATGAAATGCTGATACCGTGGTAATTATGAAAGCGAAGACGAGTGTCTTTATTATGGCATATGTGACATAATAGGGGATAAAAGCATACTGAATGCCATAAACATAATCTTCGGACGTAACAACTCCTGCTGAAGTACCGGCCAGCCATCCGCCTGCTATCCCGACAGAAATGCTTATAAGGGTAAGAAAAGGATTGAACACAAGGGTTGCAATAATTTTCGGAAGTATCAGATACGAGGCTGAGTTGACACCCATAGTCTCAAGTGCGTCAATTTGTTCAGTCACTCTCATGGTTCCGATTTCTGATGCAATGCTTGACCCGATTTTCCCGGCAAGTATCAGGCCTGTAATGGTTGATGAGAATTCAAGCAGTATCGAATCGCGGCAGCCAAGTCCTATAAGGTAAGTGGGATAAATCGGATTCTCCGTATTATATGCTGTCTGCAGTGTAATTACAGCGCCCATGAAGAAAGAGATTACCGTAATGATGCCGACGGAGTTGAGTCCGAGAAAAACCATTTCATGAATAGTCTGCTTATAATAGACACTTGGCTTCTCGGATTTTGAAAAAACCTTTTTAAGGAGCAGGAAATAGCGGCCCAGCTGCTCTAAAAACTTAATCATGATCAAAATTTATCAAGGGTTAAAATTACAATTATTTATGGGAAATCCCGTGCAAAGGTTTTAAATCGGGATTGCTCAAATAAATTATATATTTGTGTAATTTTAATTGGCAAAAAATAAAATTCCAATGGACAACAGGTATGTTATAATCATGGCTGGTGGAGTGGGAAGCCGTTTCTGGCCCCTCAGCCGCCGTGAACGGCCAAAGCAGTTCCTTGATATACTTGGGAAAGGTGAAACCTTACTGCAGCAGACTTTTAAAAGGTTCAGCCCGGTCTGCAGGAAGGAGAATATTTATGTTGTCACCAGTTCAGAGCATAAGAATCTTGTTACCGAACAGATTGACATAAGTCAGGCCAATATTCTTGCAGAGCCTTTCAGACGAAACACTGCTCCGTGCCTTGCATACGGTACATTCAGGATATTAAAGGAGAATCCCGATGCGGTTATAACTGTCACCCCGGCAGATCACCTTATCATAAAGGAGGATAAATTCTGTGAAGTAATAAAGAAGAGTTTTGAGTTTGCCGAAAAGAACAATGCACTTCTTACCCTCGGAATAAAGCCCGACCGTCCGGAGACCGGATACGGATATATCCAGGCTGACCGTAAAAAATCAGTCGCCGGCATCAGCAACCTGTTAAAGGTTAAAACATTTACTGAAAAGCCGGATATCGAGCTGGCAAAAGTGTTTCTGCAGAGCGGTGATTTTTACTGGAACTCAGGGATATTCATCTGGAATATAAAATCCATAATCAGCGCTTTTGAAAAGTATCTTCCTGAAATGTTTTCATCATTTGAAGAAGGAAAGGATCTGTTTGGCACAAAGCAGGAAGCAAAATTCATTGGCAAAACATATGCAGTGTGCCGTAATATTTCGATCGATTACGGGATCATGGAAAAAGCAGATAATGTATATGTGATGTGTACCGACATCGGCTGGTCGGATCTTGGTACATGGAGCTCACTTTATGAGCATTCGGCCGTTGACAAGAAAGGTAACACCAAGGTTAGCGGTGATGTATTCTCCTACGAAAGCAGGGGCAATATCTTCAATATTGCTCCCGGCAAGATCGCCATCATTCAGGGTCTGAAGGATTATATTGTTGTTGATTCTGAAGATGTCCTTCTGATCGTGAGAAAGGAGGAGGAACAAAACATTAAGAATTATCTGGATGACGTGAAGAACTCAACAGGGGAAAAATTCCAGTGACTTCAAATAAAAAAGGCTGCCACGGCAGCCTTTTTTTATGTCAAAAGTCTAGTATTCCCACAGGTCGTGCTCAAAATTGAACAGTTCGGCTTTAATGCGTTCGGCTTCAAAAAGAGTGGATTTCCCCACTGTGTATTCATTGATCTGCCTGTCGTCGAATACATTCGATTCCCCGAAGATCACACTGCCAAATCTTCTCTGCATGAAGAGGTCATCAAATGAGATCCTCTGGGCATCATTGTTGGCGAGGAATACCTCCTGTTTTGCAAGTGCATCCCTTAGATCATCATACCTGACCCAGAACAGGGGTTTTCTGAGCGCTCTTCCGGCATCATTGTCATAACCCATCCAATAGGGCATCATCCCGATGATCCTGACGTCGAGCTTTGAAAGTTTCTTATCGAAATACCATTCTTCATAGATCAGTATCTGTTTGACCTCTTCAGGTTTTGCAGTAGCAGTAATAGTGGTATCCTTGGTTTGTCCCTCCGCATTTATCTGGATAGATTCGGTTTTGGTTGTGGCTCCCATCTGGATCTCAATATCATCATAAGTTGTAGGAAGATTGGAATCCAGGGCCGAAAATGCGTCCAGGCGCTGTGCACGGATCTCCTCAAGTATAATGTTGATGAGGCTTTTCCT
>Ga0105106_10004152_pt1 | contig 10338 bp, 8 predicted proteins | sample PPLLaktember2015_5_FD_79109 | JGI IMG/M metagenome (GOLD analysis project Ga0105106, IMG submission 79109) | Freshwater sediment microbial communities from Prairie Pothole Lake near Jamestown, North Dakota, USA - PPLs Lake P8 Core (1) Depth... | ecosystem: Environmental > Aquatic > Freshwater >... | reverse complement strand
GAATACGCTCGTCTCTGTGGCCCTATTCCTCGCCTCGCGGCGTCCGGCCGTTAGCCGGCATCCTGCTCTATGGAGCCCGGACTTTCCTCTCCCCCACTTGCCCCCAGAGGGCTTGCATGGCAGCGGTTGTCTGACCGGCTTTCCCGCTTGGCATTATAAAGGTTTCACTTGACTGCTGTGGCTGAAAGGCTAAACAAAAGTGTCCGGTCGCTGATTTAACGACCCCTTCAGGAGATCCATCATGAGAAGACGTCTTTACTTCATGGTTCCGGACGCAGGAAGCGCCCGAAAAATCCACAACGAACTCTTGCTTGCACGCGTCGAGGATGGCCACATTCACGTCATCGCCAAGGACGGCGTATCTCTGGTTGGCCTGCATGAGGCCTCGATCCTGCAGAAATCCGATTTCGTCCACGGAGCGGAAACAGGTTTGGCGGTCGGTGGTGGCATCGGCATCGTTGCCGGACTGGTGGCAATCTTCTTTCCACCTGCCGGCGTCGACCTGCAACTGGTCACCATCCTGCTGACCGCACTGATCGGTGCCGCATTCGGCGCCTGGGCCTCCAGCATGGTTGCCAGTTCCATTCCGAATTCGCGGCTACGCGCCTTCGAATCGGCCATCACCGCAGGCCACATCCTGATGATGGTGGATGTACCGGCGGGCCGGGTCAGCGAGATCAGGGAACTGGTCGCCGCGCATCACCCCGAGGCAATGGGTTCGGGCATCGAGCCCACCATACCGGCCTTCCCATGAAAGCCACGCTCGTTCGCCGTTTCACACAACCGGGCTTTTTTGCCAGGGGTTCAGATATCGGGTTGCCAAGCTAACCCCGCCTTCCAGCAATCCCTCTTAAGCATTAGGCCTACACTTGGCCAACACATCAAAATCTGGCGGAGCCGGCCGGAAGCTCCGTGCTGTTTCACGGACACAGGGCGCTGAACCCTTAAAGCCATTGCGGCAGTGAGGCAAGGCGGACGGATGCGGACTCAGGCAAGCGTGGGCGGGTGAGATTGCAGCCGTTGCACAGCGGTTTCTTCAATCTCGCTGCGCGGCCGCGCGCGGGTGAATGAACGCCGCGATTGACGAATCTCAAATGCGTGTGCTGGAATGAGTCCGCTTTCGACTGCGGGTTGCGCGCAATGCAACCTGCAAGCCTCCGTGTAACCGAAGAAGTGAATCCTCATGAAACACACCGCCATTTTCCCGTTCGCAACAGCCCTCGCTCTCGCTCTCGGCGCATCTGGCTGTGCCAACCAGCCCCCGCAAACTCCGCCGGCGGGCAGTACGTCCTTGCCCCAGTCCGGTCAGTCGGTGGCGATGCCCACGGACGGCATGGCCCAGACCTCCCCCGCTTCGAGCGCACAACTCACGGCTGCGCCGGTCGCCGCGCCCGCCGACGTCGCCCCGCCGCCACCAACCGATCCCTGGCCGCGCGACGTCACGCTGAAGAATGCCGACGCGCTGATCTATCAGCCGCAGATCGAGTCGTGGACCGGCAATACGGTGGCCTGGCGCGTCGCGGTGGCCTTGCGCCCCAGCGGCGGCAAGGACGAGACCTTCGGCGTGCTCAAGGGCACGGCGCGCACCGAGGTGGATCGCAGCACGCGTACCGTGACGCTGCGGGATATCGATGTTGCATCGATCCGCTTTCCCACGCTGGCCGACAGCGGCCTGTCCTACCTGTCCGAAATGAAGCGTGCTCTCGACGGCGCGCTGGAGACCATGGCGCTCGACAGCGTCGAGGCCTCGCTTGCCGCCTCGCAAAGCGTGAAGCCGACCGCCCATGCGGTGAAGAACACACCACCCAGGATCGTCGTCGCCTACGGCCCCGCCATCCTGATCCCCCTCGACGGCATGCCGGCACTCAAGCCGTTGCCGGACACCGGGTTCGACCGCGCGATCAACACCCACGCAATGCTGGTGCGCGCCTCCGCCGAGGACCGGTGGTACCTGCATGTGTACGATGGATGGCTGTCGGCGCCGTCGCTCCAGGGGCCGTGGCGCACCGCCGCCGTCCCGCAGTCGCTGGTCGACGCCAGCCAGCAACTGGCGCACAACGGCACGGTCGATCTGCTGGACGGCGGGCCCAATGCGAAGCCGCAGCCGACGCTGGCCAGCGGCGTGCCGCAGATCGTGGTCAGCACCGAGCCGACCGAACTGATCGTCTTCAAGGGCCAGCCCAACCTGGTGCCGGTGACCGGCACGCCGCTGCTGTGGGCGACCAACAGTGCGATCGACGTGCTGGTCGACACCACCAGCAACGATTACTACGTGCTGATCTCCGGCCGCTGGTTCCGTGCGCCGGCACTCGGCGGCCCCTGGACCTTTGTCGCCAGCAACGCCCTGCCGGCCTACTTCAGCCGGATTCCTGCCACAGGATCGCCGGCCTCGGTGGTGCTGGCCTCGGTCGCGGGCACGCCGCAGGCGCAGGCGGCGGTGATCGCCAATTCGATCCCGCAGACCGCGAGCGTCTTGCGGGTGGGCGGGCCGAGTTTCATCCCGGCATTCGACGGCGCGCCGGAGTGGAAGCCGATTGCGGACACCGCGCTTGAATATGCCGCCAATACCGGCACGCCGCTGATCCGGGTCAGCCCCGACAGCTACTTCGCCTTGCAGGGCGGCGTCTGGTTCACCGCGCCGTCCGTGACCGGCCCCTGGGTGGTCGCCACCAGCGTGCCCGCGGCTATCTACGCCATCCCGGTGTCATCCCCCCTGCACTACGTCACCTACGTGCAAGTCTACGGTTCCACGCCCGACGTCGTGTATGTCGGCTACACGCCGGGCTATCTCGGCACCGTGGTCGATGTCGGCGGCACCGTGGTCTATGGCACCGGCTACGCCTATTCGCCCTGGATCGGCTCGGTCTGGTTCGCGCCGCCGCTCACTTACGGCGTCGCGGCGGTACCGGTGTATAACCCGTATGTCGGTTATAGCTTCGGCTTCGCCCTCGGGCTCGCCACCGCAGCCTGGATCGACCCCTACTGGGGCGGCGCCTACTACCACGGCGGCTATTGGGGCGCTCCCTGCTGTGGCTCGGCCAGCGCCAACGTGTACCGCAACTGGGGCAGCGGCGTGTCGTCCGGCAGCCGCACCTGGTACAGCAACTCCAACGGCACCTTCGGCACCTATGGCAGCGGCAGCTACGCCACGGCACGCGGTACGACCGGCAACTACAACTTCCAGCGCAGCTACAACCCCTACACCGGGCAGGGTTCGCAGGGCTACACCCGCAGCGTCGACACCGCGTCCGGGACGACCGGCAACGTGTCGCGCGGCGAAAGCTACGATGCGGCGACCGGCCAGCGCGGCTACAGTTCGGATGTCTCCGCCACCGGCACCGGCGGCAGCTCGGTTGACCGCAGCGTCAACGCGACCGCCGGCCCGCAGGGCATCAGCCGCGACGCCAGCACCACCACCTACAACGCCAAGACCGGAGAAACCAAGACCTGGGGCGGCGGCACGCTGCAGGGCACGCACGTCGCCGGCGCAGACGGCAATGTCTACCGCAGCGACGGCAGCGGCGGCTGGCAGCAACATTCCGCCAGCGGCTGGGGTGGCGCCTCCGGCGATACTTCCTGGGCCGACCGCGAACAACAGGCGCGCAGTTCGGGGGCGGACCGCACCAGCAGCTGGGGGGGTGGCGGCGGCGACCACTTCGGAGGCGGCGGCTTTGGCGGCGGCAGCTTCGGCGATCGCTTTGGCGGGGGTGGCTTTGGTGGCGGCGGACGCTTCGGCGGCTTCCGGCGCTGAGGCAAGGAAGGCGACAGACGTAACAGACCCTGCCGGCCTGCGGTGGCGTGGAACTTCCGCGTCGTAATGCGGGTGCCTGGGCCGCAGGCAGACACGCGCGCCGATCCTGGATGCCGCGGTCGTGAGCAGGACGCAGCCCAGTAGGGGTTTTCAGGAAAACCGGGAGATGCCATGTTATGGAGTCAGGATTGGGTGTGGAGCCTGCCCCTCATCGTGTTGACGACCGTGATACACGTCATCGTGCTCGGTTACGCTTCGGCAAAGGGTATCGAGACACTCCGTGTTCCGGACCGCGGCGCTGGATCCCTGTTCAAGTTTTGCCTCGTCATCGGCGCGATCACCTTCCTCGCGACGCTGCTGCTTGCCGTCGAATCGACACTCTGGGCGTTGGCCTACCATCGGGTCGGCGCAATGCCGGACTATGGTTCGGCCCTACTCTATTCACTGGGTGCCATCACGTCCTACGGCCATGCCGATGTCTTCCTGGCACACCAATGGAGATTGATGGGCGCGCTCGAGGCGCTGAACGGCATCATCCTGTTTGGGCTGACCACGGCATTCTTCTTCAGTGTCATCCAGGCAGTGCGGCCGCTCACGCATCGCTGAGTGGGATATGCCCGGAGAATCAGGCCGCGGCGGCAAGCATCTGAAGAAAACCTCCAGCTTCTCATCCCATGAGAGGCAGAACGGTGAGGTGTGTTCCATTGCTTGCGTCGCAACGACCTTGCTCGGTGAGATGGATGCCCTGCGGCAACCCCCTGAACTCGTACCCTTAGCCCGCGCTAGCGGCAGATGATGACCGCCGATTTGATCGCAAGATTACGCCAACGTGTGCCCACCCCAGCATGTTGACTCTCGGAGGTGATGCCATGCAAAAACCGCTCAATATCGGTGTGGATGTTGCGAAGGATGCGGTCGTGGTGGTCGGGCTCGATGACCGCACCATCCGGGCGCTGATCAAGGGCGCGTTCCTACACGACGTGGGCAAGATCGGCATCCAGGACCATTCCTGCTCAAGCCCGGGGCCTGACGCCTGAGGAGTTCGAGGAAATGAGGACCCCCATCGGCCACGGCCTCGATATCGTCGGGCGCGCCGCCTGGCTTGCCGATGCGACCGCGGTGGTCGGCGGCCTTCATGAAAAGGTGGCCGGTACCGGCTATCCGAACGGCCTCGCCGGGGAAGCCATCCCGCTGACGGCGCGCATCTTCGCCATCGCCGATGTCTTCGATGCCCTCACTTCACGCCGTCCCCACAAGGAACCGCTTGGCTATGATGTATCGATAAATATTCGGGAGCAGGGCCGTGACGGCCACTTCGATGCAAGGCTGCTCGATGCCTTCACGCAGATCGCGCCCGCCTTGCATGCGCAGTTCGCCGACCGGGAGGATGGGTCTGCGCATGCGGCGCTGGCGCAAATCACCGACCGCCATTTCCGCCAGGATGTAGGCATGCTGCCGGGCTGACGTGGGATGCCGGGCGCCTTATGGGTAGAATCCTCGGGTTCCCAAACCGGGAGTGTGCCGTGCTGTTGCTTCGCCTCCGCGTCGTCTTGTTCTTCGCCTGGCTTGTCCTCCCGTTCGCTGCTGCCGCAGAGGACGCCACACCCCTGCGCGTGCTTATCCTGCTCGGCTCGGATTACAGCCTGCCTGCCAGCGTGGTGGAGGCGAACGCGATCCGTGCCACGCTGGCGGCCGGAACCCGGCGTCGCGTGGAGTTCTATACCGAGGCGCTGGATGCCAACCGGATGCCGCTGGCGGAATACGAGGCGGATTACGCCGGCTTTCTGCAGCGCAAATACCGGGGGCGCCAGATGGACATCGTGATCGCGGTTCAGGTGGCGGCGCTGGATTTCGCCGAACGCCATCGCGCGGAATTGTGGCCGGGAACGCCCGTGGTGTTCTGCGCCATGCCGGCGGCCTGGGCGCGGGGGCGCACGTTCGGAGAAGGCATTACCGGCGTTACCGTCACGTTTGACCCGGTGGGCACCCTGGATCTGGCGCTGCGTCTGCAGCCGAACGCCCGCCAGGTAGTGGTCGTGGGTGGGGTGGGGGAGATCGACCGCGCTTTTCTTGCCGCCGCACGGCAGGCGCTGCGCCGCTACCAGGGACGCCTGCAGGCGACCTGGCTCGACCATCACACGCTGGCGCAGATGACTGCGGCGGTCGGCCAATTGCCGGCGGACACCATCGTGTTGTACACCGCCGTCTCGCGCGACGAGGCGGGGCAGGTGTTCACCCCGCGCGAAGTGCTGGCAGGTCTGGCGCGGGCGTCGAAGGCGCCGATATACGGCATGATCGATACCTACCTGGGCTACGGCATCACCGGCGGCAAGCTTCAGAGTCTCGAGGCCGACGGACGCGCCGCCGCCGGCCTGGCGTTGCGCGTGCTCGGCGGCGAAGCGGCCACTGCCATTCCGGTGCTGTCACCGCCGCCATCAGAATGCCGGATGGATAGTCGAGAACTGGAGCGTTTCGGCCTGCGCGAACGGTTGCTGCCCGCCGGCTGTTCCGTCGAGTTCAGGCAGCCAGGGCTATGGGAGCAGCACAAGTGGGAAATCGTTATCGTGCTGCTGGCGATCGCGCTGCAGGGTGTGGTCATTGCCGCCCTGCTGGTGCAACGCCGCCTGCGGCGCAACGCCGAACTCGCCGCCCGCCAGCAGTTCGCGGAACTGGCGCACGCGGCACGCCTGGCGACCGCGGGCCAGCTGACCGCCGCCATCGCCCACGAGATCAACCAGCCGCTGTCGGCCATCCTCAGCAACGCCGAGGCTGCCGAACTGATGCTGGCTGCCGAGCCGCCGCCGATCGATGAAGTGCGCCACATCCTGGCCGACATCCGCAGCGACGACCTGCGCGCAAGCGAAGTGATCCACCATTTGCGCAGTCTGCTGGGCAAGCACACGCCGGAGATGGAGCCGCTCGATTTCAATGCGCTGGTGGCGGATGTGCTGAGCCTGCTGAAGGTCGAGGCGAGCCGGCGCGGGGTGGCGCTGGAGACGGATTTCGGCGAGCTTCCCCCGCTATACGGCGACCGGGTGCAGCTGCAGCAGGCGTTGCTGAACCTGATGCTCAACGGCATGGATGCGATGGCCGACATCCCGCCGGCGCAGCGGCGGATCACCGTGCGTACCGCCGCGAACGGGAGCGGTGGCGTAGCGGTGGCGGTGGCCGATGCCGGTCACGGCGTCCCGGTGGAGCGCTTGCCGCACATCTTTGACTCCTTCGCCACCGGCAAGAAGGACGGCATGGGGCTGGGACTGTCCATCGCCCGCTCCATCGTCGAGGCCCACGGCGGGAAGATCCGCGCGGAAAACAACCCCGACAGGGGGGCGACATTCCGCTTCACCCTGCCCGCCAACGGCAACAAGAAGTCACCTGGAAAATCTGCGGAGCAAAAGGCATGACCGACATCGTTCCCATCGTGCATGTGGTGGACGACGACGCTTCGGTGCGCACCGCGCTCACGCGCCTGCTGCAAGCGGCCGGGTACGCGGTGCGCGCCTGGGCTTCCGCCAACGCGTTCCTGCGTGCCGGGGCGTTCGAGGGGCGGGGCTGCATCCTGCTGGACCTGCGCATGCCGGAGATGGACGGCCTGGAACTGCAACAAGCCTTGGTGCTGCAACAAGCCCAGGCGCATCATCCCGGCCTGCCCATCATCTTTCTCACGGGACACGGCGACATCGCCACCGGCGTGCGGGCGATGAAGGCGGGTGCGGTGGATTTCCTGACCAAGCCGGTCGAGCGTGAAACGCTGCTGGCGGCAGTCGCCCATGCGCTCGCCCGCGGCAGCGCAAGCCACACCGTACACGAGGAACTGCTCGCGCTGCAGCAGCGCTATGCGAGCCTGACACCGCGCGAACGCGAGGTGTTCGCGCGGGTGACCGCGGGAACCCCCAACAAGCAGATTGCCGCCGAAATCGGCGCCGCCGAGCGCACCGTCAAGCTGCATCGCGCACGGATGATGGAGAAAATGCAGGCAAACTCGCTCGCCGAGCTGGTGCGCATCGCCGACCGGCTGAACGCAACTCCCTCTCTCTACTGATCGGGCCAGATTTGTTCGCGAGTTCGTTCGTGCTGAGCCCATCGAAGCACAGCCCCCATTCGGCTCGCCCAGGACAGGCTTCGGCAGGGCACTCCTGCGCGAAGTGAAGGGCTCAGGGCGAACGGTACCCATGTTGAATTCGTGCCGGATCCATCGGTGAGGCATGGTGCCGCAACCTTGTCTTGCCCCAAGGTGCTATATGAATCCCCTGACGGGAAGGCGTATAAAGGACAGTCAATGCTCTGAATTCCCGGCATTGACCCAGAGGCTTCGAGTGCTCCGATGCAATTTCGCGGAGGGCTAAGCCCGGCAATTTTCAGCAACCCATGATGAGGAAATAGCGATGAATCTGAAACCAATTCGTCACGGTCTGACCGCGCTGGCAGTAGCGGCTGCGACCATCGTCAGCGCGGCGCCAGCGCAGGCAGCTGCGCAGGCAACTGCGCAAAAACCCAACATCCTGCTGATCGTGTCCGACGATACCGGCTACGGCGATCTCGGGCCCTATGGCGGCGGCGAGGGGCGCGGCATGCAGACGCCGAACATCGACAAGATGGCGAACGATGGCATGACCTTCTTCTCCTTCTACGCGCAGCCGAGCTGCACCCCGGGTCGCGCGGCGATGCAGACCGGCCGCATTCCCAACCGCAGTGGCATGACCACGGTGGCCTTCCAGGGTCAGGGCGGCGGCCTGCCGGCGGCGGAATGGACGCTGGCGTCGGTGCTGAAGCAGGGCGGCTATCAGACCTATTTCACCGGCAAATGGCACCTGGGCGAAGCCGACTACGCGCTGCCCAACGCACAGGGTTATGACGTGATGAAGTACGTCGGTCTGTATCACCTCAATGCGTACACCTATGGTGATCCGACCTGGTTCCCCGACATGGACCCGGAACTGCGAGCCTTCTTCAACAAGGTGACCAAGGGCGCGCTGTCAGGCAATGCCGGTGAGCCGGCGAAAGAGGTCTTCAAGATCAACGGCCAGTACGTCAACGAGCCGGGCAAGAACGTCACCCTGCATGGCGTCAACTACCCTGACGGCGTGGTCGGCATTCCCTTCTTCGACAGCTATGTCGAGAAGGCCGCGCTGGAGTTTCTCGATACGGCGGCCAAATCCGACAAGCCCTTCTTCATCAACGTCAATTTCATGAAGGTGCACCAGCCCAACCTGCCGGCGCCCGAATTCGAGCACAAGTCGATATCCAAGAGCAAGTATGCCGATTCGGTGGTGGAACTCGACACGCGCATCGGCCACATCATGGACAAGCTGCGCGCACTCGGCCTCGACAAGAACACGCTCGTCGTCTACACCACCGACAACGGCGCCTGGCAGGACGTCTACCCGGACGCTGGCTACACGCCGTTCCGTGGCACCAAGGGCACGGTACGCGAGGGCGGCAACCGGGTTCCCGCGATCGCCATCTGGCCGGGCAAGATCAAGGCCGACTCGAAGAACCATGACATCGTCGGCGGCCTCGACCTGATGGCGACCTTCGCCAGCGTGGGTGGCGTACCGTTGCCGACGAAAGATCGCGACGGCCAGCCGATCATGTTCGACAGCTACGATATTTCGCCGGTGCTGTTCGGAACCGGCAAGGACCCGCGCAAGGAGTGGTTCTACTTCACCGAGAACGAACTGTCGCCGGGCGCTGCCCGCGTCGGCAACTTCAAGGCCGTGTTCAACCTGCGTGGCGACGATGGCGCGCACACCGGGGGGTTGGCGGTTGACACCAACCTCGGCTGGAAGGGCGCGGAGAAGTATGTTGCAACCGCTCCCCAGATATTCGACCTGTTGCAGGACCCGCAGGAGCGCTACGACATCTTCATGAACAACTTCACCGAGCGTACCTGGGCCATGGTGCCGGTGGAGCAGGTCATCACGAAACTGATGAAGACGTACGTCCAATACCCGCCGCGCAAGCTGCAGAGCATGGGTTACGACGGCCCGATCGAAATTTCGAAGTACCAGAAGTTCCAGTACGTCCGCGAGATGTTGCAGAAAGACGGCGTCAACATCCCGTTGCCGACGGGCAACTAGCGTTGATCATGCGGCCCCGGTTTGTCCGGCGCCGCATGTTCATCGGTTCTTCCACGGCGGCCCCTGGTTCATCGGGGCCGTCTGCATTTGGAATTTCAAGGAGCACTTGCCATGAAACACCGATTCTCATTTCTCACATTCGCGCGCACCCTTGCGCTGGGCACTCTGCTCGTGCTGGGCACACGCGCCCATGCGCAGGGCGACCCCTTGCCGTCGTGGAACGACGGTGCCGCCAAGCAGGCCATCGTCGGCTTCGTGCAGGCAACCACCGACAAGGCCAGTCCGCAATTCGTGCCGCCCGCCGAGCGCATCGCCACCTTCGACCAGGATGGCACGCTGTGGGTCGAGCACCCGATGTACACGCAGGTGATGTACGTCCTCGAAAGCGTGCCGGCGCTGGTCAAGGCGAAGCCCGAACTGGCCACGGTCGCGCCGTTCTCGACCGTGCTGGAAATCCTCAAGGGCGACCGTGCGGCGATCGCCAGGCTGTCCATGCCCGACCTCGAG
>Ga0105106_10004149_pt1 | contig 10340 bp, 9 predicted proteins | sample PPLLaktember2015_5_FD_79109 | JGI IMG/M metagenome (GOLD analysis project Ga0105106, IMG submission 79109) | Freshwater sediment microbial communities from Prairie Pothole Lake near Jamestown, North Dakota, USA - PPLs Lake P8 Core (1) Depth... | ecosystem: Environmental > Aquatic > Freshwater >... | reverse complement strand
TCATCAGCAAGCAATATCCGGGAGGAAGACAAAGAGTTTTTCCTTTTCTTGAGACCGAAAACCCGGTCAGTTTTCAACTGGCAAGCATGCCACAACCCTGGCGCCCTCGCCAGGAGCGGTTTCTACGACCAGCCCGCCGCCTACCCGCTCGGCGCGGGAACGCATCAAGCGTAATCCCAGATGATGACTTCCCAAGGCGGCCTGTGGGTCGAACCCGCGACCATCATCCTCGATGGTAAAGCGCGCCTGTCCATTTTGGCAATCGACGCGCACCCAGGCATGCTGCGCCTGCGCATGGCGCTGGATGTTGGTCAAAGCTTCGCGCACGATATGCAAAGCCTGGGCTTGCGCCAGGCGCGGCAGTCCCAGGGCAGCTGAATCGGCAATGTGTAATTCTACCGGCAGACTGGTGGATTGGCGAAATTCATCGATAGCCGCCGCCAGGCGACGGGCGAAATCACTGGCGATCGGTAAAGGCTCGCTCAGGCCTACCAGGGCCGCGCGCACCTGTTCGTAAGCTGTGCGGGTCGCCGATTTCATCAAATCCAAATCCTGGCGCCCTTCGGTAAATTGTCCGGAAGACAGCATGTTTTCCAGCCGGTCGATCTTAAGATTCAAGAAGCTCAGGGTTTGAGCCAGGTTGTCGTGCAGATCGGCTGCCAGGCGCTCGCGCTCTGCCAGGGCAGCAGACTGCTCGGCCTGCAGACGACTGGACTGGACCAGCCGAGCGTTGGCAATCGCAATGGCGGCTGCATTCGAAAGCAGAGTGAGGGCGCGGGTCTCATCGGCATCAAAAACCTGACCCGGCGGGCGCACCACACACAATGCTCCCAGCGTAGCCTCACCCGCGCGCAGAGGCGCCACTGCACACTGCCCAGGCGCATGCGCGCCCAGGAATTGGCAATGGGCACAATCGGCATGTGTAACTACGGTCTCGCCAGCAGCCACCACACGATGGGCAGGATCGCGTTGTAAAACCTGGCGCAAGTGCAGATGAGCGCCCGAATCCCCGCTGCTGGCAGCCAGCACCAGGGTAGAGCGGTCGTCTTCGAGCAAGCACAGGGCGGCAGCATTGGCAGCAGTCAGCACACGGGCGCGCTCGGTGACGGAGCGCAGCAGATGTTCGAGCTCGAGCTGCGCGACGATCTCCTGGCTGAACTCGAAGGCAGCAGAAAGCTCACGCGTACGCTGGGCCACGCGCGCTTCGAGCTGGTCTCGCCAGGCGGCAATCTCCTGGCGCATGGTTTCAAAAGCGCCCGCCAGCTCCTCCAACTCGTCATCGCCAGTCACCTGGAGGGGCTGATCCAATTTTCCGGAGGCCATGCGACGAGCCGCCACCCCCAGCCCGCCCAATGGGCGGAAAATCCGCTGGCGTACCAGGAGGTAGCCCCAGCCCAGGAGGATTAGAGCGCTGGCAAAGGAGACCGCTTGGATGGTCTGCACGCGCGCCAGCTTGGCGCGGGCATGCTCTTCATAGGCAGTCACGATGGTATCCAGTTTCGTCAATATAGCCGCTGAACTGGCCTGTAAAGCCTGAGGATCGGCACCGGATAATTCGGCTCGAAACACCTCCCAAAGCCGGGCTGCCTGCTCAAGGCTGGCATCCAATTGGGCGTCAGGGGCGGGCGGCAAGGTGACAGTTATTTCTTCTCCCGCCACGCTATAAGACAGCGAGCCACCCTGGCGAAGGGCACTGAGGGTCTGTTCAAAAAGCTGGATCGAAGCTGCCAACTCCGGGCTTTCCGGCTGGGCGAGGGCCAGCCAGGTCATTTTCTGGGTGAGCATACGCTGGCGACCGGCAAGATTGATGGTCAAGGCGTCCCCATCCTGCTGGCGAATGCCCCAAAACGTAGCTTCTACCGATAGAGTTATCAGCAAGAAGAAAGCCAGGAAAACCAGGTTCAGCCTGTCCTGAATTCGATTGGCTCTCATCCAATACCACCTTTCGCCTGCAGACAATTTGGTGATCTGCGCGGTAATTTGGGTATTATAACCTTACCTGGGCCATAACTCTTATAAGTTACGCAGTTCAAGGGGGAAGAGGAGGTGTTTTGGCGGGCTACGCCCGCCAAAACACCCCCACATCTTCCCGTCACCACTGGGACTCCCAATCATCCTTGATCCGGGAGGCATCTATCCTGGCGGGAGGATGTTATAATTACTGCCAGAGTCCTATCATCCTGCTTGCGCCGGATATTTTACGAAGGAAGATTTCTCAATCTTGTACAGGTAACCGTTTCACCATTCACTCTTTAGAACTCCTGTGAGAGGTCACCTTCACGGGAGTTTTCGTTCAAAGCAATTTAACGGAGAGGCGATGAACCGACAATCGATCTTCATTACAACCAAAGATGCTGAAAAGTTACGTGATCTCATTCTACAAGCTCATTACTCTGAGTATCGCGGCAGCACCTACTTAAAAATGTTGGCAGGGGAGCTTGAGAAGGCATCTTTCGTGGATCCTCAGCAAATTCCTTCAGACGTGATCACCCTGAATTCAACTGCCATCCTGATCGATCAGGAAACAGCAGAGGAGATGGTCTATACGCTGGTCTTTCCAGAAGATGCGGATATCTCTCAAGGGAAGATATCTATCCTGGCACCCATTGGAACCGCAATGCTGGGCTTCAAGGTGGGAGATACTTTTGAATGGGACACACCGGGGGGAAAGCGCCAAATTCACGTCAAAGCGGTTATCTACCAACCGGAGGCATCTGGAGATTACCGTTAAATGCCTTCCCAGAGGAAATGAGCTGATTTGCGCATCCAATCCTGGTATGGCAGGATCCGCCCGGTTGCAACTTTAACCAACCCGCGCAAGAATCGTCTTTTCTGCTCACTGGTTTGGGCGATGGTGTTGTTCAGCGCCGCCGCCTGTAATTTTCCGTCTGGGATATCCCCGGCGAGCACGAGGGCAGTATATCTTACAGCCCTTGAGACTCCCACCGCGTCCCCGACCCTGCAACCCTCCTCGACTTCCCCAGCCACGCGTACACCCACTTCGACCCAAACCAGCCGCCCCACCCTGACCCCAACGGTAACAGCGACGATCACCATCACCCCCACCTATTCCATCCTGCGAGGCGAAGTGCTAGTGCGCGCCAACTGCCGCTACGGCCCTGGAGCGCCCTATCTTTATAAGTACGGGCTCGTACCAGGCAGCAACCTGGAGGTGTATGGGCGCAACGATCGAGGCACCTGGATCCTGGTGCGCGCCATCGGCGGGAGCAACCCGTGTTGGGTCAAAGCCTCGCTGATGGAGGTGAAAGGCGATGTGATGAGCGTTGCGCCGACCTACATCCCACTACCTATGTCTCCATACTATGCACCGCCGACGGGAGTATCGGCGACCCGGAATAGTAATGAAGTAACGATATTCTGGAATGCGATCTCATTCAGGGCGGGCGATGACACCGCCTCGCCGCCTTACCTGGTGGAGGCGTGGATCTGCACGGGCGGCGAACTGGTGTTTACACCTTTAGGCTCATATGCCACGGCGCTCAAGGTGCAGGATGAGGCGGGGTGCGCAGAGCCCTCTCATGGACGCGTATTTGGGGTGGAAAAGCACGGCTACACCCGCTGGGTGGAGATTCCGTGGCCCCCGGCGGAGGATGGGGAATAGGAAATCTCCATCCCCCCTGTCCCCCTTCCCGCCGGAAGGGGGGAAACAAAAGCTCCTCTTGTAGAAGTTATAAGCAGGGCGCACCTATTCAATTTGGTCGCCATCTGATATGATATCAGGTTGCGGTTGGGCGGGCCCGCCCATCCGCATTGCATTGTGCATGGATAAGGAATTGGTATTTATGAACGTAGTACGCGCAGAACTTCGCAATATTGCTATCATCGCCCATGTAGATCACGGAAAAACCACCCTGGTAGACGGTTTGCTGCGCCAGGCGCGGGTTTTCCGCGATAACCAGCAGGTGGCAGAACGGGTGATGGATTCAAACGATCTCGAACGGGAACGAGGCATCACCATCCTGGCAAAAAACACCTCCATCACCATCTGGGACGAGGAGACCCAGCAGCCGGTCAAGATCAACATCGTGGATACGCCCGGGCATGCCGATTTCGGCGGTGAAGTAGAGCGCGTGATGAACATGGTGGATGCGGTTTTATTACTGGTGGATGCAGCCGAAGGCCCTATGCCCCAAACCCGCTTCGTACTGAAAAAGGCCCTGGAAATCGGGCATAAAGCCATCGTAGTCATCAACAAAGTGGACCGCAGAGACGCTGAACCGCAGCGTGTGCTCAACCAGACCTTCGACCTGTTCATCGAGCTAGGCGCCGACGACCAGCAAGCCAATTTCCCGGTGGTGTACACCAACGCGGTCACGGCGCGCGCCGCTCTGACGCCCGAACTGGGCCCAGACCTGCAACCGCTCTTCCAAACCATATTGCGGCAGGTGCCGCCGCCTACAGTCGATATCGATGCGCCTTTACAGATGCTGGTGACCAGCCTGGGGTATGACGATTACCGCGGAGTGACCGCGGTGGGGCGCATTTTTGCCGGGAAGATCGAGGCGGGCCAGGCGCTGGCGCGCATCAAACTGGATGGAGAAATCGTGCCCGAACGCGCCCGCTACCTGTCCGTCCACCAGGGATTGGGGCGACAAGAGGTAGAGCGCGCCCAGGCGGGAGAAATCATCGCCCTGGCCGGGTTAGAAGGCATTGCGATTGGCGAGACCCTGGCGGACCCCGAAAATCCGCAGGCGCTCCCCCAAATCCGGGTCGAAGAGCCCACCGTGCGCATGACCTTCGGGGTAAACACCTCGCCATATTCAGGACGGGACGGGCGCTGGGGCACCTCTCGCAAGCTGCGCGAGCGCCTGTTCGAAGAGCTGCGCTCCAACGTGGCTTTGCGCGTGGCAGAAACCGAATCGATGGATACCTTCATCGTCTCCGGGCGCGGCGAGCTCCACCTGGCGATCCTGATCGAGACCATGCGCCGTGAAGGATATGAGTTCCAGGTTTCCCGCCCGGAAGTCATCTTGCGGGAAAATGAGCTGGGCGAGACGCTGGAGCCTTTCGAGGAAGTGCACATCGAGACCAGCCCCGAAACGGTAGGGGTGGTGGTGGAGATGCTGGGGATACGCCGCGGCCAGATGATCACCATGGAAAACATCTCGGATGGGAACGTGCACCTGGTTTACATCGCGCCGACGCGCGGTCTGCTGGGCTTTCGCTACCAGTTCCTGACTGCCACGCGCGGGGCCGGCGTGATGCACACCCTGTTTCACGATTACCTGCCCATGGTGGGAGAAATTTCCTCCCGCGACCGGGGTTCCTTGATCGCCTGGGAAACCGGGGTAACCACCACCTACGGGCTGAGGAACGCGGAAGAACGCGGGGTGCTGTTCGTGGAACCCGGTGTGGAGGTGTACGAAGGCATGGTCATCGGAGAGCATGCCAAGCCGATGGATATCACGGTGAACGTGTGCAAGCAGAAGCACCTGACCAACGTACGCGCCGCCCGGGCAGATGCCACCGTTCGCCTGACGCCGCCGCTGCAGATGAGCCTGGACGAATGCATCGAATATTTAAATGAAGACGAGCTGCTGGAAGTGACGCCACTCAATTACCGCATTCGCAAGCGCATCCTGGATACAGAAACGCGCGGCAAGCTGACCAAGCGCAGTAAAGAGGCCCTGGGGGAAGCGGGGTAGGGGGGCGAGAGGGCTGCAATTCGCACTGCTCGAACTCCCATAACAGGGCGCGGACCTACCGGGCTTGTTTTTGATGCTGTCGCCTCACCCCTAATATGGTGTTATAATAAATGAATTGGTCATAATGACCAACTCAAGGAGGTGACAATGGAATCTATCAATGTCGCCGAGGCTAAAAGCCGCTTCTCGGAGCTGATCAGCCGGGCAGCGACCGGCGAGAAATTTATCATCCAACGCCGCGAGCGTCCGGTGGCGGCGTTAATCGGGACGACAGAACTGGAACGCCTGGAACGTACATCGCGCGCCGCGCACCGGTTGGCTCTAGCACTCGGGCAAACTGAAGCTATCATGGAGAAGGTCGAACGGCGTGAGCTGCACCCGGCTATGGCTGCTTTTGGCTTATGGCGGGATGAGGACGACCTGGCAGACCTTTCGGATGAGATCGCAGCCGAACGCCTCAAGCCACATGCCCGACCTCCTATCGACCTATGAAAATCCTGGACAGTGACCATTGCATGGCAGTTTTGCGCGCCCAATTGGACTTAACAGGGCGCGTCACTCCAAACGAAGAGCTGGCAATCACCGCGATCAGCGTTGGAGAGTTGGTGCACGGAAAGACCAAGTCGCAGCGCGCTGCGGATAACCTGGCACGGCTGGATGTGCTGTTGGCGGCTTTGACCATCTTGCCGTACGACGAGTGGTCTGCCCGGCGTTTCGGAGAGCTCAAGGCCCAACTCGAGCAGAGGGGCGAGGTGATTAGCGATCTCGACCTGCAAATCGCCAGCATCGCTTTGGATCAGGATGCCGCGCTGGTCACACATAATCAAAAACATTTTTCCCGACTGATCAAATTGGCAGGATTGGTGCTTGAAGATTGGATCTGAGTGACTTCCAAGCTATTTGGAGGTGGTTTGCCCTCTCAGCGCCAGCACTCTTAATGCCTGGCGCAGCTCGGGGGCTGGGGTAACCCCAGCCGCTTCCATCCCCAGCAGCACCGCCCCAATCACCGGGGGGGCGCTCAAGCGAACCAGGCGCGCTCCCGGGGCATACGCCTGGATCGAGCGGCGCATGGGCTCCGCCAACATGGCCCCGCCCTCGAACATGCTGCCGATCATGACCACCTCGAACTCCAGCGCCTCGAACTCCAATTGACGGATGACGCACTTCGCCAGTTCGCCCAGCTCGCGGCCGGCCCATTCGATCAGCTCAACAGCCACCGAATCTCCGCCATAAGCGGCTTGAAATACGAGCAGTGCGGCTTCCGGACCCAGTGCTTTTTGCCCGGTTGCCAGCCCTTCCAGAAGCTCCGCCAGGCTGGCAGAAGCGGTGTGGGCCAGGAAGGCAGGCGTCAATTGGGTGGCGGAGCCGCGGCGGGTCCATTCGTGCGCCACAGCCTGCACGGCCCGGGCAACCAGCTCGCTGGCACCGGCGCCTTCGCCCATCCAGAAGCCGTTGCCGGTCACGCGCCCCTCGCGGCGGCGCTGGCGGTCCCAGCCCCGGCAGTTACAGCCAGCGCCGGAGACGACGGCGACCCCCCAGCCCTCGGATGAGCCGGCTAACAAACCCAGGGTGACGTCATTGACCAACTCAAGCGGAGCCTTCAAGCCCAGGGCGGCAATAGCTTGCAGGATAGGCTGGCGCTGCGAGGGCCAGTCATAGCCTGCCACGCCATAGCCCGCGCCGCTGATCTGGTCGGCGAGCAGAGCGGCGGATTGCAGCGCCTGAGCCGTGGCGCGGTCCAGCACATTTTTCAGGCCGTCGTAGCCAACCACCTCATGGTTGCCCGCCCCGCCCTCGCCAAAGCCGAGCAAGCGCCCAGCAGCATCCACAATCAAAGCATGCGTCTTGCTGCTGCCAACGTCCACACCAAGGTAGATTTTATCCATGGTATTTCATCCGAAATCGATCCATAAAGCGCCCCAAAATTAATGACAGGTTATTTGGCGGTGAACCGCTATTTCCAGAATTGAGGCAGGTACTGGCGGTGGGTCTCCAGCAGGTCTTCCAAAACGGCATTCACCTGATCCGCTTGGGGACCCAAAGGGTGAGCCAGCAGAGCCTGGGCTGCGGCACCCCGGTCGCCATGCACGGCGGCTTCGACGGCCAACAGCTCGTAGGTTTTCACGCGCTGCAACAAGTCAAAACAAGCACCTGGTAAGGGATGCGCCGGTAAGGGATGCACACCGCGGCGATCCACGCGGCAGGGCAGCTCCAGCACCCAATCTGCGGGCCAGCCAGGCACAGCGCCTTGATGGCGAGTGTTGACAACGTGCGTCTCACCCAGGTCATTGTAGTGGGCATTGAGCAGCTGTACTGCCATGGTGGAATAGTTCGCGCCGCCGCGTTTCATCAAATCGGCTGGGGGCGCAGCCAGGGCGGGATCGGCATACTGGCGCAGGAGGTCCTTTTCGACCTGCATAACTTCCTCGGCGCGCGAAGGGGGCCAGGAAGCCTGCTGTTCCAGCTTGTGAGGCGTATCGTAATAATATTGCAAATAATAATTGGGGATCATCCCCAGGTCGGCAACAAGGCGGGGGTCAAATTCCGGGTGCGGGCTGGCTTTCAATTCTTCGAGGTAAGCCGGGAGCACGCGCCCCCAAAGCTGCTCGCCATCCAGAGTGAAGCCGCGGTGCCAGGAGAGATGGTTCAGCCCCAGGGTATCCAGAGCGGCCCGCTCGGGCGAGATACGGATTCCCAGCACGGCCTCCAGCTCCTGCAAGATGCTCATCCTGGCGGTGATGGGCGCATTGCACACACCCACTGACTGGACTTGCGGGGCGTAACGCTGCAAGGCCTCGGTGACTAGCCCGGCGGGGTTGGTGAAATTGACCAGCAATGCCCCGGGAGCCAGCTCCCTCATATCCGCAGCGATTTGCAGGAGAACCGGGATGGTGCGCAAGGCTTTAGCCATGCCGCCGACGCCGGTGGTTTCCTGGCCGATCAGGTGATGGCGCTTGCCCAGGTATTCATCTGCCCGGCGAGCAGGCATTTGACCGACGCGCAGCTGGGTGATGACATAAGCCGCTCCCCGGACTGCCTCACGCAGATCGGCGGTGAGATGCACCTCAAAGGGCACCCCACGGGTGGCTGCCATGCGGCGGGCAAATCCGCCGACCACCTGCAGGCGCTCGGCATCGATATCCATCAACCACAATTCAGCCAGCGGAAATCCGCCAGCCCGCTCCAGAAAGCCATTTACCAATTCGGGGGTATAGGTGGAGCCCCCGCCGATCACTGCAATTTTCATTGGATTAGAAAGGTTTGAACATCATCAGCCAGGCGATCACGGCTACCCCACCGTAGCCGATGGCTGTAAGCAACCAGGGATTGCCCTTCGACAGCAAGGCGTCGATCTCCTCCGGGCTGGCTGGCTCGCCGGGCGGATTTTGCTTGCCTTTTTCAACATACGGCAAGCCGGCAGCTTTGCGCGCCCCGCCGTAGATGCGCGAGCCCATACCGAACATGGCGAACAGGATAACTACCAGCAAGCCCAGCGAGATCCAGATCCAGCCATGGCCCCACCAGCGCCCCATGAAGCCGGCAGTGATACCACTCACCAACAGCACCAATAAGGAAAGGTACATTGCCCCATAGGAACTGGCGGATAACTCAAGGATACCACGCACGCGCTCCAGATTGCGCTCGCGCCGCAAAGCAAAAGAAGCGCTGGCAGAGGCTCCATGCGCCAGCAGAAAACCGAAAGTGCCCAGAATGTGTAAGAATACCAGCCAGGGATACATCGTTATTTTCCTCCACTAATTTTCACCAATCGGATCAGGTTACCACACAATTCCCCGTAGAATGTAACAGTTATAACGGATCATTGGGAGTCGCCGTGGTGGCGGGAAGATGTGGGGGTTGTTGGCGGGCTTCGCCCACCAACAACCCCCACATATAACCCTCTCCTCCGGAAAATCCCAAAGGACAGTTATAACACATTTTTAGGAAAGGGGGGACGCGCCCACACAGAGCATGGTCGCATGGGGAAAGAAAAATCCACTAAAGCGGCTTTGTTCAGAAGGCTGTCCAAAGAGATGGGCGCAGCGTTACCATGACACCACAGGTGGCATATCATTTATCGCTGCGGGTGTTTGGGCAGAGGCGACGACGGGATTTGAACCCGTGATCAGGGTTTTGCAGACCCTTGCCTTACCACTTGGCCACGTCGCCGGTTTTTCGCTGTTAGCTATTGGCTGTTAGCTAAGAGCTGATCGTAGCGTTGGAACAAAGATTGCTGACTGTAGTCCCACAATCAGCAATCCGCATTCGAAAAGCTACAATCGCCAGAGCGGGCAACGGGACTCGAACCCGTGACCTTCTCCTTGGCAAGGAGGTGTTCTACCAACTGAACTATGCCCGCAAGAGACAGCTCCTGAGCTGTAAAATCGGCTCACCGTTTGGCCGAGAGTGCCGAGAGCCAGAATCGAACTGGCGACACCGCGATTTTCAGTCGCGTGCTCTACCAACTGAGCTATCTCGGCCTAAACGCTTGTTTTCTAAGCCCCATTATTTTACCCAGCAGTGAGGTGCTTGTCAAGCCAAACCGCCTCCTAATGTAGGGTGAACGCATCTAAATTTCTCTAGACAAAGCTAGCAACCTGGCTTATCCTCCTTGGACACCTGACCTGGGAGGCTAAGCGATGGAAAACGAAGTACTGCCGGCGATCGAAAACC
>Ga0105106_10004148_pt1 | contig 10342 bp, 6 predicted proteins | sample PPLLaktember2015_5_FD_79109 | JGI IMG/M metagenome (GOLD analysis project Ga0105106, IMG submission 79109) | Freshwater sediment microbial communities from Prairie Pothole Lake near Jamestown, North Dakota, USA - PPLs Lake P8 Core (1) Depth... | ecosystem: Environmental > Aquatic > Freshwater >... | reverse complement strand
ATCAGGCCATGTTCCGCTACGGCAGCCATCAGAGCGCAACCCGCGGATGGCTGAAGCCGACGCTGATGACCGACACGCTGTCGCGCAAGGAGCTGCTGGGGCAAGTGATGGGACAAGGATTCCTGCCGGACTCGCATTGCCCGACCGGCGCACCGCGCGAGGCGATTGTGAAGATAACGAAAGCCGAGCCCGGTGGCATCGGTGGCAGAGGGCTGTGGCGTCCCGCGCAGTTGGGACTGCGGCCCGGCTATGAGAACGATGCGTTCAAACTGTTTCTCGCAGGCGACTTCATCAAGCGAGGGTGAGCGATGGCACGCGTAACCAACTGGCAAATCGGCCGGACCATGAGCTACTGGTACGCCGAAAACAGGCCGAAGCGGCAGTTCGGGGCCGTCTTCGACATCAACAAGTGCATCGCGTGTCAGACCTGCACGCTTGCATGCAAGACCACATGGACGAGCGGCAGGGGCCAGGAATACATGCTCTGGAACAACGTCGAGACCAAGCCGTACGGCTCGTATCCGTTGGCGTGGGATCTCGAACTGCTCAAGCAGCTCGGGCCGCAGACCTGGGAAGGGGGGATATATCGCGGCCGGACGGTGTTCGAGAGCGCGCCTCCAGGCGAGCGTGTCCTGGGCTGGATGCCACAGTCGATTGACTACGCCTATCCGAACGTCGGAGAGGACGAGACGCTGGGCAAGGTCGAAAAGGGAGCGGCGATGTCGCTGCCCCAGCAGATCTGGATGTTCTATCTGGCCCGGATCTGCAATCACTGCACCTACCCGGCATGCCTCGCATCATGCCCTCGTACATCAATCTACAAGCGCGAGGAGGACGGCATCGTCGTGCTCGATCAGGAGCGATGCCGCGGCTATCAGGAATGCGTGCGCGCATGCCCGTACAAGAAGGTGTACTTCAATCCGTCAACCGGTACGAGCGAGAAGTGCATCGGGTGTTTTCCGAAGATCGAGCAGGGGATTCAGCCACAGTGCTTCGTCAACTGCATCGGGAAGATCAGGCTGCAGGGCTGGGTCAGTCCGCCGGCCCAGGCGCGCGAGGACAATCCTGTCGACTACCTCGTGCATGTTCGGAAGCTCGCGTTGCCGCTCTACCCGCAATTCGGGCTCGAGCCGAACGTCTACTACGTGCCGCCGATAAATGTCCCGCCCGCATTTCTGACGCAGATGTTTGGTCCCGGCGCGGCAGCCGCCATCGAGACCTACCGAAACGCGAGAAACGATCGGACGCTCGCGGGCCTGTTCGCCCTCTTCGGTTCGACCGAGCGGACGATCCCGTTCTTCAGGATTCAGGGCGACTACGCCATCGCGCTCGACGACGATCGCAGGGAGTTCGCGCGCGTGCCCATTTACGAGCCGGTTCACATCCGGCCGGCGGAGGATCGCCTCTATCAGATCATGCGGAGCAATACGACATGAGACACCTCATTGCGATTCTCATTGCCGCCCCATGTCTGCTGACTGCAGCATGCAGCCGCGGCCCGACCGTCAACACGCTGGAAGTGCGGGCCGTCCGCGGGGCGGCCGAGCTGCCGGCGCTCGATCCGCAGTCGAGCAAGTGGGACCGGGTGCCACAGCATCCCGCCAGACTGATGGTGCAGGACGTCACCGAGCCCCGTCTGACTGTGCCTGGCGTCGATCTGGTAAATGTGCGCGCGATGCACGACGGCACCAATGTCGTCTTTCGTCTCGAATGGGCCGATGCGACCAGCGATCTCATACCCGACGTGGGGCGCGGATCGGACGCGGCCGCGATCCAGTTGCCGCTGCAGCCTGGCGCAGACGTGCCTGACGCAGCGATGGGGCAGGCAGGCAAGGGCGTCCAGATTGCCTACTGGAAGTCTGTCTGGCAGGACGACGCCGATCGAGCAGGCTCGGGAAAGGATCGCGTCACGGCGCTCCATCCGAATGCCACGATCGACCACTACCCGCCGCAGGCGGGCGGAGCTGCCCGCGAGGAAATGGAGCGCCGATACGCACCCGCTAACGCCGCCGGCAACCCGATCCTGACAGCCAGGAACGGCGCCGTGCAGGAGATCGTGGCCGAGGGGTTTGGCAGCGCCACGCCGACAGCTGTCCAGAAAGCGACCGGTCGTGGTGTCTGGGCCAACGGCAAATGGCTGGCGACCATCGCGCGGCCGTTGAATGAGGGCGCTGGCTCTGCGAACCTGCAGCCGGGACAGCGGACCTACATCGCGTTTGCCGTGTGGGATGGCGCGCAGCGGCACACCGGTGCGCGAAAGATGCGATCGGGCTGGATACCGCTCGTACTGGAGTGACCGATGACCGATATCAATGGTTGGCTCGCGCGCGCCGCCGGCTGGCGTTTCGCCGCGAGGCTCTTCGGAGAGCCGCACGCCGTGTTGCCGGGCGAGCTGCAGGCGCTCATCCCGTTGTTGCCGGCTGAACTGCAGAGGGCGGCCGCATTGCTCGCCGCGGAGGAGAACGCGAGATGCGACGCGTACTTCGCGGTGCTCGTTCCGGGTGGTTGCGCTGCCACCGAGTCTGCTTACGATCTCGCGGCGATGGCCAATCGCGGTCCGCTTATCGCCGAGGTATCGGCTTTCTACGAGGCCTTCGAGTATCCGGGCCGACTGACGAGCAATCTCGCGCCCGATCACGTCGTGACCGAACTGGACTTCCTGGGATTCCTTGCGCTGAAGGTCGCCTACGCGCTGTACGACCATCGAGACGTCCATCGCGAGGTTGCAGAAGCCGCGTACGTCGACTTTCGCGATCGGCATCCGCGATTCTGGCTCGAAGCCCTGCGAGATCGGCTGCAGGAGACCGAGGTGGGGTCGTTTGCCGGTGCCGCGGTCTGGGTGTGCGAAACGCTCGCTGTCGATGTAGGACACACGGGGCATGCCTGAGCCCGAGAGGAATGTTGCATGACGACGAAAAAGACGTCGGGAATAAGCGGTGTACTCATCGCACTGGCGGCGCTCTTTCTGATACAGAGCTTCCTCATGAGGAGCCTCTCGGGCGTTCATGCACAAGCGCGAGGCCGCGGTGTTGGCATCGCCGCCCAGCGAGGTGGAGGCCCGCCGAACGAGTCCGACCAGTTGCCCGTGCTCACCGCTCCCGTGCGCATCCCACCGGATTACACTATCAGGGCGATTCAAACCGACGCCCTGAGCGCCAGCTATCCTCGAGTCATCCAGCTTCAGCACTATGCGGCGGGCAAAGGGCACCTTCTGCTGACATACGCCGGCGGCCCCGGCCCGATGCCCGTCTATCGCAGCACGGACAACGGCGAGACGTTCCATCCGTTTTCCGAGCTCAGCGGTCTTCGTGGTCAGCCGACGCTCTACGAATTGCCGGTGAAGATGGGTGAGTTCCCGCCCGGCACGATCCTCGCCGCCGGCGGGCTCGTGCAGAACGATCCGACGAAGAGGATGCTGGCGGCCAACTACAGTTCCGATGGCGGCAAGACCTGGCAGTATCTCAGCACGTTCGCCGAGGGTGGTCCCGGACGCTACGATCCTGCGGATCGCGCCGGGCTGTCGCTGCATCAAAACCCGGTCTTCGAGCCCTATTTCTATGCCGATGCGAAGGGAAGGCTTGTCGTCTATTTCTCTGACGAGCGTCACAAGAAAGACGGCTACAGCCAGCTGAACGCGCACAGAGTCTCGAACGACGGCGGACGGACGTGGGGCGATCTGGTTTACGACGTTGCGATCCCGGATGGACTGACGAGGCCGGGAATGGCGGTCGTCGCCCGCGCCGGCAATGGCAAGTACTACATGACCTACGAAATGGTGAGCATGCCGGGCTATGCGCTCGAGCCCCGCAGCAATCCGGTCTACTTCAAGGTTTCGGACGACGGGCTCGATTGGGGCGATCCAAAGCATCCCGGCACGCTGATCCAGGACAGATGGCGCCAATTCCCACAGGCGACCCCCTACATCGTCTGGTCGCCGTGGCCGGCACCGAACGGGACGCTCATCGTCTCGGCACGCGGGATCACCAGATTCGATCTCGGCCTGGTCGGCAACGGAATGATGATCAACCGCAACCACGGCGAGGGACTCTGGACGCTGATCGAGACGCCGATCCGGTACATCCCGAACCCCAGCGGGTACAGCCAGACGATGATCCCATTGGGCGATGGACGAGAGATTCTGCAGTTTGTTCCCGTAGACGGCAGGATCCAGTACGCGAAGTTCAAGCTTCCGGAGAAGCTACCGGAATACCCCTGGCCCTTCGGACCCGGGAAGCCGGCGAGGAGATGACGATGCGGACGAGAAATCTGTCGGTTGCACTTCCGCTGGTCGTCGCGGTGTCGCTGCTCGTGAACGCGCAACAAGCTGCCGATGTCAGCTCTCTGCAGACTTACCTCGATCCCTCGGCGCCACTGGAGAGGAGAGTCGATGATCTCGTCCAGCGGTTGACGCTCTCGGAAAAAGCGTCGCTGCTCGGCACGATGGCGCCGGCCATCGAGCGGCTGAAGATTCCGACGATGAACGGCTGGAACCAGAGCCTGCACGGGATTGTCTGGACAAAACCGACGACGATGTTTCCGGTGCCGATTGGTATGGCGGCAACGTGGAACTCCCAGCTGCTGCACGATGTCGCTGCGGCGATCGCGGATGAAGGGCGAGCGATTCACAACTACTGGCCCACGGTCACCGGGACGAGTGAGCGCGACAACCGGGGACAGCTCATCGTCACGACCGCCAGTGGCGAGCGGGTGCGGCACAACGGGCTGGTGTATCGCTCGCCCGTGATCAACATCAGCCGGCACCCACTCTGGGGGCGAATCGACGAGGCCTACGGCGAAGACCCGTACCTCACGAGTCGAATGACTGTCGCCTTCGTCAAGGGCACGCACGGCGACCATCCGCGGTACATGAAGCTGGCGACAACGCTGAAGCACTACGCGGTCAACAACCAGGAGATGGGCCGGAGAAGCCTTTCCGCGAGCGTGAGCGAGCGCATGCTGATGGAGTACTACCTGCCGCACTTCAAGGCGGGAATCATGGAGGGCGGCGCGACGTCGATCATGACCTCCTACAACCGGCTGAATGGCGTCATCAACACAGAGAATCCGCTGCTCGTGCAGGACATCCTGCGCGACAAGTGGAAGTTCGAAGGCTTTGTCGTTCCAGACAGCGGCGCCGTCGAGGACATGGTCAATTCGTACATGAAGTACGTGACGCTCGAGGAAGCAAGCGCGGCGGCCATCAAGGTGGGCAGCGACCTCGACAACAGCGCGTTCATTCCCAGCATCCCTGGGGCGCTGTCGAAAGGGTTGTTGACCGAGGCCGACATCGACCGTGCGCTGCGGCGAGTGCTGAAAGTGCGTTTCCGGCTCGGTGAGTTCGATCCGCCGGACATGGTGCCGTATACGCGGATCCAGGCGTCGGTCATCAACTCGCATGGAGCGCTCGCGCTTCGCGCCGCTCGCGAATCGATCGTCCTGCTGACCAACAGGAACAACTTCCTCCCGCTCGACCGGTCGAAGATCAAGACGATTGCCGTGATTGGTCCGCACGCGGACACGCCGTTCATGGGCATCGGCTATACCGGGCTGGCATCGAACTTCGTCGTGCCGCTGCAGGGCATCAGGAACAGGGTTGCACCAGGCACCGAAGTGATCCACGCGGCGGGGCCCGACAGTTTTCCCGCGGGGCGGGGTGGCAGGGGCGGGCGTGGCGGCGGTCGCGGGGATGCCGCAACGCGGGGCGTGGGCGCGCCGGCTGCCTCTGCCGCACCCTCGACTGCCGATCCGGAGCCGGCGTTTGCCGAAGCCGTCGCCGCAGCCAGACGCGCAGACGTGGCGGTGCTGTTTGTCGGCACGAGCGCCGCACTCGAGCGTGAGGGACTCGATCGCACGTATCTCGGCCTGCCGCCGTTGCAGCAGGAACTTGTCAAACGCGTGTTTGCCGCGAATCCTCGGAGCGTCGCGGTGCTGATGAACGGCGGGCCCGTGGCCGTGCCGTGGGAAAAGGAAAATCTGCCGGCCGTGCTCGACATGTTCATTGCCGGGGAAGAAGGCGGTAATGCGATTGCCGATGTGCTGTTCTGCAACTACAACCCGGGCGGGCGGCTGCCGTACACGGTGTACGCGTCTCACGAGCAGGTGCCGCCAATGACGGAGTACGACATTACGAAGGGCTTCACTTACATGTATTTCGAGGGCAGGCCGGTTTATCCCTTCGGACACGGTTTGAGCTACACGACGTTCACGTATTCGAACCTCAACATCTCGTCGTCGCGGATCCCCGGCAATGGGCAGGTTACGGTCCGCGTGAACGTCCGAAATTCGGGCAAAGTGGCAGGCGACGAGGTGCCGCAACTCTACGTGCGCGACGTGCAGTCGAGCGTGAAGCGGCCGAAGCTGGAATTGCGGGGGTTCGAGCGCATCAGTCTGAAGCCCGGCGAGCAGCGCACGGTCAGCTTCACGCTGCCGGCCGAGAAACTGGCCTTCTGGGACGAGACCACACACGCGTCTGTCACGGAGCCGGGCGCGTTCGAAGTGCTCGTAGGACCTTCGTCGGAAGACATTCGGCTGCGCGGCCAATTGGATGTCACGTCTGCCGGCCGGTGGCCGTTCTAGCGATCCAGCTCTGTCGCATGTTGGTTGCGAGATCAGATGCTGATGAAGATGCAAGAGAACCCGCCTGGCAGACTGTTGCTGGCTGTGCTGTTCGTCGTGTGCATGTCCTCCGCCGCGTCGGCGCAGACGACCGGCACGATCGGCGGCGTTGCCACCGATCGCAGCGGCGGTCTGCTATCAGGCGTGCTGGTGTCGGCGCGCCACCTGGAGACGAGCCTCGTGCGCACGGCAGTCACGAGCGACGACGGCCGCTTCGTGCTCACGATGCTGCCAAGCGGCCGTTACGACGTGACGGCCGAGCTGGTCGGGTTCAGGCCGCTCGCGGTGACGGGGATCACGTTGACCGTGAATCAGACCGTGAGGGTGAACCTGACGCTCGAGGTTGGAGTCGTCAGCGAAGAGGTGACTGTCGTCGGTGAACCCTCGGCTGTGAACACCCGCAGCGCCGAGCTGAGCTATCTGATTGGCGAACAGACGGTCGAGCATCTGCCGTTGAACGGCCGCAACTACACAGATCTCGCGTTGTTGCAGCCGGGCGTAATCCCCTTTCCGCACCGCGACGGCGGGTCGGTGGTGGCCCACGGGTTGGGGATGAGCGTCAACGGGCAGGACCCGCGCTCGAACGTCTATCTCCTCGACGGGACGCTGCTGAACGACTTCACCAATGGCCCGGCCGGCAGCGCCGCGGGAACCGCACTGGGCATCGAGACCGTGCGCGAGTTCCGCGTCGAATCGAACGGCTATCAAGCGGAGTTCGGCCGGAATTTCGGCGGTCAGATCAACGTGGTGACCAAGTCGGGCACGAACGAGCTCCGCGGCAGCGCGCACGAGTTTCATCGGAACGATGCGCTCGACTCCCGGAACTATTTCGATGCCGCCGACAAGCCAAGCTTCCGGCGCAATCAGTTTGGCGCCACGGCCGGCGGCCCGCTGCGAGCAGATCGGACGTTCTTCTTTGTCGGCTACGAGGCGTTGATCGAGCGGCTCGGCCGCACGATTTCGACGGTGGTGCCGGACGACAACGCGCGGGCGGGTATCCTTCCGGGCGGACCGATCGGCGTGCACGAGGCCGTCCGTCCATACCTCGAGGCGTTTCCGCGCGCGAACGGCCCGCTCATCGGTGGAGGTCTCGCGCAGTATTCGTTTCCGTTTCAGCAAAAGCTGACGCAGCACTTCGTGCAGGGACGCATCGATCATCATCTGGGCGCCGGAGATCAGCTGTTCGCGCGCTACACGCTCGATGACGCCGATCAATTTCTGCCGACGGACTTTCCGCAATTTCCGCGAAGCTTTCTCTCACGCAACCAGTTCTTCACGAGCGAGTACCGACAGGCGGCCTCGGAGCGGACGTTGAACTCGTTCCGGTTCGGGTTCAGCCGGACGCGGATCGGTCAGCGCGTGGAAGCCAATCTCGAGCCTGCCCTTCCGTCCTTCGTGCCCGGTCGGTCAATGATGGGCGGCATCGTCATCGGCGGCATACCCAGCTTCGGTCCGCAGACCTCGGCGGGGGTGCGGCTGGCGCAGAATGTCTTCAGTGCCGAGTGGAACGGCGCACACTCGCGTGATGCGCACCTCTTCAAAGCCGGAGCGCTCGTCGAACGGTACCACGAAGACATGTTCAACCCGACCTTCAGCCTTGGCATCTACAGGTTCGCGAACCTTGCCACCTTCCTCACGAATACTCCCGCCTCGTTCGTCGGCCTGACTCCCGATGCCGCACTGGACCGGTACTGGCGCTTCACGCTGTTCGGCTTCTATCTGCAGGACGAATATCAGGCGACGCCAAGGATGACCCTTAGCGGTGGCCTCCGGTACGAGGCCCAAACCGTGCCACGAGAGAAGCAGGGTCGCGACGTTGCGCTCGTCAATCTGAGCGATCGCGAACCGACGATCGGACCGTTGTACCGCAATCCAACGCTCACAAACATTTCGCCCCGCGTTGGCGCCGCGTGGGACGTGACGGGCGACGGCCGCACGTCTGTGCGTGGCGGCTATGGCCTGTACTTCAATACGAACAACCAGCAGAACCTGATTGTCACCGTCACGAACCCTCCGTTCACGCCGCGGCCGGTGTTTGTGAACCCGACGTTTCCGATCCCTCCATTTTCCAGGCCCTTCAGCAACTCCATTCGGCCGATTCAGTACGACCTCGAATCGCCGCGCCTGCACATGTGGAATGTGAGCGTCCAGCACGAACTGGGCTGGCAGACGGTGGCGACGGTGGCCTATGCCGGGTCGCGCGGCACGCACCTGCTGCGAAGCAGCGATGTCAACCTTGCCACTCCGCAGATCCGGCCCGATGGCACTCCCTTCATTCCGGCAGGTACGCCGCGGGCCAACCCGGCATTCACGACGATCGAGTTGAAGAGCAGCGACGGAGACTCGTGGTACAAGGCGCTCATCCTGGAGGTCCGCCGGCGCTGGGCGCGCGGTGTGTCGGTGCAGTCTTCTTACACCTTGTCACGTGCGGACGATACGACGCAGGCATCGACGTTTTTCTCGGACTCGACCACAGGCACCACAACGGCCTTTCCCGAATTCATCCCTGGTTACAACAAGGGCCGCTCCGACTTCCATGCCACGCACAACTGGGTCGTGAACGTCACGGTTGCCCTTCCCTCTCCGTCCGAACGACTCGGCGCGGCACGCGCCATCCTCGGCGGCTGGCAATTCTCCGGCATCTCCACCATGCGCAGCGGAAGCCCGCTCACGGTGTTTGTGCAGGCGAACCGATCGCGTTCCCAGTGGCTGCCGTCGCTCGCATCCGGCGTGGGGCAGGATCGCCCGAGTTACGCTCCGGGGTACGGTCCGTCCAATGCGGTGGCCGGGCGTCCCGATGGCTGGTTCAATCCGGCCGCGTTCACCCTGCAGGAAGCCGGAACGTTCGGCAATACCGGCCGGGGCGATCTCACTGGACCGAACCTGCGAACCGTCGATTTGGCGCTCGTCAAGGTGCTGCGGGTGCCGAACGGCGCCCGCCTGGACCTTCGTCTAGAGGCGTTTAACATTTTTAACCGCGCCAATTTCGGGCCTCCTGCGCTCATCGCGTTTGCCGGCAACGACGTGAACGAACAACCCCTTTCGTCGTTCGGCCGCATCAGAACCACCATCACCTCGGCCCGCCAGATTCAATTGGGCGTCAGGTTGGTGTTCTAGCGAGCCTCACGGCGTATATGACGGCGGTCATAGGCGCGGCGCGGCGATGGCTCTAATCTCCTTCAGTCTAGGGTGAGGAGGTCACATGGCGGCGTCATCTTCGGCGGGCCTGACCGTCGCTTTGACCACCGCGCTCACACTCGGGGCATTTGGCCAGCAGCCCGCACACCTTACGGGCGGAGTCGACGGAACAGATCTAGCCGTGTGGCAGCCGAAAGGCCAAGCCACGTGGCGCGCCGAGGGCAGCGACATTGTCGCGACCGTGTCGTTGGCAAATGCGAATGGCTGGCTCGTGAGCGCGCGCAGCTACCAGGATCTCGGCGTGAAATTCTCGTTTCGCTGCACAGGCGAATGCGAGACAGGGATCCTCCTCGGGATGGAAGACGCCGGAGATCGCGCCCGCGGCACCTACGTCTCTCTGACAGACGACGACCTGAGAGCGTATGAGCTGACGCTCGGTCGGGGCGGAGTGGAGATCGACCGGCGAAAGCTCGAGCAGGCAGCCGCGCGTGGGAGCGGCGCGGGTGCCGGTGGTGGCCGACCAGGCGGCGTGCCTCCGACCGCCCCTGTCGGCCACCCCATGTCTACGCCGCGCGCGCCGGCCAGCGTT
>Ga0105106_10004146_pt1 | contig 10343 bp, 9 predicted proteins | sample PPLLaktember2015_5_FD_79109 | JGI IMG/M metagenome (GOLD analysis project Ga0105106, IMG submission 79109) | Freshwater sediment microbial communities from Prairie Pothole Lake near Jamestown, North Dakota, USA - PPLs Lake P8 Core (1) Depth... | ecosystem: Environmental > Aquatic > Freshwater >... | reverse complement strand
TCATGTCCCACTTGAGGCCTTCCTTGGGCGGCCAGGTCCTCATCTGGGAGATCGTGTACAACTTGCGGGTCTGGCCGGGCCTGTGGTCGGCGGCCGGGACCTTCCGCCAGGTCCAGTCGCATGATCCGCAGTCGGCGGTATGGGTCGTGATCGTGGAGCCGTCGACCGTGGCCGCGGCGCCGGCCATGATGACGGTGCAGTTGTCGGAGGGGAGCGCGGGATCGCCGGCGGGAAGGCGTCCCGGGATGCCGGCGGCGATGACGATGATGCCGGCGCAAAGGAGAAGGGCCGCAGCGGGCGCACCGGCCCGCAGGGGGTGGGGGAAGCGTTTCATGACCGCGCGCTCCTTTCGAAACCGGGGGATGGGAGCAGAGGATGGTTTTATCACAAAGCGGAGTCGAAAAAAAGGGGACGGTCAGGGGTCCGGGATCATTTCTTCCCGGATACGCCTCCATGCTTCCGGATCAGGGCGGCCAGCTCCGGGTCGCTTTCCGCGAAGTCGAGCGGCGTCGCTCCGAAGTTCGTCTTAGCGTTCACATCGGCGCCCCCGATGATGAGCCGCTCGACCGCGTTCTTTTTCTTTTCCTTGGCTCCGATGTGCAAAGGTGTTTGGCCATCCTGGTCCTTCGGGTTCAGGACCGCGCCGCTCCTGATCAGCGGCTCGATCCATTCGGCTTTTCCGTGAAAAGCCGCGCAGTGCAACGGGGTCTGCCCGAGGTGGTTCCCGCCGTTGATGTCGAGCCCGTTCTTGACCAGCGGCTCGATGATGGCGGGATTCCCCCCGTACTGGACGCCCATAAAGAGAAGGTTTGCCGAGCTATTGTACTTGTACTGGACATCCGCGCCGGCGCGGATGAGGGCCCGGACGATCTCGGCTGCGGCCACGGGATCTTCTGTGCTGATGGTACAGGCCAGGAACATCGGCGGGATGTTGCCCGTCGCTCCGAGGTTGAATTCCAGGTTGGCGTCCGCGCCGGCTTTGATAAGGGTCGAGACCTCATCGGCTTTTCCGAGGAGGATCGCGCCCCGGAGCTTTTGGTCGACCGTCGCCGAGTCTTTTTGAGACGCGGGTGCCTGGGCCGCCGGACGTTCCTCCTTTTCGGCCGGCTTTGCCAGGCCGGTCGCGAGTCCCGCGGCTCCTGGTCGCGTCTGTCCTTCCTTGATTCGATTGATGTTCACCCGGGCTTCTTCAGCGTGCTTCGAGTTGGGATTGCGGCCGAGGAATTCCTCATATTTCGCGACCGTATCGGCCGCTCGCGTTGCTTTCCAATCGCTTTCCTCGAGGAGGACTTTCAGCCGGAGCCGGGCCTTGTCCCGGAATTCCGGGTTCGTCTGCGTCCGGATGTATTCCTCCCAGGCCGGGATTGTGTCGATGGCCATGGCCCGATCGAAGGCCCGTTCATATTCGGGCTTCGCCGCGGCCGGCTTCTCTCCCGGCGTCAGCGCCGCGACGGCCATGTCCCTCTTTTCGATGATGGCGCCCTTCAGCGCTTGTCCCGATCCGACCTTGATCTTGAACTCCGCCAAGGTCGGGGAGGGCATTCCCGGCTCGCTGATTTCCAAGGAAAGGAACTCCGTCTTGTCCTTTACGAAGAAGGCGAAGAAGCTCATGAAAAACAGCCGGTAAAGCGCGCGGCCGACCTTCAACTCGGCTTCGGTCCTCACGGCCACGTCCCGGATGGAGCTCGTCGGGAGGTTCAAATGCGTCGTTCCCCGTTCGGACACAAATCGGGTCGTGCTCGCGTTGATCCGCAAGACGCCCGCCGTCGACGCTTCGACCGAAGGCAATCCGCCCGCGTATTCCACGGGGACCGTCAGGTCTCCCAAAGCCTTGTCGTCCGTGAACATCACTTTCGGTCCCATGGTGCACGAAATCGAGGCCGCAGCGACGGCCAGGATCAAAACTGTCTTTTTCATGAACGATCCCTCCTCACGCTTATGAGCGAACTCCGGGGGTGACGTTGCGCCGCTCGGATCAGGGCCGGCGTTTCAGCTTTTCGGCGGCGGCCCGGCATTCGGCCGACCACGCCGCGCAACCGGTCGAAAGCTCCGCGTATTTCTTCTCCAGGGCCGCATATTGCTCGGACGTCATCTTCAGGTTCGGATCGCTCGGTTTCAAGGACGCTTGCTCGAATGGGGTCAGGGCGCCCATGCCGACCGCGACAAGGAACAACCCCGCATTGAGCGTGCTGAGCCCCTCCGAGAGCCGGGCGAATTTTTTACTCGTACGGAACAGCGCTGAATCCGTCAAAAGGAGCGGCTGGGCCTTCTCGAACAGGGCGGCAGCCCGGATATAGTTCTCGATCGCGGAATCGGGAGCGCCGATCGATTCTCGATGTTCGGCCGTGAAGCGGTTGATCTTGGCCGTGATGTAGAGATGCAATCCCGATTCGTCGAGGGCCGCGGCGACCGCGCCCTCCCGGATCAGGCGCCGGACGATTTCCTCCTGTTCCGTGACGACGGCTGCGTAGAGGGGCGTCTGGGATCGCCGATCGGCCCGGTTGACATCCGCTCCTTTCCGGATAAGCAGATCGACGATCTCGGGCTTCTTGGCCATGATCGCCTGGTGCAAAGCCGTGGTCCCTTCATAGTTCTTGACCTGATCTGGACGGTCGCCCACGCTCACTGCATTGACGTCCGCCCCCGCGTCGAGGAGACGCTCGATAGCCCCGACGGGTCCATGCCAGACTGAGTACATCAGCGGCGTGTAGCCGTTCAAGAATTTCGCGTTCGGATCGGCGCCCCGATCGAGGAGGATCTCCTGGATATCAGCGTGGCCGTTCGACACCGCTCCCAGAAGGGCCGTCCAACCGTACCAATTCTTGATATTGACGTCTGCTCCCGCTCCCAACAAGGCGAGAACGACTTCCTTCTGGCCCCTCGCGGACGCGACCATCAGCGTCGTCTGGGTGGATCCACCATTCGCGTTCGATCCGATTTCCTTGAGCTTGTTGATTTCGTCCTTGTTTTGTACCGCCAAGGCCCTGACCTGGACGGCGTCCCCGGTCAGAACGGCCTTGTCCAACGCAGTGGCGCACGCCGCGCTCAGGAAAAGGAGAAGGAGCGCCAAGGAAACAGCCGTGATCTTGACAGGATGGCAACGGAGTATCACGTACCCTCCCTCGGGACCGTCTCCCCTGCTTGGGGAATGGGACCCGATCCCCCGAAATTCCGCTCTTTGATGATTATATTATGCTCGAATCCCCAAATGTCAATGAGAATTCGCTCTGAATTCGCTCCGAATGAGCGCTCGGGCCATGAAGATCTCCTCGCCTGTCCCGGAGATCTATTCGTAATGGATCGTCTTGGGATCGGCCTTCGCGGGATCGTGGAAATAGTGCCCGGCCCCGTTCTTGACCAGGTCGCCGTACTTCGGGATGCCGGAAACACGGATGCCCGAATCCGGATTCTTTTTGGTGAATTGGCGGAGGATCTCGAGGGTCACGGAGGTGTGCTGCCCGACCCGCTTGTCCATCGGCCAGCCGGTCTCGTCGTAGGGGACGAAGAGCCGGTTCTCCTTGGATAATCTGAGGAGGAAGGGGTCCTTGCCGTCGAGGAGGAGCTTTACGGTCTTGGGCCCGGTCGGTTGGTCGAGAAAGGGGATGGGGGCTTCGAGAAGGAAGGGGAGGGTGTCGGAGAAATCGCCGATCTCGCGATGGGACAGGCCGCGGAAATTCCCCGGCGACGGTTCGACGTGGTTGTCGAACCCTTCCATGGCTTTGACCGTCATCGCGACGAGGGTTGCGATCTTGGCCGATTTTTGCGGAGCGACGATGCAGTTCGTCACCGGGAACATCGTCTCGGCGCCGTGCATGTCTACGGCCACGTCGACCTTCTCCCCGCGCATGAGCTCCATGGCCGCGAAGGTGACCCTCTCCATGAGCGGGCCATCAGGGCGGCCGGGCCAGGTCCGGTTCGTGTTGCGGACGTCGAGGTAGGAGAGGAGCTGCTTGTCCGGGTAATGGATGTAGACGTCCGGGTCGGGCCAGGCGTCGAGAGGCGAAGCGTCGCGGTTGCCCATCCGGAAGCGCTTCGGGCCCCATTCCGTCGGGATATCGAAATAAAGCGGGTAGCCGTCGCCGGCCTTCGTGTTCCGGCCGGCGCTGGCGTCGAATTCCGGAATGACGTAGAGCGTTCCTTTTTCGACGACGGCGTTCTCGATCATGATGAACGTCGCCAGGAGCCCGGCCGGCTCGTTGGCGTGGGTGTTGGACATGATGAGCGCTTTGCCCCCGGGCTCCTTGCCTTCGAGGACATAGACCCTTGTGTCGGCCATCGTCCCCTTGAGGCTCGGGACGAAATCGCTCAAATGAATCACCCGGGTGACGCCGGGCCCGGCGACGACCGGCATCCGGGAATGGCGGTGCTTGTAGAGAGGGACGGCGCCGAGAGCCGTCAGGACGCCGATGACGGCCAGCAGGACGATCTTGACAGGTCCCGTCCGCGCCGCTTCGCTCATTTGACCCTCAGGAAGCGCAGGATGAGCGGGACGAGGACGAGGAGATAGAGGATCATGTCGTTGACGCTTTTTTTCTCCCGGATGAAGTTCCAGATGAGGAGCCCCGCCACGAAGGCCGAGAGCAGGTAATAGACGAGCATGATGATGTTCACTCCGGCCTCCTCATCACATGCTCCACTTGACCAGGAAAGCGAGCTTGGCGCTGAAGATGAGCATCAGCATGGCCGTTCCGGTCACGACGAGCCAGGGAACCCACGTTTTTTTGAGGAATGAGCCGTAGGTGCCCGGGTAGCCCGTGACCATGACGCTCAGCCGGCCGATCAAGGCCGTGGGCGGTAGGCCGTCGCCGAGGGGCCAGAGCAGGCTCAGGGCGGCGATGGCCACGGTCGCGTGCAGGCCGATCGAGTCGAAGTACCAGATGAGGGGGATGCCCAGGATCGCCGCCGCGCCGTAGGTCAGGACCCCCTCGGAGAAGGGAATGAGGACGGTCAGGAGGATGTAAAGGAGGGTGAGCGGAATGCTGATGACGGCGAAGGAAACGAGTCCCCGGACGCCGGTCGCGGTCATGATCTGCTGGAGCATCCCGACGACGATCATCGTCGCGAGGAGCGGGAGGAGCCGCTTCATCGTGTCGCGGGAGAGCTCCAGGAAGCGGATGCGCTTCGGGCTGACCGCCCAGGCGACGAGCGCCGCGGCGGCGAACTCGAGCGGCAGGCCGAGGATGGGGACCTGGAACGGCAGGGTCTTGGTCAGGACGATCAGGCCGAAGAAGACGAGGAACGGAAGGAGGACGCGCCACCAGGTCATGCCCTTCGGAACCTCCGGCAGCTTGGCCAGGGCCTCGGATTTGTTCAGGGTTCCTTCCTTCTTCCAACCAAAGAAGAGGACGGTGAACGTCCCGAGGATCAGTACGGGGATGCCGAGGGTGAACGTGAACCCGACGTAGGGAATGGCCGTGCCGGCGCAGAGGATCATGGCCCAGATGTTGATCGGCGGCGCGGCCGCGCTCAGCCCGGCCAAAATAAACATCATCGGGGCGACCTTCTTCTGGGAAACGCCGAGGTGGCCGAGGGCCAGGGCGACCGGGACGCCGACGACGAGGAGCGAAACGCTGCCCGCGCCGGTCAGGGCGCCGGGAATGAGGACGATGATCATCAGGGCGAGGAGGGCGAGCGGGCGGACGTCGTAGAGGAGCCGGATGATGCCGCGGACGACATAATTCACCCCGCCGGATTCGGAAACGACGGCCATGAAGATCGTCGCGGTGGAGAAGACGAGGATGACGTCGAGATAGGGGAAAGCGCCTTCGACGAGATGCCGCGGCAGCTCGGCAATCGGGGGGGTGGCGAAGATCGCGCCGGCGATCCCCCCGGCCAGGGCCGAGGCGAGGATGCTCATCTCGACTGAGAGCTTGCGGAGCTTGGCCACCGCGTATGCGGCGACCATGATGAGGAGAAGAATGACGATGCGGAGTGTCATACCCTGAACCGGGGATATTCTATTCGCGGATTAGGGGGAACGTCAAGGCGTGTCATGCCTTTTTTTTTGACCGGAAATTTTATATAGTGGGCGCGCCGAAGGAGGCCCGATGAACGACCATCCCCACGCTCACCCTCCCGTCCCAAAGGGCGATCCCAAGGTCATCCGCGGCTGGGTCATGTACGACTGGGCGAACTCGGTCTACCAGATGACGATCGCCTCGGTGATCTTCCCCATCTACTATGAGGAGATGACGCGAATCGGCGACAACGCCACGGTCAGTTTCTTCGGCATTCCGATCATCAACAGCGTCCTGTACTCCTGGTCGATCGCCTTCGCCTACCTCCTCGTCGGCTTCTTCTCGCCGATCGTCTCCTCGATCGCCGACTACACGGGCCGACGCAAGATGTTCATGAAGACCTTCACCTGGGTCGGGGCCCTGGGCTGCGGGTCGCTCTTCTTCTTCGGGAAGAATACGATCGAGATCGGCGTCATCGGCTTCACCATCGGGACGATGGGCTACGGGGCGAGTCTCGTCTTCTACAACTCCTTCCTGCCCGTCATTGCCTATCCCGAGCAGCAGGACAAGGTCAGCGCCCGCGGCTATGCCATGGGCTATCTCGGCGGGGTCATCCTCCTCGTCCTCAACCTGGTCCTCGTCCTTCAGCCCAAGCTGTTCGGCATCACCGACGGCACGCTCCCGGCCCGGCTGTCCTTCCTCTCGGTCTGCCTCTGGTGGATCGGGTTCTCCCACATCACCTTCAAGCGCCTCCCGCGCTTCACCTTCGGCCATCGCAGGCCCGGAACGAGCGTCCTGTTCGGCGGCTACCAGGAGCTCCGCTCGGTCTTTCGCCAGGTCATGCGGATGCCCAGGCTCCGCATCTTCCTCATCGGGTACTTCTTCACCATGATGGGGCTCCTGGCCGTGATGTTCCTCGCCCCGCTCTACGGGAAGAAGCAGCTCCAGCTCAAGAACGAAGCGCTCATCGGGACAATGATCCTCATCCAGTTCATCGGCATGGCCGGGTCGTGGCTCTTCGCCTGGCTCAGCGGCAAGATAGGGAACATCAAGGCCTATATCGGCTCCATCGCCGGCTGGGTGTTCGTCTGCATCTACGCCTACAACATCCACGGGGCGGTCGGATTTCTCATCGCCGGGATCTTCGTCGGCCTGACCATGGGCGGCTCCCAGGCCCTGGCCCGCTCGACGTATTCGAAGATGCTGCCCGAGACCGAGGACCACACCTCGTTCTTCAGCTTCTTCGACGTCACGGAGAAGGCCGCGACCGTCTGCGGCACGTTCATCTTCGGGGTCATCGAGACCCTGACCGGGAGCATGCGGAGCTCGATCCTGTCCGTCATCGTCTTCTTCGCCGTCGGCCTGGCCTTCATGCTCCTACTGCTGCGGAAGGAGATCCCCCGTCCGTCCGCGGCCTGAACGGAACGAGCCGCGCGCCGCTTTAATTTTGGCCCGGGTCATGCTATCATCCGGCCGCGCGCCTCTCAGGGGCGCGGGAGAGGATGAAGGAGTGAAGAATGGATACCGAGCTCGCCATCAAAACAGCCCTCGATTATGAGAATAAGGTCGTCAAAGTCTACGAGGAGGCCGCCGCGGCGACCCTGGACCCGGCCGGCAAGAAAATGTTCGAAGTTCTCGCCAAGGACGAGCAGAGCCACGTGAAGTACCTCGAGTTCAAGCTCGAGGAATGGAAGCAGTCCGGCCACGTCACCGCGGGGCGGCTCGAGACGCTTATCCCGCCCGCGGCCCGCATCGAAGCCGGGATCAAGACCCTCAAGTCACGCGTCGCGACGCAATCGCCCGAGAATGAGCTCCGGCTCCTCCGCCGGGCTCTCCTGGTCGAGGTGGAGACGTCCGAATTCTATAAGAAAGTCGTCCATGAGCTCCCCGCTGAAGCCCGGCCCCTCTTCCAGAGGTTCGTCGAGATCGAGGAGGGGCACCAGAAGATCGTCCAGGCCGAGATCGATTCCGTCTCCGGGCTGGGCTTCTGGTTCGATATGATGGAGTTCGACCTCTCCTCCGGCTGATCGAAGTCTTTCGCCGCCGGGAAGGACGAACGGCTTCCCGCCCGCGGCCTCAGAAATAAACCGTCAGGCCGATCGAGGTCACGTTTCCGAAACCGGCGACGGACCTCATGACGGTCTCGCCGGACTCGACGTAATAGAAATCGGTCGATTCCTTCCTCGACGTGACCAGGTTCAACGTGTACTTGGCGTCGATCGAGACGAATGGCAGGGGATAGATCTTCAGCCCGGCCCCGAGGACGAACCCGATTTGGTTCTTGACGAATTTTCCGCGGCCCTCGTAATCGCCTCCCTGGAGACTCTTGACCGGCTCGATGGATGTCCGCCCGTCGTAATAGGCGACCGTCCCCGAAACGAACTCCTTGTGGCAGCTCCACAGTCCGCCGAAGAGATCCACCCCGGCCGGGATCGCCCGGAAGGGGAGCACGACGGCGCCGAAATTCAAGCCCAGGTAGTGGGACTTCCGGCCCGTCTGGGTGAACGTGACGACCTCGTCGATCCAGGGACCGCCCGCGGGATCGGCGTGATAGCGCCAGTCGAATTCGTCCTGGTCGGGGAAGCGGATCCCCGGGATGTAAGTCAGCTCGAGGTAGCCTCTCATCCGGATCCCCCCGCCCGTCCCGCCGAAATCGGGCCCCGCCGTGGCTCCGATCGTGAATCCGTAGCCGGGATCCGCCTTGTCCTTGATCAGGCCCCAGCCTCGAGATTCATCGATCATCACCCACAGCCGGCCGGCCAGATCGTTGAAGGCATTGGGGAACTCGGCTTGGCCGACGAAAGCGCCGAACGCGGAGACGTAGAACCGCCAGGTCCTGACCTTATCCGGAGTCTGGGCGGACAGGGCCGAAGCCCCGAAGGCGAGAACGAGGCTGAGCCCCAGGGCGCGCAGGGCGCGCGAGCGGCGGCGGTGGATTATGGTCACGGTTCCTCCTGCGGTCGGCTACTTGATCTTTGCCCCGGCGAGCTGGGCGACGGCCGCCAGAGTCGTTTGGGCCGCGTTGAGGCCGAGGCGGAAGTCCTTGTCGCTGAAGGTCGCGAACATATCCGTGACCTGGTGCCAAGTCGGATCCCACCCCGCCCCGACCTGCGAACCGCGCTCCAATTCGCGGAGGCTGATCGACGGGCAAAGGTCCTGAAAAGCCGCCGAGTCGGTGTTGGACATGCGATTTCCGACGGTGACCGGGTAATCGGTCGCGTACCGGTCGTTGGCCGCGCGGAAAATCCAGGCCAGCGCCTGCGATTCCGCCGCGAGCTTCGAGGCGCCCGCGAATTCCACGTTGACGTCGGCTTCGGGGCGCTGATCGGGAGGCAGCGTGCCGTCCGCGCGCGGCATGCCGTGGTCGAACAACATCATGTCATGCTGGATCATTCCGAGCCACTTGGGCTCGGGGTAGGCGCCCGATCCCGGCGGATCTTCCTTGCCCTGAAGCTCGCGGCGCTGCTCCACGTAGGCTCGGGCGCCGTTCAGGCCGGTCTCCTCGTTGTTCCACAGGACGAACCGGATCGACCGCTCGGTCTGGACCTCGGGAGAGCAAAGGATGCGGGCGATCTCAAGCACGAGCGCGACTCCCGAGGCGTTGTCGTTCGCGCCCTCGGCGTAGCCGAGCCCGTCCATGTGCGCCCCGACGATGTACATCTCCTCCGGATGCGTCGTACCGATCTTCGTCCCGTAGACTTCCTCGCGCAGCCCCGGCGTCGTCGGCTGCGTGTTGAGCTCCCGGAGCTTGAGGTCGAGCTGCTTGGCTGGATCGTTGTTGACGCCTGTCGGTCCGCGGAAGCCCTTCGGGGGGTTGCCGCCGCCCCGTCCGCTTCGGGCCTGCGCGGCCGCGCCTCCGACGGTTCCGCGCGCCGCCGCCGCGTTTCCCGCGGGCTTGGCCGCCGGACGGGGCGCGGGCCGGTATTCATACGTAATGCGGCCGATCCCGGCGCATCCGTAGGATTTGAGCTGAGCCTCGATCCAACCGTTCGCCGCACGGTTGCGATCGGTCCCCTGTCTCCTGTCGCCGAATATGGTGAGGGCTTTGATCGAGGCTTTGTAACGTTCGAGATCGAGCCGCCCGACCAGCGTCCGGATCGGATCGTCGGCCGCGGTTTGAGGCGCGGGGGTTTGGCTCTGGGCGAATCCGAGAAGCGCCAGAGAAAAGGCCGCCGCCGCCGTCCAAACGGATTTGCGATTCATGGGATCCTCGCTTTTTCAATTAGAGATTAAAAATTCCTTTTTCCGAGGGCGCCGCGTATTCCCGCTCCAGTCGGCGAAGCTGATCACCCCGAGGATCCTTGAATAACGATCGATCCCTCGCGGATCAGGCGGCGGAAATTTTCTTCGAGAGAGGCCCAGTCGAGGACATCGACTTTGAACGGG
>Ga0105106_10004145_pt1 | contig 10343 bp, 5 predicted proteins | sample PPLLaktember2015_5_FD_79109 | JGI IMG/M metagenome (GOLD analysis project Ga0105106, IMG submission 79109) | Freshwater sediment microbial communities from Prairie Pothole Lake near Jamestown, North Dakota, USA - PPLs Lake P8 Core (1) Depth... | ecosystem: Environmental > Aquatic > Freshwater >... | reverse complement strand
CGGTTCCATTAATAAATGTTTTATGACAACATAGTGAGATCCCTGCAGAATTTCATCACCTTTTAATTATACAGCAGAGCGGTTCCATTAATAAATGTTTTTTGACAACATAGTGAGATCCCTTCAGAATTTCATCATCTATTAATTATACCGCAGAGCGGTTCCATTAATAATAGTGGATTGGGGCATTTTTTTGTTTCAAGAACCGCAGAGCGGTTCCATAAAGCTTTTAATTATCTTCCGATAATCAAAACCATATGATATCTGATTTTAATTATTAAGAATTGGCAATTAATACATTTATCTTTGTATGGTTAGTATGGTTGCTCTAAATCAATCTCACATTATCCGGTTTCCCTGAAACAAAATCAGAAATAATATGAAACGAAAGATCCGGTTCAGTCTGCTTTACCGCGACATGTGGCAATCGTCGGGAAAGTATCAGCCAAGGGTTGATCAACTTAAGGCGGTTGCCCCGTATATTGTTGAAATGGGCTGTTTCGACCGGATAGAGACCAATGGAGGTGCTTTTGAACAGGTTCAGCTTCTGTTTGGAGAAAACCCCAATACAGCTGTCAGGGAATGGACAAAACCTTTCAATGAGGCCGGGATTGAAACCCACATGCTCGAACGGGCACTCAATGGCATAAGAATGTATCCCGTGCCGGCCGATATAAGGAGACTGATGTTCAGGGTAAAGAAAGCGCAGGGAGTTAATATTTCAAGGTCATTCTGCGGACTTAATGACCACCGGAACCTTGAACTCTCAATTAAATATGCCAAAGAGGCGGGAATGATCTCTCAGGCTGCCCTCTCAATAACTCATTCGCCTGTCCACACGATTGAATATTATATGGATGTGGTTAAGCACATCATGGAATACGGAGCCGAAGAGATCTGCCTGAAAGACATGGCAGGAGTGGGCAGACCCGCAACACTCGGTGAACTGGTAAGGCAGATCAAAAAGAAATATCCCGGCATCATTGTCGAGTATCACGGACATTCCGGCCCGGGGATGTCGGTGGCCTCAATGCTCGAAGTGGCAAGGGCAGGAGCAGACTATCTCGATGTTGCAATGGAACCGCTGAGCTGGGGAATGATACATCCCGACGTCATTGCAATCAGGGCGATAATGGACGATGCCGGATTCGATGTCCCGGAGATAAATATGGATGCCTATATGAAGGTCAGGGCGCTTACACAGTCGTTTATTGATGATTTTCTCGGATATTTCATCGATCCGAGGAACAGGCAGGTATCTTCACTTCTTATTAACAGCGGATTGCCCGGAGGGATGATGGGAAGCATGATGGCCGATCTCAAGGGGGTCCACCAGGGGATCAATACATCCCTGAAAAAACAGGGCATACCTGAACTTACGGAGGATGAGCTGGTAGTAAAACTCTTCAATGAAGTTGAAACAATCTGGCCCGTACTTGGTTATCCGCCGCTTGTGACACCTTTCAGCCAGTATGTCAAAAACGTTGCCCTGATGAATATAATCCAGATGACCAGCGGCAAGGAGAGATACGGTATGATCGACAACAATACATGGGATATGATCCTTGGCAAGGCCGGCCGGTTGCCCGGCGAACTTGGAAATGAGATTACAGAACTGGCAGGTAAGCTTGGAAAGGAATTCTACTCAGGAAATCCCCAGGATGCATATCCCGATGAGCTCCCTGCCTTCAGGGCCGAGATGAAAAAGAACGGATGGGAGACAGGACAGGATGACGAGGAATTGTTCGAGTTCGCAATCCACGACAGGCAATACCGCGATTATAAAAGCGGCGCTGCAAAAGCACGCTTTGAAAATGAGCTGGCCAAGGCCAGGGAACAATTCTCAGCTCCGCAATCAGTTAGACCAGCTGATACGGTAATTCAAAGGACTGAAACACAGGTTAATCCTAAGCAGACCGATCCGAACCTGAAACTTATAACTGCCCCCTCAAAAGGCAAAATATACTACAACCTTTACGGTGAGCTTACCGAGCCCTCCAGGAATGGCGATCGGGTTGATGCAGGCGAAAGGATCTGCTATATTCAGACAAGCACCTATATCGACGAGATAATCTCCCCATGGGAAGGTCAGGTTGCCGAGATCGTTGTGGCGCAGGGGGCAAATGTCAACAAGGGTGATGTTCTTTTTAAAATCCTTGAACAAAAGAAAAAGAAAAACAAGAAAAAACCAGTTTAGTTACACGATATTTCCGGAAATTATAATCTTTGCACCTGACTGGTTAAGGAAATAATTAAGAATATCCTGAAATGAAACCCACATGATTGATTTCAAACGCAAACAAGTAATGAATATAATTCTCAATCATGTGCGGTTCCATCATACCGTTAAAATCAAAATTATATTATGATGAAAAAACTTGCTTTATTGATGGTTATTGCTTCTCTGATATTTGCTTCATGCAGCCGGGAAGAAAAAAGTGATAATCCGCTGCTCAATGAATTTGATACTCCGTTCGGGGTTCCCCCATTTGACCTTATAAAGGCTTCACACTACAAGCCTGCATATTTGAAGGCTTTCGAAGAGCAGAAGACTGAGATACAAGCAATAATAAACAATCCCAAAGAGCCTGATTTCAATAACACCATTAAAATGCTTGCCTACAGCGGCGAGTTGCTAAGTAAAGTGAGCAGGGTGTTTGGCGCCCTGAATTCGGCTCACACCAACGATTCGCTTCAGGCGATAAACCGTGAGATAGCTCCCATTGCCTCGAGCCACAGGGACGATATTAACCTCAACGACACCCTGTTCCGTAGAGTAAAATCGGTTTATGACAACAAGGAAAAATTTAAGCTTACTGACGAGGAAAAGAAACTGCTTGAGGATACCTACAAGGATTTTGTAAGAAGCGGCGCAGCCCTCTCGCCCGGGGACAAGGAAAAACTCCGCAGTATCAATGAGGAGCTTTCCAGGCTTCAGGTCCAGTTCGGACAAAACCTGCTTGCCGAAACCAACGGTTTCAAACTTATTCTGGATAAGAAGGAAGATCTTGCCGGACTACCTGAAGGAGTGATTGCACAGGCAGCAGCGATGGCAAAATCTCTTAATCTTGATGGGAAATGGGTTTTCACCCTCCAGGTGCCCAGCATGACCCCGTTCCTTCAGTACTCGGAGCGCCGCGACCTGAGGGAAAAGCTTTTCACCGGGTATTTCATGAAAGGCGACAATGACAATCAATACGATAATAAGGCAATTATTGCCAGAATAGCAAGATTAAGGACAGAAAGATCAAAATTGCTTGGTTACGAAAGTTTTGCCGGCTATGCCCTTGAAAGGAATATGGCCAAAACACCCGAAAAAGTGTTTGAATTCCTTGACCAGGTGTGGGAGGCAGCTTTACCGGTCGCAAAAGCGGAAGCTGCTGCCCAGCAGGAACTTATTAACAGTGAGGGCGGAAAGTTCAAACTTGAGCCGTGGGACTGGTGGTATTACTCCGAAAAGATCAAGAAGGCCAGGTATGATCTCGATGACGAGATAACACGTCCCTATTTCAAGATTGACAATGTAATGGAAGGAATGTTCTATGTTGCCAACAGGCTTTACGGACTTAACTTCACCAAGAGGACCGACATACCCAAATACCATCCCGATGTCAACACCTTTGAGGTGACGCGCGACGATAAACATGTCGGGATATTAATGATTGACAATTACCCGAGGCCTTCAAAGAGGGGCGGTGCATGGTGCGGAACCTACAGGAGCCAGAAGCGCGATATAAATGGCAAAATGGTCTATCCGGTAGTGACAATGGTCACAAATTCCTCCCTTCCGTCGGCCGATAAACCCTCACTTCTGACAGCGCTTGAAGCTGAAACGCTTTTCCATGAATTCGGACATGCACTTAATAACCTTCTGTCGAATATTACATATCCCGGGAGTTCGAATCCGCGCGATTTTGTGGAGTTGCCATCACAGATAATGGAGCACTGGGTCCTTGAACCGGAAGTGCTTAAAGTTTATGCAAAACACTGGCAGACCGGAGAAATTATTCCAAAAGAAATCGTCGACAAACTCGATAAGTCAGGAAAATTCAACATGGGATTCACAACCGTGGAATACCTTGCCGCCTCACTCCTGGATATGGAATATCATGCCCTGACTGAGCCGGCTGATCTGGACATCAGGGATTTTGAGAAGAAGGCGATGGAAAAATACGGACTTATACCCGAGATAAAGCCGCGATACCGGTCGACATATTTCAACCATATCTGGGGAGGAGGCTATTCAGCGGGATATTATAGTTACATATGGTGCGAGGTTCTTGATTCCGATGCGTTCCAGGCTTTCAGGGAGACAGGAGATATTTTCAGCCGGGAAGTTGCTTCAAAATTCGAAAAAGAGATCCTCTCAAGGGGAGGGACAAAGGATGCTCTCGAAATGTATATCGCATTCCGCGGTAAAGAACCGGGTATTGATGCCCTTCTCGAAAACAGAGGACTGAAATGAAAATAAAAGAAAAGCTGTTTATTCTTTTCTTCCTTATTCTTTTTTTAGACAATAGTGCCGCCGGATCTGGCCCTTCTGCCGTCAGGGGCATACTGGACCTGAGGAAAGCTTCCGGAAATGATTTCATAATGTCTCTTGACGGAGAATGGGAATTTTACTGGTCGAGAATGATCAAACCGCAGGATTTCTCGGGCAGCACACCGATTAAACCGGATCTTTACGGGAAGGTCCCATCATACTGGACCGATTATACTTCAGAAACCATAAAACCCACGGGAGAAGGATTTGCAACCTACAGGCTTCTGGTTCTGCTTCCCCCGGGATACAGGAATTCGCTGGGTTTTAATTTTCCGGTATTCGATTCTTCCTATGAGGTTTATGTCGATGGGAAAGTGATGGGCAGAAACGGAACACCGGCTAAAACAAAAGCTGAAACAACTCCAGGATACGAAAAGGTCTTCTTCAGGTTTTATCCCGAATCAGATTCAATAGAAATAATTATAAATGTGGCCAATTTTCACCATCGCAGGGGAGGCTTCTGGCTTCCGGCAAAATTCGGGACATTTACCGAAGTTCAGAAAAGCTATGCTGCAGGATGGGCAAGAGACTGGGCAACTATAAGTTACCTCCTTGGCTTTTCGCTTCTGTTTTTCTTCTTTTTCATTTTGTACACAAAGGACAGCCAGATGGCATTTTTCAGCATTGCCACAACGGGGCTTGCAATCCGGCCTCTTTTCACCTCCAACTTCCTGATACATTCCTTCATGGATATGAACTGGGGTTGGATCGTCAGGTGGGAATATACCGGCCTGTACCTGATCCTCACGGGATGGTTCTGGTTTGTTGCAACACTCTACCCGGCAAAACATTTCAGGATCATAACCTGGATAATAACCGTGATTTTCGGTGTGGCTGCAGTTCTGACGCTTTTTCTTCCCGTAAGAATCTTCAGTTATATGACCTTTGTAATTTATCCTCTGCTGATCATCCTGATTGTTCACTCACTGGCAAGCTCCCTGCGAGGCATTCTAAAAAAGAACCGTGTCGACTTCATTTACTTCACAACCTTTGCATTTCTATCTCTTGCAGTTATTCATGATGTAAGGATTTCACTTGGCAGGAAAGCTATTTTTTCAGAATATATACTCACATATGTTATTATCCTGTTCGTGTTTATCCAGGCTGTCCTTCTGCTTTACAAATGGGTTAAGGCATATTCTGAAAAGGAGAAGCTTCAGAAGGAACTCGAATATATGAACAGAAACCTTGAGATGCTTGTCAATGAAAGAACACAGGAGATTAACGCAAGGAGGGATGAGATTGAAAATCAGAATATTAAAATTGCTTCCCAGAACAAGCAGCTTTCAGAGACCATACAGCTTAAAAACAAGATTTTCTCAGTTATAGCACACGATCTGAGGAGCCCTGTGGTAAATATCCTTTACATGCTTAACCTGCTGAAGGAGGAGGAATTCAAGGAAAAATATGATTCCTTTGCCGATGCAAGCATCCAGTATTCACAGCAGGTTATTAGCCTCCTCGAGAACATGCTGGTATGGGGAAGGGGGCAGGAAGACAAAATCAAGTACGCACCCGGCAGGCATGATTTTGCAGACATAATCCTTACAAACCTTAGCATCTTCAAGGAAACGGCCGATAAGAAGGCGATATCCATCAATTTCACACAGATCGGCAATTCAAAGGCATTTTTTGACAAGGACCTGATGGATATTATTATCCGTAATCTTCTGTCGAATGCCGTAAAATATACCCCGAGGGGAGGAAGAATCAGTATTCTTCTCAAGGACAGAACGATGACCGGAGAAGGCATCTCGCTTAAGATCTGCGATAACGGGATAGGCATTCCTCCCGACAAGCTGAAAAGCCTGTTCACCACTGCGGAAATCGAGAGCACTCCCGGCACGGAAAATGAGAAGGGAACCGGATTCGGGCTCAAGCTTTGCTATGAACTTGTAAAGATCAATAACGGCACAATCACGGTTGAGAGCAATGAAGGTGAGGGAACATGCTTTATGATAACATTGCCGGAATAGAAGAAGGAAGCTTATTCTATTGTGAGTTCAGTTAATCTCTTCCTGTCGAGTATTGTAAGCGTTTTACCCTTCGTAATTATCAAACCCTCAGCTTCCATTTCACCAATAACCCTTGCAATCGAGGGGCGGGCTGCACCAAAGTATTCAGCCAGCTCGCTCTGGGTCATTTCAAGCCTGATCTCTGACTTTTCCGAGCCTGCCAGCTGAAGAAAATACTGTGCAAGCTTACCTCTTATTGTCTTGAAGCTCAGGAATTTTATTTTTTCAGACAGAAACTGCGACCTGTTTGATATCATATCAAGGAAATTGACAAGTATTTTATCGTTTCCCCTAAGGAACCTGAGGAAATCGGGCTTATCTATAATCAGAAGCTCAGTATCTGAAACTGCAACCACATTAACAGGAAAACGGTTCGCGGCCCCAAAAATAAATGCCGCGGCAATTGCACCTGGTGAGGAGACCTCTTCAATCTTTATTATCCTGCCGGAAAAGTCGATCATTTCTCCCTTAACCACACCGCTTGTAACCATCACAAATGAAGTTACAGGATCCCCGCTCTGGTAAATAATCGTTCCGGCCCTGAATTTGCGGATCCGGTAGGAAGTTACCGAGATGACTGACATGATTTCCGCAAGCATCAATCCCCTGAAAATCGGAGAATCCAAAAGGAAAGTATAGTCCATTGTTTTTTCTTTAAAATTAGTAATTGTAACAAATGTTACAATTTTTAAGCCCACATTTTTTCAATTTTGCATCATAACCTTAAATAAAGAGAATGAAAAGAGATATTCTGAAAATTGACGAGGAATTATGCAACGGATGCGGACAATGTGTTCCAAACTGCCATGAAGGCGCTTTGCAGGTCATCGATGGCAAAGTAAGGCTTGTAAGCGAGCTGATGTGCGATGGCCTTGGAGCATGCATAGGATATTGTCCGGAGGGAGCAATTGCTATCGAGACAAGGGAGGCAGAACCTTACAATGAGGTAAAGGTAATGGAACAGATGATAGGCAAAGGCAAGAATACTATTATCGCTCATCTGAAGCACCTGAAGGATCACGGGGAAACCGGATTTCTGCATGACGGTGTTGCCTACCTTAATGACCGGAAGGATTTGCTCGAATTCAATCTTAAGGAAGTTCTTCATGAAGTTCATAACCATGGCAGTCATCAGGCTCCCAAGGTTGGTGGCTGTCCCGGATCAAAAGCTGTCGTAATAGACAGGCCACACGATGACCGGAATGCTCCAGTAGCAGAACAGCCTTCAGAGCTGAGGCAATGGCCGGTTCAGATGCATCTTCTCAACCCGAATGCCCCATATCTGCGTGGATCTGACCTGCTTCTTGCTGCCGATTGTGTTGCTTTCTCGGTCGGGAATTTTCACATCAAATACCTTAAGGGAAAATCACTTGCAATTGCCTGCCCTAAGCTTGATCATGGCATCGATATATATATTGAGAAGCTTACGGCCATGATAGATATTGCAAAGGTCAATACCATTACCGTAATGATGATGGAAGTTCCGTGCTGCGGAGGCTTGCTTCAGATGGTAAGGAATGCGCTAACCGCGGCTTCAAGGAAAGTCCCGGTAAAAAAGATGATAATCAGCATCTCCGGAGAGGTCCTGAATGAGGAATGGGTTTGACATGATAAATATCATGTTGCGATTTCAAAAATTGGTTTCAAAAGAAAAAATCCATATTTTAGCCGCCCGAAGGCATAATTCGTAGTTTTTAAACTTAAATACAAAGTATGGCGAAGAGAAATATGACGGAAAACTCAGCTGATCAGAAGTTTTTCCTGGGTTTGGATGTTGGTTCAACTTCACTTAATACGGTGCTTCTCGATGAGAATTACAATGTCGTCGAGGACTATTATGATTATGTTCACGGCAGGCCGTTTAATGTCCTCAAAGACAGGCTGTCCTCTATTCTTGAAAACCATTCTTCCGAGAATTTAGGAGGTATTGCCGTTACAGGTACTGGCGGCAAGCTGGCAACATCGCTGATTGGCGGGATCTTTGTTAATGAAATCATCGCACAGGCCACCTCTTCGGGAAGATTATTTCCTGATGCTCAGACAGTTATAGAGATAGGCGGAGAAGACTCAAAGCTCATACTTCTTGAAAAAGATCCCTCCAACGGCCATTCCCGTCTGGTTGATTTTGAGATGAACAGTATCTGTGCTGCAGGCACAGGGTCATTTCTCGACCAGCAGGCCCGCAGGATAGGTGTTCCAATCGAAAAGGAGTTTGGAGAGATGGCTCTGAAATCCATCGATCCCCCAAGGATCGCAGGAAGGTGCAGTGTTTTTGCAAAGAGCGATATGATCCATCACCAACAGCTTGCCACACCCCTGCATGACATTGTTGCCGGGCTCTGCTTTGCTCTTGCCCGTAACTTCCGCAGCAATGTTGCAAGGAGCAAGGACATTAAGAAGCCTGTGATCTTTTCGGGAGGCGTTGCAGCAAATACAGGGATGATCAGAGCCTTCAGGGAAGTCCTCTCCCTGGATGAGAACGAACTTATAATTCCCGAACATCATGCTTCCATGGGTGCCATCGGCGCTGTCATGTATGCACATTCCAATAATCTGGAGATGAACCATTTCAAGGGAATGAAAAAACTTGAGGATTACCTGGCAGATGACTCAACTTCATTCAACAGCCTTCCGCCGCTTAAGGAATCAGAGGCAGTCTACAATAAAATTGTTCATTATAAGAAAAACGGTACCGAAAAGATACCGGTATACCTGGGTATCGATGTCGGATCGCTTAGCACTAATGTCGTACTGATCGATCCCGATCATCATGTGATAGCAAGGCGCTACCTGCCGACCGGAGGGAAGCCCCTTGAAGCTATCCAGAAGGGTATGACTGAAATCTATGATGAAATCGGACAGGATGTTGAAGTCATCGGAGCTGGCACTACCGGTTCAGGCCGTTACCTGACAGGCGATTTTATCGGAGCCGATACCATACAGAATGAAATCACAGCTCAGGCCACGGCGGCAATAGATTATGATCCCACTGTTGACACTATCTTTGAGATAGGCGGTCAGGATTCAAAGTACATAAGCATTGAAAACGGCGTTGTGGTCGACTTTGAAATGAACAAGGTATGCGCTGCCGGAACAGGTTCATTTCTTGAAGAACAGGCGGAAAAACTGAATATAAATATTGTTGACGAATTCGGAAGCATGGCTCTGAATTCAGAGTGCCCGGTGAAGCTTGGCGACAGGTGCACCGTTTTTATGGAATCGGATCTCAATTCATATATGCAGAAGGGCGCCCGCAATGAAAACCTTGTCGGCGGACTGGCTTATTCGATTGTTTACAATTATCTCCAGAAAGTTGTTGCCGACCGTAAGGTGGGTAACAAAATCTTCTTTCAGGGCGGCGTCACAAACAATAAAGCAGTTGTGGCTGCCTTTGAATATGTTACAGGCAAGAAAATCACAATACCACCTCACTTTGATGTCACCGGCGCCATTGGCGCCGCCATTCTTGCCCAGAAAGCGATGAAACAAGGGCAGAAGACCACATTCAAGGGCTTCGGCGTCAGAAATGTGAAATACGAAAACAGCAGGTTTACATGCCAGAGCTGCGTCAACCACTGCGAGATAAGCAGGGTAAAAATTGCCGGGGAAAAGAAATCGCTGTTCTACGGCGGGCGTTGTGAAAAGTATGAGACCGACGGCCGTAAAAAAGTGGCAAACAACATCCCGAATCTTTTTCTGAAAAGAACCGAGATGCTGATGGAGGGATATCAGGAAAATGCCCCCGGAACTGGTCCCACAATAGGTATTCCAAGAGCGCTGATGGT